>Ga0080004_1128360_pt1 | contig 40903 bp, 36 predicted proteins | sample WasSprMetagenome_FD_69207 | JGI IMG/M metagenome (GOLD analysis project Ga0080004, IMG submission 69207) | Sulfidic aquatic microbial communities from Washburn Spring, Yellowstone National Park, USA - WS (SPADES assembly) (version 2) | ecosystem: Environmental > Aquatic > Thermal springs > Hot...
GGTTCGCATCATCCAGGTCAGTCTACGGTGAGCCTGAGGAGATACCTGTGGGCGAGGACGCCCCCGTGAGGCCTGTCTCAGTCTACGGTGCTAGCAAAGCGTCGTGCGAGAGCTTGATACACGCGTACACGAGGCTCTACGGTTTCAGGGCTGTGGTGTTGAGGTACGCGAACATAGTGGGCCCCAGGCTCAGGCACGGTGTTGTATGGGATTTAATAAACAAGCTCAAGGCAAACAGAGAGGAGCTGGAGGTTCTAGGGGATGGGAGGCAGGTTAGAAGCTACCTGCACGTAGGGGACGCGGTGGAGGCAACCCTCCTGGCCTGGGAGAAGGGAGGGGAGGCCTACAACGTGTTCAACGTAGGCAACGAGGACTGGATCACAGTTGACGAGATAGTCGGCATAGTCCTCGAGGCCATGGGGCTCACAGGGGTTAGAGTAATCCACAAGCCCGTAGCACACGGAGTGGGATGGCCCGGGGACGTGAAGAGGATCGCGTTGAAAATAGACAAGTTGAGACAGCTAGGCTTCAAGCCCTCGAAGAACTCGAGGGAGAGCATACTGGAGACGGCTAGGGTACTCCTCGAGGAGATCCAGGGCGAGGCAAAGTAGACCCTTATGGCAGCCTCTTCGGGATATGCTGGGAGGCCTGAACAACTCCCCCTCTTTGAATTCATAGAATCCGATCATCCGGTGAAATCGCATCCCGTGCTTCCCCGTCAAGCTTAAAGCTACGCGGCCACTAGACTATGTGTGCTTGCTTAATAGAGGAGTGCTCTCTCCTTCAAGCCCCCGGCAACTCCAGCGTTGCCACTCCGATAAGGATTTTGTCAACAGTATCCGAGTTCAATACGGGGAGTAGTGGGAGGGGTGAAAGGTTTCGGATGGCTAGGAGACGGCTAGGCCGACGATCTCGCCTATACTCTTATAGCCTTCGGCCTCCATGAACTTTCTCAAGCCTTCGACGACCTCCCCTACTATCCCGGGGCCTTTCATGTAGAAGCCTGTGGCGATCTGCACCCCCTTAGCTCCGGCCATAATGAGCTCTACAGCGGACTCCCAGTCCACGACCCCTCCCACACCTACTATATCGCAGGAGTATTCTCTGTAGACCTTGTAGACAGCGTAGACGGCTAGAGGGTGTATAGCGGGCCCTGAGAGGCCGCCGCTCTTGTTGGTTAGAATAGGCTTCCCAGCGTAGACGTCTATCCTCATAGCTGGGAGAGTATTTATCAAGACTACAGCGTCGGCGCCCGCATCGAGGGCCCTGCCAGCAGTCTCCTCTATATTCAGGCTGTAGCTTAGCTTAGCCCAGACAGGTTTTCCCGAGATGCTTTTAACAGCTTTAACAGACTCGTGGACAGCCTTGTTGAAGACGCCTAGGTCTCTGACATTAGGGCAGCTCAAGTTCAACTCCAACGCGTCTACACCTGCCTCTAAAGCCTCCTCGGCAAGCCTCGCGAATTCCCCGGGGCTGCCTCCCGCTATGCTCGCTACAACCGGGATAGACCTACCCTTGACGGCCCTCGTTATCCTAGCCAGGTAGTCTATCCCAGGGTTGGCTAAGCCGACCGCGTTCAGTAGACCGTACTCCAATGGGACAACGATAGGCGGCGCGTAGCCTTCTCTAGGGGTGAGGGTCAGAGATTTAGTCACGACAGCTGATACACCAGCCTCAACCAGCCTTAGAGCACTGTGCTCGTCTACAGCTAGTACACCGCTAGCGTTCATAACAGGGTGTTTGAGCCTAAGCCCGGATACAGTGGTCTCGAGGGAGACCGTCTAAACCACCCCGAGGAGCTGCGTCAAATGGAAACCAGGGCCGTCGACGCACAAGTATAGCCCGGGGTTCCAGGGGAGTCTGCAGGAGCCGCAGAGACCTAAACCGCATTTAACGAGAGCCTCAGCCACGACTATAACCCTACCCCAGTACTCCCTAGCCAGGAAGCGTGGGGAACTGTTAATCATCTCAGACGGTCCAGATAAGACAAGGGCGTCGTAGGAGCCTGGGTCAACGCGTTTCAAGTGGTCTAGGGCAACACCCTTCTCGTCGCAACCAGTATCCAGGCAGTAGACTACGGGCCTACCACCCTTCTCCTCTACAAGCCTCCCAGCAGACCCCGCCTCCACGGACTTGTTGAAGCCGACTGCGACCTCGCAGACGCTTCTAACACCGCACTCCAGGTAGTCAAGGTAGTAGAGGATCGGGGCCAGCCCGCTTCCCCCGGCTACGAAGAGGAATCTCCTACCAGGCGGGATGAGAGGCCTCCCTAGGGGGCCGTACAAGCCCAGCCTACCACCCGCCCCCAACTCCACAAGCCTACGCGTGGTATCGCCAACCGGTTTAACCAGTAGATCTAGCCGGGACCCCTTGAAACCAGCCACGCTCATCGGCACAGCCTCCAGCCCTGGAACCCACACCATCACAAACTGGGGTGGGAGAGGTCTTGTAAAACCCTTAAGCAACCTCACTCTAAGGAGGAACAATGTCTCGGAGACACGTGTAGCCGACTCGACTACCCCAGGCGTGTAATCAACCAGCCTCCAACCACCTCTAGCCCTACTAGCCGCCCCCATTGTTCTCCCAGCTGGGAGACTCAAGTCGGCCACTCTACGTCACCTAGATAGGCGGCTCGAAGCCCCTCTCAACATAATACTCTCTAATCCTGGCTGAGACACCGTTCTCCAGCAACCCTTTAGCCTCCAGGATCCTGAAGACCGCTCTAGCATCCAGCACTCTGTGCAATCTAACACCGTGTTCTCCAAGCAACCGGCCGGCCCCCTCACCTCTATCGATGATCACGAGAGCGTCTTCTACAACAGCCCCCTCAACCCTCAGGGCCTCGACGGCGTCGAGGATGGATAAGCCGGTTGTCGAGACATCGTCTACTACGAGAACCCTCCTACCGTTGACAACGCCTTCAACACGCTTCCTCAAACCATGATTTTTCCCCTTCTTCCTAACATACCCTACAGGCTTCCCGGTAAGGCAGGATAGGAATGCTGCGTGTATTATACCGCTCGACTCAACCCCCATGACTACATCGTGGTCTATACCCGAGGCAACCCTCGCCATCTCCTCCACTACAACCCTGTACAAACCAGGGTGGCTTGGCAGGCTCCTCAAGTCGATGTAGAAGGGGCTTAACACACCGCTTGAAAGCTTGAACTCGCCGAACCTGAGCAGGCCTGCCCGGTATAAACCCAGGACTACCTCCTCGACAGCCAACTCAACCACCCCGGTAGGCTTCAGCTAGCTCTAGCAGTTTCTCCCTCGGGTTGCTACTCCCCGTGACCATCCTGCCTACAATCTCGTAGTCGCCCCCACTCTTAATAGCCGTGGAGGGCTCCGCACCCTGCACCCCGACACCAGGCGACAGGATTTTGACCCCGCCACCCCTCTCGTCTATCAGCCTCCTAGCCCCCGCTATGATACCCGGCTTGTTAGCACCTATCACAACACCCCAGGCACCTATATCCAAGGCGAGCTCGACGAAATCCCTCCAATGCTTGTCAATAAACTCGGTTGAACCCCTGTGGCTCATACTCGCGACTAGAATTAGATCACCTGGGTCAACCCCTCTCTCTACAAGCTCTCTCAAACCCCCTGTGAAGGGGTGTACAATAAACTTCCTGTAACCGTGGTCACCTAGAACATCTATGGCACCAGCAACAACATCCGGTATATCCGCCAGCTTGAAGTCCACTACAACTAACTCTACCCCGCTGAGCTTACCGGCTAGGTCTCTTAAACTATACCCCTTCTCCAGGAGCCTCAACGCTAGGAGTAGACCTATCTTATACCCTGAGACAAGGTCACGTGTGGCCTCTACTATCCCGTCAACCCATTCTAACGGGTCTTCGTTTGTGAAGGGGTCTAAGGCTAGGATGACCGGTAGTCTATGCAATGCCCTGCTCTTCTAATATCAACACATACTTATAAACCTATATCCTACCCTGTACTATAAGTGGAAGACCTTGTTGATAAGGCAAACACTCTTTTTAAACAGATCCATATCTACACTGGCCCGCGATAAACGTTCACCTGGTAACCGGGTACTCCAACTTCTCTCCCCGGTAGTGTTGTCTCAGGGCATGTCTTCGAGTAGAGCGCCTCAAGTATCTCGATGTACTTTAAACCGTGGTCTGGTATAATGATTACGACATCCCCTGTTAAAACACCTCTCTGAGCCAGGTCTTTAACAGCTTTAACAACAGCGCCGGCGCTTAACCCTATTAGAATACCCTCCCTCCTCGCAGTGTAAACTACTTCCTGGAACGCCTCTTCTAGAGTCACGTCTATAACCCCCTCTAGCTCTGCTAGAGGAAGCCATTTCATACCTGTCTCAACTCTCCTCAAACCGGGTATGAAGTCCCCTCTCGCCGGCTGGACACCGTAGACCTTCACGTCGCCCAGCTTGGATTTAAAGTATATTGAGAGGGCTGCTAGATGTCCCGAGGTGCCTAAGCCGCTGATAATACTCTTAACCCTTAAACCAGCCTGCCGGGCCTGGTAGTCTAACTCCTTGGCTGTGTACTGCAGGTGCGCGATCAAGTTGAGGTCGTTGGAGAACTGGTCTAGGTGGACAGCACCCTCAGCTCTAGCCGCCCTCCTAACCTCCTCTAGTATCTCAGTTGTCAAAGAGCCCCCGGCTCTCTCCACCTCAGCCCCCATGAGCTCGAATATGTAGTCGACGCATCTCTGGGCTGTCGAGGGTAGGAATATCCTGGAGCGTAGGTTAAGGTTGTTCGCTACGCCCACGAGCCCTAGACCGGTGTTCGTAGAGGTAGCCTCGACAACCCTGACACCAGGCTTGACGCTAGGGTTGTTGAGTAGCATGAACCAGGCGATCCTATCTTTAATGCTCAAGCTGAAGGGGTGATACCACTCAAGCTTAGCCCAAACCCTAACCCCTCCTCCCTCCAGGCTCCTCAATCTGACCAGGGGGGTAGGCGTATCCTTCACAGCGAGGTCTAGGATAGACTCGTAGACCCTATATGATACCCCTCTAACATTATGGTAGAAGTCCAGCGTGTCCAAGGAGACATTTCCATCTCCAACCGGGATGTAACGGGGGTTTAAAGCCCAGTACGCAGTGTACAACTCGTCTTCTAAAGCCTCAAACCCATCGCCGACCCTCAGCCCGCGGGCACTCCACGTCGATAAAACCTCCCTAATGAAAGGGAGGGCGAGCTTGAAATCTACAAGCCTACCCTTAACCAAACCTAAGTTAACTAGTCTCACGCTACCGCCCCTCGGAAGATTTTTCACCTAGATTTGAAGCTTATAATCCAATACCCTGCTGATAATAGTTGTTTTAGAGGATATTTCTCGAGAGAACTAGGTTTAAGGTATGGAGGATTCGCTTGCCTGTTTTCGTGGGCGTGGATCTGGGGACATCCTCGATTAAATTCACCGTATTAAACGAGGGTTTCAAGGAGGTTTACAAGGCTTCACGAGGGGTGGAGGGCGGTGTATTCTACAACCCCGAGGACGCCCTCCTGATAGTCAAAAGCGAGCTGGACACGATAGCAGGCAAGTTCGCCGGGGAGATCTACGTGGGCTTCAGCGGGCACTCGCCCTCTCTCGTGGCGATGGATGAGGAGGGTAGGAGCCTGGAGTCCATTATATGGCTTGACAACAGGGCTGAACCCGTTATAGGCGACCTGGCTAAACACCTGGATGAGAGGGAGTGGTATAATAGGACGGGGCTCAGGCTCTCACACATCTTCTTCCCAGCTAAGATTGAGTGGATTAAACGCTTCGAACCAGGCGTGTTCGAGAAGGCTAGGTGGTTCACACAGTTCAAGGATTATATAATCTACAACCTTACCGGGGAGACTTACACAGATTACTCCAGCGCCTCTGAGACCCAGCTGCTCAACATTAGAGGAGTATACGACCAGGAGATACTGGGAATCCTTGGCATCGACGAGACAAGGCTTTTCAAACCAACAGACTCCCACGTGACCGTAGAGTACACTTCGAATCCAAGGGTTAAAATAGCGCTGGGGGGAGTTGACTCCGTGGTAGCTGCCTTAGGCGGCGGTGTAGTGGGAGGCAACACAGCCTCGCTGTCCGCCGGCTCCTCAGCATGCCTTGACATCCCAGTGGACAAACCGCTATTAGACTACGAGAAGGGTTTTGAAACATACCGCCACGTCGTGCCAGGCATGTACGTTCTCGAAGCATCCCTTCCCGCAGCCGGTCTAACAGTCGACAAGATACTAGAGTTAACTAGCAGTGAGAGGAGCCTCGAGGATGAAATCAGGCTTGAGAGAGGGTCAGGTCTCGTGCTAATACCGTACCTAGCCGGCTCCCGAAGCCCCGACTGGGATTCCTCCGCCAGAGGTCTCCTCTACGGTTTAAGCCTGGCGACGACACCGGTGGAACTGCTTAAAGCAACCTACGAGGGAGTCGGCTTATGGGTTAGGGAAGCCCTGGAGCTGGCTTCAACCATGGGGTTGGGTGTCAGGGAGCTAGTCGTCTCAGGCGGCTTATCTGCCTCCAGGGTTTTCAACACTATCCTGTCGAGTATTGTTGGCGTTGAGGTGAAAAAGCCTCGTGTAAAAGACCTATCCCCATACGGTGCAGCTGTGATAGCGGCAATAGGCTCCGGCGGTATTGGTTTCAAGGATGCTATGAGGCTGATTGACTACGAGTCTGTTTACAAGCCCGTGGTCGAGTTAGCGGGGCACTATAATAGGCTCTACGGCATTTATAGAAAATTGAAAAATATTTATAGAAGCGTTAAGGTACTAGATGAGTAGGGTTCGAGGGTTGGTCGGCTTAAAACAAGTCGAGGACTTAGCGGTCGAGGCAGAGTTCTACTGTAGGGTTAACGCGTCTAGGAAGACTATGAGGCTAAGGGAGCTTGCGGACTCCCTGCAGGTAGATTTAACTACTCTAAGCAAGTACATCAACATGCATATCAAACCCAGTAAACCCAGGATGAGGGAGATCAACGAGAAGCTTAAGGGAGTCGACTACAAGAGTGTTGTGGAGGATTGCCTGGTTAAACAACCATACCCCTTCCCAGAGATGAACAACCTCACATTTAAATGCCCTGAGCTCCTGGACTGCGTTGTATACGAGTTCCTCAAGGGTTTAGGAAGGCAACCATTCGACTACATCCTGACAATAGAAGGCGGCGGCCTCGCCCTAGCACAGGCTATAGCCACGAGAATAAAATCCCCTGTTGTCTATGGGTTGAGGGACATAATTATCAGGGGAGGACACAGCATGCCTTACAAGTACACGCCTGTCTACGCCTGGGGTCCAAGAATTAAGAGATATATTACACTACCTCTTGGAGGCGATTTAAGGGGTAAGAGGGTTATCGTAGTAGACGATATAGCCTGGACAGGGGCAACAGTGATGACCCTAATCGACTACGCATCACGTAAGAAATGCGAGGTTCAAGGCGTCTTCCTCCTAGCGACTTTCAGAGACGTCCACGATAAACTTGTCGAGAAGAGTAGGACGCGTGTCCACGTTTTTCTAATCCTGCCGGGTGAAGTGAGGAAGATTATTGCAGGAGGGTTTGAGGTCATTTAGCTTCTTTCCCTGTATCCTCCAAATCAGCCCTGGGTCTAATGAATCTTAGTTAATACTTTCAAAAAACAGTTGATTAATCCGATGGTGTTGGGATTGGCGAAGATCATAGACACTATTGAATCAAAGCTGAAGATGATACCAGACCCGAAGAAGATACTGGAGAACGCTGAGAAATGGGGTTTCGGCCCGAGATCCATCGAACTGCTGAAGAGGGCTTTAGAAGTGGAGTCCCTTGGAGCAATGCCCTTCAGCATGTACGATGCCCCGCCAATAGTCGAGGAGGCTGTTGAAGACGCTATTATCATCGACGCTGATGGGCGTAGGTACATCGACATGATGGCGGGTTTCGCTGTCAGTAATGTAGGACACCACCGGAAAGAGGTTTTAGCCGCGATCATAGAACAGTTCAACAAGCTTGTACAGTACTCCGAGATGTTGAGCGAGGTCAGAGTCAAGCTGGGGGAGAAGCTGGTAGAGATAACCCCGGGCAAGTTCAAGAAGAAGGTCTTCTACGGCTTAACAGGTTCAGACGCGAACGAGGTTGCGATCAAGATAGCCAGGTACTACACAGGGAGGCCGATAATAATAACCCAGTGGGGGGATTACCACGGGAGAACCATAGGGACAGTGCCTTTCACCACGAGTTTCTCCACTTGGAGCCAGAACTACCCTATTATGGGAGCCGACATAGGCGTGGTTAGGATACCGTTCCCCTACTGCTATAGATGCCCATGCAACCCCAAGGCCGATACATGCGAGGAGTGCGCTGAGGACTGCCTCCACCATGTCGACTACATGTTCAACCACACCTACTACGGCCTCAGAGACCCCTTCAGCAAGTCAACTAACGTCGCGGGCTTCCTCATAGAGCCCTACCAGAGCGCAGCAGGCTACATGGTCGCACCTGACAACTGGCTCCCAGGACTCTACAAGATCGCGAGGGAATATGATGTCTTATTCATGGTTGACGAGATCCAGACTGGTTGGGCTAGGACTGGTAGGATGTGGGCTGTAGACCACTACCCCGGTGTGGAGCCGGATGTCGTCATGGTTGCCAAGTCTATCGCAAACGGCCTACCCTTCTCGGCAGTAATAGGTAGAGCGGAGATAATGGATAGCTGGGGTCCCGGAGCTCACTCCAGCACCTTCGCCGGCTACATGCTTGGGTGCGCGGCAGCGTTGAAGACCATCGAGATCATTGAGAGGGAGAACCTAGCATACCTTGCAAAGGTTAAAGGGGAGAAATTCATGAAGGGCCTCCAGGATCTAATGCAGGAGCACCCTATACTAGGATACGTGGAGGGGAAGGGCCTGTACATAGGCGTCGAGTTCGTTAAAGACAGGAACAGCAAGAAGCCGGCGACGGAGGAGACGAAGTGGATGACCATGAGGCTCTTCCAGAAGGGGATGCTGGTGAAGAGAGCAGGCTACCTGGGGAACAGGTTCGCCCTATCACCACCCCTAGTCATACGCGACGAGACGATAGACAAGGCACTTGAAATATTCGACGAGGTCTTCACAGAGGCTGAGGAGAAATTCAACATAAAGTAGTCGATCAGCTCCTGAATTACAGCTTCGCAGATGCTCTAATGGAAATATTATCTCTTTTCCCCTAGGGATTGAAACTCCTCAGGGAGGCGTAATCAGTATTCTCTCCAAGACGTCCTTTTTAACCCATTCCCTGCTCTTCATAAACTCGTAGAACTCTTTCAACCCTCCTCTACCAGCTCTTGAAAGATAGTTCTTAATCTTCGCCTGGATTACGCTGTGGAACTTGGCGTCCAGCATATCCGATAAACCCACTATAAGCGACTCGATGCTCGTATACCCGTAGTACCCGTGTATCTCTGTAATACACTTAGCAAGCTCCGGGAGCCCCTCCCTCACGAGGATTTCACTCGATAACCTCGCGTCATGGGGATAGTAGTAGTCTCTACACCTCCCTATCAGGCCATTGTCTACCTCGAACTCGAAGACCTTGTATATGTCGTGGAGAACCGAGCAAGATATGACCAGATCCTTGTTCATTTTGAAACCGTATACGTTCTCGTAGAGGTCTGCTATGTAAGAGGAGATGTAGGCTACGCTTATAGAGTGCTCTAATAAGCCTCCTGGATAGGAGTGGTGCTCCTCGATCTCCCCAGGCGCCTCCTCGAATTCAACGCACTTCTCGACCCCCGGGTCCAAGACCTTGTTCAAGTATTGGTAGACAACACTTCTTAGTTTATCGTTTTTTATGGAGTCAGCCAACTTGTACAAGAGGTCTACTCTACTCATCCGATCTCCCACTTCAGTGAATTTCAACGGCCCCGTAAAAAGAGTTCTTGAAATATATGTTTCAACCCGGGTCAAACACCACTATTTCAAACCTTATATTATGCTTTAGGCGAATAAGTTATATGAACTAGTAAAGCGATGCTAGGTGTATTTGTTTGGATAAGTGGAAGTTAATATCGTTAATTCTTATCATAGTGATAATCGCCGAGACAGCTGCCTTCGCTATCATGTATAAGCCGGCACCCGCTCCAGGCGCTATCCCGCCGCCTCCGAGCAGGTATGATCAAATTAGCCAGGCAGACCTGGTCAAATACGCCGTCCAGGAAGGTGTTGCTTTAAGCTATGGTATGCCTCCTGGATGGGCCCACTACGGTATAGCGTGGAAGACCTTTACAGAGCTCTACGGTATACAACACTCGGACACTGATATGGGTAGCGCGGTCGTAGTATCCACCCTGGAGGCCGCTAAAGGCCACCCTGACGCGGATGTAGCTGATCTAGCTATAGTTTACGCGATGAAGGCAGCAGAAGAGAACCTTACTGACTGCTATATACCACCCCACTTCGACGCCATACCAAACGTGTTTAAAGACCCTAATGGTTGCTGGGTCGCACCCTACTACGGTACAATAGCGTTTGTTGTAAACGTCGATTATTTGAACTCCAGGGGTATCCCGGTTCCGAAAACTTGGAAAGACTTACTCAACCCGGTTTACAAGGGGATGATCGTTTACCTGGACCCGACTAAGACCGCCACAGGCATGATTACCATAATAGCAGCCGCCTATGCTAATGGTGGCGACATCAACAACTGGAGGCCTGGGCTAGAGTTTATTAAAAAGCTCCACCAGATAGGGAACATAAAATACGTAACGCCGCTCCAACCTACAGCCGACTACCAGAAAGGCGAGATCCCCATTCTCATAAACTTCGACTACAACGGCTTAACATACAAGTACTCACCAGGCTTCCCCAACACTGAGGTCATAATCCCGGAGGACGGGACGGTTAGCAGGGCTGGTGCCATGATAATTGCTGGAGGAGCCCCACACCCATATGCCGCCAGGTTGTTCTTCAACTTCATAATGTCCGATCTAGGCTCCCTGCTGATAACGCTAGCTTTCGCCAGGCCTTCTAGGACGGACTACACTCCACCCTCATTCATCCAGCAACTCCTACCCCCGGCCTCAGCCTACGCTAAGGCTGTGCCTATCGATGAGAGAGCTCTCTCACAGGTTCTGCAAGACGTCACTAACGCTTGGCAGTCAGAAGTACTGCCAATAGCATCTCTACTACCTGGCACCAATGTACCCTTCGCAGGCCTACTAGAGAAAGACCCATCGCTAAAGGTGAACCCGTACCTACTGCAGAAAGCGTTGCCGCTGATCGAAGAATACGTTAAGGACGCGAGGCAACAGCTATTAAACACCGCCGTGTCCCAGGGCTCGTTGCTAAGCATGGGGGTAATTGCGGCTGGGGTGTCAGTAATCCTCGTGGATATTGAAAAACTTGTAAAGGCGGTTTAGGAGATAAGAGTTAGGGTGGAGAAAGGTGGTCAGCCCGAATACAAAATCTTTTTTAATAGACGTCCTCCTGGTCTCACCTTTCCTCCTCTTGTTGGTTTTCTTCATAGCTATACCTTTCGCAGTCTCAATTTACTATAGTCTCACAAGCGGGAGCAGCTCCTCGTTCACGCTCAGTAATTTCATCCAAATTTACTCTAGCCCATCGTATTTGAACTCTATACAGAATAGTGTTGTTATTTCCCTGGAATCAGCTGCTTTAAGCACGCTTTTCGGAGCATTGCTGGCATACGCTTTCACATTACTATCCCCTACAGTGAGGGACATCATAAGGTCAGTTCTTCTACTTCCAATAATCTACCCGGGACTAGTGATAGCGTTCTCGCTGGTCATACTCCTAGGCACCTCGGGTATTTTAACCAACATCCTCGCAAAATACTTCGGGTTCTACCTACCGGATGTTTTCAACGTGAGAAGCTACGGCGGCCTCATACTCGCATACCAGTCTTTCCTAATAGGCTTCACCTCGATCACGCTGAGCGGCGTGTTCTTATCGCTGGATAAATCTTTGATCGAAGCGTCTAGGAGTCTAGGCGCAGGGGTTTTCCAGACCATTTTCAGAGTCGTCCTACCCGTAATAGCGCCAGGGCTTCTGGCAGCTTTTATCCAGGCGTTTATTATCGCGATAAGCGGGTATGGCACTGCTCTAGCCCTAGTCGGCGGAGGAGGCAACCTCATAACCCTCCGGATAATAATGTTGCTCAGCGATGTAACGTACGAGCCGCATTTAGCAAGCGCTCTCGCCATGAATATAGCCATGATAACAATCCCCCTAGCGTTGATCTACAACAGACTCTTAAAGAAAGTGGCGGGTGGCGTGGTTTGAGGCTCTCCGACGCCCTCTACGTGTTCTCTAAGATCGTAAGCTATATAACTCTCTTCGCCATCATCTCGTATATTTTCCTAGTCTCGTTTATACCGGTGATCGGGGCTTTCGCCCTGAAATGGGAGTTTTCTATATTACCCGAGGTATGGACGCTCAACAACATAAAGTTCCTGCTAGAAGATCCCTTCGTGTTGAGAAGCCTCTACTCTTCATTGCTGATAGCCAGCATAACTTCAGTGGTCTCGGTGACCATATACCTCCTCGTGATAATGTTCCTCTTCCTGAGAGAGAGGAGTAGGTGGATGCACACATTCGTGGAGGTCTCAGTTCTAATACCGTTGATGCTGCCCGCCATCCTCATCGCGCTGGCTATATACGAGGTTTATAGGCCGACAATGCTGGGTGGAACCTACTGGATACTCGTCTTCGCTCATCTAACAATAGTCTCACCCTACGTCTTCAGGAACCTCTACAGTGTCGCTAGGATGATAGACATGAAAACCCTGATAGAGGCTGCTAGAAGCCTTGGGGCAGGTGTTTTCACGGCGACCTACAGGGTGATCCTCCCCAATATCTACCATGGTTTAATAGGGGCTATGCTACTAGCCTTCGCAGTATCCTTCGGGGACTTTGAAATGGCCAACCTGCTAGCGCCATGGCAGTATAGAACTGTCACCATCGCGATATTCCAGTACTTCTTCAAAAACGCTTGGAACGCAAGCGCCATTATACTCCTAGTGATAATTGTGAGCGTCTTGACATCCTTCCTGGTTGCGTACCTTTCCCGTAAGGCGATAGCTAGGTACGTGGAGGTGGTTCGTTGAAGGAAGTCAAGCTCGTCGGGGTATCCAAATATTTCGGCTCGACTGTAGCCGTAGACAATGTTAGTCTAGAAGTGAATAAAGGGGAGTTCTTCACTCTCCTAGGCCCGAGCGGTTGCGGGAAGACAACTACTCTTCGGATGATAGCGGGCTTCGAGAAGCCGGATAAGGGTAGAATTTACATAGGTGAAGTACTCGTCAACGACCTACCCCCTGAGAAGAGGAATATCGGGTTCGTCTTCCAGAACTACGCCTTATTCCCCCACATGACGGTTTTCGAGAACATCGCCTTCCCCCTGAAACTCAAGAAATACAGCGAGAGCGAGGTAAGGAGGAAGGTTAAAGAGCTCCTCTCACTGGTTAAACTAGAGGGCTTCGAAAACAGGTATCCTAGGCAACTCAGCGGGGGACAACAGCAGAGAGTCGCTCTGGCTAGGGCCCTGGCGAGGGAACCCGACGTCCTCCTACTAGACGAGCCGTTAAGCAACTTGGACGCCCTCCTCAGAATAGAGCTTAGGAGAGAGTTGAAGAATATCCAGCGTAAGACAGGTGTAACAGCGATCTACGTGACCCATGACCAAGACGAGGCTTTCAGTTTGAGCGACAGGATAGCAGTCATGAATAAGGGGAGGATTGAGGCAGTAGGCTCACCGGACAGCGTCTTCAACTCGCCTAGGACGTTCTTCGTAGCGAGATTCTTGAGGTACAAGAATATTTTCGAGGTGAAGGTGGGTAAGGATACAGTTGAACTATTTGGCAGACAATTCCCCCTCAAAGACCTTAACGTAGAAGTCGCCGAAGGGAAGATGTACGTAGCTATAAGGCCAGATACTCTACAAGTCTATACTAAACCACCAGAACAGATCGGAGGAGATTATATCGCGCTTGAGGGGAAGCTGGTAGACAAACTATTCTACGGCTCCGAGACAGAAATATACGTCAATGTCCATGGCTACGAGTTGATAACCCTTGTCTCAACAAGCCTGGCCAATACATTGAAGGTGGGCGATAACCTATACTTGTTGGTAAGCAAAAAAGACTTGAAGTTCCTCACACCGTAAAGAGTGTTATTTAACCGGTCAACTGGCCTGAAGCCAATTTCCTGAGGAAATCTAGAGCGTTCACCCGGAACTCAAACCCTTTATCTATAACATCCTCTGAGAACACTCTAGGAGCACTGGATTTGAAGTTCTCCCTATATATCAACACTGGTACTGGTCTGTTAAGGTGGTGGCCCGTCCTCGACGAAGTCCAGTGGTCAGCTGTTATAATGACGGTGGCGCCCAACCTTCTAGCCACCTCGTAGACGTGTTTTAAAAAGAATTCGTCTATAGTCTCGATCACGAACTTCTTCTTCAAGGGGTCTCTATCATGTGCCGCGTCATCGGCCTCGTCTATGTGGACATATATGAAATCGCATTTCTCCAGGTTTTCCGCGACTATTCGCGCTCTATCATAGTAGAATGCCCCGAGGTTCTCGGACGGCTCCACCAGGGGTAGGGGGAGGGGCTTCAACCCTAGTAGTAGAGCTATCCCCCTCTCAGTCGGCAACCTAGCTTGGAAGCACCCCTCCGTTCCAAATATTTGTTTAAACCCCCTCTCAACCCTTGGAAGCCTACTGCCCGGTTGCCTGCACAACAAAGCATTAGCTGGCAGAAGCCCCTTCATCCTCCTGAACGAGTTCACCGGGTGTTTATCTAGCAGCCTCACAGCCTTATCCGTGAACTCGTTCAAGAGGCTTGACGCACGTAGCGAGGACTGGTCTGCTGACAGCGGCTTGCTGTACTTTAAGACTTTCTCGTCTTTCTCACGCCAGGGGTCTGTGTCTGTGATGGAGTCCGAGAGCTCAATACTCCTGTCTCTCAGAACCAGCACTCCAACATAATCCACGATATGCCGGAACGTGAACGAGGCGTCGTTGAGTGTGACCCCTTCATTCAGGTCTCTTTCAAGTATTTTAGCCTCCCCGCGGGTAAGCGTCCTGCCAACCCTCCTGTCAATCACCTTCAGGGTTGCGGGGTCTATAGTGGCGAAATTGCAGTGCAGGGCGAGGTCTCCGTCCTTGAATTCAATGCCTTCGGAGATGACTTCAAGGATTGAGCGAGGTACATGGGCTATGTTGGATGCCTCCAGCCCTATTAAGTTCGCCACGGCGACGTCGCTCGTCACCTCACCCTTGACCGGGTTTTCAATAACACCAACGGTAGACTTTTCCAGTAAGAGACGCAACGTGCTTGTTTCAGCCGCTTGAAGAGGGGTTTTACCCCCTAGTTGTGGTGAAGGCTCGTCGAATAACCCGTCTACAACTATCATTAAAGTTTTCAATAAACCACCTGAGTTAAATAATGCGGGCTACCGGAGTAATATGTTTCAATAGACTCCCCCGCAGGGTTTTTCCATCTACGCTACAAGGTGGCGGGAGCCTCCTCCTTTCACCATGAACCCGCAGAAGTTAATTGTTGGGCACGGTCTCCCGTCTTCCGCCGCACGGTTTCACTGGACTCAACACGAGCCCTCAAGCCCTTCACCAACATTGGGCGGCCGGGCTTGTAATCCAAGGTTAATAACCCACGGGAAAATACGCGTGGAGAAGCCGGTACCACGGCCAATCGCCTAAGACCGTCCCCGTTTAGTCTCATTTAATCCGAGCCGGCTATAGGTCTCACTGTTTTTCAACACACCTTCATGGAGTATAGTGGCGGGGGCTCGCAGTGTCCCTTGCGGTTCTAGCGTATTACAGCAAGAGGAGTGTTCAAGAGGAGATCTACGAGTTCCTGAAGGGGAGGTGGGTTGGGTTAGAGGGTGTCGGCAAGAAGTGGGTTAGGTGGGATGGGGAGAAACCCCTCGCTGTCTCCAAGCCCTCCGACATCTACGCCCTCTTCTCGAAGTACATTAGGCTGGGCCCGCGGAGCATCTACGGTAGTATCGAGGTCTACAAGAGGCTTGAGAGCAAGCGGGATGTTGAGTCGGATTACGACTTGAACGTGGAGAAGGCCACGCCCTTCATCGACGTCGACTTGGAGGGAGAGGATTTCGGGACAGCGTGGAGGAAGGGTGTCGAGGTGGTCGAGGCTATAACAAGCTTCCTCGAGAGCGAGGGCTTGTCCGAGAGCGTGTACATCCTCTGGAGCGGGAACGGCTTCCACGTGAGGGTGAACGAGAACGCTTTCACCAGTGTACTCGAGAAGCACACCCCGGTTGAAGTAGCCTGGGCTGTAGCCGAGTACACCCTCCAGGCTGTTGAGGGCAGGCTCCTGGAGATCATAAAGGGTTGCAAGGGTTGCATCAAGGTGGAGAACATAGTCAACCCCAAGAGGGTTTTCACAGCGCCTCTAAGCCTCCACAGGGAGAAGAACAGGGTCGCAGTCGCGTTCAAGCCGGGTAGGCTAAGCGAGTTCGACCCGGACTGGTCTAACCCAGCTAACCCGAGGCACGACCCCCAGGCGTGGAGGAGCTTTAAGGAGGGTGAGGGGGATCAGCTCGCTGAGAAGGCTTTGAAGGCTCTCGGCAAGGTCGCGGGTAGAGAGCACACGAGGATAGCGGTCGAGAAGACACCTGAGAAGAAGGTGGAGGAAGCCCCAACGGCGGTGGAGCAGGCGGGTGAGGTGCCTAGAATAGGCAGGTTCCAGGTGATGGGGTTGCTCCAGGCCGCGAGATACTACGTGTTGAAGGGGGATGTCGAGAAGGCTAAGAGCTGGGGCTTGAACAGGGCTATATTCTACGCGTGGGCTAAATACTACGGGCCGGCCTCCAGGAGGCTTCTGAACCGGGTTAGAGAGGTCTTCAAGACGGCAGGTAGCTACAGGGATGAAGAGCTTAAATGGGACTCCCTGGGAGGCGAGAGGGCGCAGGTCTCGCCGAACGGCTACTACGTGATAGGGGGCGTGGAGCAGACGCCCCTGGACTACGACAGGAACATAGCATACAAGATAGAGGCGTCCGGGATACCCTACGAGGAGGCCTGGAGGACGGCTGTAGAGTACGTGAAGAGGTTCCCTGAGAGAGTGCTGTTAGACCCCCAGGAGTTCTACAAGAAGGTCTACGAGCCTGTTAGAGACAGGTTCGCGGAGCTCGTGAGGAAGACAGGTGGGGCTAAGCAGGAGGGCGGGTAGTACACGTTTATTAAACCCGTGATAATCCATGAAGAATAGTAGGGCCCGTCGTCTAGCCTGGTATGGACGCCGCCCTCACACGGCGGAGGTCCGGGGTTCAAATCCCCGCGGGCCCATCCCCCTAGCAGGCGGTGATCCTCTCGAGCAAGCCCGTAACATACCTCTCCCCAACCCCCACCACTCTGACAACGGCCCGGCACCCGCTGAACCCCCTCGACTTAACGCCCTTAACGAAGACAACGGGCCCGTGCTTGACCGGGTAGCCGTAGAACCTGCCCCTGCTGTACAAGAGGTATACCTCCAGCTCCCTACCCAGGAGTTGCTTCTTCAAGTTCAGATTATACTCCGCTATCCGCTTCTTCAACTCCCCCACTACTTTTGAGACCTCCCCGGAGAGAACTGGTGTGCCCAGCTTCTCGAAGGCTGTCCCCGGTAGCGGGATGTACTTGTAGAGGGTGATCTTCTCCACCCCGCTTTCAGCCAGCACCTTCAACCCGCTTAAAGTCTTATAGTACACTTTAGGCGAGGCAAGGGGGAGGCCGTACATCAAGTAGACGTAGAGCCTTAGACCAGCGTCCCTGAGGAGCTTGGAGGCCCTGGCGACCTGCTCCAACCCGATTGGCTTCCCCAGGACATCCCTATTGTATTCGAAGTCCCCTGTCTCGAGGCCTATGTGAATCGTGGTTCCCTTCAGGTACCTCCCTAAGACCCTGGCAACACTCTCATCCACGAGGCATGCCTTAATGTTCTCCACCATTAATACGCCTTCACCCCTCTCGAACACGCTTAAACTGCTCAGGGAGGATAAGAGGGCCTCTAAAGCGTCGATGTTGGCCGGCGGGTTGCAGGGGTCTGTGAGAGGGCCTTTGACAACCCAGTCCCTGCCGTAGTCGAGAAAGTCGGGCGCGCTCAGGACGATCCTCCTAGCTCCATCCCCCACTAAACCCTCGACTTCCTCCCTGATGTAATCCACTGGTATAGACCTGGCAGGCCCGAACATGTAGGGGACACTGCAGAAGCCGCAGCCTGGGGGTATGTTAGCCGGGCACCTGAACCTCGCCTCGAGAACCTCTGAACGGCACAGCATACACCTCACGCAGCCCAGCTCTCTTAGGATAGGCCTGTAGAAGTTGCTACACCCCCTAGCGACCTCGACGTAGTACCTGTAGACTCCAACAGGCTTGTACACAAGGCTTACCCTGCTCCAGTGTTTGAACATCGTGATCTCCTGGACTGACGCGTGTAGATGCGGGGAGGCGAGCACGGGTTCCCCGCTACCAGACTTGTAGGCTAGTGCGGGGACTTCACCCGTCTTCAACCCCTCTAAACCCTCTCGATCCAGCGCGTCGAGGAGTCTTGTTAGCACGGGCTCGGCCTCGCCCACTACGACAAAGTCTACGTCCCCGGTACGGCTCAGGAGTTGCCTCCACGAGAAGCCTATGGGCCCGCCCGCCACAACCACGGTGTCTCTGCTACTGTTTTTTAGAAGCCTAGACAATTTGACTACAGCGCCCATGTCGGTTGCCATAGCGCTGATGAAAACCGCGTCCACACTACTTGCATCTAGGCCCCCGCTGACAGCCTCCTCGTAGGTGAGTAGCCTCACCCGGTGGCCCAGGGTCTCAGCTATACCCGCCACTACTCGCGGCCCCGCCCCCACGACGTCGAAAGTCGAGTACCTGACCCCTCTACCTCTAGCCAGGGCGTCTACGACAGCGACCCTCATGGAACCACTACGTGTTCTTTAAATACCCTTTGACATGTAAAGCTAATAGGGGTAAATAATGCCGGCAGAGTCATCTATAGCCGAGATGAACAGCATAGACTACCTGGTAGCTCTAGTGAGGGACGTAGAGGACGCTGTGGCAATCTTGGAGGAGGCTGTCGGCGTCTACGCTAGCGGGAGCGACGTAGGTAGAGTCTACCCGAAGCTAAGGGGGGTGAAGAACAAGGCTGAGGACGGTAAAGTAATGATAATGGAGTACATCATGAGGGCGGGGGAGGCGTTCACGAACGCTAGATCCTACATCGCGGTGGTGCTGGCGCTTGACAGAATAGCCCAGTTGTCGGATGGAGCCGGGTACAGGCTGTTGCTTCTTGAGGAGAGCAATATAAGGCTCGACAAGAAGATCGTCGACAGCATAGTCGAGTTGTTGAAGACGGCTAGGAGACAGCTCGCGTTGATAAGAGACTCCCTTGAGAAGCTCAGGCTGAACCCTAGGAAGAGCATCAGCGATTCCAACGAGGTCAGCAAGTTGGAGGCTTACGCCGACGAGCTCTACAGGAATACAACTTTCAACTTGTATACAATCCACGGCGGCAACATCGTGGCTTTAATGGTCGGTAAAGAGATAGTCGACTTCATAGAGGATATATGCGACTCTGCTAAAATGATCGGTGAGGAGATACGGTTCATAGCACTGTTGAAAACAGCTTCGACATAAGGAAATGCATCTCGCTCCTCCTCCACAACCGTGTGATAGTTCCAGACCCTGTCTGCGGCTCTGAGATATATTGGACCTCATTCTACGGGTCTCTCCTAGGCGTTGAGAAGCCTAGGAGTAAGAGCGAGAGAGCACCCTTAGAGCTATCCCTGATAGAAGCACTGTACTTGCTTGAGAAGAACCTCTTAAACGTCTACGCGCAGGGAGAGAGCGGTCTAACCCGTTTAACCCCTGAGCAGTTGTACTCGATAGGGTTGGAGAGGGTGAACAGGTTCAGGGAGCTCTACGCTGTCTACAAGGATCTGAGGGAGAGGGGGTTTGTGGTCAGGAGGGGGTTGAAGTTCGGTTGCGACTACCTCGTCTACAGGCATGGGCCTGGAATAGACCACGCGCCATACGGCGTCCAGGTGTACAGTGTAGACGAGTCGGCAGACCCGATAGAGATCGTGAGGATGGGCAGGCTCCTCCACTCCGTCAGGAAGAAGCTCATAATAGCGGTCGTCGACTCCGGGTCGAGGATAAACTACTTGTTGTTCGGCTGGTGGAAACCTTAATAATACGGTTGAGCATTCCCCATATTAAGGTGCATGGCTTGCCCCGCTGTCTAGAGGTGCTTTTTATTGACGTGGAAGAGGAGCGGTGGGGAGAGGGGGTTCCAGCCTAGGCATCAAGGAGAGAGATTGACACCTATGCCGATAGACGACAAGTGCAACCCTCTATGCCCCTTATTCAAGTGTGCTAGAAACGCGTTGTTCGTGACGACGAAGTCCTACCGCGGGAGGACGTTTAAAGTAGCGATGTGCAGGCTGACTGGGGGCGAGTGTATTGGAGGCGAGTGCCAGTACGCTTCATGCAGGATAAACTCCCTCCTGCCAAACGGCAAGTGCGCTAAAGCGTTGGAGAAGAAGGTTAAACCCCTTTCAGATGAAGAGCTGTTCAGGGAGATGCAGGCTATCGAGGACGTGGACACTAAGAGGCTGAGGTGATCAAAGGCCTTCGCCCCACTTAGGGTAGAGGGAGTGCTCTACCCCGAGCGCGTCGAAGACTTTGCCCACGATGAATAAGACGAGGTCTTCAACGCTCTTGGGCTTGATGTAGAAAGCCGGCATAGCCGGTAGTACTACCGCCCCTGCCTCAGCGAGTTCGTATAGGTTGCGTAGGTCTATAGTTGACAGAGGCGTCTCCCTGGGTACTACGACGAGCTTGTTCCTGAGCCTCAGCACTCCTGCTGCGACACGTGTGAGGAGGCTGTCTTGGACACCCTGGGCTATCTTCGCAATAGTGCTCATGGAGGCTGGGACTATAACCATGTCGGTTGAAACAAGGTTGCTACTACTGGCTAGAGGCGAGGATAAGTCGTTGCTGTCGTATACGCCGTCAACCCCCTCCAGCCCCCTGAGGTAGCTCACCAGGTCAACCCCCTCCTCCAGCCTCGCTACCTTGACAGCGTTGTCGGTGTAGACCACGAACACCCTCCCGTAAAATGCCCTGGCAAGCCTGATGTTCTCGAGGAGCCTGAGCCCGTACACTAACCCGCTGGCACCGCTCAACCCTACAACAAGCTTCCTTCCCTCAGACCTGCGCGGGGTCATCACTATTCAGGCCTTTCGAGCTACATCACGCAAATAAACCTATGTGGCTGGTGAGTAATATACTTGGCTAGAGGTGTGCGAATGTCCTACATCCCCCGGGGGATCCACCCCAGAGTCTTCAACAACATGATCAGGGATCTACGTGGGAGAGGCTTGTGGGCTGAGAGACACTCCTACAGCATGAGGGTCATGTACGAGGGTAGGTTTGTCGCAAGCCTCCACTTCTACCCGGGCTACAATATCGTTGAGGTGAGGCTTTACGCTGAGTCACCCCAGTTGAACGAGAAGCTCAGGAGCTTGATAAACAGCGTCATAGCACAGTATCTCCCAGAGTATAGGGTTGACGTTAAGGTTATTAGATGAAGATCCTCCTCGACGCGGCCTTTCTCAACCTGTTCATAATCGTCAACCCGAGCCCTCTCTCAGGGTACCCCTCCGCGATAGCCACCTCGCACCCAGCGTCGTCAACCCACCTCAATGCGTTGAAGAGGTTGCGGGCAACCGCGAACAAGTTATCCCTGCTACCGAGAACGAATACTTCGACCCCCAAGCCAGTGTAAGCACTCGATGTCTCCCTCGAGGACAACACGCAGACCCTCCTCCCCTTAAACTCCCCGATGCGCCTTGCCACCTCCATGCTAAGCCTCTTAAGCGCCTCCCCCTCGTATGAGCCGGCCTCGACGAGTATGAGCGGGGTGTTAGGGGCGTAGTGCCTGTACCTCGTCCCCGGGGCCATCGCGCTCTCCGCCTCGGATAAGCCGCGGGCGAACTCTGGCACATGGATCCTGACCCCTAGAACCCTCTCGACCTCCTCCACGGGGTAGGCGCCCGGCCTCAACAGCACGGGGGGCTTAACCAGGATGTTGACTATAGTCGACTCCACGCCGTACAGGGTTTCACCCGCGTCTATAATCACATCGACCTTCGAGTACAAGTCTCTTACAACATGCTCCCCCCTGGTAGGGCTCGGCCTACCAGACAAGTTGGCGCTCGGGGCGGCTATGGGGACGCCCGCCCTAGATATAAGCTTCAGGGCGACGGGGTGCGCGGGCATCCTAACAGCGACTGTCTCTAAACCCCCTGTAGCCTCGTAGGGGACTCTCCCAGATTTAAGTAGTATGAGGGTGAGTGGTCCAGGCCAGAACCTCGAGGCGAGCTTGAAGGCCTCCTCGGGTATATCCCTCGCGACCTCCCTCAGCATCTCAAGGCTGTCCACGTGTATTATGAGAGGGTTGTCCACAGGCCTCTGCTTCACCTCGTATACCCTCATCAGAGCCCTCCTATCGAACACGTTTGCCCCCAGCCCGTAGACGGTCTCGGTTGGGAACGCGACTAGCCCCCCTCCCCTGATAACCTCGGCTGCCCTACTCAAAGCCTCCTCATCAGGGTTGGTTGGGTCTACCCTGAGAATAATGGTCATCTCAACACCGCTGGGGCGTTAAAGGTAATTACTCCTCTAGTCAAGGATCAGAATAGGGGAGTTTAAAGTAATGTCTGTTGAAAGGCTTTCAACCGGTGTAAGCGGGATAGACAGCATACTCAGAGGGGGGATACCGAAGGGCTTCACAGTAGCTGTCGTAGGCGAGCCCGGGACGGGTAAAACGGTTTTCTCACTCCACTTCATGAACGCCGGCTTAGTGAACGGGGAGAAGGGTATATATGTCACGACGGAGGAGAGCAGGGCTAGTATCATAAGGCAGGCTTCAACCCTGGGCATGGACTTCCTCCAGGCAGTAAACAGGGGGGATCTCGTGATAATAGACGCTTTGATGGGGGAGAAAGGGGATGCGTGGAGTTTGAGGGAGCTCGATGTAGACGAGCTCGTCAACACGGTGATAGAGGCTAAGAAGTACCTGGGGCACGGGCACACTAGGCTGGTCATAGACTCCATGAGCGCTTTCTGGCTGGACAAGCCTGCTATGGCTAGGAAGTACAGCTACCAGGTGAAGAGGGTTTTAAGCAAGTGGGATTTCACGACAGTGCTGACAAGCCAGTACGCTGTCACCACGAGCCTGGGCTTCGGCTTCGGCGTTGAACACGTCGCCGACGGGATAATCAGGTTCAGGAAGCGGATTATAGGAGGCTACTTGAAGAGGTTTGTTGTAGTCGAGAAGATGAGGCAGACAGACCACGATAAGAGGGTGTTCGAGATCGATATAGTGGATGGGAAGGGGATGGTCGTCGTCGGCCCCTACACGCTGGCGAGGGAGGACTTCGCCCTCCCATTATCGGTTCTCAGAAAGATGGTCGAGGCAGAGGTTAGGAAAAATCTCGAGTTATACGGTGGGGAGCTAGAGGAAGAGTAGTCTACTACTAGTGTAGTCTCCTAATTTAACCCCAGGCTTGTAATTCTCGGGCTTGACCCCTGTGACGTACTCGAACATTTTGCAGGCAACGTCGTGAGCGGTCTTATGGAGCTCTTTAGCGGGCTTCTTAAGCAACTCCTCCAGCTCCTCCCAGCTCCTCCCCTGAAGGGTCTTAGCTAGCAGGACGAGCTCCTCCAACATATTCAACTTCGGCCTAGACTCCGGTGGCAGCGCGAAGTATACGCCTGCCAGCTTGAACATAAGGTCCGCCGCAGCCTCGAAAGTCATGGGGCCGAGGCAGTAGACCCACAGCCTGTCGAGCTGGATCGGCGTGAGTATGTTCCTATTGAACTCGTCGAGTATAGGGGGTGTCGAGTCTATGAGTAGTTTAGCAACCTCAAGCTCCATATCTCTATAGTTGACCGGCAGGCTTAGGAGGAGCTTGGCTTTAAACTCCCTCTCGGAGATGCTTACAAACCTCTGGGCTCTCTCGTTCAAAGGGTGGATGACTAGGACAGTGTACTCGCCGCTAACAGGGTTTCTGTCGGGGCTTATATGGACTACTTTGAAATTGTTTTTAACCCAGAACCTGAGTAGCTCCTCGTTAACCCCGAAACCCGAGGCAACCCAGTCCAGCCCTCTCAGAGTGGCTTCCTCGATTAATTTTCTCAACCCCCAGCTGCCAATACCCCTCCCCTGGACGCTGGGGTGCGTGGCTATCCTGACAATCCTCCACCCCTTCAACTCCCCGAACTCCCGTAGCCTAGTGTGCTTCAAGAACCTGTCTGGTATAATATTGCCTGGGATCCTGCCCCCCTTCAGTAGCTCGTCCACCATCTCCCCCTGTATAGGGCCCTCCTCCGCTATCTGGATTGCGGAGACGATTTTCCCGGATGCCGTCTTAACGGCTCTTATCAAGTGGTGTGGGGCGTCAGCCAGCATACCGAGGTCGTCCGGCTCGTTCCTGTAGTGGGCTAGCACGTATATCCCAAACAGCTGTCTGAGCTCGCTCTCCCCCTCTTTGCTGAAGAGGTATGAGGGGTCGTATGAGACGTACACCAGGTTTTTCTCCTCGATATCCCTTAGATCCCTCTCATCAAGCTCAGCGGGCTCGGCGTCTAAGAGGAGTGTTTTGAAAGACCACTCCTCAACAGGGTCGTTTCTACCATACCTGATAGGCTCTGTCATCTCGTACTCTAAAACCTCGGTTGACCCATCGCTTTTAACCCTCCTCAAGAACCTAACCGAGAAACCCCTGCCAGCACCCTCATACCCGTGTATCGTCGTCGCGTATACAGTCCTCTTATGGGCCTCCCATATCTTGTAGAGCATTGGCACGTGTATGCCGGAGGCCTCGTCGACTACGACTAGATCCCCTTTGATGTTCGGTATCGACATGGGCTCCCAGTATTCAATACTAAACCTCCCGCCCCTGAGCTCTATGATGTCGCCGCCTTTCTTCACAACCTCATACTTGTAGCCAAGGGCGTCGAGGGCTGTGGACGCCATTGTGAAAAACGACTGGACGCTACCCGGCGACGGGGCTGTCACCAGAACCCTCGGCTTAGGCTTAACCTTTGAGAGAAGGTGTATGAGGCCTACGGAGCCTATTGCCACGGCACAGCTCTTCCCCCTCCCCCTGTCCGCTGTGACCACGAGAACCCTCCTACCCTTAGGCTTCTCGTAGAACCACTCCATTAGGTTGATGACTCTAACCTGGTCGCTGGTTAAGGCGAGGCGGTAGAGTTCTTTCGGGAAAAGCGTTTTCTCCGGTGTAGAGACTTCTCTACTCTCCACGTCAGCGTACTTCTCTTTTTCAAGAGAGTACTTTTTGATAACAAGGTTGTTATCCGCATCATATATGGCTACACCATCGTGTTCTAGGAGCTTGTTTTTAAACCATGTTATGAAGACGTGTCTCGGCTCAGGGTATTGTGGCACAGTGAGGTTTTGCTTGAAGATCGTTAAATGGTGATCCCAGCTCTCCCAGCTCGGTGCCAGGAATATTATTAGACCCCCGCCCTCGGCAATCCCCGTAAGCTTCCCTATGTCATTCGGCTTCAGATCCTTGGTTAGATCCATCACTAGGTAAGAGTATGTTTTACCCAGGTATTTCTCCGACTTCTCGTAGATGTCGAACTCGAACTCCGTGTACCTCGCTTTCTCGACGATGTCTTGGAAGACAGTCTTCATGGACTCCGCTTCCTGGAACTCGTCGTGGTAGACGTAGAGGCCGGTGTACTTCTTTTTCTTGTCGTACCTGTGCCTAATCCTCTCATGGTATAGAATAGATCTTCCAGCGAGTAAGCCGAGCCTCTGGCTTGTGGAGCCGGCGATTACGAGTAGACTCCTCAACCTCCTTCTCGCGAGGAATTCCTCGAGTTTGCCTATCGTGGATAATAGCTTGTTGAACGATGACGGTATCTTGCTCTTCAAATAGAAAAATCCCCTTCTCTACATGTAGTGTGTCGGCACAGCACCCCTTCTAACACCGCTCATCTTCTTGAGCTCGGAAGCCATTCTCTCGTACTCCTCTATCTGCTCTTTAGTCAAGCTGGGTTTAACGACCTCCAGCGCCTTCAGGAAGTACTTCATCTCCACAGGCCTCGCCTCAAGTTTCTCTCTCAGAGCAAGCATGACTGCTTCCCTAACTACGGCGGCTATGTCAGCCCCCGTGTACCCCTCTGTCCGCCTCGCCAGCTCCGATAAGTCGACGTCACTAGCCAGCGGGACTCTCCTTGTGTGCACCTTAAATATCTCGAGCCTGGCCTTGAAGTCGGGCGCCGGGACGTATACGTGTCTATCGAACCTGCCCGGCCTAAGCAGGGCTGGGTCAAGTATATCAGGCCTGTTCGTGGCTGCTATCACGACAACCTTCCTCAACGGCTGTATACCATCCATCTCCGTGAGGAGCTGGTTTACAATCCTGTCTGTTACACCGCTGTCGAAACGCGCTCCACGGGCGGGTGCTATCGAGTCTATTTCGTCGAAGAACACGACGCACGGGGCTACCTGCCTAGCCCTCCTGAATACTTCTCTGATGGCTTTCTCCGACTCCCCGACCCACTTGCTCAGTATCTCGGGGCCTCTTATAGCTATGAAGTTCGCCCCGCTCTCAGTAGCCACAGCCTTAGCAAGCAGAGTCTTACCAGTACCAGGAGGCCCGTAGAGCAGGATGCCCTTGGGCGGCTCAATACCCATCTTGCTGATGATATCAGGGTACTTCAGAGGCCACTCAACAGCCTCCCGTAGCTGTTGTTTAACGTCGTCCAGTCCGCCGATGTCATCCCACCTAACCTCGGGCACTTCAACAAATACCTCCCTAATCAGAGTCGGCTGTATAACCTTGAGAGCGCTCATGAAGTCGCTCATCGTCACCTTGAGCTTCTCAAGCTTGCTTGCGGGGATAGGTTGGTTTAAGTCGATGTCCTCCTCTTTGATAAACCTCCTTAGAGCAGCTAAAGCCGCCTCCTTGACCAGGGCGGCTAGGTCAGCACCAGTGAACCCGTGCGTCATCTCAGCAATGCCATCCAGGTTGACGTCCTCAGCTAGAGGCACGTTCCTCGTGTGCACAGCCAGTATCTCTCTCCTAGCCCTCTTGTCGGGTGGGGGTATCTCGATCTCCCTGTCGAACCTTCCAGGCCTCCTCAGGGCTGGGTCGAGTGCGTCAGGCCTATTCGTCGCGCCTATAACTATGACCCTACCCCTCTCCTTCAAACCGTCCATCAAGGCCAGTAGCTGGGCTACAACCCTCTTCTCAACCTCACCAGTAACCTCCTCTCTCTTGGGCGCGATGCTGTCTATCTCATCGATGAATATTATGGCCGGGGCCTTCTCCTCGGCTTCTCTGAAGACCTCTCTAAGCCTCTCCTCGGACTCACCGTAGTATTTACTCATAATCTCAGGCCCGTTGATGGCTGTGAAATACGCGCCTATCTCGTTGGCTAGAGCCTTGGCGAGGAGGGTTTTACCGGTTCCAGGCGGGCCGTATAGTAAGATCCCCTTAGGGGGCTCTATACCAAGCCTGTTGAATAACTCGGGGTGCCTCAGCGGTAGCTCAACTATCTCCCTTATCCTCTCCTTAACCTCCTCTAAATCCCCGATATCCTCCCAGGTGACTCTTGGTACCCCGGTTGCAATAGCCTCCTCTTTCACAGGCTCCTCTTCAACAACGATCTCCGTCTTGTCAGTTATGTAGACGTTTGGTGTTGGCTGCGTGTTGACGACCACCATCTTTAACTCCGAGCCCGGGATGGGTATGGCTATGATGTCCCCCCTGCTAACCGGGGTGTAGGGCGGTAGCTGCCGTTTTAGATAGTAGGGGTCTATTATCAGCCCGAAGGAGGCGTATATGTCCGTGGCAAGCGGGGCTAGAACCACTCTTGTCGCGGGCTCTATTTTAGCGAGCCTGACCCTAACATACTCGTTTATCCCGACCCCTATTTTACTCCTAATATAGCTGTCGAGCCTAATCACCTCTTTACCAGTGTCCTCCGGCCTCCCCGGTAGCACCCTCACTATAGCTGAGCCTTTGGGGCCTATGACCTCGATATAGTCGCCCGCCTCTATTCCAATACTCCTCATAACCTTCTCGTCGATACGCGCTATCTTCCTCCCTACATCGGAGACCCTTGCTTCAAGGACTCGTAGCTTCACTTCACTGGGTTTACTCAACTAGGGCCACCTCCCTAACTGGAGTTTTATGTATTTAATCGAGAAGCAATAAATGTTTCGACGGGAAAACCATGTAACTGTTTATTTAGGTGAAGATGATAAAAACAAATATTGTAGTGTAGGGTGGCGTAGTATGGTTGAAAGAGTTAAAACAGGCATACCGGGTTTCGACGAGATATTAAACGGCGGCATACCCAAGAGGAACGTGGTCTTGCTGAGCGGCGGCCCTGGGACAGGCAAGACTATAATGGCAAGCCAGTTCCTGTGGAACGGGCTCCAGATGGGTGAGCCAGGTATCTACGTGGCTCTCGAGGAGCACCCCGTCCAAGTCAGGATCAACATGAAGCAGTTCGGCTGGGATGTGAAACAGTACGAGCAGCAAGGGGTCTTCGCGGTTGTAGACGCTTTCACGGGCGGGATAGGTGAGGCGGCTAAAAGGGAGAAGTACGTTGTCAAAGACCCAACAGATGTAAACGAGCTGGTGGACGTCCTCAGAGAGGCTATCAAAGATATCAACGCTATGAGGGTTGCGATAGACAGTGTTTCAACACTATACCTGACTAAGCCCTCCGTGGCGAGGAGCGTGCTCATGGCTTTGAAGAAAGTGCTCTCGGGCACGGGGACTACATCAATACTGGTCTCGCAGGTGTCGGTGACCGAGAGGGGTTTCGGGGGGCCTGGTGTAGAGCACGCGGCGGACGGTATTGTCAGGCTCGACCTAGATGAAGTGGAGGGCGAGCTCGTGCGTAGCATCATAGTGTGGAAGATGAGGGGGACTAGCCACAGCCTCAAGAGGCACCCATTCGATATAACCGACAAGGGGATCGTGATATACCCGGACAAGGTTGTCAAGTCGCGTGGAGTAGTCGCGTGAAGATGTTTTCTCGACTAGAGAAAATTATATAAGTATTCCCTCAACGGTTGTTATCACATGGATAGAGAATGGCTGGTTTCATGGAGTTTGTTTTAAGGAAGCTTGACGAGCCTCTAGCCGTTTACAGGCATGCATGCCCTAACTGCGGTGGGGCGGTAGACGACCTCCGCTTATTCTACAGGGCTCCATGCAAAGCCTGCCTCCGGGAGGAAGATTTCCGGTCGTTGAAGGCTAAGATTGATGAGAGAGGCGTCGACGAACTGGACGACCTAGAGCTCTTTAAAATTTACTATAAGAGACTGGCCAACAGGGATGGAGGTATAAAGAAGATCCTCGAAGAGGAGGCTCTGGTAAGGGAGTTCGAAGAGTTTTTCAAGAAAGCTACGAGGGGTTCCAGGCCCTCTAGTGCCCAGAGGACATGGGCTAAGAGGGTGCTTAAAGACGTCTCTTTCACCATTGTAGCCCCGACGGGTATGGGCAAGACCCTGTTCTCGCTTGCAATATCCCTCTTCTTAGCAAGTAGAGACAGGGGGGTCAAGGTTATACTAGCATTCCCTACAGTTGTTTTGCTTATGCAAGCGGTCGACAGGATCAAGGAGCTCGCTGGGAACGCCGGCCTGAGGATATGTGAAAGCGGGGATGACAAGGAGTGTCTTCGAATAGTATTCTTCCACGGAAGGATGGGCAAGGCGGAGAAGGACGAGGTTATGAAGGCCGTCCAGGAGGGGAGCTTCAACATTCTCCTGGCCACAAACAGGTTCCTGCTGGAGAACGTCGAATACCTGAGTAGACACAAGTATAAGCTTATCGTAATGGACGACGTGGACGCTGTCCTGAGAAGCAGGAAATCCGTCGCGACAGTCCTCAAGCTAATAGGGTTAACGGATGAAGATATAGATGAAGGTATAAGGCTCGTCAAAGCCACTCAGATGCTGGCTAGGAGGCTCAGCGAAGAGGAGAAGGCGAGGGTTGAGAGAGAGGTAGAGGAGCTGAGCGCTAAGCTGAAGGAGGTCAAGAAGAGGATAGATACAGTCCTCGTAGTGAACACCGCTACAGGTAGGCCTAGAGGGGTCTACCCTAAGCTGTTCAAGGTTTTCCTCAACTTCGTAGCAGGCTCTAGGCCCGAGGCTCTGAGGAATATAGTTGACGTCTACACCCTCCCTGAAGACGGCTTGGAGAACACTGTTGTCCAACTAGTCAAGAGGCTGGGCGGAGGCGGATTAATCTACGTACCGCTGGATAAAGGCGTTGAATACGCGGATAAATTAGCCGGGTTGCTCAGGGAGAACGGTGTTAAAGCGGAGTCTTTCCACAGCAAGAAACCCGCTAGGATCCTAAGCGAGTTCGAGAAAGGTGAACTAGACGTACTTGTAGGCGTCGCAGTCTACTACGGAACCCTCGTCAGAGGCCTCGACATGCCGGCTAGAGTCAGGTACGCTATATTCGCTGGTGTGCCACGCCACAAGTTCAGCACCAGGCTGGAAGACGTCTCCCCCATAGACCTCCTGAGACTACTCTCATCGGTCATGGAGGTTCTTGAGGGCGACGAGAAACGCGAGGTCGAGAAGATAGTCGGCAGGCTATCCTCGAGGTTTAGGAGGCTTAGCGCGGGAGCACTCGCCAAGATCAGGGAGGACTTCAAGAGGAAGCTGAAGGGCGAGCACGTTGAGGAGACCCCTCTACTAAGAGATCTGATGGCAGCCCTCGAGATGGCTAGGAAGTACATTTCGAGGGAGGATATCAGGGCTAAGCTCAGCAACATAGGCGAGGTAGCGCTGGTGAGCGAGGATGGGCAACAGTACATCATGATACCCGACGCTACAACCTACATCCAGGCGAGCGGTAGGACGAGCAGGCTCTACCCCGGTGGCTTAACTAAAGGCCTCTCCATCCTGGTTGTAGACGACATAAGGCTTCTAAGGGGTTTAACTAGGAGGTTGCGGTGGGTTCTCGAGGAATTCCAGATCAAGGAGCTGAAGGAAGTAGACTTGAAGGAGTTAATGGCTGAAATAGACAGGGATAGAGAGGAAGTCTCCAAGGTTATGAGAGGGGAAGTCAAGGAGAGCAAGGTGTTGCAATTAGTTAAATCAGCCCTCATGATAGTGGAGTCCCCCAACAAAGCTAGGACTATAGCCAGGTTCTTCGGTAGACCGTCGATCAGGATCTTGGGCGAGGGCCTACTAGCCTACGAGGTGGCTACAGGCAACTATGTTCTAACAATAATAGCCAGTGGAGGTCACGTGTACGACCTAGTGGCGAGCAAGAGTAGGGATCTCATATTTGAAAAACTGGAGGGGAGGGATGTTAGAGACGAGGATGTCTACGGTGTAATAAGACAAGACTCCAAGTACATCCCAGTCTACACTGATATAAAGAAGTGCGAGGACGGCCGCCAGTTCACAGAAGAGCCCGAGGACTCTCTTCCCTGCAGTAAGATAGCCTCGAGGAAGCTCGACGTGGTTAAAGCCCTACGCGACTTAGCTAGGGAGGTAGACCTGGTTCTAATAGGCACAGACCCCGATACAGAGGGTGAGAAGATAGCGTGGGATCTAGCCGTCCTCCTGAAGCCGTTTAACAAGAATGTTAAGAGGGTTAGATTCCACGAGGTCACAAAGAGGGCTATTCTAAACGCGGTAGCGGCACCCGAGGACGTAAACTTGAACATGGTTAAAGCACAGATCGTTAGAAGGCTGGACGACAGGTGGGTTGGATTCACATTATCGGCGATCCTCCAGAAATACCTTTGGGCCAGCTACTGCTATGAGATAATGAGCGACCCCAAGAAGAACATTAAGAGCGCGTTGGAGTGTTGTAGACCAAACTATAACTGGAGTGCTGGCAGAGTACAGAGCCCTGTGTTAATGCATATTATAAACGAAGAGAGTAAGAGAGAAAAAGTAAATGAATACAAGCTCGATCTCACCATATCATACAACGGGGTTGAGAAGAGAATCATCGCTCCCCTTAAGGAGAGACGCTTGAAGAAACTCATAGAGGAATTGTACAAGGAGGTATCGGAGTCGAAGAGAAAGAAGTTTAAGCCCACGTCTAAGCGTGAGGTCGATAAAGTCATAAGAGCGTTCAAGGAGAGAGTGGAGGCGAGGATACCTAGACCGAAGTGTGAAGAGGGTGTTGAGGTAAACCCTCCACCGCCTTTCACCACGGACACACTGATTGCAGAGGCTTCGAGAACCCTCGGCTTCTCGGCTTCGAAAACAATGAGTATTGCCCAAGAGCTGTTTGAGATAGGCCTAATAACATACCACAGGACGGATAGCACTAGGGTCAGCGATGTGGGCATTTCGGTGGCCAGGCAGTACATCGCTGAGAGTATTGGAGACCCTAACCTGTTTGAGCCCAGGACATGGGGGGCTGGAGGAGCGCACGAGTGTATTAGGCCCACTAGGCCTATCGACGCTGAAAGGCTGAGAGAGCTTGTGAAAGAGGGCGTACTAGACTTCCCGATACAGTTGAGGAGAGAACACTACTCTCTCTACGATTTGATATTCAGGAGGTTCATAGCGAGCCAGATGAAGCCCGCTAAGGTTGTCGAGGAGAAGTATACTGTGGAGCTATGTCTCAAAGAAGCCGATGAGTGTAAGGCTAAAGCCAGCATAGAGCAGACCGACTACGTCGGGGTCATCGAACCAGGCTTCCTGAGAATATATAAGGTGATTAAAGCCGAGACCAGTAGGAGATTACCGCCTATAGAGGGCTCTATTGTCGCGGAGGTTAAAGAAGTACGCCTTATAAAACCCCCGTTGCCGACTGTTCACGAGGTTGTGGCGTGGATGAAGGAGAAAGGTATTGGGAGGCCTAGTACATATGCTAAAATACTTTCAACTCTAACAGGAAGGGGCTACGTCAAGGTGATTAAAGAAAACAGCTTAGTTGTGCTACGAAAGGGGAGGCTTGTCGCGGGGCTTATCTACAATGATCTCTTCCCTCAGGGGAAGAAAGGAAAGAACTGGTGGATGAAAGCTCCCATGATCGGTGTGGAGGCAACTAGCAACCTGGAGAAGAAAATGGACGATGTAGCCAACGGTAATGAAGACTACCTCAAGGTTCTAGACGGGATATACGAGGAGCTAAACAACCGGATTTTAAACAACAGGGAGTTGCTTAATTTCCTCGTAGACAAGTACTTCAAACACTGTCTAACCTGCTAGCCGGGTAGGCAACGAGGATTAGTGTGATGAAAGTCGACTTAATCGGCGGGGGAGGGGTTTCAGGGGGTTTACTAGCGGTAGCCCACATAAGCGTGTACGAGGCTGGTCTAAGGCTTAACCTGGAGTCAGTCAGGAAAATAGTGTTCTACGCAAGCGAAAACAACGTCTCAACGATCATACTCCCATACATGCAACCCTACGGCCCCGTCATCCATTTATATGATGGGAGTGCCAAGGAGAACCTCCGCAGGTTCTTTGCTTTAACGAGGGAGTCGACGTACATGAGCACGCTGACCACGCTGTCAAGCCACTACGGTGTCAGCATCATCCTTTCAACCTACTTGGAGAAAGTCTCTTCGAAGATATATGTTTCAACGGCCCTCGCATCCTGGGATCTTGAGGAAGGTTTGGCTACACGGAGGAAGCTTGTTTTAAACGAGAGGGAGAGGATGCTGGGTTTATCAAGGGGTTCAGACCTCGAGATGCTCAACGACAACGGGTTTATCTTCAACACCTTGATCGAGGATGAAATCTTCTACCCTGAGATAGCAAGGTTCATGGTTGAAAACGGCGTCAACCTCCTTATAGTGGGCTTGCCCCAATTAAACCCCCCGAAGAACTATATAGAGCTGTCGAAAAGCCTAGCCTTGATATACAGGGTGTGGGTTCTAGTACCCGGTAGCAGGCTTGTAATGAGGGATAACACAGTGTACTCGTTGCCAACACTACTCATAAACCCAGAGGGGGAGATAATATACAAACACTATGGATCCGATGAGGCCTTCATCGTTATACCGAAAGGCCTATTGAAGTCCACACCCCGAACCATCGGTTTAAATTCCAGGGCTTTCTATAAACTCTACAGGACGATTTACAAGAGGTATAGTATTTATGGAGGGTTCGCTAGAGAAAGTAGTCCCGGTAAAAGTGAGCAGCCTAGGCGATCTCGTTAGGCTCGCTGCATCCATATCCGTTCCACAGGGGTCATCCTATATCCTCAGGTTCGATAGAGAGGGGAAAATAGTGCTCGGGATACTAGGGGTCTTCAGAGACTACTACAAGTACTACGGTATCCCAATATTCTACTATTACATTGCTGAGGGTAGAGAAGCCGAGGAGTTGAAGGACACTAATTACATCATAGCTTCACTGAGCGAGGAGAAGTTCGAGTTTTCAAAACACCCTAAGCCAGGTATTACAATACCGTTGATAAGGCTCGCCGAGAAGCCCGCGTTCATACCCGATTTATCGTGAGCTAAACGCTACCTCAATCTAGCTATAAGCCTTCTACCGCCGACGGATAAGTACTCTACTTCAACACCTGTCTGCACTTTATCCCGTATCTTCTCATCTATAAACTCCTTCTCTACTTCAAAGGTCTCATAGGTCTCTAGATCCATTACCTGGACTTTATCGCCCATGTCGGCTATCACCTGCCCTACCCTCTTCTCTATGATGGGGACTTCGACCTGTGTGTCAACAGGTGCTACGAGAGTTTTCTTGGCTTTACTGAACAAGCCTATCGCCACCACGTGTGCTTTAGCACTACCGTGCTTACCTGTCTTAGCCCTCGACATCTCAACTATCCTGCAGGGCTCGTTGTCTATTATGATAAAGCTACCTACTTTCAAGTTTCCTAGAGTATCATATGTTTTACTCATTTAAACCACCATCTGCTCTAACCTATATCTATTGGGCAATTTTTTAAGCTTCACCCACTAAGCGTGCTCAGCTTACGTAAACCCTTCTCAGACAACTCGTATAAGCCTTCCTCGAGCTCTCTAACATTGCCCGCGTTGTAGTAGTTTAGTAGTGTCGAGCTCGAGACGGCGATGTAGTCGTCTGACTCAAGCGAGAAAACCTTGTAGTAGTCGCGGTAGAGGCGGTCTACCTCCCTGGCGGTCTCCTTGTAGAAGTAGCTCACATACAAGCGGGGCCCGGTCTCAGAGAGCAAGAGGAGGAGGGTGTTCAACGCCCCTCCCTCCGGGACATACCCGGTTAACTCCTCGTAGGTGTCGGCGACGCACTCCCCGATTTCCCCGGTGCACTTCGATAATCTATCCACTATAAACAAGCCCGCTATATCAGAGTCGACTCTCAAGAGGTGGTTTACCTTGAGCACCTTGCCTAGGCTCCTCTTGTCTACGCCCCCATTGTGGGCAAACCAAGCCACGCCCTTCTCGAACTCGTATTTGAAGGGGTGCACGAACTCCTCGCCGTAGGGCTCCCTCCTACTAGACTTCCTAGCATGGGAGATAAAGTAGATTTTATCGTAGCGGCGCAACCTATCCAGTATGAACTCTAATTCGGCCTCGCTGTGGGTGTGGAATATTGGTAGGAGGCTCCTGTGGTAGAGGACAGCGTATTCCGAGCCCGCTATACCGACCCCTGCGATCCCCCAGCCATCGTCGTGTGAAAGGCTCCTCCCCCCGGTCAACTTAGCGAGGTAATCATCTCTTCTGCTCGACTCCACGAAAGCCTTGAAGATGTCTGTGAGCCAGCCTCCCCTAGGGTTCAAGCCTATGGCTACTAGTAGCCGGCACATGCTTCCACAGGATTCTTTATAGGTCGTCAACGTCTTTAAACCAAGTTGAGTGGGGGTTCGGCTCTTATATTGATTCATATCGTTTTATGGTCATAGCCTCATCTCTATTCCCCTGCATCCCGCTCGGGTTTATACCGGGCTTGGGGGCGTTCAGGGCCACCCCGGAGACCCCACATCTCGAGGCTAACGCAAACCCGGGGATCTCACGGAACAATTAGCAATGACAACCCTTATAAACCTTTATGAAGCTCAACACGGTTACGAGGAGGCTACATGAGGGGGCTAGTATACCTATTACTGTTAATCATAGTAATCGGGCTAGTCGCGTGGGCGATCAGGCAACCCGGCGTACTCCCCGAGGGGTTGCGCGTCGTAATAGTAGACTACTACACGCTGATACAGGCTATCCTAGCGTTGATCCTAGGTATTTCAGTAATAGAGCTCGTCTCCTCCATGATTCTATCCAAGGTTAAGCACTTAGGCCGCGAAGCATACATGATCAGGAACGTGTTCCTCGTTGTAGCCTACACCACGCTGGGTGTTGTAATACTAGCTATAGTAGGTGTAAGCGGTGAAAGCATACTAGCGGGTGCTACATTCACAGGCCTCGTGCTCGGCCTCGGGCTCCAGCCGGTTTTAGCCAACTTGTTCGCGGGTTTAATAATCCTGGGTAGCGGTTTCATAAGACCGGGCTCCATAGTTAGAGTGAGCGGTACAAGCCTACCTGTTTCAGTGATTACATTCCCCGCCTACAAGGCTTTCAGCCTGGACTACACGGTGCCATCGTTGAAAGGCCTCGTGGTGGAAGTAGGCTTAATGTACACGAAGATAATCCTCGACTCAGGCGAGATGGTTAAAATACCTAATTCAACCCTCTTCTCAGGTGGCATTGTAATGGAGGAGGTTCAGGAAGAGAAGAGGTTCCAGGTGAGATACGAGTTCCCCGTGGACTGCGACCCTATTCAAGTCGTGGACTTGGTTAAGAAGAACCTCGCTGAGCTAGGCGACTTCAAGGTGTTAATAGAGGAGCAGAGCGACAAAAACTACTACATCATACTAGTCACAGGTAGCACGCCGCCTGAAGCAAAATTAAGAGAGTTCAGGAGCCTCGTCCTAGCAAAAATTATACAGGTGCACAGGGAGTTGAAGAGAAAAGGTTTATGCTCTCAAACAGCCTCGTGAAACGTTGCTCGGGTTCCTTAGTGTAGAAACACTTTATTATTCAAATCTGCTGTATTAAGAGAAGGTTTTAGCGGGGGTTTTTGGGGTGGCGGCTCAAGAAGAGGAGAAGATATATGCTCTAATCGCATGGTTTATCCCGGTAGTCGGGCCGGTAGTATCTCTCATACTTAAACCAGGTGTAAGATATGTTAAGCACTGGTCCATCCTCTCAATAAGCTTCCTCATAGTAGCGATCCTAGGGTACGCTGTAGTTGGAATCCTAGACCTCATTCTATCCATCATACACTTAGGTTTAATAGGAAAAGTGTTGACAACCCTATTTGCCATCCTCGTTCTCATAGTATGGGTTGTCGGCATACTGAAAGCAGCTGAAGGAGAGTATTGGAAGCCCCTTTTAATATACGATATCGCTCTCAAGCTTGGATTGGAATAAACTAGAATTCCAGCCTCATACTGTATTTTAGTTTTCTCACATCCTCGCTTGGCAGAGGCTTTCTCAGGACGTATAGTTTCTCATGGTATATCAGCAGGAAGTCTCTGCCATGCATCTTACTCCAGAACTCTCTCGTGGTCTTCATCTTGTGCTGTATTTTAACGACCTCCTCCCTGAGGATGAACCCTGATTCCAAAAGGAGGTCTAGGACGTAGTGGGATATCGGCACATAGTGTTTCCTAATCCTTGTGTCGCCGACCAGTATTCCGACATGGCCCCCTGGTTTGAGCACTCTGTAGAACTCTCGGGTAATACTCCTCATCCAGCCTAAGTACTCCTCGAGGCTCCTCGACCTGGATAAATCGCCTTCAACCCTCTCATAATCCCCGTACTTGATTATGTTGAAGTACGGGGGGTGTGTCGCGATCAAATCGACGCTCTCGCTCCCCAGGGCGTGGAGATCCCGGGCGTCCCCTAGGTAGACCTTGTACCAGGCGTCAACTCCCCTGCCTGTCTCCCTCAGGTATTTGACTAAATAGTATAACCTGTGGTGGGTTAGCATGACAGCGTTGTAGTTTATGTCGACTGCAATACAGTTCCTACCGAGGAGGACAGCCTCTATGCAGGTCGTACCCGACCCTGCCATAGGGTCTAACACCAAGTCGCCTGCTCGAGTGTAGAGGAGTATCAAGGCTCTCGCTATTTGAGGCGGCCAGTTCCCCCTGTAATCACCTTTATGCGTGGCCCAGGATCCTCTCAGAGGGAAACTCCAGACAGTGGTTGAGATATCTGTCAACTCCTCCTTGAGAGGCTCTATCCTAGTTATGGGGATGGGGGTGAGCTCTATCTCTTGGTCTTCGATGACAATTTTTCTATTTCTCGAAACAAAGTCCAAGTACTCTTCAACACTTACCTCTCTCAAGCACTCCCCTGCTACAGATTTTTATCATAGATTATTTAATTGAAGGGCCTGTTAAACCTCAACGCTAGTCTTGAGAAGCAGGCTTATTCTATCGTGGAGAACCCTCAGGTCGTTGCACTCTTCTCTAAAGCCCTTCTTTTCAAGCTCAATTAGGGCCTCGTCGAGCAGGTCTTTGAGGTAGGGTATTGAAACCATTATGAGGTACGCGTGGTATGTTTGAATATATTTCAGCGTTAACGGGTCTCCGGTAGTCGCCTTCCCGCTCTCTTCCAAGAGCCAGCCCGTCTTGTCGAGGGCGCTGGACAACCTCTGTATAAAGCCTTTTATCAACTTCCTGTCGCTTGCATATCGGATCCCCTTAGCCAGGTCGATGATCTCCTCGTAGTCGTCGATCAGCTTCTTCAAGGATGTGAGCATGTCCTCGATGCTCAAGCTACTCATACGTGGAACCTCTTATTGTAAACAACTAGACTGAAGCATTAAAGAGACCCTTGACCTCAGGCGCGGGCTTTCCGGACAGTTGCAATACTGTTATTGGCAACCCCGTTTTTCACCAACTCGTCCGGGTGTGCTATCACGATATTCAAGTCATTCGACTCGAAGACCTGGGCTGTGTAGGTGAACTTCTTCTTGCCTGCTACAACAAGCTCGACAGTATCCCCGTCTTTCACGCCGAGGAGTTTAGCCAGCTCGGAGGGTATTTTCAGCTTCGAGGGGTCTACGCTGGGGTCGTGTTGGACTCTAATCCTCTTCTCCTTTATGCCCGTCTCTTTTTTCTTCAGTTCGCTGGCCGGCGGGACTACTGCTAATAGTTTGCTTATTTCAATTTTACTCTCCTTTACCTCACCAGTCTCCTTCTTCTCCTGGCTCATATCCCCCATCTCTCAAGCCATTTTATTGTCTTCCAGATATTTAAGTATGGTATCGTATAGTTTGTCTATCTCTACTCTAACCTGGTTTCTAGTGTCCCTGAATCTAATCGTTACAGTGTTATCTCTGAGAGACTGGTGGTCGACTGTGACAGCGTAGGGCACGCCGATCTCATCAGCCCTAGCATACCTTCTGCCAATACTCCCCTCCTCGTCGTAGATAACGCGTAGGCCTTTCTCTCTCAACTTTTTCACTATACTCCTCGCTAGAGAGCTCATAGCCTTATGCTCCTCTTTGCTCCCCGCCAGGAGTGGGAACACGGCCACCTGGTATGGCGCCAGCCTCGGCGGGATGCGTAGGACAACTCGATCCTCGACTACGGTGTAGGAGTATTCTAAGAGGATGTAGAGGAGCCTCTCCACTCCAAAGGACGGCTCTACAACGTGGGGTATAATCTTCTCCCCGTGAACCAGAGTCTTCTCCTCCCTCAGGTTAAAGAACTCCCTTCCAAGCTTGACGTCGCCGATTAAAACATACCCTTTGCTAGACAACTCTTCGTATAGCTCTTCCTGGCTCATGGACTGAAGGCTCTTCAACACGCTTTGGTACTTTTCCCCGAGAAACTCCACCAGCTTCTTGTAGTCAACGATAACCCTCTTCTTGACGACCTCTAGAGGCCTCTCATATCTCTTGAAGAAAAACATGTCTACCCCGCTGTACTCCATGTGCTTCCTCAAATCGTAGTCTGTCCTGTAAGCGTATCCCGCGATTTCAACCCAGCCGAATTTACTCGAGTATACCTCCTGGTCGAATGTTTGAGCTGAGTAGTGTGCTCTCTCCTGAGGTAGCTTCTCGAGGAACCTTGTCTTCTCAGGGGGGATACCGAGGGATCTAACAAACTTAGCCCCTACACCCATCCAGAAAGCAAGCCACGGGTTTTTGACAACCCCTTTCTCAAAAGCCTCCCTCACAGTTAATTTAACGGGCTCCTCAATCCCCCGCTCACGGCTTTCAGCTGTAACCACGTTAAGGGTCTCCCCCTCAACAAACCCAAGGTAGTCCTCAACATCCCTCCGGCTCTCAGAGGGGTCGTGGAAGAACTCTAACTCTATGATAGTGAACTCCCTCAACCTCAGGAGGCCCTGCCTCGGGGATATCTCGTTCCTGGCAACCCTGCCCACTTGGGCTATGCCTAGCGGGAGCTTGTTCCTAGCGATGTTCAAAACTGTCTTGAAGTCAACGAACATCCCCTGCGCTAGCTCCGGCCTCAAGTAGCCTAGTTGCCCTCTATAAGGGCCTATCTCTGTTTTGAAGAGCAGTAAAGCGTTCTCGGGCTTTGAAAGATCGCCACCGCACTCCGGGCATTTAACACCTTTCTCAACTATGATCCTCCACATCGATTCGAGGCTAGCCCCCTCCACGTTGATGCCTGTTACCTCTTTGATCAAGTGGTCTGCCCTGTAGACTCTACCACACTTCGAGCACACCACTATTGGATCCGTGAAATGTTCCTCGTGGCCGCTGGCTTTGAAGACCACCTGGGGGCTTATAATCGGCGTCTCTATTTCAACCATGAAGTCGAACGCGTAGACAAACGTTCTAAGCCACTCATCGATGATACTCCTCTTCAGTAGAACACCTACAGGGCCGAAGTCGTAGAAGCCCGCTAAACCACCGTATATCTCATATGAGACCCAGTAACCCCCCCTCTTCTTG
>Ga0080004_1120557_pt1 | contig 40884 bp, 53 predicted proteins | sample WasSprMetagenome_FD_69207 | JGI IMG/M metagenome (GOLD analysis project Ga0080004, IMG submission 69207) | Sulfidic aquatic microbial communities from Washburn Spring, Yellowstone National Park, USA - WS (SPADES assembly) (version 2) | ecosystem: Environmental > Aquatic > Thermal springs > Hot...
AAGCTGTTGAGAATCTCACGAAGAGGGAATTGAAAGGTCAACAACCTGATCGTCCTGCTCTTCGGCGTTGACCTGCCGTGAATCTCACGAAGAGAGAATTGAAAGTCTCGAGATACTTCAGGAAATAGCCGACAGCTTCGTCCTTACCGAATCTCACGAAGAGAGAATTGAAAGCTACAAAACGCAAAACTTTATCTCTCTCAGTAAACATCTACGAATCTCACGAAGAGAGAATTGAAAGCCCGAACCTGCTCGAGAGACTGCTCTCCTCCGACTTGGGAATCTCACGAAGAGAGAATTGAAAGTTCTCCACAGACCTCACATATATACTCCATCCCCTCGTAGGAATCTCACGAAGAGAGAATTGAAAGCTCGAAGCGCTCGAACTCGAAGACCCTTGCGGTCCCGTTCGGAATCTCACGAAGAGAGAATTGAAAGCCTCAGCCGAGGGGACGAGCGCGGGCCTCTCCATGCTCAGAATCTCACGAAGAGAGAATTGAAAGGCAGATATTGAGACAGTCGTCTGCTTCGTCTGAGTCTTGTAGAATCTCACGAAGAGAGAATTGAAAGCTTCAGGCTCTATCGTCTCTGGATAGATGTCTTCGTAGGAATCTCACGAAGAGAGAATTGAAAGTCTCTTTTTTCCTCGGGGCCTCGGAGCTGTTCCTCCCTAGGAATCTCACGAAGAGAGAATTGAAAGACGAGTGATGCTCTAACGCTCGAGGGCTGGAACGAGGACTCTAAATACAGAATCTCACGAAGAGAGAATTGAAAGTCGGTCGGGCGCCCGACCGTTGACCAAGTGATGGACAAGGAATCTCACGAAGAGAGAATTGAAAGAAGACGTCGCTCAAGATAGGGAGGCCCTGAGCATGATAGCGCCGAGAATCTCACGAAGAGAGAATTGAAAGTGGAAGACAGCCAGACGCCCATGATTGCATCGAAAGAATCTCACGAAGAGAGAATTGAAAGTCCTAGGTATTAACGTCAATGCGTTTCCCTGAAAGATTGAATCTCATGAAGAGAGAATTGAAAGACGGCCGTTTCCGTCGCGCGCGACGGAAATGGTCGGAATCTCATGAAGAGAGAATTGAAAGCCTCCCTCAGGCCGGAGGCCACGGCCTCGCCTATCTTCCGAATCTCATGAAGAGAGAATTGAAAGGGCTCGGTTGTGCACAGCTGTGCGAATGGTGAGGATCTGGAAACGGCTTCTTTGGGCTTTATATCTAAATATGGCAGAAAAATGTAATGATAGAACGCTCGAGCTTGGGCTTAAGGGCCGTGTATTCAGCGCGTTCCACGCTCTTTATGAGACTTTCCCGGCCTCTCCCCTCAAAGAACGTTGGGGCCGATGCTTTATAAGTCATCACTACTCATCAGCTGATGGGTAGGGTCTTTCATTACTGATGGGTAGGGTTTGTTGGGGTGGGGGGGTTCATATTTTAAATGGGTAGCGCGGCGCGGGCAGAAGGAGGAAGTTGCCACCCCCTACCCATTAAACCCTACCCATCACTGATGGGGCTTCTAATGATAACCCACCCCGAACCCTACCCATCGGCTCTACCCATCAGCCCTACTTCACGTGCTCCTCCATGGTCGTGGAGCCCTTGACCCTCGGGTTGACCATGAGGCCCCTGAACAGCACTTTGCCCTTCTCCACCCTCTTCCTGAACGTCGAGGCTGCTGTCGTGTAGAAGTTGCCCCTGCTCATGGGCGTTATCCCCTGCTCTCTGCACCATGCTATGTAGGCCTCGTACAGCTCCGTCCCCTCGGCCTTCGCCGAGGGGTCCTTGATTACCCAGTCGCTCTCCAAGAAGCGAGCAGCCGTGTTGCTGGCCCTCATCAAGTAGTCGAGCATTGCGTCCTCGTCCATCTTCTTCACCTCCCAATTGTTCCCCTCAAGCTTGACCCTGCACCAGAGGAGGAAAATGAAGGCCTCCTTCGGATCCACTTCTAGGCTTGGCACCGGCTTGAAGTCCTCCGGCCTAGTCATGGTGATTATGCTGAGCCTGTCCAGGAAGGCCGCCATGGTTTCTCCTCCGTACTCTGTCACGATTGGCGGGTCGTTCATTGCAAAACACATGGCTTTTAGGCTCCTGATCACGGTAGTTTGCTTGAACTTCCTCGGGACGGCAATGAGGTCCTGTTCTCCAACTAGGTTGTTTATGACGTCGATACGTCTCAGGACTACGTCTCCCCTCTCTGAGTAGATGTTTATTTGTTTACCTATGAGGCCCTCGAGGCCAAATCTATAGCTCGTAATGAGGCTCAGCGGGATGTTCGCGACTAGGGGCTTGATCGGCTCGGTGAGGGCCCTGAGCAATGCCGACTTTCCAGAGCCCCTCGGCCCTATCAGGAAAGCCACATGCCTGATCCTATAAGGGGCCAACCACGTCCCTATGGAATGGGTCAAGTACTCCCAATTTTCATCGTCGAAGTGCCTCCTCCACAGTCTGTAAATTTCATTATATTTGATGTCGTAGTGGCCGTTCTTTATCTCGTCTATCTCGTCTTGTCGTATGACTAGATTCAATCTGTACCTGAAATAACAGTTTAAACCGACCTCTATCTTCAAGCTCTTTAGGTCTAGGACCCCGTATTTGAGGTTGAGTTTGTCCCATGGGTCTACTTGATCCCAGCTAATGAACTTTGTCGTGGACTTAACGGCTGCCTTGACCTCTTCGGCCAAGAACTTCCTAGAGGCAGCCTTCTTGATGAGCGCCCCCACTACCGGGTCCACGACTTCGTCGACCGCCCTCAGCACATTTTCATCAAGGACGTAGTACTCCGAAGAGCCCGTCGCATCTCTTGGCAACACCTTCACGAACTCAAAGAAGCTCTCAAGTAGGTTGTAGATTACCGAGGCTTTAACCTCAGCCCTCGACTCTTGGAAGCCCTCGACCTCCCCATACTTCGTGGCCCTCTTAAGGATTGAGTTGGCGAGCTCCTCTGCGTTCTCCACCACGTACTTGAGCTTTTCGTCGAATGGCCAACTTCTTAGTCCGAGGAACTCTTCCGTAGCCAGCCCCTTAAAGATTGGGTCGAAGACCTTGAGAAGTGCTCTTACCAAGACCCACTTAGCCTTATGGGGATTCCTTAGTGAGTTGGAGAGGCCCGCCTTGTAGAAAAGGTTCTCCAAAAGGAGGTCGAGGTACTTGTTGAAGAAGTCCTTCTCCACGGAATCGATGGGTTTGCTTCCCTCATACACGTGAATAAAAGGCCCTTCTTGAATTATCCTGTACCTTCTAATGAAGTCCTGGGCGAAGCTTTTGAGGGGCCCGTAGTCCTCTCCTAGGACCTCCTTCCACTTCTCGAGCTCTTCCTCTACTCCGAACCACTGCCCCTCCTCAGCGCTGAATCCTAACCACTGCTCCAGAGGCTGGAAAGCTATCCGTGACCTCTGAGGCTCGGCCGATGAAGAGGCCATCCTTTGGTCACTCAACAGGTCGTGGTCGTTTCAGCCTTGGCCTTTGCTAGACCCTCAACGCCCTTAGGGAGCTCGATGAAGATCCTAACCCTGCGACCCCTCGCGTGGAGCTCCTCCCAGAGGTAATTGCGCGTCGTTGGGAGGTAAACGAGGAACCGATGACCCCCGTACTTCCCGAGAGTCGTCCTCGTGATCTTGACTTCTCCCACGTCTATGATGCGACCAGTCAAGACATGCTTGATGAATTCTTCCATTATTTCACCACCCTCTCTTTTCTAGAGGGACTACTAAACGCACCTGCTTAAAAACTTTCATTAGAACTCTTTTTCGTTTTTCGTCCAAAAAACGAAAAAGAGCATTACATAATGTCTAATTCATGTTTCGTTTTTCGTCCATAATTAAAGAAGACGCAAATACAACAGCAATTTTCATTACGCGTCATGCGGGCCTAGCTACACGTATGCAGTTCACAAGACCTTGATCCGAGTTCACGGAATAGTTCACGTACGAGTCGGAGTTCACAAATAACATCAGCTACGTGAACTTTTTGATGTCAGGACAGGCCTTCCACGCTGGCGACCCGGGTTCAAATCCCGGCGGCCGCACCATCCTCTAGGTTCATCCCTTTTCATAAAGGGGCTTCAACCTTTCTATTGCCATCTTTAAGGCATTTATGAGAAGAGATGAAGCATATTTAAACATGTTCTGGATGCTATTTCTAACATAGAGAAATTTGTAGAGGGCTTGAGTAAAAAAGAATTCTTTAAGAATGTAGAGAAACAGTGCAGTCTTAAGAGGTCTTGAGATAATTGGTGAGGCGACGAAGAATCTGAGCAGGGAATTAAGGGCAAGGCACCGCCAAGTTCCATGGAGGGAAATTGTCGGTATGAGGGATAAGTTGATTCACGAATATTTTGGGGTGAACTTGGAGCTGGTTTGAGTGAGTATTAAAAACAAACTCACCGAGCTCAAAAAACCAAATTCTCAAAATATTAAAAGAAATGAGAGGAAACTAAAAGTTAGCCAAAAACACTAGAAAAAGCCTAGCTTAGCCCAAGCATTCAAGCGATGCTTGTAACGCCGTACTAATTCTTGAAGATTATCGCGTAAAAGCACTATGAAGGTTTTTCATCATCTTCAAGCGAAGAAGATGCATGGTCGCCTAGGGGCCTCCTATGCCTCGATTGGTTTTATAGTTAAGTGAATCCCCAAATCTCTCCGTGAGAGGATGAAGTTAGTAGGCAAAGTCATCGCAGTTGACGTGGCAATCATTGATGACTTGGCTGGGCTGTCGACTACGTACTTCTTGTATTGGCTCGGCAAAGAGGGCGTCGATGTCATAATCTCTAAGTACTGACACCAACTCATTGCCCGCGTAGGAAGGTGGTACCTTAGCGTCGAGCTCACGTAACTTACGTTACTACCGTAGCCCCGTTGCATAACATGCTTCAATAGCTTCTGCGCGCATGTTGAAGAAGTACAGAATAAGGGTTCTGCGATGTTAGCCGCTCAGAGCTATACGCACTTGTTCAGAGCTGGCCTTAACCTTTAGGGCCTTAAAATGCGCCTCGCGGCGCTCGTCCCTATGATGTCCGCCCCAGCGTCGATGAGCGCTTGCACCGTCCGCAAGTCCCTTACCCCTCCAGCCGCCTTAATCCCGGCCCTCCCCCTTAAGGCCCTCTTCAGCACGAAGACGTCCTCTACTGTCACTCCTCTAGGCCCGTAGCCAGTGCACGTCTTCACGTAGTGGACGCCGGCCTCAGCCAGCCTCACCGCCACCGATTCCATCTCTTCGACAGTCAAGTATCCCACCTCGATTATCGCCTTGACCACGCGGTCGCCAGCTCCCTTGAGCACCTCGCGCGCCTCTCGCACGACGTAGTCCAAGAAGCCGCCCTTCAGCATCCCTATGTTCACCACGTAGTCCACCTCGTCGGCCCCGTCGGCTATGGCCTCCTCGACAGCCCTCCTCTTGACCTCCATCTTGGAGGAGCCGAAGGGCAGGTCTATTGCGGCGCACACCAATAGCTCGTCCCCGACGAGCTTTTTGGCGTAGCTGACGTAGCAGGGGTTGACGCACACGGCCCTAACATCGAGCTCGAGGGCCTCCCTACAGAGCTCTTGGATGTCGCGAAACGTGGCGTCCGGCCTCACGTTCGTGTGGTCGATCCGCTTAGCCAAGCTCACACAATGACACGGCGTAGGGGGACATATCAATCTTCCACTCGCCACCTAGATCTCGCAACGAAGTAGGCCAGCGAGGTCGTACTCACGAGGGCCATGAACAGGTACGGAGAAGGGCTCCACGAGGAGTAATCGGCCAAGACCCCACCGACCCCGGGGCCCACGACCCATCCAATCCCGAACATGGACTCCATCATCCCGAGGGGCAGGCCGAACTCTCTGCCGAGCGTCCTAGAGATAGCCGAAGTGGACGCTGGCACGAGGACCCCAATGGCGTAGCCAACCATAGCCACGGCCAAAGCCGCTGAGGCGAAGTCACGGGCGAGGACCATGAAGAGCGAGGCCATCGTTTGAAGAGATAACCCGAAGTAAACTGCCCTCCTCTCGCTAAGGCCTGGGATGACCGTCGCGGACCAGAAGCCCGCGGCTCTCGCCGCGGCCACCGCGCCCACCACGAGCGACACCTCGGAGTCCGTGAAGCGCAGCTCTCGGAGGTAGGCCGGGTAGACGCTGTAAATTATCGATATGACTATGCTGGACGACGTCACCGCCAAGTAGAGGGCCGAGCCCTTGGAGAGGATCTCCTTTACGCGGCTCATCACGTCGCCCCCCGCCGTCCGGCCCGGCTTAACGTCACCCTCGGCCAACAAGAGCGCCAGTGGCGATGCTAAGCCCACGTAGAAGGAGGTCCAGAAGACACCGGTGTAGCCCACTCGCTCTACGATGGAGGCGCTTATCATAGGCCCGATGAAGTAGCCCATGGCCCACGAGGCGTTGAAGAGGCCCAGCTGCCTAGCCCTCTCGTCCTCCTTGGTCACGTCGGATATTAGGGCCTCTCCCGGGACCCATAGAAACGACAGGCCCACGCCGTGGAAGAGTCTTACGAGCGCTATGTCTAGGGGTGACTTAGAGGCCAAGAGGAGTAGCGGCACCACGACGCTCGTTAACACCCCCACGAGGAAGACCTTCAGTCTGCCTACCCTATCGCTCCAGAGCCCGGCGAGCACGGGGAAGAAGCAGTAGGGCGCTGACCAAGCCACGCCTATCAGGCCCAGGTCGGTGTACGTGGCCCCTAGGTCCTTGGCGTAGAGCGGGACCGCTGGGTTCGCTATGCCCATGGACGTGGTTATGAGGAACATGGACAGCGTTAGGGCGACGACGCTCCTCTTGGACATCGTCATGCCCCAAGACTGTGGTGAACGTTTTATTCGTCTAGCAGACATAAATAACTTCATGCAAAGAGGACTGGAGTTAATGTCTGTAAGCGTCACGAGCCCTCTTTTAAGGGGGAAGGACTTACTAATCTACAGCAAGTGCTTACCGACAGAGCACCTGAATGTCTTCGAGGAAGTGGCTAAGGAGAAGACGGCGCTCGCTGTGTGCATGAGCGAGGAGCACTTGGACAAAGTAGGCTTTAAGTTGGCCACGATAATTGCTTACGTGAGACCTTCCTCGATAACGATACTGACGATGGATGGCTCACCTCACTGCACGCAGTTGCACGTAGTCGCGGAGCAGGCGAAGAGGATAGCGCAGGCCGATGTGAGGATAAGGCACCTAGTAGTAGAGAGAGGAAAGTTGATGGAGGTTTCAAGCCAAGCGGTCTACCTCTCGAGGCACTTGTCGAAGATAGAGGAGCTACTAAGGGATTCGAAGAAAAACCTATAATCTACCCTCTCGATGTAGAGAAGGGGCGGCCGTAGTCTAGCCTGGACTAGGACGGCAGCCTGCCACGCTGCGGACCCGGGTTCAAATCCCGGCGGCCGCACTAAACATATTTTCGGCAAACATCTATCTGTTATTGAAGTTAGAAAGAAAGTCACGTGTCATCACTCGTACACGTGATCGCCCGAGTGAATTTTTGAAAAACCGAAGATTTCTAAGAGATTTCACGATCCCTCTTGTACTCGATGACTGTCAAGCCCCTAATTCTTTTAAAGTGCTTCGCGTTTCCAGTAGCTATCGATGCTCCGTTCTCCCTCGTCACAACTCCGATGAGCACATCTCTCAAGTCTATGGGCACTCCTATGGACTCAAGATACCCATTTCCTCGCCAGCCCTCAAGGCCTCCCTTCTCGGACAGACTTAGGACGTCCAAGGCCCTTGCTAAGTTAGAGATAGTCTCGATCTTGACCCTGCCGATCTTGTAAGCCCCCAAGCCAGCTCGAAAATGTTGATAGACGTCGTCAGAAGCTCTGCCCCTTCCGCTTTAAGCCTTTTAATGAAGTTGACTCCGCTCCTCGACCCTCTCAAGAAGTTTATGAGGACGTCGGTGTCCAACACTATCTTTCTCGCTGGGGCTTCCATGAGGCCCAAGCCTCTCTGATGCTCTTTAAAATGCCTTCGGCCTCCTCTTGAGTAACGTCGCTCCAAGCCCCTGCTAGTTCTAAAATGTCAGGAACCCCCTTGCCAACCTAAGAATGACGTCTGAAAAGCTCTCCCCCGGCCTCTTGAGCTTTAACAACGTCTCGTAGGCCTTGAGCGTGATGGTTATGGTCTTAAAAGGCATAATCTATAACCCAAAACTTAATGCAAACTTATAAATTTCTCATCGGGTGTGGCTAGATACTGAATCAAACGTCAAAGGCAAAATGGACAAAGGCATTAATCTCATGGCACAAAGGATGCTTTGATTTGTGTTAAGAGGCTTCATTGCAAAGCACTAGAGTATTTGCGCTAAGTCTTAATCCTCTTAAGTGACCATTACCTTCTCTTCCTTTCGACCATCACACACATGTTGTAAATAACCTCCAAGTCGTTATCTTCGCAATACTTCACCGCTTCCTCTGACTCAGAGCCCGGCTGCATCCACACCTTCTTTATCCCAAGCTCCTTGCAGGTCCTGACGACTTGTTCGGTCACTTGCGGAGGGACAACCGTCACGACGACGTCGGGCTTTTCCGGGAGCTCTTTTAGGTCTGGATAGCACCTGTCGCCCAGAACCTCTTGGGTGCTCGGGTTCACCGGGTACACCTTATAGCCAGCGCTCTTTAGGTCTCTGTACACCTGGTGGCCGTACTTCTGAGGGTCGCGGCTGGCCCCTACCACCGCGAAGACGTTGCGCTTGTCCAAGAAAGCACGGATCTTCTCCTCGCTCGACATAGGCTTCACACTCCCAATGCGGCTCACTCCTTGATAAACTGTTCCACGAATGCGCCGAGGGCCGACAGCGACTGAGGTGGAGCGCCGTGATTTAGAACTAGCCTCTAAGAGGTGAGGATCCTTGGCTAACGATGAGTACATCAGTACATCTGTCTCACGAATCGAGGGTCAGAAATCGGCAACAGCGGTCTCAACACAGAATCCTGTCGAGCCTCTAAGAGAGCTGTCAAAGCTGTTTTAAGCGTAGGGCTTGGGAGCTGTTTCCCCCAGCATTAAGTCTATTAACCTTTAGTGTATACTCTGTTGCGCGGCTTACGTGGAGTGCGTACTAGGGGTCCCGTTCGGCTACGAGCCAAACGAGGAAAGCAGAAAGCTCCTAGAGGACTTCAGAGACGTGGTGAACTTCTGTATCGACTACGCCTACAAGAGGCGAATAACCTCCTACGCCAAGCTCAGGAAGGGCGTCTACGAGGAGTGGAAGCGCAGATGGAGCTACTCCACGCACTTCTGCCATTCGGCTTGCAAGATAGCGCTGGCGATGCTCAAGACTTACAGGAAGAAGCGTAGAGAGGGCAAGCCGATGGCCAAGAAGCTGTCCATGCAACTTGATCCACAACTCTACAAGTTCTACGGGGACGGCATCAGGATCTCGAGGGCGATCGTGGACTTCGCGAAGCGACTGGCTTCGGGGTAATAATGGAGGACTTGAAGGGGATTAGAGAATGCATAAGATATGGAAGGAAGCTCAACGGGAGGTTGCACAGCTGGGACTTCAGGAGGTTGCAGTTCTACGTGGAGTAGAAGGCTAAGCTCGAAGGCCTGCCAGTCGTTTACGTCAGCCCGAGGGATACTAGCCTGTGTGCCCGGTGTGTGGTGGAAGATTAGCATCGAATGGGCGCAGGCTTGTGAAGTGTGAGTGTGGATACGAGAACGATAGAGACGTGACGGCTTGCATAAACATGCTCAGGACGAGGGAAGTCCCGTTCTCCCTGAAAGCAACCTATGAACCCATAGCGGTGAGGTTGAAGGGATGAAAGTTAATGCTAGACCAGAACGGCCGAAACGCAAAGATTTTAACAGGCTCTCGTCGCGGGTTATCCCAGGTCTTATGGCTGTTAGAGTCTCCAACCTAGTCAAGTACTTCGGCAAGAAAATGGTCCTCAAGGGCATCAGCTTCAACGTCGAGAGGGGGGAGGTCTTCGGGCTGATAGGGCCCAATGGCGCCGGCAAGACCACCATGCTGAGGATACTAGCCACGTTGCTCGTCCCCTCTAGCGGAGTCGTAGAGGTCTTCGGGCTGGACGTTGTGAAGGACGCCGAGGAGGTCAGGAGGATAATCAGCTACCTCCCCGAGGAGGCGGGGGTTTACCCCCGCCTGACGGGGCTCGAGTACTTGGAGTTCATGGCCAGCCTCTACGCCAAGGACGAGGAGGAGCTCAGGAAGATAATCGATGAGGGGTTGAGAATAGCTGGCCTAGGCGACAGGATCAGGGACAGGACTTCGACGTACAGCAAAGGCATGAGGAGGAGGCTTCTGCTCGCCAGGGTGTTGATGGTCAGGCCCAAGCTCGCGATACTCGACGAGCCAACCAGTGGGCTTGACGTCCTACACGCGCACCACGTGAGGAGGATGATCAGGGAATACGCGAAGCAACGCGGCCTGACGGTCGTGCTCTCAAGCCACAACATGCTCGAAGTCGAGTTCCTATGCGACAAGGTCGCCCTCATACACGACGGCAGGATAGTGGCGGAGGGCTCTCCGCGCGAGCTCAAAGAGGCTTACGGGGCCGAGAACCTCGAGGAGGTCTTCGCGAAGGTGGCGAGGATTGGCTAGGCACTTCAAGGCCATAGTGCTCAAGGAGATCAAGGAACTCGTGAGGGACCCCAGAATACTCGTGGGCGTGATACTGGTACCGCTCCTAATCTTCCCGTTGATGGGTGGGTTGTCCTCGATAGCCATGGAGTCCGCCCAGAAGGAACTCGCAAGTATCCGTGTCGCCCTCGTGGACGAAGATCACTCTCAATACTCCTCCTTGGTGAAGGACGTCTTGAGTCGCATGCCCAACGTGATCCTCGTGGACGTCGAGGGAGCGAACTGGATGGACAACGCCCTTGCTCAAGACGCTAGAGCCATCATAAGGATACCCGATGGCTTCGGCGAAAACTTGAGCAAAGGGCTTCGAGGAAATGTGGAGCTCTACGTAGTCGTAAAGTCACTCAGCATGAGCGAGAGCGGAGTGCAAGGCGCTCTAAGCGGGGCATTGAGCTACATCTCGAGAGCCCTCTCCACGGTCATAATCGGTGCTTACGCGCCCGGGCTCAACGCGACCAACGTTTTGAACCCGTTAATCGTCGAGAGCAGGACAGTGTTCAAGGGGGAAGTGGTCGACGCGCCGCCAGAGCGCTTCGTCTCCTCTGCCATTGCCCAATCGTTTACAATGCCGATTATGATGTTGATAATAATGGTGCTGGCTTCTCAAACGGCCGTCACGTCGATCGCTATCGAAAAAGAGGAGAAGACCCTTGAAACGTTACTCACGTTGCCCGTCAAGAGGGTCACGGTGCTTTGGGGGAAGCTCGTGGGCTCGACTATTGTCGCTGCCCTTGCGGTCCTCGCTTACGTAGCTGGCTTCAGCTACTACATGGCGGTCTTTTTACCGGTTCAGCAGGTCTCGCCCAGCGGAGCCTCTTTGAGCGTTCCGGTAGAGGGCTACTTGGTCCTCGCGACGTCGCTCTTCCTCTCCCTAATTTCCCTGCTGGCATTGTCCCTGCTCATCGGCGCCTACGCCCAGGACGTCAGGAGCGCGCAAAGCCTCTTCGGCCTAATATTCATTCCAATACTAATACCAGCGTTTCTCTTGATGTATGCCGACGTCTCGGCGTTGCCCTTGGGCTTACAGATACTCCTATACGTGATCCCGTTCTCGCACCCGATGATAGCCGCGAAGGCCGTGTTCGTGGGCGATTATCTCACTCCATTGCTCGGGATATTGTACAACGTCGCCTTCACAGTTCTGGTCCTCTCCATAGCTACGAAGTTCTTTAGCTCTGAGAAGGTGGTCACGGCGAGGATCGCGCTGAGGAGGGGCGCCGAGGCGACGTGAGGCGCAGCTTAGAAGTACAACGAGTAGAAGAGCTTCGGTCGCCTTCCCGTCTCCTTCCTGTAGAACAACACGAACCTGTTTATCGTCATCTCTATCATCGTCACCAGCTCCTCTATCGGGACGCCGACCTCCTCGACCTCCTGCCCCACCAGCACCGACGCACCCGAGGGCACGTTCTCCTCTCCCTGCCAGAACGACACCCTTATCCTCACTCCGTTTAAGGGCGTCACCTCGAAGCTCCAAGTGGCGTTCAAGTGCTCGACCACCACCCCTCCTATGTCCTCGACTGCCTTGCGCACCCCCTCGAGCGTCGACCCGTCCATCTCGATGGTCAAGAAGTCTATGGCTTTCTTCTCGTAGAGCTTAGCCGCCTGTCCTCCAGCGAGCTGGACCAAACTTACGAGCTTCTTTGGTGTTGCCAGCTTCCCCTGTAGGGCCCTCTCGAGGGCGTTGATTAAGTAGAGCAAGAGCCTGGAGTAATCTTCTTCCCTGCTCAGCGGGTCGTGGACGTCCACTCTGACGTCGCCGTCGGCCACGCTGATTTCATACTTGACCCCCAACACGTTGGCCTTCAAGGTCCTGATGCGGCCGATCGTCAACTCCCCGTTGACGCTCCTCGCTATGGTGTGCGCGCTCGCCGCGGGTACGTTGTTGATCAACGACGCAAGCTTGCTTAATATCTCGGCTTTGACGTTCATAGTCGCCCGCCTTTATAGAGACCGGAAACGGGAATACTAACTTATACTCGGTGCCGACATGAGGCCTTCAACTTAAAGGGGTAAAAATTGGCGGTGGAAGGAGTGGGCCTAAACCCTTTGGAGGACTATCGCAGCTCCCTGTCCTCCGCCGACGCAGGCTGTTGCGACTCCACAGTCTCCGCCGTGGAGCCTGAGTATGCGCGAGAGAGTCCCCACCAAGCGCGCGCCAGTGGCGCCAAGTGGGTGGCCTATCGCTATCGCCCCGCCCTTTACGTTGACCTTTTCGGGCTCTATCCCGAGCTTGTGTATCGCGTACAGCGTAACGATCGCGAAGGCCTCGTTTATCTCCCAGAAGGCTATGTCGCGGACCTTGAGGTTCGCCTTCCGCAACGCCTTCAAGGTAGCTGGTACAGGGCCCTTGCCCATCACGTAAGGCGGGACGCCGGCAGTCCCGTAGGCAATTATCTTGGCGAGGGGGTCTATGCCGAACTGCTTGACCTTCTCCTTGCTCATCAGCAGCACCGCCGAGGCCCCTGCGTTCAGCGGCGAGGAGTTGCCGGCGGTTATAACCCCACCTGGCTTGAAGGCCGGAGGTAGCTTCGATATCGCTTCTAGCGAGGTGTCTGGGCGTATCGACTGGTCGCGGTCGACCACTATCCTCCTGCCATCGGCTTGCTCGGCCTCTACGGGCATTATCTCCCCCTTAAAGTACCCCTCCTCCAAGGCCTTCGCCGCGTACTTGTGGCTCCTGACGGACCACTTGTCCATGTCCTCCTTCGTTATGCCAAGCTCCTTGTTGGCCTCGACGAAGAGCTCTTCAGCGGTCAGCCCCATGACGAAGCCTATCTCCATCCTGTAGTCCTTGTACTCCTCGCTGAGCAACTTCTCATTTCTCTTGACATAGGGGTTTTCGCGACCCATGGGCACCCTGGTCATGTGTTCGTAGCCGCCAGCTATCACGACGTCGCAGTTCCCCGTGGCTATCTCCAAGTAGCCGTAAAACACCGTGGCCAGCGACGAGGCGCACTGCATGTCTACGAGAGAGCATGAGACCTCAGGAGGGTACTTCGCGAGCATTGCTGGCGACTTCCCACCGTAGCTCCAGTTCTCCCAAACCGGGAAGGCCGTGCCCACGAGTATCCTGTCAACGTCCTTCTTCTGGATCCCTGCTCGCCGAGGGAGTTCGTCGAGGACCATTGCCATGAGTTCGTCTCCTCTTATCTTGCAGAAGACATCTCTCTCGGGCTCTCTGGGCCTGCTGCGCGAGAACGGCGTCCTGACGAAGCCAGCAATATACACCTCTCCTAAGCTCATGGGCTCACCTCTTGGTTAAGGTTAGTGTTAGAAATTAAAATTTTTGTCGAAAGCTAAGTCGAGGCGTTCTTGAGAGTTATAAGGAACGGCGAGGCACTCCTCTCGAGATCACGCTGGCGTGCGAGGGACCTTTGGCCGGGGACCTATTCTCAAGCGCGTTGTCAACCATAGCTCAGGTGCTTAAAACTCTAGACCTTGTAGTAAAGTATATTTGCTGCCATCTGGCTCTCTCTAACTCACAAACCTTACGCGAAGAGGGGGCTGGCGATGTCTCAAGAGTTCAGGCACATAGTCAGAATCGCAGGAGTGGACATAGACGGTGGCCTAAACATAGAGGAGGGCCTAGCTAAGATTAGGGGCATAGGCCCGACGCTCGCTAGGGCTATAGTCAACGTCCTCGACTTAGACAGGACCATGAGGATCGGTTACTTGTCGGACTTCATGGTTAAGAAGATAGAGGACGTCATAGCCAATCCTCTAAGATATGGCATTCCTCATTGGGCTCTCAACAGGCAGAAGGACTATAGGACTGGGGGTTACAAGCTTTTGACAGGATCAGATCTGGTGCTCACCGTCAGAGAAGATGTTGAGAGGCTCAAGAGGATCAAGTGCTGGCGCGGCATAAGACACGCTCTCGGGCTGAAGGTCAGGGGGCAGTGCACTAGAACCACGGGCAGGGTGGGCATGACCGTTGGAGTCAAGAAGAAGCCGAAGGGCTAGGCAGAGGTGGCCTTATGGGGGACCCTAAGAAGCCTAAGAAGACTTGGAAAGGCCCGCGGCACCCTTGGAGGAGGGATGTGCTTAGGAGGGAGATGGAACTCATTGGAATCTACGGCCTCAGGAACAAGCGCGAACTCTGGAAGGCCATGACCATCTTGAGAAAGTTTAGGCACCACGCTAGGAGGCTTTTGGCCCAAAGAGATGAGAAGCAAGTCCAAGAGCTCTTGTCTAGGCTGCACAGGCTTGGCCTCTTGCCAGCAAATGCCACGCTCGATGACGTGCTTTCCTTAAGGGTCGAAGACATCTTGGAGAGGAGGCTTCAGACGATAGTCTTCAGAAAGGGCCTAGCTAAGAGCATGCACCACGCTCGCCAGCTAATAGTCCACGGCCACATTGCCATAGGCGGGGCGAGGGTAAGAACTCCCAACAGATTGGTAACTATAGACGAAGAGAAGCTCATACACCCGGTCGGCCAGCCCATATCCGTTGAAAGCAGTGGAGGTGAAGGCTGATGTCCTCAGCTTCTTCCATCCCCACCACTCAGGCCTCGAGCCCCTCCGCTCAAAGCTCGTCGAAGCCTCTTAACTGGGGCATTGCTTGGATCTACGCTAGCTTCAATAACACGATAATACTGATAACCGACATGACCGGCGCCGAGACAGTAGCAAGGGCCTCAGGCGGAATGGTGGTTAAGGCCGATAGGGAGAAGCCCTCGCCATATGCCGCTATGCTCGCAGCCACAAGGGCGGCCAAGATGGCCATGGAGAGAGGCATAAACGCTATCCACATCAGGGTCAGAGCGCCCGGCGGTAGCGGCCCCAAGATCCCAGGCCCGGGAGCCCAGGCGGCCATAAGGGCCTTAGCTAGGGCAGGCATGATCATAGGGAGCATAGAAGACGTGACCCCGATACCACACGACCACATAAGGAAGCCTGGCGGTAGGCGTGGCAGGAGAGTGTAGGGGGCCTATCAATCATGGAGGTGGAGATCCTAGAGAGGCAGGGCAACGAGTTGCGCTTCGTAATCAGAGGCGTCAGCACAGCCTTCGTAAACTCCCTGAGGAGGACGGCTATAGCCGAGGTCCCGACGATGGCCATCGAGGACGTGGTTATCCTGACGAACTCCTCAGCGCTATTTGACGAAGTCATAGCTCATAGGCTCGGCTTAATACCCTTGACGACCCCCAAGGACGGCTATGTAATGCCCAAGGACTGCGAGTGCCGTGGTTCCGGATGCCCGAAGTGCCAAGCGAGGCTCTACTTGGACGTCAAGGCCGAGTTCCCGATGGTAGTGTACGCCAAAGACTTACTTTCCGACGACCCCAACGTGAGGCCTGTCTACGGCGACATACCCATAGTCAAGCTCGAGGCGGGCCAAGCACTGGTGCTGGAGGCCTACGCCCAACTCGGGCTGGGCAAAGACCATGCTAAGTGGCAACCAGTCTCTGCGTGCGCGTACAAGTACTACCCCAAAGTGAACGTCATGGACGACTTGTGCGATGGATGCGGGAAGTGCGTCGAGGCTTGCGCGAAGGCCGTGTTGAAGCTGAATAAGGAGAAGGCCAAGGTCGTTGACATCTTAAAGTGCATGCTGTGCGGCGATTGCGTGGAGGCCTGTCCTAGAGGTGCGATCGACGTAGGCAAAGTCGATGGATGCTTCGTATTCTACTTAGAGTCAACGGGGACCTTGCCCCCTGAAGACGTAATAATTAAGTCGGCAGACGTGCTCATCGATAAGGCCAAGCGCTTCATAAAGGCCTTGGAGGAAGCCTCATGAAGGAGATGAGAGCCACCAACCCGATGATTAAGAGGATCGTAATAGCGCTGAGGAGGGCCTATAGGCAACACCACGCTAGGTTGTGGAGGGACCTCGTAGAGAGGATCAACAGGCCGAAGAGGAGGAGGGTAGCCGTGAACGTCAGCAGGATCAACAGATACACTCAGGCTAACGATGTGGTGGTCGTGCCGGGCAAAGTTCTCGGCGCTGGACTCATTGATCACCCGGTCACGGTGGCAGCGCTACGGTTCTCCAAAAGTGCCAAGGAGAAGATCGAGAAGGTGGGTGGAAGGACCTTGACCATAGAGCAACTGATACTTGAAAGGCCCACGGGCTCTGGCATTAAGATCATAGGGTGATGTTCATGGAACAGGAAGTGGTCGTAGACGCTGAGGGGCAGATTCTCGGAAGGATGGCGAGCTTGGTCGCCAAGATGCTCTTGGCCGGTCAAAAGGTTGTGATCGTGAATGCGGAGAAGGCAGTCATATCGGGGAACAAGCAATCGATAATCGAAGAGTACAAGGAGTACGTACTGTCGAAGAAGACATGGAAGATGCCCGAAAAGGGTCCCAAGAAGTACAGAAGGCCGGATATGATCGTTAAGCGGACGATAAGAGGTATGCTCCCATACAAGCAGTGGAAGGGCAGGGTAGCTTACAAGAATTTAAGAGTTTATATCGGCGTCCCCCAAGAGTACTCTGATAGGCCCAAGATAAAGTTCCCGGAAGCCGATGCGTCTCGGCTCGCTAGGAGGTACGTGACCGTGGGAGAGGTCGCCAAGGAGGTCGGGTGGAGCTCATGAGTGTCGCTCAGAGGATAGTCTTAACCAGCGGTAAGAGGAAGACTGCTATAGCGAGGGCCGTTGTGAAGGCCGGAAAGGGAAGGGTCTTCATTAACGGCAAGCCCCTCGAGATCTTGGAGCCAGAGATAGCGCGTTGGAAGATCTTGGAGCCGTTACTGTTAGTAGGAGACTTGAGGAACCTCGTCGACATAGACGTGAGTGTCGAAGGCGGAGGGTTCATGGGCCAAGCAGTTGCGTCAAGAATGGCAATAGCCAGAGGGCTCGTCGAGTTCTTCAAGGACAAGCCGGAGGTCAAACAGATACTCCTCCAATACGATAGACACATGTTGGCGGGAGATCCCCGAGAGGCGGAGCCCAAGAAACCTCGCGGCAGGTCAGCAAGGGCTAAGAGGCAGAAGAGCTATAGGTAGCATGAAGTGAGCGTTCATGGTCATAATACCCGTGAGATGCTTCACTTGTGGCAAGCCAATAGGCCATCTCTATGAAGAGTTTAAAAGGCGAATCGACGAAGGCGAGGACCCCAAGAAGGTCCTCGACGAACTAAACGTCAAGAGGTATTGCTGTAGGCGCATGTTATTGAGCCACATAGACCTTATAGACGAGCTCCTCATGTTCAAGAGGATATCGACTTAGCGCGAGGAGATGCTCGTTGGCCGAGACTATGATCGAAGACGTCTACGCTAGGAAGATATACGATAGCCGTGGAGGGCCGACGATAGAGGTCGAGGTTGTGACAGTCGATGGCTTTGGTAGAGCCTCCGCCCCGGCTGGTGCAAGTACCGGCGTTCACGAGGTCGTGGCCTTTCCAAAAGGAGGGGTTGACGAAGCCATAAAGCTCGTGAACGAAGTCGTGGCGGAGAAGCTCGTAGGCATGGACTCTACAGATCAGGTCGCCGTCGACGATTTGTTGCACGAAATTGACGGGACTGAAAACTTTTCAAGGCTGGGAGGGGCCGCAGCTTTAGCGACATCAATAGCAGTGGCGAAGGCGGCTGCCTCGTCTCTCGGACTACCGCTCTTCCAGTACGTAGGGGGGACCTTTGCGGCCGAAATACCATTCCCCCTAGGCAATGTCATAGGCGGGGGGAAGCACGCTGGAGAGAGGGCTCCTAACATCCAAGAGTTTCTCGTAATCCCGGTAGGGGCCAGAAGCTACGGCGAGGCCCTAGAGCTCTGCTTCAGGGTCCACAGAGAAGTGGGCAGGATAATCGGCAAGTTCGACAAGTCGTTTGCCGGAGGCAGGGGCGACGAGGGCGCGTGGGCCGCGAACATATCGGACGAGGAGGCCTTTCAGGCCTTAAGCGAGGCATGCCACAACGTGAGCAACGAACTCGGGCGCAAGGTAGTGTTGGGGGTCGACTTCGCCGCTTCAAGCATGTGGATCCCTGAGGAGAGGGCTTACCTCCTTAGGAGGGAGGGAAGGAGGCGGGCTCGAGAGGAGCAAATAAACTACGTGATTGAAGTGGCTGAGAGGTACGACTTAAGGTACATCGAAGACCCGCTCCAAGAAGAAGACTTCGAGGGGTTCAGCCTATTAACGAAGTCCATAGGTCATAGGGCCCTCATATGCGGCGACGACATTTTCACCACAAACGTGGCTAGGATCAGGCAAGGGCTCGAGATCAAGGCCGCGAACGCCATAATAATAAAGCCGAACCAAGTAGGGACCCTCACCGATGCCTACAAGGCCCTGAGGATCGCGAGGACCGGCGGACTGATGCCGGTGATGTCGCATAGGTCAGGGGAGACCGAAGACGCATTCATAAGTCACCTGGCCGTCGGGTTTAGATGCCCAGTTATAAAGACCGGGGTTTTGGGCGGAGAGAGAATAATAAAGCACAACGAGCTCATCAGGATTGAGGAGATGTTAGAAAACGTTAAATGTATGGCTGAGCTCCCACCCCAACTAACTCGCTGAGGTGGATGATGTGGCCCTGCAACAGAAGGAGCTGTTGATACCGAGAGAGGAGTACTTGAAGGCAGGGGTCCACTTGGGCACTCACATAAAGACCATCGCGCTCAGGCCGTTCATCTACAAGATCAGGCCCGACGGACTCTGCGTCATAGACCTCGCGAAAACCGATGAAAGGATAAGAATAGCTGCGAAGATGATAGCTAGGTACGACCCCCCTAAAGTCGTGGCCGTTTCGTCGAGGCAATACGGCTTTAGGTGTATTGAGAAGTTCGCGAACTTGACGGGTGCCATCGCGATTCCCGGACGCTTTGTCCCGGGCACATTCACGAACCCCAAGCTACCCTTCTACATGGAGCCCGAGCTCCTCATAGCGACCGACACTAGAGCAGACGAACAGGCCATAGATGAGGCCGCGAAGATAGGAGTCCCAGTAATAGCGTTCTGCGACACGGACAACGATGCCGCCTTCGTCGACCTAATAATACCAGTCAACAACAAAGGTAGGAAGTCGCTAGCGCTCGTCTACTGGCTTCTGACGCGCCAAGTGCTAAGAGAAAGAGGGGTGATACCGCCTGATGGCGATCTGCCAGTGCCCGTCGCGGAGTTCGAGGCTAGGTTGCCAGTCGAAGAGGCCTCCTCTTCGGAGGAAAGTTAAAGAGCTATATTTGGGCTAATTTCTTTCCAGGTGTTGGGAGTTGAGAAAGGTTAGGTACCCCGCCGTAGCGGGCTTGTTCTACGAGGGCGATAGCGAGAGCCTAAAGAGAAGGATAGAGTGGTGTTTTAAGCACAGGCTAGGCCCCGGCCTCATCCCTTCAGTTAATGAGCAGGGCAAGAGGAGTATCGTAGGCTTAGTGTGTCCTCACGCGGGCTACATGTATTCAGGACCCGTAGCTGCGCACTCCTACGCTGAGCTTGCTAAAGACGGAGTCCCCGATGTCGTGGTAATACTAGGCCCCAATCACACGGGTTTGGGATCTGGGGTCTCTATAGTCGAGAGCGGTTACTGGAGGACGCCCCTCGGGAGCGTCGAGGTCAACAGCGAGGTGGCGAGGAGGATAGCCAAGAGCTGCGAGGTAGTGGCGGTCGATGAGCTGGCCCATCTGCAAGAGCACTCAATAGAAGTCCAGTTGCCGCTACTGCAATACATCTACGGCACTCGCTTTAGCTTCGTCCCCATATGCATGATGCTCCAAATGAAGGACGTGTGCGTGGAAGTCGGTAACGCCATAGCCAAGGCCCTTGAGAACGAAAATGCCGTGATAATAGCCTCGACGGACTTCACCCACTACGAACCACATGAGAGGGCTTGCGAGAAGGACGTTAAGGTGCTGAAGGCCATAGAGGCCATGGACCCCGATTTGATGCTAAAGCTCGTAGACTCTCTGCCGGTGTCGATGTGCGGTCCCGGTCCTGTAGCCTCCATGCTCTACGCCGTAAAGAAGTTGGGGGCTAAAAAAGCGACGATATTGAAATACGCGACCTCGGGCGACGTCACCGGCGATAAGTTTTCGGTGGTCGGATACGGCTCCGTGAAGGTCGAAAAGTGAGCTCGATGTCTAAGGACCTCTTCGTGAGGGTCCCGATAAGCATAATTGGCCAGTCCCTCGCCCAGTACAATTACCCCATGTTGCTTTACGTTGCAAGGGACAAGGGGTTCTCGGGGTCGATCCGCCCAGGTACTGGGTCGTTGAAGATCGAGTGGCCAGGCCCCCTCGCCAAACACCTTAGGAAGAGGCTCTCGAGCGTCCTCTCAACCTGTCTGATATCGTCGAAGATCGACGTCTTCATTCGGGGTTCTGAAAACTTGCCGCCCATGGACTCTTTGATCGCGATCCTCTCGACGCTGCTCAGAGAGGTGAATCCGAAGAGCTTTTCAATCCACAGGCTTTCAAGGAGGTTGGCAACCTCTAGTGCGAGGGTGAGGGCTGTCCTAGAAGGCATGAGAAGTGAGGGGCTCGTGGCGTACAGAGAGGGCGAGGGCCTAGCGGAGCTTCGAAGAGATTTCCCTTGGAAAATGGGTCTCGGGATCAAGGTGCCCTTCAGATTTAGGGTGCTTGGAGCCGAGGGACTCGAGGAGGCGTTTAACGTAGTCCTCCACGCCTTGGGCAGGGCTGTAATTACTGTGGCACGCTCGATCGTTGACGAAGACTTCGAGCTCTTCCGCAAAGCACTCGTCAAGTACAGCAGGCTATGTGTTGCGCTTTCTGAGCTTCCGCTCTCGATACTCAAAGTCCATGAAATGCTCTCCAGCGCAAAGGGAGTGGCATGTAAAGTCGACGAGGATTTTAGGGGCTTCGTCTTCTTCAGCGAGGACCGCAATGCGTTAGATGAGTGCTTGAGGATCGTCGACTCGATGGGCTTTCAAGCCATCTTGTTGGAGGGCTGAGCGAACATGACGTTGTCAGTTGTGAAGTTTGGAGGTAGTGCCATCACGGTGAAGGACAGGCCGTTTACTGTGAGGAGGGGGGCCTTGAGGAGCATGTGTTCTCAAGTCCTCAGTCATGTTAAAAGAGGCGGCAAGGTCATCGTGGTCCACGGCGGAGGGTCTTTTGGACACCCTTTGGCCACGAGGTACAAATTGGACAGGGGTCTAATAAGCGATGAAAGTTACGAAGGCGTCGCGCTCACCAGGCTGGCTATGAGGAGGCTTAACGAGGAAGTGGTCAAGGAATTCGTGAGGTTGAGAGGGAGGCCCTACACAATTGAGCCTTCATCGTCATTCGTCTTAGAGGAGAGCGACATTAAGGAGTACTTCGTCCAAAGCGTCGAAGTGGCGTTGGAGAAGGGGTTCGTCCCTGTCCTCTACGGAGACGTCGTTCTGGACGCGAGCGGGCGCGGCGTGGCGATTCTGTCCGGCGACACTATAGCCTCGTTCTTAGCTTTGAGGCTTAAAGCCGACAAGCTCATCTATGTGCTTGACGTTGACGGCATATACCTTGAGGATCCTAAGAAGAGGCCCGATGCCGAGCTTGTGAAGTTCTTGGACAGAGGAATTCTAGAGGAAATAAAGGTCGCGGCTCCCGACTCCGATGCCACAGGGGGTCTCGTTAGGAAGATAAAAGAGGCGTTTAACGCTTTTCGTGGTGGGGTAAAGGTTGTCTGCTTCATAAGTTGGCGTAGAAAAAACTTGCTTAAGGCCCTCGATGGGCTAAACTTCAAAGGGACCGTGATAAGGGAGGCGTAGGTTGATTTGGACGACATAAGCAACCGGAAGTTCGAGCACATAGAGATATGCTTGAGAGAAGACGTCGAAATGCATCGCAACACCACTGGTTTTGAAGATGTGTGGCTAGTCCACAGATGTCTGCCCGAAATAGATGTCGAAGAGATCGAGCTGGAGACGGACTTCCTCGGATTCAAACTAAGAGCGCCACTCCTGATCTCAGCCATGACCGGAGGACACCCCAAAGCCAAGGAGATAAACAGCGCTTTAGCTCAAGTGGTCGAAGAAATGGGCCTAGCCATGGCAGTGGGTAGCCAGAGAGCCGCGCTACTCGACGAGAGCCTCGTAGACACGTTCGCTGTGGTGCGAAAGAAGGCACCGACGGCCTACATCATCGCCAACATTGGCGCGGCCCAGCTCGTGGGCCACTTCGACGTGAACGACGTACGCAAGGCAATCGACATGATTGAGGCGAACGCACTCAACATTCACCTAAATCCAGCGCATGAGTTCTCCCAGATGGCAGGGGACCTCAAGTTCAGAGGTGTGCTACAGGCCATCAAGAGGGTCTCAGAGGCTATAGAGGTCCCCGTGATCGTCAAAGAGACTGGGTGCGGCATTTCGCGCGAGGACGCCGTTAAGCTAGTCGAAGAGGGATTGGTGAAGGCTATAGACGTGGCTGGGGCTGGGGGGACGAGCTGGTGCAAGGTCGAGGCGCTGAGGGCTAGGAGGCACGGGGACGGTTTCAAGGCCGAAGTGGCCGAGGCCTTCGCCGAATGGGGCATACCTACGGTTGTAAGCTTGATAGAGGTGAAGAGCGGGGTAGACGTCCCCGTGATCGCGTCCGGGGGGGTGAGAAGCGGGGTCGATTGCGCTAAGGCCATAGCGCTAGGGGCCGATCTCGTCGGGATAGCCCTGCCAGCCTTAAGGGCTGTGAGCCACGGCGCGAACGCCTTGAAGGCTTACTTAAGCGTCTTGATAGAACAGCTTAGAGGGGCCATGTTCTTGACGGCCTCCCGAAGCCTGAAAGACTTGAAGCGGATCGACGTCGTTATAACTGGAAGGGTTAAAGAGTGGCTTCAGATGAGAGGCGTAGACATTAAAGAGTATTTGAGGAAAAGGAGGGCCATATGAGCTTTCCAGATGACGTGATCCAGCTGATAAGGAAGCATGCATTGATAAACGCCTACGAGCACGGCGGAAAGGCGGCGCCGGGACCCGTGCTAGGCAAGGTCATAGCCGCAAGGCCCGATCTCAGAGGTCAAGCCAAGGCCCTCGTCAAGTTGGTCGAAGACGTTGTGAAGGAAGTAAACAACATGAGCTTGGAGGCGATCAAGAGGGAGGTGGAGGAGAGGTACCCCGAGGCCATAGCGAAGAGAAGGGGGGAGGAGGAGAAAACTCTGCCTCCACTACCTAACGCCGACAAGTATGAGGTCGTAGTAACGAGGTTCGCTCCTAACCCCGATGCCCCACTCCACTTGGGTAGCCTGAGACCCCTCATATTGTCCTATGAATATGCTAAGATGTACAAGGGGAAGTTCATACTGAGGTTCGACGACACGGACCCAAAGACGAAGAGGCCGTTGCCCGAGGCTTACAAGTGGATAATAGGGGACATGGAGTGGTTGGGGATGAAGCCCGATGAAGTCGTTTACCAATCCGACAGACTGGAGGTGTATTATGATGTCTGTAGAGAGCTCTTGAGGAGGGGTGGGGCGTATGTGTGCACTTGCGACCAAGAGCTGTTCAAGTCGCTTCGCGATGCTGGCAAGCCTTGTCCATGCCGAGGGCTGAGCCCTGAAGAACATCTCGAGAGATTTGAGGACATGCTGTCCCTGAAGTACGGAGAAAAGGAGGCAGTAGTCAGGGTAAAGACTGATTTAAACCACCCCGACGTCTCGGTGAGGGAGTGGGTCGCCTTTAGGGTAATAAACGTCGAGAAGACTCCTCACCCAAGAGTTGGAAGCAAGTACTTCGTGTGGCCCACTTACAACTTCGCCTCCGCCGTTGATGATCACGAGCTCAAGGTAAGCCATATTTTGAGGGCTAAAGAGCACATAACCAACACCATCAAGCAGAGGTACGTCTTCGATCACATGGGGTGGAGGTTTCCAGAGACCATTCACTTTGGCAGGTTGAAGTTGACGGGCATAATATTGAGCAAGTCTCAAATAAGCAAGGGCATAGCAAAGGGAGAGTTCCTATGGTGGGACGATCCTCGCTTGGGTACGATAATGGCCATTAGGAAGAGGGGCATACTGCCGGAGACGCTCAAGGAGATAATTCTCCACGTAGGTGTAAAGAGTTCAGAGGCATCGCTGAGCTGGGAGAACATATACTCCGTGAACCGTAAGTACTTGGATCCGAGAGCGGACAGGTACTTCTGCGTCCTCGAACCGATGAAGCTCGTGATCAAAGGCGTCCCAACCAACTTCGTTGCTAAACCGCCACTTCACCCGGACTTCCCTGAGAGAGGGCACAGGGAGATAGTGGTGAGAGCAGTCGAGGGCCAGGTCGAGGTCTACATATCCAAAAGAGACGTTGAGCTCTTGAAAAGGAGCTCCCTCGTTCGGTTGATGTCCTTGTTCAACATTCAAATAGAGAGGGTCAAGACTGATGCAGTATACGCGCTTTACAGAGGAGAGAGCGTTGAAGATGCCTCGCGCCTCAAAGCCCCGATAGTACAGTGGGTTCCGGCTGACGATAACGTCAATGTCGAAGTCGTAATGCCGGATGCCAGCAAAGCCGCAGGGGTTGGGGAGAGGGGTCTCGAAAAGTTAAGTGAGGGGTCTATAGTCCAGCTTGTGCGCATAGGATTCGCGAGGCTCGATAGTAAAGATGCAAGTGCTCGGAAGCTTGTGTTCTATTTTGCCCACGAGTGATTAGAAGTGCTAGATCAAGTTAAGATGAAGGTTTATAATGCAGTGCCAGTAGATAAAGAGGTGCTCGACCCATGAATCGATGACATAGAGGAGGTGAGGGATGTATGTCTAAGCCGAGCTACGTTAGATTTGATGTGCCGCCAGAGCTTGCCGAGAAGGCCTACGAGGCCTTGAAGGTAGCCAGAGAGACGGGCAAAATAAAGAAGGGGACTAACGAGACGACGAAGGCCGTCGAGAGGGGGTTAGCGAAGCTCGTGTTGATAGCTGAGGACGTCGACCCTCCTGAGGTGGTAATGCACTTGCCATTGCTTTGCGAAGAGAGGAAAATTCCATATGTCTACGTGCCGAGCAAAGAGAAGCTGGGACAGGCAGCTGGAATCGAGGTAAAGGCCGCGTCGGCGGCTATAATCGAAGTGGGACAGGCCAAGGAGCTCGTAGAAGAGATAATAGCTAAGGTCAACGAGATAAAGGCCAAGGCTGGCTTACCGACAACGCCGGCAGTACCAGCGGCAGAAGAGAAGGCGGCACCTGCCAAGAAGGAGGCCAAGAAAGAGAGGAAGAAGTGATCTCCTCCATTACCGCGGAGTAAGCTTCCTCGCCTCTCTTTCTGTTTCTCTGAGCATCAGTATATCGCCGACCCTAACAGGGCCCTTGACGTTTCTCGTCAAAATCCTCCCCTTATCGGGCCCCTCGAGTATCCTACACCTGACTTGAATAACTTCTCCAGTGACCCCCGTTCTGCCGATTATTTGGACTACTTCAGCAGGCGTCGCCTCTTGTGCTTGGCCGGAGCTCATGAAGTACACCTATTACTTATTACTTAGGCCTCAGAGAACTGACTGATAAACTTCTCTCCTACCGTTTAGAAAGCCAAGAGATCCTCCGTGCGCTTCTCCTTCAACCCCTTCCTTTACCGACCTCACCATGGACGGGTAAGGGTTATAAGATGGACATGAAGTCTCACTAAAGACGGTGCTCAAAATGTTCAAGTCGGTTTCATGTTCGTTCTGCGGGAAGGATGTCCCGCCCGGCACAGGGCTCATGTTCGTCAGAAACGATGGGACCATATTGTACTTCTGCTCAAGTAAATGCAAGAAGAACATGTTGAAGCTCAGGAGGAACCCGACTAAGCTGAAGTGGTGCAGGAAGACTAGGAAGGTGTACAAGTGATGGCTGTTGAGAGGACGTTGATAATAATCAAGCCCGGGGCTGTTGCAAGGGGGCTCGTGGGGGAGGTCCTGTCAAGGCTTGAGAAGAAGGGCTTGAAGATAGTGGGCTTGAAGATGTTGAAGATGTCGAGGGAGAAGGCAGAGGAGCTGTACTCAGTGCATAAGGGCAAGCACTTCTACGAGGAGCTTATCAACTACATCACTTCCGCCCCAGTCGTTGCCGGGGTCGTCGAGGGCGACGATGCCATTCAGGTCGTCAGGAAGGTCATAGGCCCTACGAACCCCAAGGAAGCACCGCCCGGGACCATTAGGGGCGACTTCGGGATCTCTATAACGCAAAACGTAATCCACGCATCAGATAGCAAGGAGAGCGCTGAGAGGGAGATAAAGATCTTCTTCGAGGAGGAAGAGCTCTGTAGCTATTCACGAGCTGACGAGGCTTGGCTCTGAGTCTCTGAACGATAAGTTAAAGAGCGTTCTCCTCTCTAGCTTTTTCATCAAGCTGACCTATTAGAGGAGGTGATAGCGAGTGGACGGCGGTGAGGGCAAGAGAATCAGGTCACCTATCCTATGCGTGCTGGGCCACGTAGACGTGGGGAAGACTCTCCTCCTCGACAAGATCAGGGGCACTGCTATTATGTTCAGAGAGGTTGGGGCCATGATGTAGCGCCTGCTCGGCGCTACGTGGCAAACCCAACACATCGGGGCCTCCTTTCTACCTTGGTCCGCCCTCGAGAGGATTTGCGGTCCATTACTCAAGAACATAAAGGTCGAAATCAAGATACCCGGCTTCTTGGTCATAGATACCCCGGGGCACGAGGCCTTCGTGAACTTGAGGAAGAGGGGTGGCTCGATAGCTGACATGGCCATCTTGGTCATAGACGTCCTCGAGGGCTTTGAGGAGATAACTTACGAGTGCTTAGAGATCTTAAAGGCTAGGAAGACGCCCTTTGTCGTCGCCGCGAACAAGATAGATAAAGTACCTGGGTGGGTCGAGAACGAGTTCAAGCCGTTTGTCGAGTCGATAAAGTCGCAACCGCATCAAGTCCAGAGGAAGCTCGACGAGCTCATCTACAACATCGTAGCTAAGTTTGAGGAGCTGGGCTTTCAAGCCGACAGGTACGACAGGATAAGGGACTTCGCCAGAACCGTGGCCATAATACCCACAAGCGCCAAGACGGGAGAGGGCATACCCGACCTCTTGCTGGTCTTAGCAGGCCTGTCTCAGAGGTATATGTTGAAGAGGCTCTACGTCGAAGAGGCAGCGGCTAAGGGCGTGGTGCTGGAGTGCAGAGAGGTCCTGGGCTTGGGTAACGTCGCGGACGTGATAATCTACGATGGCGTGCTCAAGAAGGACGACACCATAGTGCTCGGCGGGCTTAAAGGTCCCATAGTGACCAAGATTAGGAGCATATTAATGCCCAAGCCCATGGATGAGATGAGAGACCCGGAGGACAGGTTCAAGAGCGTGGACGAGGTAGTCGCGGCTGCTGGCGTAAGGATAGTCGCCCAAGGCCTTGACGACGCCGTGGCTGGCAGCCCCCTTTTCTCGGCAAGGAACCAAGCCGAGGTCGAGGAGGCAGTAAAGAAGGTAACGGAGGAGCTCTCGAAGATCAGGATAACGACCGACACCATAGGGGTCGTCGTCAAAGCCGATACCCTAGGCTCCCTTGAGGCGCTGGTTTCGAAGCTACAGGAGCTAGGCGTGCCAGTGAGGCTGGCCGACGTCGGGAAGATATCGAAGAGGGACGTCGTCGAGGCGGCAATAACGAGAGAGAAGGATCCCTATCACGGCGTCATCTTGGCGTTCAACGTTGGTGTGAATCCCGATGCCGAGCAAGAGATAGAGAGCAGGGGGATACCGGTGTTTAATGGCAACGTCATCTACAGGCTGATGGAGGACTACTTGGCTTGGGTCAGGAAGAGAATGGAAGAGGACCGCAGACAGACACTGTCTTCCCTGATCCTGCCTGGGAAAGCCCGCATTCTAAAGGGCTATGTGTTCAGGAGAAGCGATCCAGCGATAGTCGGGGTCGAAATACTAGCCGGAAGGCTGAGGCCCGGATACCCGTTGATGAGCGCCAAGGGCAGGAGGCTCGGGACGATAATGCAAATACAGGAACAGAAAAAGAGCTTGAGCGAGGCCGTGGCGGGACAAGCAGTCGCGATCTCTATTAAAGGGGACGTGATCGTCGGTAGACATGTCGACGAAGGTGATTACCTCTACGTAGACGTGCCGACAGAACATGCGAGGATTTTGAAGGAGAAGTTCTCTGACCAGCTGTCGAAGGAGGAGCTAGAGCTCATAGATGAGATCGTCAAGGTAAAGAGGGCTGCTGGCAGGTATTAATTGGGGACCTCAAAGTTTTTAGCTTACTCGCGAAGTGTGTTCACGCTAAGGGGTGAAAAGGAACGCCTGAGTTTAAAGTGGTCATATCCGACCCGACGACTGGAAAGGCTAAGCAAGTAACGGTCAGCGGGCCTCAGGCGAGCGCCCTCGTAGGGCTCAGGATAGGCGATGAAGTCGATGGCACCTTGCTCGGAATGCCGGGAGTTAAGCTGGTTATCAGAGGCGGGAGCGACAGGAGCGGAGCGCCTATGAGGCCCGACCTGCCAGGGCCCGTCAAGCGAAGGCTATTGCTGAGCCAAGGGCCTGGCTTTAGACCTAAGAAGAAAGGTTTGAGGAAGAGGAAGCTTGTTCGTGGGAACACTATCTCAGAGGATATAGTCCAGATAAACATGGTCATAAAGCAGGGGGAGAAGGCGGTCGAACATGGTTGAGGAGTGGATGAAGAGGCAGGCCGAGCTGAACATAGGCACGACTGGCCACGTGGATCATGGCAAGACAACCTTGACGTGGGCCCTTTCGGGTGTATGGACTTCTAGGCACTCCGAGGAGTTAAAGAGGGGAATAACCCTCAGATTAGGTTACGCTGACACCGCGGTTTTGAAGTGCCCCAAGTGCCCGCCTCCACAGTGCTACACGACCTACGCGCTATCGGGGACCACGTGCAAGCACTGCGGCTCTAAGCTCGAGTTCGTCAGAAAGTTCTCGTTCGTAGACTGCCCTGGACACGAGATTGCACGCCCGTAAAAGGGCGTGCAACGTGATATGTTAATGGCAACGATGCTCGCAGGGGCCACGCTGTTTGACGGAGCGATATTGGTAATTGACGCTACCGTTCCATGTCCCCAACCCCAAACGCGGGAGCACCTGAAGGCCCTAGAGATAATGGGCGTCAAGAACGTAGTGGTGGTGCAGAACAAGATAGAGATAGCCCCTAGAGATAAGGTCGTCGAGAACTATCGGCAGATAAGGGAGTTTTTGAAGGACTCCATGTACAGGGACGCGCCGATAATTCCGATATCAGCTCTCCACAGGGCAAACCTCGACGTCTTGATCGAGGTCATAGAGAAGATCATTCCAACTCCAAAAAGGGATCCAACGAAGCCTTTGAGGGCTTTGATAGCCAGGTCCTTCGATGTCAACAAGCCCGGGACTCCGCCCGAGGAATTAAAAGGCGGGGTTTTGGGGGGCTCCATAATTCAAGGCGTCGCTAGGGTAGGCGACGAGATCGAGATAAGACCCGGTATTAGGTTAGAGAAGGGGGGCGGGAGGGCTGAATACGAACCGCTGTACACTCAAATCGTAAGCTTGAAGGCTGGTGACGTGAACGTGGAAGAGGCGAGGCCTGGAGGGCTTGTAGGCTTTGGCACGCTTCTAGATCCCTCGCTCACGAAGTCGGATTCCCTAGCCGGAAGCGTCGTGGGCAAGCCCGGGACTCTCCCACCAACGCTCTCGGACCTCAACCTAGAGGTCGTGCTATTTGAGAGAGCCGTGGGGACTGTGGACATGATTAAGGTCGATAGCATAAGGACCAACGAGGTCTTGATGATAAACGCTGGCACCACGACGACGTTGGGGACTGTCACCAAGGCCTCTAAGGACGTGGTCTCTGTGAAGCTACGTAGGCCCGTGTGCGCAGAGCCAGGAACTAGAGTGGCTATAAGTCGCCAGATATCTGGCAGGTTTAGGCTCATAGGATATGGGATAATCAGGTGAGGAGCGGAGGTAGCATCGAAGTTAAGGTGCTCTTTGACACGAACTTCTTGATGGCCGTTTTTGAGAAGCCCGTGAACGCTATCGAGAAGGTTGAAGAATTACTAGAGATCAAGGTCAGGCCTGTCATCTTGAAGTCGCAACTTCGAGAGCTCGAGAGGATAGCGAGCTCCGACAAGAGGCAGAAGGCCGCTCGAATAGCCCGTGCAGTCTTGGAATACGTGAAGAAGAGGGGATTTGAGGTCGTCGAGTACGAGAAGGAGGCTGTCGACGACGCCATAGTTGAGGCTTCTAAGAGGGAGGGCTACATAGTTGCGACGAACGATCGAGAGCTGAGGCGAAAGTTGAGAGAAAGCTGCATAAGCGTCGTGTACATGAAAGGTGATGGCAAATTCGAGCTCGAAGGCTACCAGCCTTAGTTACTTCGCAAAAAGTTTAATACAAAAGGTACAAGGTCTCTAGACTCACGCGGCACTAGGCATTTAGCCTCATGGTGGAATGTTCATGTACTACTTGGCCACCATTTCGGATGAGGTCAGGATACCGCCCAGTAGATTTAACGAAAAGCTCGAAGACGTCGCGTTCGATAGCCTGAGGTCCACGTACGAGGGAGTAGTCATAAAGGGCCTCGGGATAATAGTCGCGATACTGGAGGTGAAAGTCTCTCCCGTGGGCAAGATAGTGCCCGGGGACGGCGCGAGCTATCACAGGGTTAAGTTCGAGGCCCTTGTCTACGCCCCCGTCGAGGGTGAGGTAGTGGAGGGTGAGGTAGTGGAGGTAGTAGACTTCGGGGCTTTCGTGAGGATAGGACCGATAGACGGGCTGATCCACATATCGCAAGTGGCTGACGACTACATATCTTACGACAAGAAGAAAGGCGAGCTCCTTTGTAAGCAGACTAGGAGAAAGCTCTCGAAGGGCGATGACGTGAGAGCTAGGGTCGTGACCGTTAGCATGGCTGGCATGAGGTTGAGCGACGTCAAGGTCGGCTTGACAATGAGGCAACCGTTCCTAGGAAAGCTGGAGTGGATCGTAGAGGACTTGAAAAAGGAGAAGGCCCCAGCCAAGGTGAAGGAGAAGTGAGCAAGAGGACCTCAGCGCGATTTAAGTGCTGCTTGAGGTGTAAAGCCCTTCTTTTAAGCCAAGCGAGCATATGCCCCAACTGCAGGTCGAGCGAGTTCACGACCGACTGGAGCGGCATCGTCATAGTCTTCGACCCCGAAAACTCCGTCATCGCCAAGGCTTTGAACTTAACCAAGCCCGGCAGATACGCGATTAAATGCAGGTGAAGAAGGGTTGAGGCTCAAGGCTTTCAAGGTGGGTGAGGAGCTCAGGGAGGAGCTCAGGAGGCCGTGGGGCCTAGTAATTACGAATGACGATGTAGAGGCCGGGAAGCTGGAGGAAGCGTTAAAGAACCTGAATGTCCATACCATCGTGACCGTGGGCGACGTGACCACCCATAAGTTTCTCGAAAGGGGTCTGATGCCGAGGCTTGCCGTAGTTGACATGAAGACCTTGAGGGGGGCTTATCACGTCGATTTAAGGAAACACATGAAAGTGGTGCGGGAGGTGGTCAACCCCCCTGGCCATATAGTCTCCACAATGGTGGAGGAGATAAGCAGGGCGTTTGAAGAGGAGGGGGGGCTCGTCGTGGTGAGAGGAGAGGAGGACCTACTCGTCATACCTTCAATACTCGCCTTGCCCGAGGGGACTGTGGTTGCTTACGGTCAGCCGGGTGTTGGGATAGTGCTGATAAAAGTAGACAAGGATATAAAGGAGAAGGCTAAAGAGCTCCTAACCTCTATGAGGGAGGTTGAGCTCGATGATGCTACAATACCAGGTTAAAGTGTTGAGGGACGTAGAGAACAAGGTCCTAAACAGAAGGGAGCTCATCTTGCAGATACATCACGTAGGCGCCAAGACGCCTACGAGGAGCGAAGTGAGAGAAGCCGTCTCCTCGATGTTCAGCGCCCCCCAAAACCTCGTAATAGTCAAGAGCCTGAGAACCTTAACCGGTACCAACGTCGCCGAGGCCCACGTCCACATATATAGGGACGAGAGGACGTTGCAAGAGGTCGAGCCCCAGCACATAAAGAACAGGAACTTTGGGAAGAGGGAGGGAAAGGAGGGAAAGCGTGAGAAGTAAGTGGAGGATAACCGTTGCGCAAGGTAATCGTATTGGGCATAGAGTCCACGGCGCACACGTTTGGATGTGGGATCGTCGACTCTTATGGCAACATCTTGGCAAACATCAACGACACGTACATTCCCGTTAGAGGAGGCATACACCCCAGGGAGGGCGCTCAGCATCACTCCGACGTAGCCCCTAAAGTCATTAAGAGGGCATTAAACGAGGCCGGGCTCCGTCTAGGGCACGTAGACGCCATAGCGGTCTCCCTAGGGCCGGGGTTGGGACCATGTCTGAGGGTCGGCGCCACGATAGCCAGGGCCTTGGCCGTCGCCTACAACAAGCCACTGGTTCCGGTGAACCATGCTGTCGCGCACATAGAGATAGCCAAGCTCACGACCGGCTTCAAGAACCCCTTGGTCGTCTTCGTCTCGGGGGGTAATACGATAATAGCGGCTTACTCGGACGGAAGGTACAGGGTGTTTGGGGAGACGCTCGACATAGCGCTCGGCAACCTCCTCGACACCTTCGCAAGGGAGGTTGGCCTACCGCACCCGGGCGGGCCCAAAGTCGAGGAGCTCGCGAGGAGAGGTGAAAGGTTGCTCAAACTGCCGTACATAGTTAAGGGACAGGACGTGTCGTATTCGGGGCTCCTGACAGCTGCTATAAGGTTATTGAAGGAGGGCCACAAAATAGAAGACCTGTGCTACACGTTACAAGAGTACGCCTTCTCGATGCTGGCCGAAGTGGTGGAAAGAGCCTTAGCCTACACCGAGAAGAAGGAGCTCGTACTGACTGGTGGAGTGGCGGCCAATAGCGAGCTCCAGAGAAAGTTGAAGATAGTCGCGGAAGAGCACGGCGCCGAGTTTGGGGTGGTGCCCAAAGCCCTTGCCGGGGACAACGGTGCCATGATAGCTTGGACAGGTGTGCTTGCCTACAAGCACGGGGTTACGATAGAGGTGGAGAAGAGCTACGTGAAGCCTAGGTGGAGGCTCGATGAAGTCGATATACCTTGGATTTGAGGGGCAGATGATAAAGAAGGGGGCTGAGGCGGAGCTATACTTAATAGATTTCTTTGGCTTGCCGGCGATATTAAAGAAGAGGACTTCAAAGCCCTATAGAGCCAAGGAGCTCGACGACTACATTCGGAGAGCTAGGACCTCTCACGAAGTCACGATGATGTTCCACGCTAGGACTTGCGGCGTCCCGGTCCCGGCCATATACGACGTAGACCCGGACGAGGGTGTTATAATAATGGAGTACATACCTGGGCCAACTTTAAAGGAGCTCGCCTTAAAGGGCTACGACGTGGCCCCTCTATTCAGGCTGGTCGGCCTCTACGTGGGCAAAATGCACGTTAACAACGTAGTCCACGGGGATCTGACATCCGCAAACGTAATCGTCCCAGAGACAGGGAAACCGTTCCTCATAGACTTTGGCTTGGCGGAAAGGACCGGGGAACTAGAGGCCATAGGAACGGACGTGCACCTAATGCTGAGGGCCCTCGAGAGCACTCACTATAATAAGGTGAGGGAGTTCTTCGAGGAGTTCTTGAAGGGTTATAGAGAAGTCATGGGCGGTAGAGCTGACAAAGTCTTGAAGAAGGTCCAAGAAATAAGGAGGAGAGGAAGGTATGTCGAGGAGAGGAGGGCCAAGGTTCATTGACGTCCACTGTCACTTGCACGACGAGGCCTTCGACGACGATAGGGACGAGGTCGTAGAGAGGGCTTTGAAGAGCGGCGTTGAAATCATTATTACCTCGACGCTGAGCATACGGGAGCTCAAAAAGGCATTGGACATAGCTGAAAAATACGATTGTGTGAAGGTGTCGGCGGGATTCAATCCGCTAAACTTCTCGGTTCTTGACGCGGAGGAGGTAGCTCGCGAAATAAAGAGGCTTCGTGACAAGATCGTGGCTATAGGGGAGGTTGGCTTGGACTTCTTCTACGCGAGGGGGGAAGAACGAGAGAGACAAGTTGATATCTTTAGATTCTGGATCAGCTTGGCCTCGGAGCTGAAGTTGCCTCTAGTGATCCACTCGAGGAGCGCCGGAAAATATGCCATTGAGGTCTTGGTGAAAGAGGGTTATGATAGGGTTCTTATGCACGCCTTCGATGGGAGTAGCGGATGGGCCTTAAAGGGCGTTTCTAGGGGGTTCATGTTTTCGATACCGCCCTCGGTGATGAGGTCTCAGCAAAAGGTCAAGCTCGTAAAGTCCATCCCCATAGAGCACTTGATGGTCGAGAGTGACGCCCCAGTACTAGGCCCAGAGCCAGAGAAGAGGAACGAGCCCTCAAACGTGGTGGTTTCGGCCACCAAGATAGCTGAGATTAAGGGAGTTGACCTTAACGAGGCCTGTGAAGTGCTGTACTTGAACTCAAAGAGCTTCTTTCGATTCTGACTAAAAGTTTATTACGTCCTCTTCCTTTATCGTTCGCAGGACCACCATCGTCTGAGTCGACGTTACTCCCTCTATCTCTCCTATCTTGTCTATTATCTTGGCCAAGCTCTCCCTACTGCTGGTCCTTATCTTCAAGACGGCGTAGTACTCGCCCGTGACGTCGTAGACCTCGTAGACGTCGTCTATCGAGGCGACTCTCTTCAGCACATCCTTGAACTTTAGGGGATCGGCTTTCAGTAGGACTATAGCCGTGAGCCCCTTTCCGACCTTTGCTGGATCTATCGTCGCCCTGAACCCCTTAATGACCCCCAACCTCTTGAGCTTTTGAACCCTGAGGTGGACCGTGGCCTCGCTGACCCCTATGCTGGAAGCTATTTTCGAGAATGGAGTCCTAGCGTTTTCTTGCAACATCCTGAGGATCTTTAAGTCTATTTCGTCGATCCCCTCCATGACCCCTTATCTCCTTATCGTGACAGGCTTTTTCTCTTAGAAAGCTATGGCTTTATCGGTTATATAAGATTTAAATGAGGGTCGGTTGAAAAGCTTAAAGCCCGGCTCGTTAAAGTAATCTCAATGGTGTATAGAAGGGCCTTCGACCTACCGTTACACGATGGCAGAGCACCCAGATGGCTCTACGAAAGAATGGTCAGACTTGCTAAGTGCGTGCTGACGATAATTGTCGACGAGTATGGCCCCTCGGGACTCTTAGAGAGGATAGCCGACCCTTTGTGGTTTCAGGCCTTGGCATGCGCCTTGGGCTACGACTGGGACAGCAGCGGCACCACGACCGTCACTTGCTCGGCGATTAAGGAGGCACTGAGAGAGAAGGACTTGGGGGTGAAAGCCTGTGGAGGAAAAGGCAAGGCCTCGAGGCTCACGCCTCAGGAGATAGTCTGCGTTTGCAAGTCCTATGGAATGGAGGACGAAGCGTCGAGCTTCGTAAGGATCAGCAGGCTCGTTGCCAAGATAGATACATCGGCCATACAGGCTGGCTACCAGCTCTACCACCACACGTTCTTCGTAGCCGAGGACGGCTCTTGGGCCGTGATACAACAAGGCATGAGGCCTCTCGAGAGGCTGGCTAGAAGATTTCACTGGCTCTCCACAGAGCTCAAGAGCTTTAGCGAAGAGCCCCATAAAGGAATCGTGGGAAGCGTAGTTCACAGCCACGTCTTGAACTTGACCGACAGGGAAAGCTCCGAGGCCAGAAAACTCTGTATCGACGTCGCCAAAGAGGGACCCGAGAGGGTGAAACGACTCTTAAAAGCCGCCATGACGAAGATTCGGGGTCCGTTGGACGCCTGGCTTCAGAGACGAGACGTCGTGGACGTGGAGGTTCACAAACTCCCACGGTTCGTCAACTGGCTCGCGCTAGAGCGAGCCCTTGAGCTAAGCCCTTTGAGCTTTGAGGAGCTTCTGTTGGTAGAAGGCATGGGGCCCCTGACCATAAGGGGCCTAGCGCTAATAGCAGAGCTCATATTTGGAGCTAAGTTGAGCTGGAGAGATCCCGTTAAGTACTCCTTCGCCTTCGGCGGAAAAGATGGTGTCCCGCATCCGGTCGACGTGAAGCGAATGGACGAGGCCATAGGCTTTTTGGAGGGAGCTATTGACAAGTCCAACGTCGATTGGAGGGAGAAGAGGGAAGCATTGAGAAGGTTAGCGACCTTAGCTGCTATGTTACCCAGTTCCACATAGCTGGCTTTAGCGCATCAGCGCGGTCTTGATAACGAGTGCTTCCCTAGAGCTCCTGAGCCTTGGCACTAGCCTTCGCGATCAACTCTCTGAGCAGTCTACAGGCCTCTGCCACGTTCTCCTCGGCCTCCTTCATCGTCGGTGCCCTTGACGAGACCTCGACCTCTATGTAAGCCTCGCCATTCCTTTTGGGGCGTGACTTCACGTACACTGCCTTGCACTTCTTCATGACCTCCTCTATCATTGGCGCCAAGGAGGATTCCTCGATCGTATCCACTCTAATTAGCATTGAAGTGTACGCCACGTGGGAGAGCCTCAAAATTATTGACTCTACGTGCATCTCGAACATGGCCTCCATTTCTAGTGGCACGCCTGGAAGTGCTATGATGATCGTGTCGCCGACCTCGATTAAACATCCAGGAGCCGTTCCTACAGGGTTATAGAGTGGCCTACCACCCCGTGGGAGCTTAGCCATCTTGAGTCTAGGAGGCGTCACATCTCCTCCATACTTTTCCCTGATCATGTGTAACGCTTCTTCGTTGAGCTCTAGAGGTATGCCCAACGCAAGGGCTATGCTCTCGAGGGTCCTGTCGTCGAACGTCGGGCCTAAGCCCCCTGTCGTAATTATTAGCTTAGGTCTGCGTGCCAAGGCCTCTCTTACTACCGCACTACATTCCTCGACGTCGTCGCTCACGGTTGTGATCCTCTTGACCACTCCCCCTAACCTGGTGACTCGACCGGCGATCCAAGACGCGTTAGTGTTGATCACTCGCCCGCTCAGGAGCTCATTGCCCACGGTTATTATTTCTACTGTGAGGGCCTCCACGGTACCACCAAAGCATAGCATGGGTGATAAGGTAAAAAGCTACCGTCAAGCCAGCGAGTTGAGTTGCATTGCAGGGGCATGGATGGCTACTATTCCTGACCTTAAAGACGGCACGAGTACGTCGTTTTTACCCTTTTTTGAGTGATAACTCTTAAATAAATAGCAACTGCACGTTATGCGGCGTTGTCGAAGTGGTCACCATGTCTAGGGAGCGTGCGCGCGAGAGCTTGAACATAGCGAACCTAAAGATCATGTCTTACCTCGCTGGCCTTATAGCGCTAGCCGTCGTACTTAAGGTCTTTGAAATACCTTATCCACCGGCTCCATTCTTGAAGTACGATGCCTCTGGCATCCCGTTGGCATTGACGGCGTTCATCTCCCTAAAGTATGCTTTCGGCCTCCTACCATTGTACTACATAGCATCACTAGCCGTAGGGGCGAGCTTAGGCTTCGACCCAATAGGCATGGCTATGAAGTGCCTAAGCGAGGCCTCCACTTTTGCTCCACTCGTATTAGCGTATAGGACATGCTCGAATAGGCTGTCTGCGAAGTATGCTGGCGCACTGGCCATAGCGACTGCCTCCATCTCGAGGGTCGCTACAATGTCGCTCGCGAACTATATAGTCACGCCGTACTGGTTAGTTTGGGCCAAGTGGGTAAGCGAGCTCGAAGAAGCTAAGAAGATAGTCGTCTTCTACATCCCTCACATAGCCCTCTTCAACCTAACCTTAGCGCTAATAGTGGCTCCTACGTCAATCTCGGTCTACGAAATACTGAAAAGGTCGGGGTATTTGAAATGATGGGCAGGTTAGTGCTCGAGGTCTCGGACCTTTGGGTTAGGTATCCACGTGGAGATTGGGTCCTGAGGGGGATAGACCTTCAAGTAAATAGAGGTGAGCAAGTCCTCGTAATAGGCGATACGGGGTCCGGAAAGACCACGCTAGCGAGGGCGATCACCGGGCTAGCAAAGACAATCTACGAGTGCGACGTAAAGGGGAGAATCTTGTTAAGCGGAATGGAGGTCGACGGAATGCATTGCGAAGTTCTTAGTCGTCACGTGGCCCTTGTCGGTCAAAATCCCTACCTCTACTTCATTGAGCCGCTTGTAGGCGATGATCTTTATGGCTACGCCTTAAAGGTGCACTGCGATGGGAGGCTAGCCAGCGACGCATTCAACAAAGTCGTGGACGCCATGGGCATAAGGAGGTTGACAGAGAGGTTTTTCTTCGAGATTTCAGGCGGAGAGGCTAGGAGGGCTTTAGTGGCGAAAGCAATCATTTCTAACGCTTCGCTCCTCATCTTCGACGAGCCGCTGATGTGGCTTGACGATCGAGGTGTGGAAGACTTTGTGGATTTGCTTGAGATGTTGAGGAGGCTTGAGAGGACAGTGATGATCTTCGAGCACAGATTCGTGCCCTTGCTGAAGCGCGTCGACAAAGTTTACGTGCTCAAGGACGGAAAGCTCGCAGACGTGACGAGCAGGGCGCTAACGACATTCGAGAAGCTCTCTCATCAACTACCTCACGGCTTTTACTTTGAAAAGAAGACCGGTAAAGGAGATTTGTTGCTAGAAGCTAAAGATGTGTACTTCAAGTATGACGCCAAGGGCGACTACCTGCTCAAGGGAATAGACTTACAATTGTGCAGAGGAGACGTCGTTTTAATTTACGGCCTCAACGGCCAAGGTAAGACCACGCTCTTAAAAATCTTAGCTGGGTACTTGAAACCCCACAAGGGAAAGGTCCTGCGAAGAGGCAGCGTGCTTTACATACCCCAAAACATCGCCCTCTTTTACACGGAGAGCACCATCGAGAAGGAGGTCGTGGAGGTCTTCAAGGCCTGGAGGATGAAGACCAAAGCGAAAGTAGGACTGGACGTCGTAAGGGGGCTGAACATAGACCCCCTCTCGTCCCCCTTCAGCCTGAGCCATGGCCAGATGGTCAAGCTAGCAGTGGGACTGGCCTTCGCATTGGACGTCGACGTCCTACTCCTAGACGAGCCCTTCTCGGGACTGACGTACGATGATAGGCTTAAGTTGCTGGAACTGCTGTACCAAAGCAACTCCGCCGTGGTGGTGGCGACTAGCAGCCTCGACGCTACAGAGGCACCCTATTGGACCAAGCTCTACAAGCTCGAAGAAGGCAGGCTGGTGGAAATGAGAGCTATTGAGAAAGCGTCCCTAATTCGCGCCTCTAGGCTTTATCGAGAGCTCGTGGGTGTAGAAAGTGCTTAGAGAACTGTCGTACATGTTCACTTACTCTAAGAGGTTGGAAGATTACAGCACCCTAGCTAGGGTCTTAGTGGCCTCCACGATAATTGCCTTGTTAATGTTTGCCCGCTTTCTCTCTCGAGACGTATCGGTAGAAGTTACAAAGTTGGCATCTATACTCTCCTTCGAGCTTTACTTGACGTCGCGTGTAAGAGAAAGGCAGAGGATTTTAACTGGGCTGAAGTTGATACTGGTATTCACGATAATCGGCGCCTTGGTCTTCTACTTAAGCCACTTGCTTGGATGGCTTGCTCCAAATCCGGTCGAGATAGTACCCGGAGCCCTGAGGCTCGTAGCTTTCTTCTTAGGCTTCTCGCTACTGTTTCAGCTGATATCGTTACGAGAGTGGAGGAGCATTTTGAGCAAGCTCGGCTTTAAAGGACAGGCCCTAGCCTTTTCAATGGCTATCTCGCAAATACCCACTACGCTCTACTACCTCTCGGAGGCGGCGACAGCCATAAAGTTGAAGTACAAAGGCAAGAGGTCCTACAAGGTAGCCGTGCCACTAGCCCTCTTGTCGCTTCTGACCTCACGGAGCCTCGCGGAATCCTATACGATTTACGGCCCGCCGGCCACGGACATTAGGCTTACGACGCACAAGAGGAAGGACATTTACCTCTACTCATCGCTCGCCGTTTTAGTCGCGGCGGTCGCATCAATTGATGCTTTGCCCCTATGATGCCATCACCTCACCTCTGCCCTAGCATGAATACGACCGGAAATTTCGAGGTCTGCGTTCTAAGTTAGGGCTTCTGCAAGCACCGATGCCACGAAGTCCTCTAACGACGCTTATCGACTTGCTCGAGGGCCCTCATGATAGATCAACGACTTAGCAGAGGCTCGAGGTATCGCGAAATGAATGTTGTAAGTTCGTTCGCCGAACTTACCACTGGCAAAGAAAACCTCGACTTGACATCGATTTCATCGAATATCGAGCCCAACGCCAGACCTCTCTCGCCAAGCTTTGAGTAAGACGACTTCACTATTCTCTTGAAGTCCTCGGGATCCAGCTTGAAGAGGCAACCGGGCGTGACGGTCAACACTACGTCGACGTCACTCAAGAGATCCATGTAGGGCACCGCCGCGTCATTAAAGGACTCCACCACAAGAACGTCGGCCCTCGACCTAAGAGTGTCGAAGGCGCAATCTAACAGCTCGACCATGCTATGCGAGGCCAGTATGTCGGCAAAGAAGCGCCTCGCAGTAATGGGCTCCGGTTTAAACTTCTCGACCAGCTTCTCAACCCAAGGCC
>Ga0080004_1125039_pt1 | contig 40811 bp, 39 predicted proteins | sample WasSprMetagenome_FD_69207 | JGI IMG/M metagenome (GOLD analysis project Ga0080004, IMG submission 69207) | Sulfidic aquatic microbial communities from Washburn Spring, Yellowstone National Park, USA - WS (SPADES assembly) (version 2) | ecosystem: Environmental > Aquatic > Thermal springs > Hot...
AGAAAGGCCGGGTAGCGGGCCAGCTTCCCGCAGATGGTTCCTGGGGAGAAGGGGTGGTCCGGGTCCCCGCGCAGGGTGACCCGGCCGTCCGGCCCCACCCGGGCCAGGGCGCCGCACGCGTCCCAGCAGTCTAACGGGCACGTCGTCTTCAGCATCTCGTGCTCACCCACGGGCTCAGATCGGGCAGAAGGGCCAGACGGGGGGCGTCAGGTCGTCTCATGGCACCCGCCTCCTTGGCGCAACCTGCACCGGTTCAGTATACCACACGCGTTAGTTGTTGCGGGCATAATCCTACCGGCAGCAGGGATCTGGTTCGGCCCAGAGAAACCAGTGAGGAACGGTGTCTGCGAAGGTGTCGGGCACCCGGAAGGAAGAAGGCGGGTGGTAACCTGTGTTGACGGGAGACCGCATAGTGTTGCGGGAGCTCCGGCGGGAAGACGTAGATGCCATCCAGGCAAGGTGAACATCCGCACCTACGAGTACAACGAGCGGGCCCTGCGTTGCTATCGGCGCTGTCGTTTCCGGGAGGAAGGGCGGATCCGCGAGCAAAGGTACTACGGCGGGCGGTACTGGGACGAAATCCTGCTTGGCATGACGGAAGAGGAGTTCCGGTCAATGCGTTCTGGATAGTCGGTTGTGCTGAGGTCCTCCCCGGGCAGAGCCCTCCCTGGTTTTCCGCGCTGGGGCGGGCGGCGCGGCCCCCGATGCAGGTGGCGTGTCAACGGACTGTGAAAATGTCACCCCAATTAACCTTCAACCGGACTGAGAAAATGTCACCTTCTCGATTGTGTGGCCCTGGACGATCATGTCTCGGCATACACCTTCTCCCAGAAGGGATCTTTGCCGTCGAAGTAAGCCCCGACCGGGTCGTGCCGCCGGCGTGGGCGGCTGAGCGGTTGCCTCCAGGGGTGGTCAGGAGCCGGCTTGTAGGGTTTCGCCGGTGGCTTCGGGGCCTCTTGGGTGTCTCTGGTGGCTCTGGCCTTCTTGCCCGTGTATAGCTGGAGCCCGTAGGGTTTGCCGTCGTAGAGGGCGCTCATGGAGCCGTCGAGGTGGGTGAGGACGGTGACGTTGCTTTTGGGCCGCAGGGGGACAACCTTGCCGCGGTCATCGGTGAGTTGGTAGGAGCGGTTGGAGATCGAGATGACCGAGCCGTTGGAGGCCTTGCGCTCCTCCTTCAGGCAGATGGTGCGCTGAAGGAGTTCGAGGGGTGGTGCGGGGGAGTATGCGGGGCATGGGTCTGCGGGTTGCACTGCGAAACGCTGGTTGAAGCGGCGTATGAAGGCTGGGAGGAAGGCGTTGGCCTCTTCGAGGGTGGAGATACCTGCGAGGCGCAATTCGATGACCAGGCGGCTTTGTAGCGTCTCCCAGAGGCGTTCTACGCGGCCCCTGGCCTGGGGGGAGCGGGACTGGATGTGGTTGATCCCCAGTTCGTGGAGGACCTGACCGAAGCGGGTGAGGGCGACTTTTTTGCCCTGGAGTTCCTCCTCGATGGTGAGTTTGTCTTTCTTGGGGGAGAAGAAGATGGTGTGGCCATCGCAGTAGAGGCTTACCGGGATGCCGTGGTTCAGGGCGATCTGCCAGAGGACGTGGAGGTAGCCGATGAGGTCTTCCTCGGGGCGGAACCAGAGGCCAAGGATCTTGCCTGTGGCATCGTCGATGGCGCCGTGGAGGCTCATCTTGGGTGCGCGGTCTTCGAGCCAGGCGTAGGGGCTGGCGTCCATCTGCACGAGGAAGCCTTCCTGGGGCATGCGGGTGCGGGAGCGGCGTCTGCGTGCGGGCCTTTTGTGGGCGTGGGGGTTGCGTATGCCTGCTGAGGCGATGATGCGGCGGATGGTGCGGGGGGAGAGTGAGATTTCATGCCGGAGAGCCAGGAGTTCCGCCATGTGCTCGCAGCTGGCTCCGGCCAGATCGGTGAGGGCGAGGTGTATCACCAGGTCGCGGACTTGTCCGGGCACGGCGTGCTTGGGCTTGCGCCCCCTGTTCTTGTGGGCCAGGGCTGCTGCGCCGTTTGCTTTCATTCCTCCCTTGAGGCGCTTGACCTGGCGTTCGCTGAGGCCGAGGAGTTGGGATGCTTGAGCGATCGTGAGTTTACCCTGGAGCACCTGTTCCATCACGTAGAGCCTTCTCGATTCCTTCCCGTTCAAGAAAATGTCTCCTCTCATGGGTGACATTTTCTCAGTCCGCTTAGAGGGTGACAATATCACAGACCGATAACACGCGGGCGCCAGGGGGCTTGACAGATCGGGACCTGGTCGTTACAGTATGGTTCAAACACACAGGCGAGGAAGGGGAGGAGTACCCGCACCGCTCGCCGCCCAGAGAGCCGGGGTAAGGTGGGAGCCCGGTCGCGCACGATGCGGGGAATGGGCCCCGGAGCTGCTGCCCCAACGAGGCTGTGGCCTCCAGTATGGGCGGCCGGGATTCTCCCGTTAGCGGGAAGCGGTATCGGCCGTGACCAGGCCCGTACCGCCAGAGTGGGGTCTCCCACTTGGGTGGCACCGCGGAAGTGACCTTTCGCCCCAAGGCGAAAGGTCATTTTTGTAACCCGGGGGGAGCCCCAGTTGGGTGGCACCACGGGGAGCAGGCCCTCGTCCCAGCGGACGAGGGCCTGCTGCGTTACCACGGGCCCTGCCGGGAGACCCGGGCGGCACGCGCGCAGGGGGTGACCGGGAGGTGGGAGGGTGGTGAGGCCGTCAGAGCAGGAGTTCGTGGCACTGGGGAAGGGCGCATGGGGCGACGGGGTCGAGGCCGTCATTCCCGTCTGGCAGGAAATGGTGGCAGACCTGGAGACGCCCGTTTCCGCCCTCCTCAAGCTGGCCGACCTGGGGCCGGTGTTCCTGCTGGAGAGCGCCGAGGGAGGAGAACACGTGGGACGCTACTCCTTTCTCGGGCTGAGTCCCTTCTGGGAGATGAGGGCGGAGGGCGACGTGGTCACGGTGCGGTCCGGGGGAAGGGTGGAACGGTCGAGGGGGGATCCCGTGGCCGTGTTGCGCTCCCACCTTGCGCGGTACCGGCCCGTGCTGGCGGGCAGTCTTCCCCGCTTTTACGGGGGCGCGGTGGGCTACGTAGCGTACGAGTGGGTGCACCGGCTGGAAAAGCTACCCCGACCCCCGCAGGGCAGCGGCTGGCCGGAGGCGGCTTTCGTGATGCCGGAAGTGGTGGTGGTTTTCGACCACCTCCGGCGGACCGTCTCCGTCGTGGTCAATGCCCTGCCCGGCGGGGACCCGGTGTCCGCCTACCGACGGGCGGTGGAACGGATCGGGGAAGTCGAGCAGAGGCTGTCCCGGCCGCTCGGGCCCGGGGTGGCGAGGTATGCGCCGGCCGGGCGCCCCGGGTCGGCCGGCCCGCTGCCGCGCGACGCGGCCGGAGCGGCTTCAGGCGGCACGGGGGGCTCAGTGCTCTCTTTCCGGAGCAACGTGGCGCGGGAGGACTTCTGCCGGGCCGTGCGGCGGGCCAAGGAGTACATCCGGGAGGGGGAGATCTTCCAGGTGGTGCTATCCCAGCGTCTGGAGGCCCCCCTCGAGGCCAGCCCCCTGGCGGTGTACCGGATCCTGCGCAGCATCAATCCATCTCCCTACATGTTTTTCCTCGACCTGGGGGACAGGCAACTGGCCGGGGCTTCTCCGGAAATGCTGGTGCGGGTCGAGGACGGCTGGGTGGAGACCCGGCCCATCGCGGGCACCAGGCCGCGGGGCCGCGATCCCGCCGAGGACCGGGCGCTGGAGAGGGAGCTTCTCGCCGACCCCAAGGAGCGGGCCGAGCACGTCATGCTGGTGGACCTGGGCCGCAACGACGTGGGGCGGGTTTGCGAGCCCGGCACGGTGCGGGTGACCGAGTTCATGAAGGTGGAACGGTACTCGCACGTCATGCACATCGTCTCGGCGGTGAGGGGCAGGTTGCGGCCGGAGGTGGACGCCCTCGCTGCCCTGGCCAGCTGTTTCCCCGCCGGTACCCTCACGGGAGCGCCCAAAGTCCGGGCCATGGAGATCATCAGCGAACTGGAGCCTGCCGAGCGCGGTCCTTACGGCGGCGCGGTGGGCTACTTCAGCTTTTCCGGGAATGCCGACACCTGCATCACCATCCGGACGGTGCTCATGCACGGGGGCAGGGTGGTGGTGCAGGCGGGGGCGGGCATCGTGGCCGACTCCGACCCCGATCGCGAGTACGAGGAGACGCTGGCCAAGGCGCGGGCGCTGCTCCTGGCCGTGGAGGCAGCCCGACCGGGGAGGTGAGGGGATTGGTGGTGGTGATCGACAACTACGACTCGTTCACCTACAACCTGGTGCAGTACCTGGCGGAACTGGGTGCCGGGGTAAGGGTGTACCGGAATGACGCCGTCGAGGTGGAAACGCTGGCGGCCATGCGCCCCCGGGCCCTGGTGATCTCGCCCGGCCCCGGCCGGCCGGAGGCGGCGGGTGTGACCGTGGCGGCCGTGCGCAGGCTGGGACCGCACGTCCCCATCCTGGGGGTGTGCCTGGGGCACCAGGCCATCGCGGTGGCGTACGGTGGCACGGTCTCCCGGGCCCCGGAGCCCGTACACGGCAAGGTTTCTGCCATCTGGCACCGGGGGGAGGGCATATACGCGGGAGTTCCGGTCCCCTTTGAGGCCACCAGGTACCATTCGCTGGTGGTGGACAGGGACACGTTGCCGCCGGAGCTGGAGGTCACCGCCTGGACGGAGGACGGGCTCATCATGGGCATCAGGCACCGGGTCTACCCGGTGGAAGGGGTGCAATTTCACCCCGAGTCGGTCCTCACCGCCCACGGCAAGACCGTGCTGGCGAACTTCCTGGCCCGGGCCGGGATACCGGCGGGGGAAAGGGAGGCGAGATGATGCTGCTCGGAGCCCTGCACAAGGTGGTCGACGGCGTTTCCCTCTCAGTCGAAGAGGCGGAGGCCGCCATGCGGGACATCATGGAGGGCCGGGCCACGGACGCCCAGGTGGGGGCGTACCTGACGGCCCTGCGTATGAAAGGGGAAACCGCGGAGGAGGTGGCTGGCTCCGCCCGGGCCATGCGGGCGGTGGCCACCCGGGTGAGCTGCCGCCACCGGAGGCTGGTGGACACCTGCGGCACCGGCGGCGACGGCACGGGGAGCTTCAACATATCCACCGCCGCCGCCCTGGTGGTGGCCGCGGCGGGACAGCCGGTGGCCAAACACGGTAACCGGGGTGTATCCAGCCGGTCGGGCAGTGCCGACGTGCTGGAGGCTCTGGGCGTGAAGGTGGACCTGGATCCGGCCCAGATGGGGCGCTGCCTGGACGAGGTGGGGATCGGGTTTCTTTACGCGCCCCGCCTGCACGCGGCCATGAGGTTCGCGGCGCGCCCGCGTCGGGAACTCGGGATGCGCACCATCTTCAACGTGCTCGGCCCCCTCACCAATCCGGCCGGGGCGGGGAGGCAGGTGCTGGGGGTGTACGCCCCTTCCGTGGTGGGACTGGTGGCCCGGGTGCTGCTCCTCCTGGGGACCGAGCACGCCCTGGTCGTGCACGGCGACGGTTTCGACGAACTCACCACCACCGGGCCCAACCTGGTCGCCGAGGTAACCCCGCAGGGGGTCAGGGTGGAAGAGCTGGATGCCCGTGACCTGGGCCTGCCCCGCGCCCGGCAGCGTGACCTGGAGGGCGGGTCGGCTGCGACAAATGCGGAGATCATCACTTCCGTGCTTTCGGGGGAGCGGGGCCCGCGCCGGGACGTGGTGCTGCTCAACGCCGGGGCCGCCCTCTTCGTGAGCGGCCGTGCGGCCAGCCTCCGCGAGGGCATCGCGCTCGCCGCCGCCGCCATCGACAGCGGCCGGGCCATGAGCACCCTGGAGGCCCTGCGCCGGTTCACGGCGGAGGCGGCAGGTGGGGGCGAGGCAGCGTGAACGCGGGGTTGCTGGATGCGCTGCTGGGTGCCGTACGGGAGGATCTCGCCTGCCGGATGTCGCGCCTGCCCCTCGGCGCCGTCATGGACCTGGCCGCCGGCCGGAGCACGGACCGGCGCAACTTCGGGCAGGCTCTCAGGGCGGGACCGCCGGGGTGGGTGAGCGTCATTGCCGAAATCAAGCGGGCTTCGCCGTCCCGGGGCCTGCTCATGGGCGGGCGGTACTCCGCGGTGGAACTCGCCCGCCTGTACGAGGAGAACGGTGCCCGCGCCATCTCGGTGGTCACCGAAAGGCGCTACTTCCGCGGTGACCCCGACGAACTGCCCGCGGTGAGGGAGGCGGTGGGGCTGCCCGTATTGCGCAAGGACTTCATCCTCCACGAGTACCAGGTGTACGAAACGGCGGCCCTGGGTGCGGACGCCCTGCTTCTGATCGCGGCGGTGCTGGAGCCGGCGCGGCTTGAGGAGCTGCATGCCCTGGCCCGCGGGATGGGGCTGGACGTGCTGGTGGAGGTCCACCACGAGGCGGAACTTGAGGCGGCGCTGCGCGCAGGGGCCGACCTCATCGGGATCAACAACCGCGACCTGCGGACGTTCCGCACCGACCTGGCCGTGACCGAGAGACTGGCACCCCTGTGTCCCCCGGGGGTGACGGTGGTGAGCGAGAGCGGGGTGCGGGGGCCGGACGACGTGGAACGCCTTGTCCGGGCGGGAGTTCACGCGGTGCTGGTGGGGGAAGCGCTGGTCACCGCCCGCGACCCGGCCTCCGTCCTGCGCGGGCTGGTCACCCCCAGGCCCGAGTCCGGTGCGGGTTCGCCGGTTGGCTGCGGGTGCGGGCACCCGGGGGCTCGGGCGGGACCGCCAGGGGGCTCCGGCAGGGCCGCGGCGCACAGCCGGGGGAGTTGCCGGGGGGTGAGGGCCGGTGGGCGTGCTGGTGAAGATATGCGGTCTCACCCGTCCTGAAGAGGTGGAGTGGGCTCGGGAGGCGGGTGCCGACGCCGTGGGGTTCGTCTTCCACCCCGGGAGCCGCCGCGCGGTGACGGTCGAGCGCGCCCGCCGGCTGGCGGAGAGGGCGGCCCCGGGGGTGCTCCGGGTCGGGGTGGTGGTGAACCCGGCTCCGGAGGAATTGTTCCACCTGGTGGAAGCCGTGGCGCTGGATGCGGTGCAGTGGCACGGGCCCTGCCCGGAGAGGGTGTTGGCGCGCCTGCGGCAGCTCCGGCCCGACCTCACGATAGTGCTGGCCACGTCCCTGGCCGGAGGCCGGGGGCAGCTCCAGGAGGCCCTGCGGCTGGCCGGCCTCCTTGACTACCTCCTCCTCGACACCGGGGCCGCGTGGGGAGGTACGGGGGTCACCTGGGACTGGAGCCTGGCCGAGGGGCTGGTGGTGCCCCTGCCCGTGATCGTGGCGGGTGGTCTGACTCCGGACAACGTGGGGGATGCGCTCGAGCGTCTGCGCCCCGCCGGGGTGGACGTGTCCACCGGGGTGGAGGTGGACGGCGTGAAGGACAGGGACAGGATGCGGTGCTTCGTGCAGGCGGTTCGCCGGTGGGAGAGGAGATCGGGTGGAGGTGAGCGGGGTGGCAGTGTACCCGTGGCCGGATGAACAGGGCAGGTTCGGCGATTTCGGGGGCCGGTTCGTCCCGGAGACCGTGATGGCCGCCCTGGACGAGCTGGAGCAGGCGTACCGCGAGGCCCTCGCCGACCCGGGGTTCCAGGCCGAACTGAACCAGTACCTGCGGACGTACGTGGGCCGGCCGACTCCCCTGTATCCCGCCCGCAGGCTTTCGGAACACCTGGGGCGGGGCAGGGTTTACCTGAAGCGGGAGGACCTGGCCCACACGGGGGCCCACAAGATCAACAACGCCCTGGGGCAGGTGCTCCTCGCCAGACGGATGGGAAAACGCCGCATCATCGCCGAGACAGGTGCCGGGCAGCACGGCGTGGCCACGGCCGCCGCCGCTGCCCTGCTGGGGCTGGAGTGTCACGTTTACATGGGCGAGGAAGACATGCGCCGGCAGGAACTCAACGTGTTCCGGATGCGTTTGCTGGGTGCCGAGGTGATCCCCGTGCGGTCGGGGAGCCGCACGCTGAAGGATGCCACCAATGAGGCCATCCGGGACTGGGTCACCAACGTGGAGACGACCCACTATGTCATCGGCTCCGTGGTGGGGCCTCACCCTTACCCGGCCATGGTGCGGGACTTCCAGTCGGTCATCGGCCGGGAGGTGAGGGAACAGATACTGGCCCTCGAGGGCAGGCTGCCCGACTACCTGGTGGCCTGCGTGGGAGGGGGGAGTAACGCCATGGGCCTGTTTCACCCCTTCTATTTTGACCCCGTGCGCATGGTGGGGGTGGAGGCCGCCGGCGAAGGGGTCGAGACCGGCAGGCACGCGGCCACCCTGACTGCCGGGTCCCCGGGGGTCCTGCATGGCTCGTACAGCTATCTCCTCCAGGACGAAGACGGCCAGGTGCGGGAGGCCCACTCGGTTTCCGCCGGGCTGGACTACCCGGGCGTGGGTCCCGAACATGCCTTCTTCAAGAGCACGGGCAGGGCCGAGTACGTGGCGGTCACGGACGCCGAGGCCCTGAGGGGCTTCCAGTTGCTGAGCCGCCTGGAGGGCATCATCCCCGCCCTGGAGAGCGCCCACGCGGTGGCTTACCTGGAGAAGCTCGCGGCGCGGCTGGAGCCCGACGACGTGGTGGTGGTGTGCCTGTCCGGCCGGGGTGACAAGGACGTGCCCATGGTCCTGGAGATGCACGCCCGCACGGGGGGGAACGGGCATGGACCGTAATCCCCTGGTGGAACGGATTGCGGCGCGCCTGGGTGGAGGCGGCAAGCTGCTGGTGACCTACTTCACCGCGGGTCACCCGGACCTGGAAACCACCGTGCGGGTGGTGGAAGCGGCGGGGGAGGCAGGGGCCGACTGCGTGGAAATCGGGGTGCCCTACTCGGACCCCCTGGCCGACGGGCCCGTCATCCAGGCGGCGGCCACCAGGGCCCTCCGGGGAGGGTTCCGGGTGGCGTGGACGTGGGAGATCGCGCGCCGGGTGGCCGGATCGGGGGTGCCGCTGGCGGTGATGACCTACGTTAACCCCGTGCTGCGGTATGGCCCGGAGGCTTTCTGCCGGGACGCCGCCGCGGCAGGCGTGTCCGGACTGCTGGTGCCCGACCTCCCTCCCGAGGAGGCGGGAGAACTGGGACGGCTGGCCCGGCGGCACGGTCTGGCCCTCATACCCTTCGTGGCGCCCACCAGCCCCGACCACCGCATCCGGATGGCAGTGGAGGCCGGTCAGGGTTTCGTCTACTGCATCTCCGTGACCGGCGTTACCGGCGCCAGGCCCGAGGTGTCGGCGCGAGCGCGCGAGCTGGTCGAGCGGGTGCGCCGGTACACCCGGTTGCCCGTGCTGGTGGGTTTCGGCATCTCCACGCCGCAGCAGGCCGGGGAGGTGGCTCGCTTTGCCGACGGGGTCATAGTGGGCAGCAGCCTGGTCGAGCGGGTGGATGCGGCAGCCTCCCCCGAGGAGGCGGCGCGCTCGGTGCGCGAACTGGTGGCGGGCCTGCGCCGGGCTCTGCCGCGCTCCCATCATACCTTTTGCCGACCCGGGTCGCGGTGACACCCCCAGGCGGCCCCCCGGCAGGCCCCCCCGTTGACAGCCGGGGTGCTTCCCGGTAAACTGTCGGGAAAACAAGCTACTCCGATGATGGGCTCACTACCCGGGCCGGGAGGTGTAGAGAGCCGGCGGCAGGTGCAAGCCGGTCCTCGCCGTCCCGGGGAATCCGGCCCGGAGGGCAGGCACGGGTGGCCCGGAAGCCTGACGGTGGGGCCCGTTACGGCCCTTCAAGGGGCCGCGCCGGTGGTACGGGAGCACGGGAGCGGCGCGGCAAGCGGGGTGGCACCGCGGGAGGCAGCCTCCCGTCCCCGATGAGCAGGGGACAGGGGGCTTTTTGCTACCAGGAGACGTGGCGCGAAAGGAGGAAGGCGTCGTGGATCGGCATTGCCTCATGATCCCCGGCCCCACGCCCGTTCCGGTGCGGGCGGCGCTGGCCGGGGCAGCACCCATGATCAACCACCGGGGCCCGGAGTTCGGGGCTCTTCTGCGGGAAGTAACGGAAGGGTTACAGCGGATCCTGATGACCCGTAACACGGTCCTGTTGTTCCCCGCCGCCGGCACCGGGGCCATGGAAGCGGTGGCGGCCAACCTGGTCGCTCCCGGGGAGAGGGTGCTGGTGGCCGTAGCCGGCGAGTTCGGCGCGCGGTTTGCCGAGATCATGCGCGTGGCCGGAGCCGACGTGCGCACTCTCGATTTCGAGTGGGGGACGGCGGTCGAGCCGGCGGCGGTGGCTAGGGCCCTCGAGGAGGACCCGTCCATCGGGATGGTGGTGGTGACGCACAATGAGACCTCGACCGGGGTCACCATGGACCTGGCGGGGATCAGGAGGGCCATCCCGAGGGACGACGTGTTGCTGGTGGCGGATGCCATCAGTTCGGTGGGTGCCATCGAATTGCGCCCGGACGAGTGGGGCGTGGACGTGGTGGTGGGGGCCTCCCAGAAGGGACTGATGACACCGCCCGGCCTGGCCATGGTTGCCCTCAGCCCCAGGGCCTGGGAGAAGGCGGGTCGGACCCGGTGCCGGAGCGTGTACTGGGACTTTGCCGCCGCCCGGCGGTTCCTGGAGCAGCCCACCCCCCAGACGCCGTACACCCCGGCCGTCTCCCTCCTTTATGCGCTGCGGGAGTCCCTGCGCATGCTGGAGGCCGAGGGCCTGGAAAACGTGTTCCGGCGCCACGCGGTCCTGGCGCGGGCCGTGCGGGCGGGGGTGCGCGCCCTGGGGCTCAGAACCCTGGCAGGCGAAGACTGCGCATCCAGCACCGTGACCGCCGTGGTGTTGCCCGACGGGGTGGAGGGCAAGAAGCTCCTGGGTCTGCTCCGGCAGAAGTACGGGGTGGTTCTGGCCGGCGGCCAGGGCCGGCTGGCAGGGCGGATCTTCCGCATAGGTCACGTGGGCCAGGTGAACTGGCAGGACGTGGTGGTGACGCTGGCCGCCCTGGAGATGGCCTGCCGCGACCTGGGCCTGGAAGTGGAACGCGGGCGGGCTGTGGCTGCTGCGGAAGAGGTACTGGGCGCGGAGGGGTGAGGGGAATGCGCGTCCTGGTGACCGACGGTATAGCGGAGGAAGGCATCAGCGTCCTCAGGCAGGAGGCCGAGGTGGACGTCTGCGGCCCCCTGCGGGAGGAAGAACTGGTGGAACGCCTCGGGGACTACGATGCCATCCTGGTGCGCAGTTCCACCCGAGTCACCGCCCGCGCCATCGCCGCCGCGCGCCGGCTGCGGGTGATCGGGCGTGCCGGGGTGGGGGTGGACAACATCGACGTGGAGGCCGCCACGCGGGCGGGCATCGTGGTGGTAAACGCCCCCGGGGGTAATGCGGTGGCGGTGGCCGAGCACACCATCGGGCTCATCCTGTGCCTGGCCCGCAGGATACCCCAGGCGCACCTGCACGTCAGGTCGGGCAGGTGGGAGCGGAACCGGTTCCTGGGCACGGAAGTGCGGGGGAAGACTCTGGGCCTGCTGGGCCTGGGGCGGATCGGCTCGGAGGTGGCCAGGCGTGCCCTGGCGCTGGGCATGAAGGTGATGGCCTACGACCCGGCCGTCTCGCCCGAAAGGATGGAGTCCATGGGAGTGATCCCGGCCGAACTGGCTCAGGTTCTTGCCGCTGCGGATTTCCTGAGCCTGCACGTGCCCCTCACGCGGGAAACGCAGGGTCTCATCGGCGAAGAAGCCATCGCCCGCATGAAGCCGGGCGCCTGCATCGTCAACTGTGCCCGCGGGGGCGTGGTGGACGAGCACGCGCTGGCCCGGGCTCTCCGCGAGGGGAGGCTGGCCGGGGCGGCCCTGGACGTGCTGTCGTCGGAGCCGCCTCCACCGGACCATCCCCTGCTGCAGCTGGACAACGTGGTGATCACCCCCCACCTGGGCGCCTCCACCAGGGAAGCGCAGGCGAGTGTGGCGGTGGAGACGGCCCGGGCCGTCCTGGGCGTCCTGCGGGGAGAACTGGTGTCGGGAGCCGTGAACGTCCCCGCCCCGGCCCCGGAGGACGGCCAGCGGCTGGCGCCCCTCCTCCCCCTGGCGGAGGCACTCGGTTCTTTTGCCGCCCAGTGGTCGGAGGGGATGATCTCGGCCGTGCGGGTGACCTGGTCGGGGGAGGTGGCCCGCCTGGATACCCGGCCGCTGTTGTCCGCGGTCCTGAAAGGCCTGCTCCGGCCCCTCCTCAACGAACACGTCAACGCCGTGAACGCGCCCTTGCTGGCCCGGGAAAGGGGGATCAGGGCCAGCGAGGTGAGGACCGAAGAAGGGGACGGGTATGCGGGTGGGATAGAAGTGGCGACCGTCACCAGCCGGGGGGAGCGCAGCGTGGCGGGAAGCCTTTCGCCCCGGGGGGAACCCCGCCTGGTACGCATAGACGGCTACCGCATGGATACCCCCCTGGCCGAGTTCATGCTGGTGTGCCCCCACGTGGACCAGCCGGGCATCATCGGTCGCGTGGGCACCATCCTCGGGGAAGTGGGGGTAAACATCTCGGGCATGCACGTGGCCAGGCGGGAACGGGGCGGGGAAGCGATCATGGTGCTGGGCATGGACTCGCCCGCACCGCCGGAAGCCCTGTCCCGCATAGCAGAGGTGAAGGGCGTGCTCTCCGCCCGCCCCGTGTACCTGGAGCGGTGAGGAGGTGTCCCCGTCATGCCGCAACTGGTACCGTTTCGCGGTGTCCATTTCGATCCCGCCCGGGTGGGCGGGGACCTCGGTCCCCTCATCTGCCCGCCCTACGACGTGCTGGACGAAGAGGCGGCCCGGCGCCTGGAGGGGCAGCACCCCTACAACTGCGTGCGCCTCGAGCTTTACGCTCCCCCGGCGAACCCTCCGCCGGAGCGATACCGCGAGGCCGCCGCACGGTGGCAGTCCTGGCGACGCGAGGGGGTCCTGGTGCGGGACGGGTCGCCGTCCCTCTACGTGTACCGGCATGCCTTCTCCCACGCCGGCCGCCGGCTGGTGAGGACGGCCCTGGTGGGTTGCCTGGTGGGAGGGGTCATGGCGCACGAGGAGACCATGACCGCCCCCAGGGAGGATCGCCTGCAGCTCCTGCGCGCCTGCCGGGCCCAGTTCAGCCCCATCCTGGTGCTGTACGAAGATCCGGGGGGCCGGGTGGCCTCCCTGTGGGCGGAGGTGGAGGCCCTGCCCCCGGTCCTGGAGGCCCGGGCCGGAGACGAAGAGTTGCGGGTGTGGCGCCTCGAGGACCCCGACCTGCTCGGCGGCGTTCTCGGGGCCCTCGAGCCCCTTCCGGCCGTGATCGCCGACGGCCACCACCGCTACGAGTCGGTGCGGCGGTTTGTGCAGGAGGCGGGTCGGGAGGGCCCCGTGCGCGTCCTGGCCGCCCTGGTTTCCTCCGCGGATCCCGGGCTGGTGGTGCTCCCCACCCACCGCCTGGTGAGGGGTCCCGCCGGGTGTGCCCGGCGTCTCACCGAGGCCGTGGCCAGCGCTTTCGGCGGTGCGGCGACGGCCGCGCCGGTGTCCGTCCCGGCTGCGGCCGGGCAGGGGGCTGGCGGCTGGTGGGCTGAGCTGGAGCCTCTCACGGGGTCGGAGGGAGCGGTGACGTCGCTGGTCGCGGCCAGCAGGGAGGGCGCGTGGGTCCTCCCCTGCCGGGGCGACATCGCCGAGGCCCTGGGCCTGCTCGACCGCGCCCTGGGTGGTACGCCGGCGGAAGGCGGGGCGCCGGGAGCCGGTGTGCGGGTGGAATACACGCGGGACGCCGTCCGGGCCCTCGCGGAGGTTCTTGACGGCCGCGCCGAGATCGTCTTCCTGGTGCCGGCCGTCCCGGTGGAGGAAATCTTCCGGAAGGCGAGGGAGGGCTATCGTTTCCCGCGCAAGACGACCTATTTCTATCCCAAGGTGCCCGCCGGCCTGATCATGTGCGATCTGGCCGAATGGGGTCGGGGGACAGCCCGGCTGCCCGCAGGGATCGGCGTACCGGAACCGCCAGAGCTGCGGCCAGCGCCAGCTTGAGCAGGTCGGGCGGGAGGAACGGGATCACGCCCGCCCACAGGGCGCGCTGCGGGCTCAGGTGGAGGCTGGTGGCGAGCCAGACGGCTCCTGCCCCGTAGGTGACCGCCAGGCACGCCAGCATCGCCCCGGCCACGGTGAGGTACCCGGCTTGCTGGCGCTTCTCGAGTATCCGCCCGCAAAGGTAGGCGCCCAGCACGAATCCCGCCAGGTAACCGCCCGTGGGGCCCAGGAGCACCCCTGCCCCGGCGCGGCCCTGGGCGAACACGGGCAGGCCGCACGCGCCCAGGAGCAGGTACACCAGCACCGACAGGGCTCCCAGACGGCTGCCCAGCACGGCCCCGGCCAGGAATACCCCCAGCGTCTGGCCCGTGACCGGGACCGGTGAAAAGGGCAGGGGCACGGAGATCTGGGCCAGCACGGATATGATGCCGGCGAAGAGGCCGGCCACGACGAGCGACTTCGGTTTGATGGCAGACACCTCCCTGCAGCGTTGCCCCCGCGGGGGCTACGCGTGCCACAGCGATACCCCCACCAGGAAGGCGGCCTCGGCCACCTCGCAGACGGCCCCGTACGTGTCCCCGGTGATTCCCCCCAGGCGGCGGGCCACCAGGGCGGCCACCAGCAAACCCGCGCCCACCCCGGCGCCCGCAGCGAGCCAGCACGGTGCCGGCCGGGGGCCGGCGAAGGACGCGAGCAGGAACAGGACGGCGGTGACGGTCAGCGCGGCCAGCACGTGGCGGCCGCTCACGTTGCCCGCGAAGGAAGCCGCCAGGCCCTGCCGCCCGCGGGCGGCGGGGTATCGCCACATGGCCAGCACCACCGCCTGTCGCCCGGTGACCGGCATGAGGAGGAGGACGGCGGGGAGGTACACGGGTGCCGTTGTCGCCAGACAGGACCACTTGAGGATCAGGTCCAGGGCGAGGGCGGCTGCCCCGGCCGCCCCCACCCGCGGGTCACGCATGACCTCGAGTACCTGAGCGCGCGGGCCCGCGCAGGCCAGCCCGTCTGCCGTGTCGGCCAGGCCGTCCAGGTGGATGCCACCGGTCACCAGCCAGGCGGCGAGGAGCAACACGGCCGCCTCCACCTGCCCGGGCAGGAGCCGCCCCAACGCCAGGTGCAGGGCGGCCAGCAGCGAGCCGACCAGGGCCCCCGCCAGCGGGAAGTACGGCACGGACCCGACCAGTTCCTCCGGGGAGGGGGTTACCCGGACGGGCAGGGACGTCAGGATGGAGAGGGCCACGAGCAGGCGGCGCACGGTATCACCTTCCGCGGCGGGCCGAGTGCCGGGCAAAGGGCACGGCCGCCCTGACCCACTTTGCTACCGGCAGGCCTCATCCCTCCCGGGCGACCAGAGTCCCCACCGGATAGCACGGCCGCCCGCTCGGTGCCATGTGACGTGCGAACTCTCGCCACGCTTCCGCCGGCAGGGACACCAGGAAGCAGGACGCCGGACCGGCCGACTTGACCAGGTCCACCGTGCCGGGCTCCGGGCGGGGTCTGAAGTCGAGGCCGGCCCGCCGGGCCAGCCTGGTCGCTTCCGTGGCGATACCGCGGGAGCCGACCGGGATGGCGTCGCCCACCAGCGGGAAGTCCAGGGCCAGGCGCAGGGTGGGGATGTCGGCGATTTCGGTGTCGTCCAGCCGCACTTCGCGGCCCACCTTGGGATTACCCACCGCCACCACCATTTGCCCGGGTTGCCCCCGCCCGTACCTCAGCGAGCCCGGGTCGGCGCGCGCCAGCACGGTCACGCCCAGTGCCGTCTGCGATACGGGGATGTTCTTCTCGGTGCTGATCAGTATTCCGTCGTCCGTCACTCCCGCGAGGCGGGCCTCGTCCCGGATCCCCGCCAGCATGCGGGCTCCGGCCGGCTCCGGCTCCACGCCCATGGTGGCCACCACCAGGATGGGCTGGGCGCCCACCGCCAGCACTTCCAGAAGGGGAACCCGGCAGGTGAACCGCCCCACCACGTAGGGGGTGGCAGGCACGGCGTCGCCCGGCTTGTCGCCCGCCCCGGCGCAGGAGTCGCAGGCCACTGCCAGAAGATCGCGGCCCAGCGTCACCAGGGCCACGTCGTCGGCCATGGTGACGGCGGGCCGGGCGGGGTCCGCCGTCACCGCCGGTTTCCCTCTCCGTGCCGGGATGCGGCTTGGCCGGTGGTCCGCGGCTGCGGAGCCCACAGGCGTGCGCGGATCACTACCTCGTATGCCAGTGCGGCCAGGCCCAGGTTGAGCGCGGAGGCCACCAGCAGCGGGACCACCATGGCTGCGAAAAAGGGCACCCCGAACCAGGGGATGAACAGGGCCGGGAAAACCGCTCCGTTGACGATCACACCGGCGGCGCACGCCCAGCAGAGACCCAGCCGCCGGGCTACCGCGGCCACCGCGGCGGCACAACCGGCCATCCCCAGGGCGATGAGCAGGTGGATGGGCACGGTCAGGGGAAACCCGGCCGTGAGGGCGGTCAGGAGGTGTCCGACCCCCGCCACCGCGGCGCCCTCACCTGCCCCCAGCGCCAGGGCGGCGAAGTAACCGGGGGCGGAATCCAGCGCCGGCGTGCCGGTCAGGGCGGGGATCTTGAGGTTGGCGCCGGCCGCGCTCAGGGCCACCAGGAGGGCTATCCTTGCCACACGCACCGTGGACACCATTTCACCTCACTTTACCCGCAGGGGAATGCCGCAGACCATCAGGTAGACCTCGTCCGCCAGAGCGGCAAAACGCTGGTTCACCCGACCGGCCACGTCGCGGAAGATCCTGCCCAGGGGCCAGTCGGGGACCAGCCCCATCCCCACTTCGTTGGTGACCACCACCGTGTCGGCCTGCAGACCCGCCACCACGGCTGCCAGCTCGTCCATCGCGCGCATGATCTGCTGGGTCACGTCTGTGCGGGCGGACAGGTGCTCCCCGTCCCGCCCGGCGATCCCGAGCAGGTGGTTGGAGACGAGCAGGGTGAGACAGTCCAGGAGGAAGCAGCGCCCGGGTCCATCGTGCTCCTTCATGACCGCGCCGGGGTGCAGCGGTTCTTCCACGGTGGTCCAGGAAGGCGGGCGCCGGGCACGGTGGTCGCGGATGCGTTGCGCCATTTCTTCGTCGCCGGCCACGCAGGTGGCGATGTAGACCACATCCCTGCCTGACTCCAGCGCTAGTCGTTCCGCAAAGGCGCTCTTGCCGCTGCGGGCGCCGCCGGTTACCAGTACCACCTTACCCCTGGCCATAGCCGTTCCCTTCCGCGCCCGCGGGCAGCACCACGGGACACCCCAGCACCGGGTGGTCGATGACCACCACCTCCACGCCGTAAGCCCGGCGGATGAGGTCCGGTTGCAGGACTTCCCGGGCCGTGCCCGTGGCCAGCACCCGTCCTCCGGTCATGAGCACGAAGCGCCGGAAGTACCTGGCGGCCAGGTTCAGGTCGTGCACGGCGGCGATCACCGTGAGGGCCTTTTCGCGGTTCAGCCTGGCCAGGAGTTCCATCACCTCGACCTGGTAGCGGATGTCCAGGTGGGCGGTGGGTTCGTCCAGGAGCAGGAGCTGGGGCTCTTGCGCCAGTGCGCGGGCTATGGCCACCCGCTGCTGCTCGCCGCCGCTCAGTGCCGTCACGGGCCGCCCGCTCACGCCGCTCGTTCGGGTGGCGTCCATGGCCTCCCGCACCGCTCTCAAGTCGTGCGGTCCCGGTCGCCCGAACCTGCCCAGGTGGGGGTAACGGCCCATGGCGACCACCTCTTCCACCGTGAAGTCGAAGTCCAGGGTTTGGACCTGGGGCACCACCCCCACCCGGCGCGCGATCTGGCGGACGGGGAGGCGGCCGATGTCCTGCCCGTCCAGCAGCACCACGCCTGCCCGGGGACGGAGGGCGCGGGCGAGGCAGCGGAGCAGGGTCGACTTCCCGGCGCCATTGGGGCCGACGAGGGCTACCATGTCGCCCCGTTCCACCTGCAGGTCGATCTCCTGCAGCAGCGGGGCTGAGTCATAGCTGAACTCCAGGCCCCGGACGTCCACGCGTAGCCCGGACGTTTTCACCCCACTTGCCTTCTCCCCCCTCGGGTTGCGGTTCAGCTCCCCTCTCCGAAGAAGCGCATGTGCCTGCGGTGGCGCAGCACGTACAGGAAAAAGGGTGCGCCGGTCATGGCCGTCACCAGTCCCACCGGCAGCTCCGCGGGAGCCAGGACCCACCGGGCGACGGCGTCGGCCAGCATCATGGTGCTGGCTCCGGCCAGGGCCGCCGCCGGGATCACGAAGTGGTGGTCTGGTCCCCCCAGCATGCGCACCACGTGGGGCACTACCAGTCCCACGAAGCCTATCACCCCCCCGGACGCCACCGCCACGCCCGTGAGCAGGGAGGCGATGGCCAGCACCCATCTCTTGGTTTGCTCCACGTCCACCCCCAGGTGATGGGCGGTCTGCTCGCCCAGGAGGAAGGCGTTGAGGTCGCGGGCGAAGGCCATCGCCGTCAGACTGCCGACCAGGAAGTAGGGGAGGGCGAGGCGCACCCCGTTCCACGAGGCGCCCCCGAACCCTCCCATCAGCCAGAACACGATCTGGTGCAGGCGCTCGTCCGCAGTGAGGTAGGTCAGCAGGGATACGAGGGCGGCCAGGAACGAACTCACCGCCACCCCCGCCAGCACCAGCGTCAGCACCGATAGCTGGCCGCGCTCCCGGGCCAGGGCGTATACCAGCAGCACCGTCCCGGTTGACCCCGCGAAGGCCAGGAGCGGCACCGCACCGAGCCCGAAAAGGTGGAACTCCAGGGAGAGGGCGATGGCCAGCACCGCCCCCAGAGAGGCCCCCGAAGATGCGCCGATGAGGTAGGGATCGGCCAGCGGGTTGCGGAACAGGGCCTGAAACAGGGCCCCCGCCACCCCCAGGCTGCCGCCCGTCAGCGCGGCCAGGAGCACCCTGGGGAGGCGCAGCTTCAGTATGATGTCCCGCTCGAGGTCGGGGGGTGGCTCCCCCAGGCCCAGTGCCCCCAGGATACCCCGGGGCGACACCGTCACCGCTCCTACTGCCACCCCCACCACGAGGGTTGCCAGCACGAGCAATGCCAGGGAGGCGATGAGGAGTCTCTGCCTCTGGATGCGGGCGGTAGCGCCGGTAGCTCGGCGGGCGGCGGCAGTGAGAGTCCGCACTTGCGCACGCCCCTTACCGCGGGAATAGCTGGGGCAGGATCAGGCGGGCCAGTTCTTCCACCGCGTCGGCGATGCGGGGACCGGGTCGGGAGATGATGTCGGCGTCAATGGGGTACACGCGGCCCTCCCGGACCGCGCGGATGCGCGCCCAGCCGGGGCGCGCCCGCAGCTTCTCCGGGGTGAGGGCAGCGGAACCGTGGAAGCTGGGGAAGATGATCACGTCGGGGTTGCGCTGGATGATCACCTCGGAGCTGAACTCGGGGTAATCGGTCTGGGCGTCGTAGGCGATGTTGCGGCCGCCGGCCAGTTCGATGAGCTGGTGGATCAGGGTACCCGGACCCACGGTCATGATGGGTTCGGAGTACACCTCGTAGTAGACCCAGGGCCGCTGGTCGACGGGCACGGTCTGGACCTTACTGCGGACGCGCTCGATCCTGCCCGAGATCTGCTCTGCCAGTTTCTCGGCGGCCTCCGGGCGCCCGGTGGCCCTGCCCACCAGCCTGATGTCGGCCAGAACCCCGTCCACATTGCGGGGCTCAAAGAGGAGCACCGGCACCCCCAGTGCCTCCAACTGGGGGAGGAACTTCTTGTGCATGCTGGTGCCCAGGAGCAGGTCCGGCTTCAGGGATGCTATCTTCTCCACGCTGGGGTCCGAGAATCCCCCCACCTTCTCTATGCCTGCGACCTCGGGCGGGTAGTTGCTGAACTTGTCGACGCCCACCACCCGGCTACCCAGGCCCAGGGCAAAGAGGATCTCCGTGCAAGACGGTGCCAGGGAGATGATGCGCTGCGGCTCCGCCTGGATGGTTACCGAACGCCCCAGCCCGTCGGTGACGGTCAGCGGGAACGGGCCGGGTGCTTGCTGGGGGGCGGACGCTGGTTTGTTGCCCGCGCACCCCGCGGAAATCGCGATGGCCAGCATGAGGAGCACGGCCGCGACGGCCGCAAATCGCCTGGTTCTCACCGTGGGCATTGAAAATGTCCTCCTCCCTGTGATGTCATGGGAAACTGCGACCCCGGCCTCGGGGGCCGGGGTCACGCATCCCAGACGGGAGGATGTCTGCTTCGCACCATCGTGCTCGCCCCCTTCCCTCGAAGGTCGCCGCACGTTCCGTACGGGCAGGTTTCCTGGCTCCGGATCCTCGCCGCCGGCGCCTTCCCGCCCTCCCTTTCAGGTCGGATGCGGAAGTGCGAGAGAGCAGTGGCTTGCTGCCGGAGGCTCCCCGTTACAGTGGCGGGACCGCTCAGGATTTTCACCTGATTCCCTTTTAACTCCCATCGGGAGCACCCGCACGGCATATGCAGTTGTCGCCGGTATTGTATCATCCAGGAATCTCCCGTACAAGCGCCCCCTGTTGACGGCAGGTCCGACGCCGGTCGGTCGATCTCAGTGGCGGAGTTGTTTCTGCGCCGGTTGTCGCAGGCGACCAGGAGCAGGATTTTGACCTTGTATGTAGAATTACTACGCTGCTTGATAGACAAGCAACGCCCTATCCAGGTTGGACTGTTGCCTGCTAGCCGGTATAAAGGGGTGTGAGAGGTGAGCGGACTGGCTTATGCTCGCCCCGGATCGTTGGAGGAACTGCTGGAAATACTTTCTCATTTGGGTCCGCGCGCCCGCATCATAGCCGGTGGCACGGATCTGGTGCCGGCCATGCGTAGGGGGAAGTTCCCGGCCGGCGTGGATACGCTGGTCAGCCTGAGTTCCGTCCCCGGTCTGGACCGAATCTGGGAGGACGGCCAGGGCTGGTTGCGCCTCGGGGCCCGGGTAACGCATGCCGATGTGGTGCGGTCTGAACTGGTAGCGGCTCGGGCGCGTTTGCTGCAAGAGGCTTGCCGCGCGGTGGGTTCCGTGCAAATCCGCAACGTGGCCACGGTAGTGGGGAACATATGCAATTCCGGCCCTTCGGCAGACACCAGTGCCCCCCTTCTCGCCCTGGAAGCAACCTTGCGGGTCCTCAGTCGGCAGCGCGAGCGGATGATTCCCCTAGGGCAGTTCTACACCGGGCCTTCGCAGAACGTGCTGGAGCCTGGAGAGGTGGTGACGGAAATACTTATCCCGCCGCTACCCCCCCGCAGCGGCAGCGTGTATGTGAAGTTCAGCCCCCGGAGCCATATGGACCTGGCCTGGGTTGGGGTAGCCGTGATTGTGGCGCTGGACGAGAGCCTGTCGGTGTTCGAGGACGTGCGGTTGGGACTCTCTGCCGTGGCTCCCGTCCCCATGAGGGCTAGTCGAGCTGAGGCGGTACTGAAAGGCCAGCCCGTTTCTCTGGATCGGGTGGAGGAAGCGGCCAGGCTGGCATCGGAGGAGTGCAATCCCAACCCGCGCTCGCGTCGGGTGCCGGCCTGGTACAGGCGGGAAATGGTACGCGTCCTGACCGGCCGTTGCATGCGGACTGCGCTCGAGCGAGCGGGCGCCAAAATCTGACCAGGAGGAACCGTGATGAAAGTCCCCATCGAACTCACCGTCAACGGGCGGGTATACCGGCTGGACGTAAAGACGGAAACCACGCTGCTTGAGGTCTTGCGGGAGAACTTGGGGTTGCTCGGCACCAAGAAGCGCTGCGAGTCAGGAGACTGCGGTGCCTGTACGGTGCTCCTTGACGGTAAGGCGGTGAATTCCTGCCTGTTGCTGGCGGTCGAGGCTGCCGGAAGGTCGGTCACCACAATCGAGGGACTGGCGGCAGAAGGTGAACTGCATCCTCTCCAGAGGGCTTTCGTGGAAAAAGGGGCCATTCAGTGCGGTTACTGTACCCCGGGCATGATCCTGGCGGCCAAGGCGCTCCTGGACGAAAATCCTCACCCCACGGAGGCGGAGATCCGCGAGGCCATTGCCGGCAACCTGTGCCGGTGCACCGGGTACGCCAAGATCGTGGAGGCAATCATGGAGGTGAGCCGCCGTGGCCATCTGTGAGGTTCTCGGCAGGCCGGTTCCCCGCAAGGAGGGGGTCGCCAAAGCCGCAGGAGAGTTCGTCTTTCCCACGGACGTGGTCATCCCGGGCATGGTGGTGGGTAAGATCTTGCGGAGCCCCTACTCCCATGCCCTGATCAAGAGCATAGATACGTCGGCCGCCGAGAAAATGGAAGGCGTGCTCGCGGTGGTGACGGCCAAGAACCTGCCCGTGCCCATTGTGGTTTACGGTCAGGACCAGGCTGACGAGACCATCCTGTGCGTCGACAAGGTGCGTTACATCGGTGACGAGGTGGCCGCGGTCGCGGCGGTGGACGAGGAGACTGCGCAGGCGGCCCTGGATGCCATCCGGGTCGAATACGAGGTACTCCCCGCGTACACGGACTTTGAAACCTCAATCCAGCAGGCTTCGGTGGAGGGTGCACCTCTTATCCACGAAGGCAAAGCGCGCAACATCGCGCTCGAGATCCACAACGTGCGGGGTGACCCGGAGAGGGGTTTCGCCGAGGCAGACTTCATCTTCGAACAGGAATACACCACCTCTCGGGTGCATCAGGCCTACCTGGAAGCGAACGTGGCTGTCGCTCACTACAGGAGGGACGGCCGGCTGGAGATCTGGGCCAGTACCCAGTGGCCAGCCAGGTTGCGCGAGGACGTGGCGCGTATTTTGGGCCTTGATATTACCCGGGTACGCGTATTGCAGACGCAGGTGGGCGGCGGCTTCGGTGGGAAGTTCTGCCCCAAGCTAGCGCTCGTGGCTTCCGTCCTGAGCATGAAGTGCGGCCGGCCCGTGCGCATCGTCAACTCTCTGAAGGACGACTTCGAGGCCGGTCGGCCTTTCGGCTCGAGCCGCGTACGGGTGAAGACCGGCGTCAAGAAGGACGGCACCATCGTGGCACGGGAAGTCAAAACCATTATGGACAACGGGGCTTACAGTTCCAGCGGCCTCTCGTGCCTCGTGGTGGCTTGCACGCGCGCGAACAACGTGTATCGGTGCAAGAACGTCAGAGAGGATGGTTACTCCCCCTACACCAACCTGGTTCCCACCGGAGCCTACCGGGGTTACGGCAACCAGGTCCTCGCCTTCGCCCTCGAACGGGAGACGGAGCGGATCGCCCGGAGCTTGGGGATGGATCCTGCTGAATTCCGCTTGATCAACGCGACCCAGGCGGGCGACGTGACCGTCGACGGCTACGTCATCCGGAGCTGCGGCTTGGCTGAGACTATCAGATGGGTGGCCGAGGCTTCCGATTTCAAGACCCGACGCCCGCCGGAAGGTTCCATCCGGTACGGGAAGGGGATGGCCAGCGCAATACACGTTTCGGGCAACATCATCTCGTACAAACATTGGGATGCCTCCGGTGCCATCATTCGGATCGATCAGGACGGCAAGGTTGAACTCTTCACCGCCGAGCCGGATATCGGCCAGGGTTCGCACACCATTTTGGCCCAGATAGCCGCAGAGGAGCTGGGCGTCCCTTACGAGGACGTGTATGTCCGTCCCATCGACACCGATGTGGCTCCGTTCGGGGTGGGTGCGGTCGGCAGTCATGTTTCCACCGTCGGCGGGAACGCCGTGAGGGTGGCCGCACGCAATGCCAGGCGGGAACTGGAGGCCACGGCAGCCCGCATGCTGGGATGCACTCCCGACGAGGTGGAGATCCGTGGCGGGCGGGTCCGACGCCGGGGTTCATCAGAGCGGGAACTCACGGTACGCGATGTGGCGTTCCGTTACTACGTGGACAACTGCATACCTCTGTACGCGAGGGGTTCCTGGCGGTCGGTGGGCGGTTTGAATCCGGAAACGGGCCTCACCAATCCCTCTTCGGCCTACTCGTTTGCCACCCACGTGGCCGAGGTCGCCGTGGACGTGGAGACCGGAAAGGTCCGGGTCCTGAACTACTGGGCCTGTCACGATGTCGGCCGCGTGCTGAACCTGGCCGCTGCGCAGGGGCAGATTGAGGGCGGGGTGGCGCAGGGTATCGGGTTTGCCCTTACCGAGGAGATGCAATTCGAGGGGGGTCGCGTCACCAACGCGGACTTCCTTGACTACAAGTGTCCGGTTGCCGCGGACATGCCGGCCATACACATTCACTTTGTGGAGACCAACGACCCCCTGGGGCCGTTCGGGGCCAAGGGACTGGGGGAACTGGCCTTCGTTCCGGTGCCGGCGGCCATTGCCAACGCGGTTGCCGACGCCACAGGAGTCGAAGTGACTTCGCTGCCCATCACCCCGTGGAGGTTGCTTGAGGCGATGAGATCGGGGACGCGGGGTTGAACGTCGGCCCGGAGAGAGTGGAGGTGTTAATGTGGGTGAGGGTGTTTCTGCGCGCATACTGGCAGTGATGTTTAGCCCCCGGGCAAAAGGTAACACGGAGGTGCTGCTGGAGGAAGCGGTAGCGGCTGCCCAGGAGGTACAGGGCATCACGGTGGAGCGGTGGAGCTTGGTGGGAAAGAAGATCGCCAACTGCATTGCGTGCCACCGTTGCCGGGAACTGGGTACCTGTTACCAGAGGGACGATTTCGATGAGTTCCTCCAGGCCTGGTTGACTGCGGATGGGCTGCTCTACGCTGCTCCCGTCTTTCATTACGGGCCCCCGGGCTCGGCCAAGAACGTGCTGGACAAGCTGGGGCACGTGATGTTCGCTAAGTTCAACCGGCGGTTGCCCAGGTTCTGCAAGGTGGGTGGCGTCATCGTGCAGGGCTCCAGCCGCTACGGAGGTCAGGAGGCCACCATCCAGTTCTTCATCAGCAGCCTCCTCATGATGAACTGCCTCCCCGTGTCCGGCGACACACCGGGCAGCTACGTGGGGGCTCCTGGCTTCGCGCCCACCTGGGACAAGGGGAGCATCCGGCAGGACGAGGCCAGCATCCAGGTGGCTCGCAACGTGGCACGTCGGGTAGCGGAGATGGCTCTGGTAGTGAAGTACGGGTTGCAGGCCGTAGCCGACAGGCTGCCGGCCGAGTATAGCGCGGCTCTTACCAGGAGGTGATGGTGGGCCAGAGGCGGACTTTGAAAGCAGGCAGTCGGGCACGGTGCAGCATGCGAGCTCGTGCGATCGCAACGGGAGGGGAGATGCATGTTGAAGCGTGGCACGGCCGTGTGGTTCTTAGTTGCGCTCCTTGCCATGGCTCTGGTGGTTGCCGGCTGCGGAGGCAAGCAAGGCCAGGAGAGCGGTAGCAAGGCTCAGGAACCGATCAAGATCGGCGTTATCGCTCCCCTGACCGGACCGCTGCAGTTCGAAGGTCAGCAGCAAGTGAACGGCGTGCGCATGGCGGTCGAAGAGGCCAACAAGGCTGGTGGAATACTCGGCGGACGACTCATCACGGTGGTGGCCGAGGACGGCAAGGGCGAGCCCACGGAGTCGGTGAGCGCGGCGGAGAAGCTGATAGTGCGGGATAAGGTGTCGGTGCTCCAGGGGGCGCACATGACTACTGCCACCAAAGCTGTCATGCCGCTGCTGGAGAAGTACGGTGTGGCCATGGTGGAGGCCATCGCCAGCGTTCCCGACTTGACCGAGGGGCAGTTGCCGGGTCAGAAGTATTTCTTCCGCGTTAACCCGCATGCGGGCATGGAATGCGGTGCGTTCGCCCGCTTCATGGTCGAGAAACTCGGCGTAAAGAAGCTGGCTATGCTCGTCCGGAACGATGACTGGGGCCGGGCGAACGTAAAGCTCTACGAGGGGGAGCTTGGCAAGCGCGGCTGCCAGGTAGTGGCTGTCGAGTACTACACGAGCGGTGAGACCAATTTCCTGCCTCAACTGACCAGGATAAAGGGGGCCAACCCCGACGCGTTGTTCCTGATCGCGCAGGCGCAGGACGGGGCCATGATCGTCAAGCAGGCGAAGGAGATTAAGCTAGACAAGCCCATCACCGGTGCCGGGGCCTTCGCTTCCGATACGTTCGTGAGCCTTGCCAAAGAAGCAGCCAACGGCGTGTACGGTGTGGTAACCTATGCACCCAGTGTCAAGACGCCCGCGAACGAGAGGTTCGTGCAAGCGTACCAGGCTGCTTATCCGAAGATGCCTCTGCCTGACAAGTACGCCGCCATGCCGTACCTCGCTGGCAAGATCATCATCAAGGCCATCGAGAAGGCTGGCTCGACGGATCCGGCCAAGGTGAGGGATGCCCTGGAGCAGGTCTCCATCGAAGACGGACTCACCGGCCCCATCGTGTTCGATGAAAAGCACCAGGCGCATCCCAACATCTATGTCACCGTCATCGAGAACGGGACCGCGAAGATCGTAGAAGAACTCCCCACCAAGTGAGGTTTTTGGGGCCCCGGGGCCGCCTCTGTGGGCCCCGGGGCCTCGCTCAGAAAGGGGCTAGATCGGCGTGGAGCAACTGGCCCAGCAACTCGCAAACGGCATAGTGATCGGAGGTATTTACGCGCTCGCGGCCCTGGGTCTAACCCTGATTTACGGCATCATGGACATCGTAAACATAGCGCACGGCGAACTGTTCATGCTGGGTGCGCTGATTACCTATTACCTGACAGAGAACCTCGGACTTTCCTTCTTCGTGGCCGTCGTGCTTTCCATCGGCATGGTTGCCCTCCTGGGCGCCCTTATCGAACGGTTGGCCTTGCGGCCCATCAGGACTGCGCCCATCGTGGTCACCACCCTTGCCACCCTGGGGGTTTCGCTCATTCTGCAAAACGTATGTCTGATCATGACTTCCGGTGTGCCGCGGTTCATCCCCTCGCCTTTTCCCGAGACTCCCTTGTCGTTTGGGGGGATAAGTCTTGCTCCCGCCCGGCTGTTCGCTGCTGCGGTAGCACTGGTTTGCATTCTCGGGGTTCACCTTTTCCTCCACCGGACCAAAATGGGCAACGCCATGCGCGCTGCCTTTCAGGATAAAGACGCGAGCTGGTTGGCGGGAATCAATGTAGGTGCGACCTACATGTTCAGTTACGCTTTTGGCGCGGCGCTAGCTGCCCTTGGCGGCGCGCTGATGGGAGTCGTGGCCTATGTGGATCCCATGATGGGTGCCAAGGGTCTGATGAAATGCTTTGTGGTGGTTACCATAGGCGGCATGGGCAACTTCATGGGGGCCATTTTCTCGGGTCTGCTGCTGGGAGTGATAGAGGCGCTTGCAGCAGGTTACGTGTCGTCGTTGTACAAAGACGTCATCGGGTTCGTGATGGTGGTCCTGGTGCTGCTGTTCTTGCCGCAGGGGCTGTTTGGTAGAAGGGAGCGGCGGGCATGAGTCGGCGTGCTGTGCGTGGACGGTATATCGCATATGCGTGCTTGCTGGCGGCTGTCGTCATAGGTCCTAAGTGGCTCGGGCCTTATGACAGGCACGTTCTCGTACTGGGCGTGCTCAACAGCGTCTTCGCGTTGAGCGTCAACTTTACCTTGGGGTACGTGGGCCAGCCGAACTTCGGCCAGGCCCTGTTCTTCGGGCTGGGAGCTTATACCTCCGCCATACTGACGCTCCGGTACGGTGTTTCATTCGTCACTTCTGTAGCAGCGGCGGCCCTGGTTGCCACGGTTGCGGGGATCGCGTTCGGTCCGGTGGTGCTCCGGCTGCGCGGGGCCTACTTCTGCATGGTGACCATAGCTCTCACGCAGGCCTTCATGCTGGTGAGCCAGAACCTGGTGGACCTGACGGGAGGGCCCATGGGGTTGCCGGGCATACCCAGAGGAGAGATACTGGGGCTCCGGCTGGAAGGGTACAACTTCTGGCTCTTAGCCCTTTTGGTGCTGGCAGTAACCCTGCTGGCTACCTGGCGTTTCCAGCACTCGGTGGTCGGGCGCGCTTGGATCGGGATGCGGGAGAGCGAGACCCTGGCCAGGTCGGTGGGGATTGACACGTATTCGTATGCAGTGCTGGCCTATGTGATCGGTGCGTTCTTTGCGGGGGTAGCCGGCGGCCTGCACGCGCACTACACGAGCCTTGTCGATCCCAATGTGTTCGGCTTCAGCTGGTCGTCCCTGGCGGTGGTCGCCACGGTGCTGGGCGGGGGCGGCACCGTGTGGGGTCCGGTTTGTGGCGCGATGGCCATAACCTTGCTCCCGGAGTACTTGCGTTTGGCCGAGATGTGGAGGTTGCCCATATTCGGCCTCTTCTTGATCGCTGTCGTGGTCGGGATGCCTGAGGGCTTGATTCCGGTGTTGATGAAGCGACGGCTGAAGGCAGGCCCGCGGTTTTCATCCCAGGGAGGATAACGCGAGATGTTGCTGGAAGTGCGGAACCTGACGGTTCGTTTCGGCGGGTTGGAAGCGGTCAAGAACGTGCACCTGGACGTGTTCGAGGGGGAAATCCTCAGTATAATCGGCCCCAACGGTGCGGGGAAGACCACCCTGATCAACGCTGTGACTGGATTTCTCCGTCCCAACGGGGGCAGGGTGGTGTTCGATGGCATTGATGTAACGGGGCAGAGCCCTCATGAAATTGCTTTCCGCGGAGCGGTGCGAACGTTTCAGCAGAATCAGTTGTTCTGGAAGTGTACAGTATGGGAAAATGTGGTCGTCGGGTCGCATCTGCTGTGGGGAGGAAGGCGCATGCTCCGGGGTGTTGTTCAGAGCCTGCTGCCTGCGCGGGAAGGAGTGCAGGCAGCGGCGGCCTGGGAAGCGTCGCGGGAAGCCCTGGCGATCGTGGGGTTGAACGACCGCTGCGACGTGGAGGCGCGCAACCTGCCCCACGGTGAGCAGCGGCTCCTGGGCATCGCGATTGCTCTGGCGGCGCGGCCGAAGTTGCTTTTCCTGGACGAGCCGGTGGGAGGCATGACGGCAGCGGAAGCGGAAAGGGTGATGGGGCTGATAGGTGATATCCGCCGGCGCGGCGTTACCGTAGTGCTGATCGAGCACAACATGAACGTGGTCATGAGGATCTCGGACCGGGTTGTAGTGTTGGACCACGGAGAAGTGATATCTCAAGGGCGGCCGGAAGAAGTACAGCGTGACCCTCGGGTGATCGAGGCCTACCTGGGAAGGTGGTGATTGGGATGCTTGAGGTGCAACACCTGGATGTGTTCTACGGCGCCGTCCACGCGGTGAGGGATGTTTCCCTGACCGTGCGGGAGGGCGAGTTCGTGGCGGTGATCGGGGCCAACGGCGCCGGGAAGACCACGTTGCTCCGGACCATCTCGGGCCTCAAGCGTCCCGCTGGCGGCCTGATCCAGTTCGAGGGTGTAGCGGTCACTAACTTGAGCCCAGACCGCATCGTTCGCCTGGGGATTGCCCATTGTCCCGAAGGCAGGCGGGTATGGCCTTTCTTGACCGTGCGGGAGAACTTGCTCCTGGGGGCCTTCTGCAGAAAGGACGCCCGAGGGATCCGGGAAGATCTCGAGCGAGTGTGGAACTATTTCCCTCGTTTGCGCGAAAGGCAGCGCCAGCTGGCCGGCACCTTGAGCGGAGGAGAACAGCAGATGCTGGCCATCGGCAGGGCGCTCATGGCCCGCCCGCGACTGCTGATGCTCGACGAACCGTCGCTGGGTTTGGCACCCGTGGTGGTACAGGGCGTGGCGGAGATTATCAAGCGCATCAACGAGGATGGAACAGCGGTGCTCCTGGTTGAGCAGAACGCCAACATGGCCCTGCGCCTGGCCAGCAGGACGTATGTCCTGGAGATAGGGAAGGTGGTCAGGGAAGGACCCAGTGCGGATCTGGCGCAGGACGAGAGCATCAAGGCTGCCTACCTGGGCGGGGGAGTTGCCCGCGCGGGGTAAAAACGGGTTGGGGGGGACCGGCCCTGTTCAAGCCCATAAGCCAGACCAGGATAGCCCAGCGAGTGGTGGAACAGATTGTGGAATCGATCCGGGAGGGACGCCTGAAGCCCGGAGACAAGTTGCCGGGGGAAAATGCCTTGGCAGAGGAGTTTCAGGTGAGCCGTCCCTGCATACGGGAGGCGCTGCGCATCCTGGAAGCCGTGGGAATAGTGGAGGTCAGGCGAGGCAAGGGGTGTTACGTGCTGCGGAGCCCCGACGGTGTAGACAGTGCCTCCATGTGGCTTTCCTGGCTGGCCACCTTCAAGCACGAAGTGCTGTCCTTGCTGGAAGTTAGAGAAGCTCTGGAGGCCAAGGTGGCGGCCCTGGCCGCGCAACGTGCTTCCGAAGCAGAGTTGGCCGAAATGCAAGGCATCATGGAAGAGGTCTGGCAGTTGCTGGAGAAAGGGGCTCTGAGCGCAGACGTGGCCTACGCCCTGGATGTTCGCTTCCACCAGGCCTTGGCGCGCGCTAGCGGTAATCCCTTCCTCATGCGCCTTTCCATCAGCGTAGGGGGTGCCATGGAAGCGGATCGCCGCGCCACCATGGCGATCCCCAACCGGGCCCGCGCCTCCGCGGAGGATCATCAGGCCATCCTCGATGCGGTGAAGCGGCGGGATCCGGAGGGTGCGCGCGACGCCATGATCAGGCACATTCAGGCGGTGGCGCGCGACATCGGGAGGGCGGGTTTGGGTCTGTGAGGCCAAGGGGGTTTCCCCCCACGGTCGGAAGGTTGTCAGTCAAGCATCCTGCTTGACTTGCATTCAAGTCTGAAGCAAGGGGGAAGGTGGCGTGGAAAAGGTAGCAGTTCTGGGCGGCGGCAACGGTGCTTTCATCACGGCGGCTGACCTGGCAGGCAAGGGGTTCTCTGTGAACCTGTTCGAGATGCCGGAGCTTTCCGCCAGCGTGGAAAGGGCCCGCCACCAGGGGGGCATAGAGCTTGAGGTGCGGGGCAATCTGCCCATCCGACCTGGTTTCTGGCGGGTGAATGTGACTTCCGACCCGGCGGAGGCGCTTGACGGCGTGAAGGTGGCGTTTTTGGTGGTTCCCGCCTTTGCGCAGAAGCGCTTCGCGGAGGTCATCGCACCATACACCCGGGAAGGCATGCTCATCGTGCTGGCGCCGGGCAACTTCGGCGGTGCGATCGAATTCGCCCAGGTGCTCAAGAGGCGGGGATCACCGCCGGTTAAGCTGGCGGAGATGGAGTGCATGATTTACTCCGGTTTCAAGAACGACTCCGGCTCTGTGTGGGTGAGCGGGTATAAGAAGGGGCTGCGGGTGGCGGCTTTTCCGGGGCGCGACACGGCGGGGGTGGTGGAGACCCTGCACCAGTTCTACCCGGACTTGAGGCCGGCGCGCAACGTACTGGAGACGGGTTTGCGGAACGTGAACACGGTGTTTCACGCTCCCATCGTAGTGCTCAACGCAGGTCGAATCGAAGACACCAAGGGTGACTTCCTGTTCTACTGGCAGGGGTGCACGCCGGCGGTGGGCAGAGTGGTAGAAGGGGTAGAGGAGGAGCGACTGGCCATAGGAGCGGCATTGGGGCTGGAACTGACGCCGAACTACCAGGTGATGCTGGACTGGTACGGCCACCAGGGGGCGCGTGGTCCGGGTTTGAAGGAAGTCATGGCCACCAATCCGGCGTACGAGTGGGATACGGCGCCGGCGACGCTGCAACACCGGTTCCTGACTGAGGATATACCCTACGGCATGGTGCCCATGGAGTCGCTAGGGAAACTGGTGGGTGTGAAGACGCCGCTCACCACCGCCATAATCGAGCTGGCCCAGCGGATGCTGGAGCGCGACCTGAGGAAAGAAGCCCGGACGCTGGACACGCTCGGCCTGGGCGGCGTGCCGCTGGGCGATCTGCAGCGGCTGGTTGACGAATGTGGCTGGTGGGGCTGGGAAGGCGCGACGTGCTGAGATTGGAGGTGAAGGCAATGAAGCGCGTAGCTGTCCTTGGCGCGGGCAATGCCGGTTGCGCCATGGCCGCGCATCTGGCCCGGCAGGGATTGGAGGTCAGGCTCTACAACCGTTGGGAGGACGAAATCAGGGTCCTCAAGCAACAGGGCGGTATATATCTCAAAGGCTGCCTGGGCGAGGGGTTTGTGCCCATTCCGGTTATTACCACCGACCTGGAGGAGGCACTGAGGGGAGCGGACTTCGTGGCGGTGGTGACGCCGGCCACTGCCCACGAATTTTTTGCCCGGGCCGTGGCCCCGTACATCAAGGCGGGCACGCCGGTGCTGCTCAACCCCGGCCATACTTGCGGTGCTCTGCACTTCCGGAAGGTGCTCAGGGAGGCGGGTGGCCCGCCGGTAGACATCTGCGAGACCAACACCAACATTTACATTTGCCGCCTTACTGCTCCAGGCGAAGTGACCGTTTACAACGTGGGCGGGGTGTTCTTCGCCGCGCTTCCGGGTGAGCGGCTGGCGGCCTTGGCCGAACTGGTGGGGAAGATAGCGCCCACCATCCGACCGGTTCCCAGTGTGCTGGACACCGGCTTCGCCAACGTGAACGCCATCATGCACCCGGCGGCCATGCTCCTCAATACCGGGTGGATCGAGCACGGGAGCGGCTTCTATTTCTACGCTGAGGGGGCCACCCCGGGAGTGGCCAGCATAATGGCGGCGGTGGATCGCGAGCGGCTGGAGGTGATGAGGGCCCTCGGTTTGCGGCCGGTTCCCTTTGTGGAGGTGTTTTACCAGTACGGGGCAACCTCGCAGCGGGCGCTGGAGAGCGGGTCGATGTACGAGGCGCTACGTGACAGCGAGCCCAACCGGCTGATCCGGGCCCCTCAGTCGATGACTCATCGCTTCCTGGCAGAGGATATCCCCCACGGGCTGGTGCCCATGGAGAGCTTCGGGCGCCTGGTGGGAGTGAAGACTCCCGTGATCACTGCGCTTATCGAACTGGCCTGTGTGATCAACGGAGTGGACTATCGGAAGGAAGGCCTAACGCTGGAAAAGCTGGGTTTGGGTGGTATGGACGTGGGTGCGATCATGCAGTATGTGCAGCATGGTGAATGAGGGGAGGCGGTAGGATGTCCGCGCTGGGGAACGAGATCGTGTCTAGGCAGGCGGCTGCTGCCCGGCAGCGGGGGCTCGACGCCCTGGTGGCGATGTCCCCGGAGAACGCCACCTACACGGCTGGCTTTGCCGTGCCTTCCCAGGCCCTCATCCGCAGCCGGCTGGTCATGTGCGTGGTATACGCCGATGGCGACTCGTTGCAGATAGTGGCTGACATGGAGGAGAGCTTTGCGCGCGCCTCCAGCAGGTTGCGGGAGGTCAGGGCTTACAACGAATTCACGGACAACCCGGCGGACGTTCTGGCCGATGCCCTGCTCGAGCGAGGTCTGAAAGAGGGCGTCATCGGTCTGGAAATGGACTTCGTCCCGGTCTTCTTCTACGAGCGGCTGCGAGAGCGCCTACCGCAGGCGCGGTTTGTGGATGCGGGTCCGGTGTATGGGGAGCTGCGAGCGATCAAGACGCCTCAAGAGATCGAATATCTGACCCGCTTGGGGCAAATTGCTGAGAGGGCACACCACGAGGCTGCGGCCAAAGTGAAGCCAGGCATGACGGAAATGGATCTGGCCCTTGCCATCTACGAGAGCCTGCTCCGGCAGGGGGCGGATGGGGTAGCGCGCCTGGTGGTGGGCTCAGGTGAGCGGAGCACCCATGCCAACCCCGGACCTACGGACAGGCGGCTAGTCCTCGGGGACGTGGTACGGGTTGACATCTTTGCCACCTTGCGGGGCTACATGTCTGACGTGGCACGGACCTACGTGGTAGGGAAGCCTACGCCCGAACAGGTGGCGCTGTGGCAGAAGCTGCTTGACGCACGCCAGTTTACCCTGGACATGGTGCGTCCGGGGGCGAGCACAGCGCAGATCTACCGGGCTTTCTCCCAGCGGTTCCTGGATCTTGGGTTGAAGCCCATCCAGTTCGTGGGGCACGGGCTGGGGCTGACCTTGCACGAAGAGCCGTACGTGGGGAAGTACGGGGACACGGTGCTGCAAGAGGGCATGGTGCTGTGCATCGAACCGTACGTTACCTTCCCCGATTTCGGGTTCCAGGTCGAAGACGAACTGGTGGTGACTTCATCCGGGTACCAGCTCATCACCGGCGAGAAGTTTCCGGTGAGCGAGTTGCTGGTGATCGCCTGACGGGGGGAAGCGCCCCCGGCTGGCGGAAAGGGGGAGCGGCAGTTTGTCTTCACTGGCGGACATCTTTTGGGCCGAGCGGGTGGCGGTAGTGGGAGCCTCAGCCACTCCTGGCAAGACCGGCTACAACATCTTGCGGAACATCCTGGAGGGCGGGTTCCGCGGGCAGGTTTTCCCTGTGAACCCGCGCGGCGGCGAGATCCTGGGCCAGCGAGTGTACACATCCCTGAGTGAAATCCCCGGGGATGTTGACCTGGTGGTGGTGGTGATCCCGGCCGCCGGCGTGCCTGCCGTGCTGAAGGAGGCAGCCGCCAAACACGCACGGGGAGCGGTGGTGATATCGGGCGGATTTCGGGAGGCAGGCAACGAGGAGCTCGAGCGGGAACTGGTACGGGTAGCTCGCGAGGGCGGCGTGAGGATCATCGGCCCCAACTGCCAGGGTCTGAACTATACCCCCAACCGCCTGTGCGCTTCCTGGCCCCTCATCACCAGGTCGGGTCCGATGGCAGTGATCTCTCAGAGCGGTACCGTTGCGGCCGCGGTGGCGGGTTGGGCGGAAGAAGAGGGCGTAGGGATCTCGGGCTGCGTGGCCCTGGGGAACCGTTGCGATGTCAACGAGGTGGAGCTGGCCGCATTCTTCGCTGATGATCCTGCTACCCGGGCGGTCGCCGTTTACGTAGAAGGGGTGGCCGATGGGCGCGCGTTCGTTGAGGTGGGGCGGCGCCTGGCGGGCAAGAAGGGTCTGGTGGTGCTGAGCCCCGGCCGTACCGAGAAAGGCGCTCGCGCTGCCCAGTCGCACACCCGGTCTCTTGCCGGCAGTCACGAGGTGTTCCGCGGGGTTTGCCGGCAGGTGCGGGCGGTGCTGGCGGAGGACACGGAGCAACTGTACGACTTCGCCAAGGCCTTTGCCCTGGTGAGCCGTCCGCTGGGCCCCCGCTTGATGGTGGTGACCAGTTCCGGTGGTAGCGGGATCCTGGCCACCGATGTGGCGGAGATGTCGGGCCTGAAGGTGTTCGATCTGGAGCCCGAGCATCGCCGGGTCCTGGCCGATGTCCTGCCCCCCCACTGCGTGATTTCCAATCCGCTTGATCTCACCGGGGATGCGGACGCGGAAAGGTACCGGGCGGCGGTGCTGGCGGCTCGAGACATCGGGGTGGACACCTTCTTGCTCGTCTTCGGCGATCCCATCCCTGGGGCTGCCGAAGTGGTGAAGTTCCTCAGAGCGCAAGTTCCGCAGGAGATATTCGTTTCCTGTCTCGGTGGTGGTGAGGTCGGTAGGGATGAGGCTGCACGCATGCTGGCGGCGGGGGTTCCGGTCTACCCGACGCCCGAGAGGGCGGTTCGGGCCATAGCGGCGGTGTACCGCTGGCAGCAGGGTTAACGGGCGAACGTGTTGGGAGGGATGAGGAGTTGCAGGAGATCTTGATGGATCGCCCTGGTCACAGGGTACTCCTGATGGGTAACGAGGCTATCGCGCGGGGTGCCTTGGAAGCCGGCCTTGACCTCATGGCAGCTTATCCGGGGACACCTTCCTCCGAGATCGGCGAGGTGCTGGCCCGGGTTGGCAAGGAAGCTGGCCTGTACGTGGAATGGAGCATTAACGAGAAGGTAGCGTTCGATGTGGCGGTGGGTGCTTCCCTCGTGGGGGCTCGTTCTCTGGTGGCCATGAAGAATGCCGGCCTCAACGTGGCCATGGATACCTTCATGACGGTTCCGTATGGGGGGGTCAAGGGTGGTCTGCTCGTGGTAGTGGCGGATGACCCGGACGCCCACTACTCATCCAGCGAGCAGGATACCCGGCCGGCAGCGGTGTATGCGGAGATTCCCTGCTTCGAACCTGCTGACCAGCAGGAAGCCAAAGACATGACGGTGGCTGCCCTGGCGCTCTCCGAGCAGCTTGAGTTGCCGGTGTTCCTGCGTTCGGTGAGCCGGATATCCCATGCCTCCGGCGACGTCACCCTTGGCGAGCTGCCCAAGCGGGCAGAGCGGAAACTGGGGTTTAACAAGCACTGGAAGCTGCCCTACCGGTGGAACGTGTACGGGCCTCCCGGGGCGGTTTCCAAGCACCGCTGGCTCCACGAGCACCTGGACATGGCGCGGGAGTATGCCGAGCGGTGTCCGTTCAACCGACTCACGCTGGACCCCGGGGCCGAGCTGGGGATCATCGCATCGGGAGTGGCAGCCTCTTACGTGCGGGAGGCCCTGGCGTACCTGGGCGTGAGGGCGAACCTGCTCATCCTGGGGCTGGTTCATCCGCTGCCCGACCGGTTGGTGACGGAGCTCCTGCGGGCCAGTCGCCGCGTCCTGGTAGTGGAGGAGGGGGACCCGGCGGTGGAAACCCAGATCCGGTGCCTGGCCCAGGAAGTGGCGCCGGGATTGCCGATCTACGGGAAGTACCGCAGAAACGCTGTGTTGCTGCCGTACGGGGAACTCAACCCAGCCCGGGTACGCGATGCCGTGGTGCGCGTGGCGGACGTCGCGCCCCCGAAGGCTGCCGGGGCCGAGGACGGGCGTTCTGCGGCTAAGGCCAGGGCTGCTGCGCTGGTCGTACCCCGTTCCTCCAGTCTGTGCGCCGGTTGCTCACACTTGGGAAGCTACTGGGCTCTGCGCCAGGCATTGCAGCGCCGCAATGGTGTACACATCGTGAACGGCGATATCGGCTGCTACGAGCAGGGTGGCTACGGCATTTTCTCGCGCCAGATCGAGGCCGGGCCGGAAGATTCCCGCCGGTGGCCGGTGCAGTCTCCGTACGAGATCCTCGACACCAACTACGTCATGGGCGGAGGCATCGGCCTGGCTCAAGGGCAGGCCCAGGTCGGCTACAAGGGCGGAAAAGTGGTGGCGGTGGCAGGTGATTCGACCTTCGCCCACGCTACCCTCCCCGCTGTGCTGAATGCGGCCTACCACCGTGCTGACATCACTTTTCTGGTGCTGGCCAACAACTGGACGGCCATGACCGGCCACCAGCCCAACCCGACCACAGGCGTAACAGCCATGGGAGATCAGGCACCGGTGTTCGACATCGAGCAGGCCGCCCGGGCGCTCGGCATAACGGACGTGCACACGGCCTCCGCGTACGACCTGGAGGCCGCCCGGCAGGCGATCGAGAAGGCGCTGGACCATGAAGGGCCTTCGGTGGTCATCCTCACCGGGGAGTGCCAGCTGCAGGTTCAGCGCCGGACCCCGGTGAAGGATCCGAAGACCCGCGTCGATCGAGAGCGCTGCAACGGGTGCAGGATGTGCGTGCAACTGGGGTGCCCGGCGGTCACCTTCGATGCGGGCGTCAAGAAGGCCGGGATTGACACCACACTGTGTGTCGACTGCGGATTGTGCGTGCAGGTGTGCCCGCGCAAAGCTATCGGAACGGGGGGCAATGGTTAAATGGCCACGAACATCATCGTAGCAGGGGTGGGAGGCCAGGGTAGCATCCTGGCGTCGCACATCATCGCCGAGGCCGCCATCAGGACTGGGGTCCGGCGGCAGCAGCCGGTCAGAGTGCGGGTGGGAGAGACGTTTGGAGCAGCCATGCGCGGGGGCGCGGTGGCCTCCCACGTGCGCATCGGCCCGGATGTGTATGGCCCGCTGGTAGCTGAGGATGAGGCCGACCTCATTATCGCCATGGAGCCCCTCGAGGGGCTGCGGCTTGGTGCCCGTTACCTTTCTCCCCGGGGCATAGCGGTGTTGAACGAACGGCCGTTGCCGCCAACCGACGTCAAGATCGGGGCTTGCCGTTACCCCTCGACCGCGGAGATCGGCGAGGCCCTCAGGGGGCTCGGTGAGGCAGTGTACTTCCTGCCGGGCGAGGAGTTGGCCGTACAGGCAGGCCACGTGCGTACGCTGAGCGTGGTCATGATCGGGGCGGCGTTCGGCACCGGCCGGTTGCCCATAAGCCAGGAGGACCTCGAGGATACCATTCGGGCGCGGGTGCCCCCGAAGACCGTCGAGGTGAACCTGCGGGCGTTCCGCCTGGGGATGGAAGCCATGGCGTCCAGGCTGGAGCGAGCGTGGTGAGCGGCAATGGATTGCGATTGCGTGCAGAACAGCATGCCGGCGCAGGATGGCACCTTGAGCCGTACCGTGAGTCGCGCGTCCAGGGCTGTGCACGGCCGCATGCTTCCGGAGCCGGAGGCGTACCTCCTCTTGGCCCGATACGGCATTGAGGTGCCGCGGTGGCGCTACGTGACGGACGAGGCGGACCTTGCGCGGGCGGCGGAAGAGGTAGGTTTTCCGGCCGTGGTGAAGGTGGTTTCCCCCGACATTGTCCACAAGTCGGACGTGGGTGGGGTCGTACTTGGTGTCGGGTCGGGGGACCAGGCCGTACAAGCCTGCCGGAAGATACGGGCTTCCGTGCAGTCGTGCCGACCGGATGCCGCCGTGGCGGGTTGGCTGGTGACCCAGCAGGTGGTGGGCGGGGTCGAGCTGGTGGCGGGCATGGTCCGTGACGCCGTGTTCGGCCCCGTGCTCATGTTCGGTTCGGGCGGTATCTTGGTCGAACTCCTTCGCGACGTGGTCTTCCGGGCGATCCCCATTGACGAAAGAGACGCCAGGGAGATGATCTCCGAAACGAGGGCACAGGCTCTGCTGCGCGGTGTGCGGGGACGTCCGCAGGCCGATGAGGGGGCAGTGGTTCGGTTGCTCTTGGGACTTTCCCGACTGGTCGGGGAGCACCCGGAGATCGAGGAAATAGACCTCAACCCCGTGCTGGCCACCGCGACCGGGGCAGTGGCAGTGGATGCCCGCTTGATCGTGTGTGGTTAGGCTGGTCGACGCGGCGTCGAAACCGCGCGGGCCTGCAGGGTGCGCTCCTCGTCCAGGTCGGCAATGGTCCTGGCCAGGCTGGTACCTTTCTTCGCGTGGGTGCCCATTTCTGTGCCTCCAGGCGTCCTGCGTGCGGGTTCGGCTACCTCAACAGGCGGGGCAGAGAGGTGAAGTAGTAGCGGTCGCCGCGGTACACCAGCATTCCCCAGCCCACCAGCGAGCCGTCGGCGTAATGGAGGAACTGCTCCACCTGGAAGGCGGGCGAGTCCGGCTCCACTCCGAGCAGCGCCGCCTGCTCAGGGCTGCACCGGGTCACCCCGGATCACGGACCTGCTATCGGAGGGGAGGACATTCGAGTGCCGGGCCATCACGGCCGGTAGGTTCGTGTACTCAAGCTCCGCCTCCAGGATGGGCTGCCCGCGGTCGTACCGCCGGTACTTCGTAGGCCATGGGTTCGTCGTCGGCGTACAGCAATCGCCTCTCCCTTATGTGCGCACGAACGGTCATCCGTCCTGGACCTTTCCCTCTGACCTGGCCTAAACCGGTGTGTACTGAGCCCGATTACTCTCCTGGACTTCACCGCAGGGATGTGTGGCACCAGGAGGGGACGGAAGCCCGCACGGGGGCGGAGGAGGAATGGGCATGAGCGGAGCCGGTGCCACCAGAGTAGCCATCGTGGGAGCAGGGAGGGGGGGCACGGCTCTGCTCCGCGTGCTACTGGCGCTGCCCGGGGTCGAGGTGGTGGGAGTAGCCGACCCGCGGGACGATGCCCCGGGGATCGCCCTTGCCCGCGAAAAACATGTCGCCACCTACCGGGACTTTCGCGAGTTGCTGGCCCGGCCGGTGGACGTCATCATAGAGGCCACCGGGATACCCGAGGTGGCGAGCGAGATCGCGAGGGCCAAGTCCCCCCACGCCAGCATGGCGGACGCCGCGGTGGCGCGGGTCATGTGGCTGTTGGTGGAGCGCCACTTGCAACTGGAAGAACGGGTGCAGGCAGAGATTATGACCCGCGCCCAGGACCTGGCCGCCGCTGCTGGCCAGCTTTCGCAAGCAGTGCGCCACCTGGACGCCTCGTCTGCAGAGGTGAACCGGGGGGCCAGGCGGGTTGCCGATACCGCCGCGCAGGCGGCGCGGGCCCTGGAAAACGCGGCCCAGGTGCTGGAAGCCATTCACCAGGTATTGCAGTTCGTGAGGGATGTGGCAGAAACCACCAAGCTCCTGGGCCTGAACGCGGCCATTGAGGCCGCCCACGCGGGCGCCCACGGTGCCGGCTTCGCGGTGGTGGCCCAAGAAGTCAGGAAGCTGGCCGACGATACCTCCAGGTCGGCCGACCAGATAGAGCAGATCGCACAGGACGTGAACGTGTTCCTTAACCAAACGGTGGAAGCCGTGCGCAACGTGGCGGCCATCGCCCGGGAGCAGGCCAGTGCCACCAGCCAGGTGGTGGGTGCCGTCAGCAGCATGGGTGCGGTAGTGAGTTCCCTGGCCGATACCTCCCGGGAGCTGGCCGAGCTGTCCTCCCAGATCGCCACCGGGGTCACGGACCCCGGCAATTGATTGCTGAAGCTCACGCGGAGCAGGGCACGCTGTATGTGGGACGGTACATGATAGGCCACCGGCGGGTAACTCACCCCTGCCGACTGAGCCCGGCGAATTTCAGCGCTGGCTCTGTGCTCACGTGGGCTTGGCCTGACCGGTAGCCAGGAAGTTGGAGACCGACGCAGTTGGGCAACCGTTGTTAGCGTCCCGGGAACTTGGGGGTAAGGTGCTTCCGATTTCCCAACGCCCACGGGGACTGGGCTCTCCTGACCGCCCCTCACCCAGCACGCCCGCGTGGTCCTGTACACCGAAACTGGACCCCGAGATCCCGGTCAGGCCATGGACTACCGATTTCATATGCGCGGAAACAGGAGCACCCCGAGCCGAGGCGCCGCTATGAGGCTAAGGTGTGCAGGTGGAGCGGCTGGCGCGAGCCTATCCGGTTGCCAAAACGGGCGATCCGGGGGTGCGCTCGTGAAGCTGCTCGCTGTCCGCATAGGGTGCAGCCAGCAGAACTTCGGGCCAGCCGGCCTCGGCCGCCGGCCGTCGGGCCCAGCGGCGGCTCAATTTTCCGGGGCCTCGCCCACGATGACGCGGCTGCGGGGCGCGGTGTCCGCCAGGGCGTACGTGACCGGCTGGGCCAGGGCCCGGGCCTCGCCGTCCCGCCACAGGCCCAGGCG
>Ga0080004_1144634_pt1 | contig 40711 bp, 41 predicted proteins | sample WasSprMetagenome_FD_69207 | JGI IMG/M metagenome (GOLD analysis project Ga0080004, IMG submission 69207) | Sulfidic aquatic microbial communities from Washburn Spring, Yellowstone National Park, USA - WS (SPADES assembly) (version 2) | ecosystem: Environmental > Aquatic > Thermal springs > Hot...
AAAAAGATACAATAAATATATAACGTATATATTGAGATAAAATTTTCTTAATTCTCTCATAATAGAAAGCATATATTATCCCTATTGCTAAACTTAATGATATAGAAGCTGAAAAAAGTAAGTATGAAAAATTACTAAAAGTTAAATCGATTGGAGGTAAAACTCCTATTCTTGGAAAAGAAAGAGAATATAAATTTACTGGGAAAAGTCAAATAGTTGATCCAATGATAAAGATATTAGTTAGGAGTAAAGAAAATATTGAAGAAGTTAAAGTTGTTAAAATAGATATAAAAAAGCTAGAAATAAAAAATTGAATAAATATAATGATCTTATTAAAGATAGAAAGCCAATATTTTATAAAAGAATAATCAAGCCTTAATTCTATCCTTTTTAATAGGTTATAAAATTTTCTCTTATTTAATATATTAACATAAAAATAATTTTTAAATCTTTTTCCAAAAAAAAGTTTAAGTACTTCAACTTAAGATTTAAGATAAGTTTTGTAAGAAAAAAGATGAAGAAATGAAGGAAAAAACATTAGAAGAAATAAAAAAATTTTAAAAAAAACATAAGGAAGAATTAAAGAAGAAATATGGAGTAAAAGAAATCGGTATTTTTGGGTCTTATGTTAGAGGTGAAAATAAAAAATCAAGTGACCTTGACATTCTTGTAGAATTTGAAGAATATGCAAAAATCGATCTCATAAAGTTTGTAGAATTTGAGAATTATTTATCAGAACTTTTAGGGATAAAAGTCGACCTTGTAGATAAAACTACTTTAAAGCCGGCAATAGGAAAGCATATCTTAAAAGAAGTAGTTTACCCATAAGAAGGGAAATCAAGGATTATATCAATGATATTGTTGACTCTATGAATAAAGCTATAAATTTTATAAAAGGAATGACTTATGAGCAGTTTATTCAAGATGATAAAACAATTTTTGCAGTTATGAGAGCTCTTGAAATTATAGGCGAAGCTGTTAAAAAAAATCCTGATGAAATAAGAGCGAAATATCCAGAAATTCCATGGAAAGGGATGGCAGGAATGAGAAATAAAATTACTCATGAATATTTTGGTGTAAATTTAAGGCATGTTTGGGAAACAGTAAAGGAAAGAATTCCAGAAATTAAGCCAATGTTTGAAAAAAAATTCTTAAAGATTTAGAAAGTTAATTTTACTCATATCTTTAAAAGTTATTATTAAGCGTAAGTAAGCCATTCTAAAGGATATTAGCTTCCTGTGTTTTTTGCAATCAGACTTATTAATGTCTACAAACAACTCTGGCTAACTCATACTTAATAAGGTAAAAATTTTATATAAAAGAAAATACAAACCTTTTTAATTCTTATTCAAGATTCAATAATAGTAACAAAAATTTCAAATTATTAGTTTACATAAATTATTGATATTTTGTATAATGTAATATTTATTTTGAAAAATTATTGCTTTTTACTATATTTTAATAGGTTGTAAAATTTTCTCTAATTCATTAATATTAACATAAGGACAATCTCTTAAATTCTTTTTTCCAGAAAAAAGTTTTACACTAAAAGCATAACAACTTTCTTCTCCACATTTTTTACAATTGGTTTTTGGCAATATTTTATAGATTTGCATAGGATTTATTTGTTTTTTAATATTAAGTAATTTTTCGTCAGGTTTTCCATAATTTCTAAAATAAATGATTGCTCTATTTATTAAATTCTTTACTTCTTTCATTAATTGTTCTGCTTCATTTTCATCTTTAACATATGTCATACTTATTTTTCCATTAGAAAAAATTGTTATCAAATGCATTTGATAAGTATATGTTAAACATCCAAGTTTCTCAGAATAATTTGCATTGGGGATATAAAGATAAAGAATTGGAAGTATATCTCCTAAAGGTTTATCTGCTTGAGCAATAAATTTCATTCTCATTGAATCTGCTGTACAAGCAGAAATCTTTTTTATTTCGATTTTCTCTACTAAATTGTTTGAATATATCATCTTTATTCATATGTACATTCTTCATTTAATATATTTTTTTCTTATTTGAAAAATTACTTAGATAATGCTTCTTTCCTTATTTTATCCATAATAAGCTTAACATCATCATTACTAATATCAAACGTAGGAGCTTTCTTTATTACATCCGATACTATTAAGTTATAATCTATTTTATTAATTCCAGCTTGTTCTGCTACTTTTTTAGCACATTGATTTTGGCATCCATTTATTACGATTAATTTCTTAGCTCTTTTTGCAATATCTATATATAATGGTGTTTTAGCGCCTATGGGTGTAATACAACACATCCTTGCTTCTCCATTTTTTGTTAATTCAACAGCTGCTAAATATCCAATTAGTCCAACATTTGCTGCTCCTCCACATACTAAAATTATATTAAGATTTTCAGCTTCTTTTGCACATAAAGGTAACATTTTAGGCTTTTTCTCACTCATTTTCTCACCTCCTTAAATTTATTTATTATAAAAAATTGGAATATTTTCATCCACAACAGCCACTACCCGAACCACTAGAACCAGAAACTAAACGATTTTTAGTAAATAATTCTTGCCAACAATTTTGACAAACTTTAATCATACCTAAATCTTTATGATTAGCATATAGGAGAGTAAAACTTTCTTTTTTACAAATCTCACATTTTGCCATTTTAATCACCTCTCATATATAACCATACTTTTTATATAAAGATCTAAGCATTTCATTTAGTTCTTTTCTTGATGGAAATATTATTGCTCCGCGTGGACAATTAAGAGCACATGAACTACATCCAACAACACAATTATATGGTTGAACTACCACAACTCTTCCTCCATCTTCTCCATAAACACCATTTGGACAAAACTTTAGACATGTTTTACAATTAATACATTTATCATAATCTATTTTAGGATACCATTTTATCTCTTCTCTAGGTATCCCAAAAAATGTCATTTTTTAAATCCCCAAGCTATGCAGATTTTTCTATTTTCCCAATAACTTCAGCAACTTTCTCTATTGCTTCTTTTGTTGTCATGTTTCTAAGGTCCAATGAAATCAATTGCTTATCTATATCAAGTCCTTTTTCATTAAATGCATCTTTAAACATCTTTTTCTGCATTCTAGGATCGCAACCACCAATAATATAGACAATATCTTTATCCCCTTCTTTAAGATAATCTTTTAGGAACCTTTCACCATCATCAACACAAAGCTGTGGATGGACAATTGCATATTCTACATTAAGTTGATTCCTAACATAATTTATAAATTTCCATAATTCTAATTTTGCAAAACCAGGGCATTCGCCTGTGCAAAAACACATTATAAATCTTGGTCTTCCTTTCAATTCGCCTTTACACCTCTATATTTTTAAAAATTTTTAATTCTCTAATATATAAAGTTTATAACAATATTTAAATATTGTTATATATTAATAAATATTATGAATCAAGAGGTTGATTTAAATAAGTTTCGAGCAAAAATTTTTAAAGCATTATCAGACCCTATTAGACTTGAAATAATTAATCTTTTACGTAAAAAAGAAATGTGTGCTTGTGATTTAATTCCACATCTTAATATAATTCAGCCTTTGGTTTCTCGTCATTTAAAAATTTTAAAAGATTGTGGATTAATAAAATGTAGAAAAGAAGGGAATAGAAGGATATACTCAATTACAGATAAAAGAATATTTAAAGTAATTGATGCTCTTTCTCCAGAAATAATTGATAGTATTTCAAAACATATAATTAAGCAAATAATTTAGAATATTTAATTTAAAATTAATTTATTATATGTGATAATTTTAAATTTGAGTATTTTTATTTTTTACTTATTTCTTTACTTTTATTTAATATATCAATTACTTCTTCATCTTCCAATTGCTCAAACCTTTCATAGAATTGCCCTATAGCAAAGAATGGTTCAGGAGTTTGTAAACAAACAATTTCATCAGCATATTCTTTAATTTTTTCTAAACTTTCAGGAGGAGCTACAGGAATTGCAACAACAATTTTTAAAGGTTTCTTTTTTCGAATAGAAGCTATTGCAGCAAGCATTGTTGCTCCAGTAGCTATACCATCATCAACTATTATAACAATTTTATTTTCTAAATTTGGCTCAATAGCACTTCCTCTATATTTTATAAGCCTTCTTTCAATTTCTTTTTTCTGTCTTTCAGCTTCAGCTTTTATATAATTTTCAGGAATTGGCAAATAACTAATTATATCTTCATTTAAAATGATTGTTCCATCTTGTGTAACAGCTCCTATAGCAAGCTCAGGTTGATAAGGCGCTCCTATTTTACGTGGTATAATTAAATCTAAAGGAGCATTTAATACTTTAGCTATTTCATAAGCAACTACAACTCCTCCACGTGGAATAGCTAATATTATTACATCTTTATCTTTATATTCTAATAATTTTTCAGCAAGTTTCTGTCCTGCTTGAATCCTATCTTTAAATAGCATAAGCCTAAATTATTTATTTTTTATTATTCTATTTAAGTTTTTTATTTTTCTTAAAAATTAAACAAAAAGAATAAACTTTAAAAAATGTTAAAAAAAATATAGAAAAAATAATAAAGAATTTTATATTCATTTGAAACATTTCCAATATTTTTTAAAAGTATTCTTAACTTCTTTAATAACATTTTTTGTTTCTTCAATTTTTAAAATAGATTTTTCATGAACCCAATTTGGAATTTCTAATGGTTCTTCAATAGGAATTTCTATTCCAGATAATCCAAGCATTATTGAAAGCCATGCATATGGTAAAACTTTTGGATTATATCCACTTCCACATAAATCTACTACTTTACCATTACAAACTTTCTCAGAAACTTCTTTAATAGTCTCGCCAATCATTCTAAAACCTTTAAGAGTTAAGCATAAATTAGTTAATTGATCTGCCCAATGTGGATCAGAACCACCATTACGAATAATTATTTCTGGACGATATTCTTCAGCAATAGGTTTAAAAATTTCTTCAAGAACAATTTTGTAGCATTCATCTCCTGCATATGGAGGAATAGGAATATTTATTTTATATCCTTCCCCTTCCCCAATTCCAAATTCATAAATAAAACCTCTTCCTGGATAAAGAGTTCTAGGATCTTGATGAATTGAGATTAATAAAACTTTTGGATCATCATAAAAAATATCCATAGTTCCATCCGCAGCATGAGCATCGGTATCTATTATTAAAATTTTCTTTAAACCATATTTTTTAATAAGCATTTTTGCACATATTGCTACATCATTAAAAATACAAAAACCTCCTCCTCTATCAATTGCTGCATGATGTAATCCTCCACCTATTCCTTCAGCAATTTTTATTTTAGAATTTTCCATAACAATTTTTCCAGCAAGCATTGAAGAACCAACTATTGCTTTTGCACCTTCAATTATTTCCATATTTAATGGTGTATCTGGTGTTAAAAAGCTTCTATATTTTGCAAGAGTATATACTTCATTTATATATTCTTGATCATGAACTAAAAGAATATCTTCATCAGAAGCATCAATTCCTTTAATAATAGTGAATCTTGGATCTTTATGTAATCCTAGATTTTTAAAGAGATTCATAAAATTTATAAATCTATCTCCTCTAAATGGATGACCTTCTCCAAAATCATATTTTATAATTTTCTCATTAAAAATTATTGCAATGGTCATAGTAAAATATATTGAAATAAAATAAAATAAATTTTTCTTTTAAATTTTTAATATTTTGCTACTACTTGATGGATCTTCCCAATGGGAGGATTAAAAAGCTTATCTCTTCCAAATAAAGAGTATGAGCAACTTCTAGAAAGAGAAGCTAACTATGGTAAGAAATTACACGCTCAATAAAGATCGAAACCAAGGAACAATTATTTGCATTAAAATAAGAATTAAAAATATTATAGAAATAGTATAAGAAATAAATTTAACATAATATTCTCTTTTTTTAATGGAAATATTCTTAGATATTTTAATTATTAAGAAATCTAAAAAATCTTTTAATATATATCCTCCATCTAAAGGTATTGCTGGTAATATATTTGTTAAACCAAGTGCTAAATTTATCCAAAAAATCCAATAAACTATATTAGCTAAAATCCAAAATAAATTGCTTGGAATAGGAGTAATATAAAATTCTGTTTCTGGAAATTCTACTGGAGACATTCCATGAAATGGAAGACTTATAAAAAGAAGTAATGAATCAGGTATATTTGATAATGGTTTCTTTAAATTATCTAAAAGATAATTAATATCTTTTACGCCTACTCCTAAAAATCCTTTTCCAAAATCTTCAATATTTTTAGTAAAATCATATTTATTTCCTAAAATTACTTCAAAAATTTCACCATTTGCTGTATGTATGAATATTTTTTCATATGCTTTTCTTTTTGATAAAGAATTTAGAAAAGTGCTTATGTCAATAATTTTTTCATCATTAATCATTGTAATAATCATTCCAGGTTTTAAACCAGCTAAAGAAGCTGGAGAATTATCTAAAACATATCCTATCCCAACTCCTTCTGAAATAGGACTTACAAATGGCATTAAAACATAAGAAAATAATAATAAGAAAATAATAGCTAAAGAAATATTTGCAAGAGGTCCAGCTGCATATATTCTAGCTCTTTTAATTCTTGAAGTATTCTTTAATTCCTCTTCATTAGGTTCAACAAAAGCACCTAAAGGAAGAATGAAATAAACTATTCCAAGAGAATTAATATTGATATTATTTACTCTAGATTCTATTCCATGACATAATTCATGAATAATTATTGCGATTGGAATGCTTATAATTCCATACCATAATGGTATGATAGGATTAATTACAGGCAAACCTATAAACATTTCAGGTTTAGGAGCAATTTCTGGAGGAATATTAAATGAAATAATTGTTGATCTAACAATTATAAAAGTAACCATTAAAACTAATATTGGAGATAATGCTATAGCAGCATTTCCATATAATAACCAAAATTTTTTATATTTAGCAATAGATTCTATAAATTTTTTACCATGTATTGTACGAAAAAATATAAATGGACCTGAAAAAGATATGCTTTTATTTCCTTTAAGAAAACTTTTCTTCCATAAAATTAGGGAAATTAAAATATGAAAAAGTAATAATATTATAAGAACTAATATTCGAATATCCATTTTATTTCAACCATTTTCATTATTTTTTTTAACTTTTTAGAAACTTAAACTTATACTTTTTTTTATAATTTAACATAAATTTCTTTTATATCTTGCTCTTCTTAATGAAGAAATAAGTTTTAATTAGTTTGGAACTCATTTGAACTATTTTAGAATAGTAAGATTTAAATCTTAGTATTTGAAATTTTTATTAGAAAAAAATAGGATGGGAGAAAAAGATTATATTAATATTATAAATTTAAGTAAAAGCTTTGGAAACGTCAAAGCACTTGATAACATCAATTTATCGATTAATAATGGAGAACTTCTAACAATCCTTGGACCAAGTGGATGTGGAAAAACAACTTTATTGAAAATAATTGCTGGTCTTGAAAAACCAGATACTGGAGATATTTTCATAGATGGATTTAGAATTAATGATGTGCCTCCTTATAAGCGAAATATTGGAATGGTTTTTCAAGATTTAGCTCTCTTCCCGCATTTAAATGTAATAGAAAATATTGCATTTGGACTTAAAATTAAGAAGCTTCAAGAAAATGAAATTAAAGAAAAAGTTTCAAAAATTCTTGAATTAGTAAAACTTCCAATTGAAGAATATGGAAATAGGAAAGTTACACAACTTAGTGGGGGACAACAACAAAGAGTTGCATTAGCAAGAGCTTTAGTATTAGAGCCAAAAGTACTTCTATTAGATGAGCCATTTAGTCATTTGGATTATAAAATAAGACAAGAACTTATGGTTGAACTTAAGAGAATTCAAAGAAGCTTAAATATTACAACTATATATGTAACTCATGATCAAACAGAAGCTATGTTTATGTCTGATAGAGTAGCAATAATGCATAATGGTAAAGTTTTCCAAGTTGGAAAACCAAGCGAGGTTTATGATAATCCAATAAATACTTTTGTTGCAACATTTTTTGGAGAAGTAAATATAATAGAGGGAAAACTTAATAATGGATTTATAATAGTTGATGGATGTAAACCAATTAAACTTAGAAATATTAAAATAAATAATAATGGATCAGATCATGTACATATTATTTTAAGACCTGAAAAAGTAAAAATTGGAAATGCTAATAAAAATAACTATATTGCTAAAGGTAAAATTGAAGATATGATTTTCTTAGGACCTTTTGTAAAAATAGATATTAAAATAAATGATAAACAATACCTTAAAGCATTAACACCTCGTGATATATGTAAAGAAATAAATATTGGAAAAGAAGTTAGCATTAATTGGTCTTTGAATGATATGAAAATATTTCCAGGAGATTAGAATAAATTGCTTTCTTCATTAAAAATACTTACTATTATATCTATTACTTTTCTATTTGTTTTTTTCTATATTCCATTAATTGAAATGTTTATTTATAGTTTAAAAAGTGAAAATCCAATAGAAAATTATGTAAGTATTTTAAAAAACCCTCTTTATATTAGAATAATAGGATATTCTTTATTAATATCTTTTTTAACAACTATTATAAGCTTAATAATTTCTTATCCTATAGCATATTATTTAGCTTTTATTATAAATGAAAAATTCAAATCAATAATTTTAATAGCTTTTATTGCTCCTTTTTGGGTTAATTTCCTTCTTAGAACATATGCATTATACAATGTTTTATATATGATTGGTATTATAAACAATTTTATAGCATTATTAATAGGAATGGTTTATGATTATTATCCATATATGCTATTATCAATATATGCTGCATTATCAAAAATTAGTAAATCTATTCTTGATGCTTCTTATCTTTTTGGAGCAACTCCATTTCAAAGATTTACTAAAATTATTTTACCATTAAGTATGCCTGGGATAATTGCTGGTTCAATATTTGTTTCTCTTACAACAATGACTGAATTCGTTGTTCCATCAATGCTTGGAGGAGTTGAAGGATATACTGTAGGATATTTAATATGGGATTTATTCTTAAAATATAGAAATTGGTTTAAAGGATCTGCTTTATCTATTATTATAATTTCAATAGCTTTAATAATCTCATTATTTTATTCTAGAAAAGCTAAAGTGGTTTTAATATGAAAACAAGAATAATTTGGACAATTTATACAATTGCTTTACTTTCTTTTTTATATCTTCCAATTTTTATGATGGTAATACAATCTTTTAATGATTCAAAATATTTAACAGAATGGAAAGGATTTACATTAAAATGGTATATTAAATTGTTTGAAAGTAATGAAGTATGGGCTTCTTTTATGAATAGTTTCACAATAGCTTTAGCATCAGCTTTAACTTCAACATTTTTAGGTATTACATTAGCTTATACTTATATTAGAAGTAAAGGTAAAATATATGATTTTTTAGATATTGCAATGTATACACCGATAATTATTCCTGAAATAGCTGAAGCAGTTTCATTAGCTTTATTTTTCTATCTTTCAAATATTAATTTTGGATGGTATACAGTTTTTATAGGACATACAGCATTCAATATTGCTTTTGCATATTTTACTTTAAAAGCTCAATTATCTCTTATAAGTAAGAATGTTGAAGATGCTGCTTTAATTTTGGGAGCAAAGCCAATAAAAGTTTTATTTTCAATATTGCTTCCAATCGCTATGCCAGCAATATTTGCTTCAATGATTATAACATTTACTTTATCTTTTGATGATCTTATTAAAAGTGTTTTTACTACTGAACCTGGCTTTCCATTACTTCCAATACTTATATGGACTAGAGCTGCACGCGCACGTGCAACTCCAGACTTAAATGCTTTAGCAACAATAATGATAGCAATATCTTTATGCTTAGCATCATTATATACATATTATATGTATAAACGTTAGGACTGTTTAACTTACCATTATAGTTTTAGTTTCTCCTTCTGGAACTAATTTGCATTTATGTTAAATGAAAAAAGCACTCTTATCAGGAGACACACTAAAATAGTAGCTTTTGCAATATTCAACTTATCTTATTGCTATTTCATTGAAAAATTAGCTTAGAAAACTCTTTCCAAGCAAATCTCGAATAAGATTTGCTAATTTATTATGAATAGAAAGCTTATCTATTGATCTTCTTGTTCTAAATGTTAAATAAAAAAATAAAAGGAATTTAAGCACCTTTTACTTCAATTGTAATTTCTTCAACTATTTTAATTTCTTCTTCAGTTAATATTGGTTCGAATTGAAGTTTTTTCATTAATTCTTCACTTGGATATAATGCACTTTCTTGTAATAAATCATTAGGCATTAATTCTCTTTTTAAAGAATTTGTATAATGTACTGCTCTAGTATTTTTCTCAGCAATTTCTGGTTCGAGAAGGAAGTTTATCCATTTATATGCTAAATCAACATTTTCAGACCCTTTAGGTATTACCATAAAATCTATGAATCTTACAGTCCCTTCTTCAGGTAAAATATATTTTATAGCTTCTTCTTCATCTTTTGCTATAAGAATATCTCCACTCCATGCTTGTGCTATGTATACTTCACCTTTAACAAGTCCTGGAATATATTGACTTGCCCCCCAATATCCTACAAGGTATTCTCTTTGTTTCTTTAATAATTCTTTAATTTTCTCAACACTTTCCTTACTCCAATCATTTAATGGAATTTTTAAATAGAATTTTACAGCATTGATTGTATCTATAAAATCTTCAAGCATTGAAATTTTCCCATTATATTTCTTTAGGAATTCTTCATCAAATAATTGTTTCCAACCTTTAATTTCTTCTTTAACATATTTAGTATTTACACCTATTCCTACGCTTCCCCACATATATGGTATACTATAGCTTAAACCATTATCATATGGATTATTAATAAGTTCCTCATCAATATTTTTAAAATTAGGTATTTTACTATGGTCAATTTTTTGAACATATCCTTCTTTTATTGCCTGTTTTAAAAACGAATCTGAAATATAAATAACATCGTACCCTCCACCACCAATCTTAAGCTTAGCAAATGCTTCTCCAGATTCTTCATATGTATCATAGATTACTTTTACGCCATATTTTTCTTCAAAGCTTTTTATTACACTCTCATCAATATAATAGCTCCAATTATAGATCTTAAGAGTTCTTTCCTTTTTTATAAGTATGTTGTAGCTTAGAATTATACCAATGGCAAAAGCAATGATAATCAATAATACTATTAATAACTTATAAGTTTTCTTCATTCTTTTTTCTTGAAATATTTGTGAAAATAAACCAATATATAAACTTTATTTATAACAATTTTGTTTTATAATTTATGTATATTGAAAATTTGATCACTTTTAATTATTGAAATTCCAGTATATTTACCAATAATCTCTATGAGAATTATTTTATCAGGTTTTTCTAAATCAACTTTTCTATTCACTAAATTTGCAATAGCTTTAATTATATCCATGCTTGAAATATTTGTCCTCCTTTTTTCAATAGTAATTCTGAATGTTTCATTCTCTTTTATAGAATTTATTAAAGGTAAAGTAGCTTCTAATATTTTTTCAATATTTGTTTCAGTCACAACTTGTATTGGAATAACTCTTTTTAAATAAAAAATTTTATCAGGATTTTCAATATATATTTTCTTAAGATCTTCAATTATTTTAAATGGATCTAATGATGTTTCTGCAATTATTAAACCTAAAATATTTGTAGTATTAACAATAGCATTACTATCTCCTAAATCTTTTAATAAAGATTTAAGTTCATTACATGCTTGTATTTCCAATCCTCTATCAGTTGTAGCTATAATATTAAATTTCATATAAAATAATAAAAACATTCTAATATTTAAATAATTATTTTTTAAAAAATAAAATTATATAAGGAAGAATAACATCGTTATAGATATGAAAACACCATGCGAAGACATAATTAAAGAAATAATTCCAACTATAAGAGCATTAATAGCTAAGGATTTATGCTCTAAATATGGTTTTACACAAATTGAAGCTGCTAAAAAATTAGGAATTACACAAGCAGCTATAAGTCAATATATATCTTTAAAAAGAGGGGGGAAAAAATTAAGAAAAATAAAAGAATTACCAGAAATTAAATCATTAATAAAAGAAATATCAAAAGGTATTGCTGAAGGAAAAATTTCAGAAAAAGACTTAAGTAATAAAATATGCTTAATATGTAAAAATATTAGAAGAAAATTTATTAAATAAAATAAAAAAATAAGAATCATATTTATATTTTTAATATTTCTTTAAAAATATCTTCATTATTTGAACCTATTAAAAGAATTTCATTTTTTAAAATTTTGATAGATAAAAATCTATTTTTATTCTTCCAAACATCTTTAATAATCATTGAACTATTTGTTTTATCCATCATTTTTTTAAAACAATTATAAAATTCTAATGCATCTTCTTCTTTATCCCAAACAATTTTCCAGAAAAAAATATAATTGCTTAAATTTTCTCTTATATAAAATGTGAAATTATCTCCACCCCATCCTTCAGCTGCTTTTTCTGATAAATTTTCATCAATCCAATTAGATAACATAATTCTTAAAAAATATTCTCCATACGTATCTGTCTTTACAATAGACCAATCCGAAATATTTAATAATATTCCATCAACTTTTATTGGTTCTTCATACATTAAATATTTTTCTGGATGTAATATTTGTTCGGTTGATTTTGGAATATTTTCATATGCTTGATTAACTTTATTCCATCCTCCAATATTATATAAAAATAAAACAAAATTTTCACCATATTTATAAGGGAAAAATAATATTTCATCTAATGCATTACTTTTATAATTTTCTAAAAATAATAAACTTAAACCAATTTTCTTTTCTTTCATTTTTTCAATAAATTTTTTAGAAGTTAATCCTGCATCTCCTTCGATAAGTGCTGACCATGCTTGCATTTCATCATGAGTTTTAAGAAATGGAGTTTTAAAATATTTACCTTGAATAATATGAGTAAGTTCATGAGATAGAATTTCATAAGCTTTTTCAATATCATAAGGATTGAAATATTCTCTAACTATGTATATTACTCCTCCACTTGTAGCAGCTAGAATATATCCTGATTGTTTAATTGTAGTTTCTTTTAAACTTGCATTTTCAGGAATTATAAAAAGAGCTTTGTATATTTCTTCTTTAATTTCAATTTCTTTTAAAGAAATTTCAACTTGTCTTTTACCCCAATTTTCTTTAACCCAATCTAATGTAACTATTTCAATTCTAGAATCATTAGGAGGTTTTAAACCTCTAACTTCTTCAATATTAGATAAAACATTATGAAAAATTTTTTCAGATTCTTTTTTATATTCATCTGGAAAAATAATTTCATTTAAGAAAAGCTTTATTTCATAATAATAAAAGCTAAATATAAAACCAGCTAGTATAGATAATATTATTGTTAATGCTAATATTCTTTTCCTCATTTTTCATTAATTAAAAAATTATGGTTTAAATAAAGCTTTTCTTAAAAAAATAAAAGAGGGAAAAATTTAAATTATATATAATCTTTTTATCGACGTTTTCGCATAACAAGGTAAATGACCAGTATAATAACAATCACAATAACTCCAGCCATAATACCTAAAGTCATTACATCAAGACCAGTAGGTGCTACAGTTGTTGGAGTTATTGTAGTAGGAGTTGTAGTAGGTGTTTTAGGTGTAGTTACTTCTGTAGTTGTTGTAGATGGAGTAGCGGGTGTTTTTGTTGGAAGTGTTGTAGTAATTATAACAATTTCAGTTTTAGTAGTTCCAGGCTCAGCAATTATATTAGTGAGTGTGGTCCCTTTGATTACACTTGATATATGTTCAGTTGTTCCTGAAAAACTTTCAGTAGTCTTATAAGTAGTGCCTTCCAAAGTTTTTGTTTGAACAACAGTTGTTTGAATCGGCATTTCCATAGTCATAGTCATTCCAGGTACAGTATAAGTCCCTCCAGGCATAGCTACAAATATTGTTGCAGGTACTTTGTCTGCTATATAAATCATTACTTCTTTAACTGTTACTTTATTACAAGATCTAATAATTTCACCATAAATTGGAAATGGCATTGTCATAGTAGTAATTCCAGGAATTTCTGTTTTAAATTCTATTGTAGCAACATCAGTTGTAGTTATAACTTTACCACCAATAGTTTCAAAAATAGTAGTAGCATATGTAGGAATCGAAATAATCGTACTAAAAGTTGTTCCAGGAATAGTAAAGGTTGTTCCTTGAATAGAAATAGTAAATCCTGGTAAAGCTTTAATCGTTTCAATGCATACCTGCTCTGGCTCTTCATGTTCAATAATAATTTTATATCCTGGCATAATAATTGTTAATAAAATAGTAGTATCAGGTTGCTTAATAATTGTAGTAAAGGTTGTTCCAGGAATTGTAGTAATTTTAGTTGTTGTAGTTGTAATAACTTGCTGGCCAATCACTATTTTAGTAAACCATAGAGAAATAACAACAATAATAGCAAAATGTAGAAATTTTTTAATTATGTTTTTATTCAATACATTCCTCTCTTTATCCTAATAAATTTTTTAAGGACTATTTAAACTTTTTAGTAAAGAATATTTTAAAAAATTTAAAATGCAATTTCTTAAGATAAAAGATAAGTATTTATTAAGATTTTTTAATAAGTATTTCAAAGAAGAAACAATTGAGGCAGAAAAATATGAAAACTAAGTATTTTGGTACTTCAGGTATTAGGGGAATTGTTGAGAAAGATCTTACACCTGAATTTGCTATAAAAATAGGTCTTTCATATTCTAGATTTTTAGAAAATAATGGAAATATTGCTTTAGGAAGTGATCAAAGATATGGTTCAAGAGTTATTAAACATTCAATCATATCTGGATTAATTTTAGGAGGAATAAATGTTATTGATTTAGGAATTATTCCTACTCCAGCATTATGCCATTATATTAAAGAATTTAAAATAGATGGAGGAATAATGATTACAGGAAGCCATACACCTCCAGAAATAACTGGAATAATGTTTTTTCAAAATGATACTGGAGAATTAAGACCAAAAAATGAAGAAAAAATAGAAGAAATAATTATTAAAGAAAAATATGTAAGAGTACCATGGAATGAAATAGGAAAGATAGAAAAAGATGATAATGCAATAGAAATATATATTAAAAATGTTTTAAAAAATTTTGGGAAAAAAATTTCTTTAAATGAAAAAATTGCTATTGATTGTTGTAATAGTCCTCAATCTTATGCTTTACCTAGAATAATTGAAGAAATAAATAGTATACCAATAATTTTAAATGGAGAAATAGATGGAAAATTTCCAGGTAGAGATCCTTATCCAAGACCTGAAAATTTAGGAGAATTATGCAATATTGTGAAAAAAGAAAAAGCTATTCTAGGGCTTGCTTGTGATGGAGATGGGGATAGAGCAATATTTATTGATGAAAATGGAAATGTTCTATGGGGAGATATTACAGGAGCAATTTTTTCTGAAGAAGAATTAAAAAAGCATAATGGAGGAACAATTGTTTGTCCAATAAATACTTCAAAAATTATAGAAGATATAGCTAATAAGTTTAATGGAAAAATTATTTTTACAAAAGTTGGTCCTCCTGCAATAATTGAACAAGTTATAAATAATATTGATAAAGTTGTTTTCGCATTTGAAGAAACAGGAAAGTATATATGGAAAGAAAATATTTTGTATGGTGATCCATGTTATTCTCTTTTAAAAATTATTGATATAATTAATTCTAAAGGTTATTTAAGTGAAATAGTTAAATCTTATGCAAAATATTATCGTAAAAAGATTGCTTTACCTATTAAAGAAAAAGATAGAAAAAGAATTTTAAATGAAATTGAGAAAAAGATAATTAAAAAAACAAAATATTTAAAAATAGATAAATTAGATGGTTTTAAGATTTATTTAAATGAAGACACATGGATTCTTCTAAGACCTTCAGGTACCGAGCCAGTTTTCAGAATATACATTGAAGGTAAAGATGAAAAAGAAATTGAAAAGATATTAGAAGAATATATTGAAAAAATTAAAAGAATTATTTAGTTTTATATGCTTTAATTAAATGAAAAATGTTTTTTAAAAAAAGTAAGAGCTGTTTTATAAATATCATGATGGAATATATCTATATTCTTTATAATACATCCAAAATTCCATGTAAGCATCTGGATCATCATTAGTAAAATGACAATAAGCATAAATCCATACTGCATATTGATTTGGTCCAGGATCTTTTTCTCCCCACCATGCATTACCATTACCATGTGTATCATATTTGTAGCTTACCATTTCAATCCACCATCCAGAATCTGCAAGTTTAATTAATATATTTTGTTGATTCTCTTCATCTTTTCTTATAGCTTTCCAATATACATAACCAATTTTCTCTTCACGAGTGTAAGAAGTCATTGTATTTGTATTAGTTGTATACGTTATAGTTGTAGTAGGAGGAGGATTATAATCACTTGAAGTATATCCAAAATATCTTTTCAATTTATAATTTCCAAAAATTGCAAAAGTTATTGAATTTGAAGTTGTTTCCAATATTTTCCTTATCTCATTTCCAAATTGATCCAATTCCCATAATTCTAACTTATTTACAAAAATAGTTAATTTACCATATGGTCCAATATTATTATAGTTATTACTTACATAAACTTTCTTATATTGCCAAGAACTTGGAAAACTCTTAGGCAAACCATGGGATATTGTTAATAATATTCCAGCAGGATAAACATAATCTCCATCTAAATATATTCTTCCATAAGGATCGCTATTTGGATTTATTACATCAGGCATTAGATTATGAATAGCACTTCTTGAACCATCTGCACTATACTCATAAATCTTATACCATATAGGATTATCATCTCTTGGAGAAATAGTAAATGGGCCATGGGATTCAATTCTTAAAAGATAATTTCCATAATAAGTAGTTGTAAATGTTTGATTTTGTATCAATTTTTCAGTAGTTCTATAAAAAGTTAATTCATAATATTGTGCAGTTTGAGTTATTTCTTTAATAGGATAATAAGCAGAACCAAAAGTATTTCCAAGTATTGTATGAAGTGTTATACATCTTATATTTCTTTTAAAGTACCAGAAATCAATATAAGCACTATCATTTAATTTAAACGTATTTATTAAATCATCTCCTTTCAATATTATCTCTTCTCCTGCTTCTAATACTATATTTAAATCTCCTTTAGAAATAATCCTATAATTCCAATCTTCTATTATAAAATAATCTATTACACTTGTTTTTCCCCATTGATTTATAATAGTTACTCTTGTTTCATATTTTTTATTTATAGTTGATGTATTTGTAGTTATTATAGAAGTAGTTGTATTTAAGAATGTAGTATATGTAAATGTAATACTAGAATTTTCATATTTTTCATCTATGCTTATGTATATCCTTATTAATTCATTTCCAGCTTCAGCTTCAATTTTTATAGCTTCTTTTGAAGTAATAGCTATTTTACCAATTGTTACTATTCCTATTATAAAACTAAGAATAATCATTAATATTATTGATGCTGCTATTATAGGGTTAAAGAAAGATGCTCTAACTTCCTTTTTATTTATTTTATTCATTTCCCCTTTCTTTCTTTAAGTATTCAACTTAAAGAAAGGGGTTAATGAAATTCCTTATTTGGAATTTCATATTTTGAAATAAACAAATTTCCATTTGTTGTATGTAATACTATTAATCCAACATATTTTTTAAAAATATTCCAATCATTCATATATTCAGGTAAACCAATTTTTTCAATATCAATATTCCTTTTATCCCCTTTCTCCATTTTTAAATTCATTATACCATTGACTAATAATTTTCCATCTCTTGAAATAATATAGAAATAATCTATTACAATATCACATCCAGAAAGATTTACTATTAAAATGTTTGTATTATTTGAATTTTTCCATCCATCTTTTGTTATAGTTCCATTATAAATATAAATTTCTAAATTTTCTTTTATTTTTTCATTTTTCATTATATGTTGTATTATTCTTGCTTTTTCTTGAATTTTAAAGAAAGCAATTCCAATTAATAAAAATGATATAGAAAGCATAGTAACTATTATTATAATCATTGGAATAAAAATTATGCTTATACCATACTTTCTTTTATTCATAGAAAACACTTTTAAGAAAATCTATATGTTTTTTATTTCTTATTTTAAAAATTAAAGAGAAATTTGTAAGACATAATGCTATTAGAAAAATATTTTTCATTGATACTAAATAATTAAAAATATTAATTAATCTATTTTCTATTTTTTGAGTATAAGTATAATTAATTGTAGTTGTAACATAGAAAGTAATAGTTTTTGTTATTGTATGAATATAAGTTGAAGTAATAGGAACATAAGAAGTAAATATTATTTCACTTGGCAATTTTTCATTCCAAGTTTTTTCAATTATAGTAAAATCTTTCTTAATAAATTTAAAAAAATTTCCAGATAAAGTTTCAATCATTAAATTCTTTCCATATGGTATTAATATTTCTTTTTTCTCATGAGGATTAATAATTATTAAATCATTTGATTTATCTATGATATCGTTATCTATATATATTTTCTTTATAATTATTTTTGTTTCCCCATCATTAGATAAAATACAATATTCTGGTCCCCAATAAATTAATGATAACTTTTCTAATATTTTCCCTTCTTCTTTTTCCAATTCACTTGTTATAACTTTACTTGTTATCTTTGTTTGATAAATAAAAAAATAAGCTATAAAACTTCCAATGGATAGAAAAACTATTGTTAAAGCAATGTATGATATAATATTACTTATCCCTTTTTTGTTCATGGCATTACCACTGTACTTGTAATTTTTTCTATTACTCTCCCATTTTGATCTATTGAACCAACAATTATTGTAAGCTTTCTCCCAATTTCTTGATAAGGAATGAATGCTTCAATTTCATAATTTTGTGAAGGTTCTAGATTTTTTGAACCAAACCAAATATTTCCAATTTCTTTAATACTCATTGCACATAATGTGATTTTTGTGTTTCCAATATTCGCAATATTTACTTTTATTAATGTTTTATCATTCCAACAAATTGCTTTTGCTTCAATTATTTCAATTTCAGGATTATATGATATGTTTTTAGAATTTATTATTAAGAATAATCCAATTAATGAAATAATTGAAAATGAAATAATCACTAATAATATTTCTGAAAATATTATTGATATTGCTTTTATAGAATACTTTTTCATTGTAATTTAACCTTCTTTATAAAAAGGAAATTTTTTGTTAAGAAAAATTACTTTATCTTTCTTTCTATATGAGATATTAATGCATGGTTTAAGCATAACTAAATTTTTCATTATAAAATTATTGATTATAAATTTAAATTTTTTAAATATGTAAGATATTAATAATGGAATTATGAATTTTTCAATTTTTTTCATCTAATATTTTAAAAGAGAAAAAATTTATAAGCACCACTTTATTTTTCTAATATTATAATACTTTCTCTTGCTTTACCAATTTTTATTGTTCTTTCACGTGTAGCAATTCTTTCATTTACAATTATTATTTTTTCAATCTTAAAACCTATATCTTTAGCAATTTTAGCTAAAAGAATATCTGATTCAACAATCCTATTTGGGAATATTCCCTCTGCAACTACTATAGCTGCTTTACCATTATTTTTTAAAACTCTATACATTTCATTTAAAGCCATTTTCATATCATAAAAATATGCTTTTGCGATATCTGGTAAATTCAATTCAGGAAAAATATCTTTAACATTTTTAAGATTTAAACCTATGTATGATCTTATAGGATCAACTTTTACATGACCAAAGAATAATTCATATTCTATTCTATAAACTTTTGTATATTCAATTTTATTTAAATAAGGTGGAGAAGTAATTATTGCATTGAAAAAATTATCTTCTAGAAAATCCAATTTTCTAGCATCTCCAAGTCTAATATTCAATTCACATTTTTTAAATTTAATTTTTTCAATATCTTTAATCATTCTTTTAACTATTCTTTTAAAATATTTCCTAAAAGGCGGAACAGGTTTTTTAAAAATTTTTATTACTGCTCCATTTTTAAAAGCATAAGAAACATCCATTGCAGATCTCATTAATGCAAGAGTAAAAAAATTTCTAATTTTAATATCTTCAATTTCTCTAATAATTTCGCGAAAGAAAATTATATCTTCAAGAGAATATTTTGAAAATGCTTTTTTTATAAATGGATTTATAGAAGTTAAACTAGGCTTTTTAAATTTTTCATTAAATATTTTTTTAGCGTATTCTTTTAATTCATTTATTTCATAATCAGCAGTTTTTACTTGAGAAACAAAAATTGCAAGAGGGGCAGCATCTATGCCTACTCCATTTATACCTTTTTCTTTAGCTGCTAAAAGAGTTGTACCAACTCCTAAAAATGGATCTAAAATCCAATCTCCTTCTTTTAATTTAAAATAATCAATAAATCTCATTACAAAATCTCTTGAAAAACCTTCTTTAAAATAAAACCAATTATATATAGGCAATTTTTCATTAGGAATAAAAGTAACCAATTTTCCCAAATCATAATTTTTCTCTATTTTAAAATCATAATTATCTTTAAACATATTTTATTATTAAATTACTTAAATTAGATTACTTAAATAATAAATTTTAATTCCATATTTTTAAAATTAAAATGAAAAATTATTTTTTAGAAAAAATTCAATATATTCCTTAGCAAATATAAAAATATTGAATAAATTACATTTTTTAATTGAAAAATTTATAAAATATTACTTTTTTGAAAATAAAAAAGTAAATTAAGAATGAAAAATCCATTAATAATTACAAAAAATTCTGAGGAAAAATAAAAATGCAGAAAATAAATTCCTATATTGAAATATTAAGATCTAAAATGGATAAAAATAATTATGAAAAACTTTGTGCAATAATTGATCCTAGAATTCATAAGTTTATTGCTGAAGCAGCTGAACTTTGTAATCCTGATAATATTTTTATTTGCAACAATTCTGAAAAAGATAAAGCTTATATTCGAAATCAAGCAATTGCTACTGGTGAAGAAAAACCTTTAGCAATTCCTGGTCATACTGTTCATTTTGATGGACCATATGATCAAGGAAGAGATCGTGAAGTTACAAAGTATCTTGTGCCAAAATGGGATTATTTAAGTAAGACAATTAATCAAATTGATCGTGATGAAGGATTATTAGAAATAAAAAATTTACTTAAAAACATAATGAAAGGACGTACAATGATTGTTTGTCTTGCCTCATTAGGGCCTCCCAATTCTATATTTAGTATTCCTTGCATAGAATGTACAGATTCTTGGTATGTAGCTCATTCTATTCAATTACTTTATCATCCTGCTTATGAAATGTTTAAACAAAAAGAGGCAAAAAAGTTTGAAATATTTCGTGTATTACACTCAGCTGGAAAAATGGATAAGAATATGATTAGTATTGAAACAGAAAAGAAACGTATTTATATTGATTATATTGAAAATACTATATATAGTGTTAATACTCAATATGCTGGCAATACTGTTGGATTAAAGAAATTATCTCTTCGTCTTGCTATACGTAAAGCTCATCGAGAAGGATGGTTAGCAGAACATATGATGATTACAGGAGTATATGGTCCGAATGGTCGTAAAACTTATTTTGCTGGTGCTTTTCCAAGTGCTTGTGGAAAAACTTCTACTGCAATGATTCCAGGTAATACTATTATGGGTGATGATATTGCTTTTCTTAGAAATATTGAAGGTATTTGTCGTATAGTAAATGCTGAATATGGAATTTTTGGAATTCTTCAAGATGTTAATCCTATAGATGATCCATTAATTTGGGAAGCTCTTACAAGTCCTGGTGAAGTTATTTTCTCTAATGTATTAGTAAAAGATGGAAAACCTTATTGGTTAGGTATGGGTTGTGAAATTCCTAATGAGGGAATAAATTTCATTGGATATTGGCAAAAAGGTAAAGTTAATTCAAAAGGTGAAGAAATCCCACCAGCTCATAAAAATGCTCGTTATACAATATCTCTTAAAGCATTAAAAAATTGTGATCCTGAATTGGATAATCCTTTAGGAGTTGAATTAGGAGGAATAATTTATGGTTGTCGTGATGCTAAAGCTTATGTACCAGTTCAACAAAGTTTTAATTGGGAACATGGAATTATTGCTTATGGAGCTTCGTTGGAAACAGAAACAACTTTTGCTATTATAGAAGAGGAAGGTAAATATGAAATAAATTTAATGAGTATTCAAGATTTTATTTCTATTCCTTTAGGTAAATACATAAGTAATGTTTTAGAATTTGGAAGAAAGCTTAAGAAAAAACCTCTTATTTTTGGAGTTAATTATTTCTTAAGAGATATAGAAACAGGCGAATACGTAAATGATAAGCGAGATAAGCAAGTATGGATAAAATGGATGGAACTTAGAGTACATAATGAAATTGATGCTATAAAATCTCCTACTGGTTTTATTCCTAAATATGAAGATTTAAAAAAATTATTTAATCAAGTACGAGGAATTAATTATAAAAAAGAAGATTACATAAAACAATTTACTATTCGTATTCAAGAAAATTTAGCAAAAATTAAACGTATAGAAGAATTTTATCAATACAATATACCTGATGCTCCAAGCGAGCTTTTTCAAATATTAAATCAACAACGTGAACGCTTAATTGATGCTAAAGAAAAATATGGTGATTATATTTCACCTTTTGATCTTGAAGAAAAATAAAATATAAAATTTAAGTTTATTCTCAATTTTAAAAAATTTTAGTAATATAATGAAATATTTATTAAAATTTTATTTCTTTAAAAATGATTTTAAAAACTTTAAAAGAGCTAAAAAATAATAATTTTATGAATATAAAGATTTTATTAATTATTATTAAAAATTGAAATTTAAAAAAATATTTTTAAAATATCTCCAATAGAATATTAATTATATATCCAAATAATATAAAAACAATTAATGGAAGACTTGGAGTAACCCATACATCTTTATTTTCAATAAATTCTATTTCATTTTCTAATAAAGAAAAAACAAATTTCTTTCTTCCATTAATATTTTTCTCAATTGAAGTTGCAAATCTTTTTTTATATTCTTAGTTTTATATCCAATGAATAAAGAAAATATTTTTCTATACAATTTTTCATTTTCAAATCCTTAAAGATATTCTCTTTATTTAAAATTCTATATAAATTAAAGAAATTATGCAACTAAAATGCTTAAATATTCTCTTGAAAATATATAATAATGATCAAAAAAAAGAGGTGATAATATTAGAAATAAATAAAATAATAAAATTAAAAATAAATGAAAATCTAAAAGAGCTTGAAAAACTATTAGCAATTTGGAGATATTCGGTATGGCAAAAAAGGAAAGGAATAAACATTGATGATCTTCATATTCTAACAACGTATAAAAATTCTTTAAAACAATTTAATGACTTTGAAGTTCCAGCATTTCATCCAATTCTTTTTAATACAGGATTTTCAATAGACTTCAGAAATAGTATAGTATACATTACTCATCCAGAGAAAAAATACCATAGAATTCCTTTGAAGATTGATGAAGAAAACATAGATTATCTTAAGAAAGAAATTAATAATGGAGCAAAAGCTACTGAAGTAATGATAATTCCACCAAGCTATTTAAAAGGACATCATAAAAGAAGAGAAATAGTAAAAAACAAACATTGGAAATTGCATATTACATTAAAGAAGAACATTGAATTAATAACTAAAGAAGAGTTTAGAAAATTTCAAAGAATTGCAGTAATTGGCGTAGATTTGAACAGTAAATATGGAGTTGCATATTCTTTATGGATTTGGGATACTAAAGAAAATTCAATGAAACCAATGAGAACAAGATTTTTGCCAAAAATGAAATCTCACCAATTTCAAGAAATTGAAAAATGGAAATTGCAAATGAATCATGGAAATTCAGTAAAATACAATGAACTATGGCAAAGAATAAACAGAAAAATACAAAGGCAAAACATTGCTTGGATTGAGAAATTGTCAAAAATGCTTATTGATATAGCTTTAAAAAGTATTGAAGAATATAATTGCGAAATTGCAGTAATTTCATTTGAGAACTTAAAAGAATATGAAGCAGGAAATAATAGCAAAAAGATAAACAAGAAAAACAATGAATGGCTTAGAGGAAGAATAATAAAAAGAACATTTGAAAAAAGTCTATGGATAAATTCAATGAAGGTTTTGACATATTTGCCAACATTCAATAAAAATCAAAGAAATCTAAGACAAATATTAGTAGATGCTGATTATACTTCAATAAAATGTTATAGATGTGGAAGCTTTGGAAAAATTGGAAAAGGGAAAAATAGTTATTTCATTTGTGAAAAATGCGGATTGGTAACAAATAAACATTACAATGCTGGAAATAATATTTCAAAAAGAACAATTGAATACCTTAGAGAACATATCCTTTCCCCGATACTTTCATGTTAGGGGAAGGTCAGGCGTGGGCCAAAGCTTCCTATTCATAGGAACCAGCATTCTCCCAAAAGAAGGAAACCTGAGGGAGAAGCCCTTGATGAGCTAATTTCAACAAATTAGCAATAAGGGTTAAATAGTAGCTTTCGCTACTATTTTGCTGGTGCCTCCTAATGGGAGGAGTGCTGGTTTGCATTCATTCAACATGAATGCAAACTGGTTCCAGAAAGAGGGGCTAACTATGGTAGGAAGCTCGACACGCCCTGAAGTTATGAAGGAAGATTTTTTTGAAAGAAAAATATTATCATTATTAAGGCCTGATAGCTATATCGTATGGCAAAATGAAGAAGTAAAGAAAAGACTTAATTGGTATTATCAAGTAATGAAAAATGAAAAACCAGCAAAATTTTTAATATGTAAAAAAATTCCAATAGAAATAGATTTAAAAGAAAAAGAAGAAGAATTATGGAAAGAACATGAAAAAACATCTAAAATTTTTAATCAAATATATAATAAAATAAGAAATAATGAATTAAAAATAGAAGAATTAGAAAATCCAAAAAATAATTTTTTAGAATTGAAAATAGAATTAGTAAAAAGGATGTTAAGAAATTGTTGCTATTGTGAAAGAAGATGTGGAAAAAATAGAGAAAAAGGAGAAAAAGGTTTTTGTAAATTGGATGAAAAAACAAGAGTAGCAACATATTTTCTACATACAGGTGAAGAAGCACCTCTTGTTCCAAGTGGAACAATATTTTTTACAAGTTGCAATTTTCGTTGTGTAGGTTGTCAAAATTGGGATATTTCAACAGATCCATTAAATGGAATTGAAATAAATCCTCGTAAATTAGCATTAATTTCAAAAGAATTAAGAATGAAAGGTGCATTAAATATTAATTATGTTGGAGGGGAACCAACTCCAAATTTACATACAATTATAGAATCATTGAATTTTCTTAATATAAATGTTCCATTATTATGGAATAGCAACATGTATTGTAGTTTGGAAACAATGAAAATATTAGCAGAATTGATAGATATATGGCTTCCAGATTTTAAATATGGGAATGATGAATGTGCATGGAGAATTTCTCAAGTAAAAAATTATACTGAAATAGTTAAGAGAAACCATTTAATAGCTCACGATAATGGAGATATAATTATTAGACATTTAGTTCTTCCAAATCATATAGAATGTTGTACTCGTCCAATTTTAGAATGGATATCTAAGAATTTACCAAATGCTCTTGTAAATGTAATGCAACAATGGCGTCCTGAACATTATGTTGCTCAATATCCTGAAAAATTTCCAGATATTGCTAGAAGATTAACAAGAGAAGAAATATTAAAAGCATATAAAATTGCTAAAGAATTAAATATTGTTTTTGAACCAGTATCATGATTTAGAAAATATAATTTAAATTTTTTAAAACAAAAATTTTAAATATTTCATTTTATTCCTTTAAAAATGAAGATTTTTACTATAAGAGGTGGTTATTTTGAAAGAAAAAATTGGAATAGGATATATTGGGGCAGGATTCGTTACAAATACTTATCATATACCCTCATGGAAAAGCATAAGAAATGCTGAAATAAAAGCTATATGCGCTGCTCATGAAGAAACTGCAAAATATTCTGCAAAACTTTGTGAAGAAAATGGAGTAGGAAAACCAAAAGTTTATACAGATATTAGGAAAATGGTAAATGATCCTAATGTAGATGCTGTATGGATAACTACTCCACATTATCTTAGAATACCTATAATGGAAATAATTGCTGAAGAAGTATTACAAGGCAAAAGCAATTTAATAGGAGTTGCGTGCGAAAAACCATTAGCAAGAAATGTAAAAGAAGCAAAAGAAATGTTAAATCTTGTGAAAAAATGTGGATTATTGCATGGATATTTAGAAAATTATGTATTTGCACCACCAATAATAAAAGGTAAAGAGATTTTATGGAAAAGGGGTGTACCAATTGCAGGTAGACCATATCTTGTAAGATGTGCTGAAGAACATAGTGGTCCACATAAAGCTTGGTTTTGGGATGGTAAAAGGCAAGGCGGAGGAGTATTAATAGATATGATATGTCATAGCCATGAATCTGCAAGATCTTTAATAATAGGTCCAGATGATGAAAAAAAGGATTTAAAGCCATTAACTGTTTCAGCTGAAATAGCTTGTCTTAAATGGACAAGACCAAAATATATTGAATTTTTAAAAAATATGACAAAAGGGGAAATTGATTATTCTAAAACTCCTGCAGAAGATTATGCAGTTTCAATGGTTCTTTATGAAGCACCAGATGGTTCATTATGTATGATTGAAGCAACAAGTTCATGGTGTTTTGTAGGACCAGGATTAAGAATGAGTGTGGAAGTTTTAGGACCAGAGTATTTCATGCAAGTTAATACATTAAATCCAGAGCTTTTCATATTCTTTAGTAGAGAAATAAAAGGTGAGGCTGGAAAAGATTTAATAGAAAAACAAACTGCAGACCGTGGATTAATGCCAGTTTTGCCAGATGATTGCTATACTTATGGGTTTGTGAATGAAAATAGACATATGGCTGAAAGTTTCTTAGCTGGAAAAATGCCTATGGAAAATTGGGAAGATGGATTATTTATTATAGAAATTCTTATGGCTAGTTATATGGCTGCTGAGAAAGGAAAGAAACTTAGGTTTCCACCAGAAGGATTAGAAGAATATGTACCAAAAGTTGCTAAAGGGGAGTGGAGTGCTAAAAGCATTATAGAAGTGTCTTCTATATAGATCTTAAAATATTGTAAAATTTTACTATAAAAATTAATTGATTAATAATTTTCAATTCCGCACCAATCAAGAATATTTAATGCAAGAATTTTAGTTGAATTTATGAGCGACTCTAATTCTAAGTATTCATCTATTCCATGTGCATTGCCTCCAATTCCACCCCCAAAAATAATACTTGGAGTTTTAGCATATTTAACTAAGCATCTTAAATCGCTTCCACCACCACCTTTAAGTTTAGGAGTTATCCCAGTTATTTCATTACAATTTTTTTGAGTTATTTTAATTATTGGATGATTCAAATCGGTTATACATGATTCAAACCAAAGTCCAAACCATTCAATTTTTGGAGGATTATTTCTTAACCAAGGATCCATTTTAGATACCTGCATAATATATTCTCTAAATCTTTCTCTTACTTCTTTTATATCTTCTTCTGGTAAGCATTCTAAACTACCTTCTAATATACATTGTTCTGGGGTTGAAGAAGGCCATACTCCTGCATGAATTTTACATACACCCGTAGGAATAATATTTTGATTAATTATTTCTACTAGCTCTTTATCTTTCGTTCCAAATGGCATGTATTGAATGTCTTCTTCTTCAAGAATGTAATATTTATAGGACGGAAATTTTTTAGCTTCTGTTTGACGCATTAAAGAAAAGTTATCTATAGCATTATAAAGATAAATAGCTTTCTCGATAGCATTTGGTGTTCCCCATTTAGCCTCAATTCCAGTAGCAATACCTGGCACTATTATTCTAAAAAATTGGGCTCCTCGATTAGAAATACCTATGATATATCCACTAGGCTCTGTATATATTCCTGCATCAGCACTATATCCTTTTACTGCACAAGCTAAAGCACCATTTCCACCAGCTTCCTCTTCAATAGTATTTTCTAATATTACATCACCTTTTAATGATATACCTGCTTCTATAATACTTTCTATTGCCATTATTTGTGCAGCTATTCCACCTTTCTGATCAAGAGCCCCTCGACCATATAATTTTCCATTTTCTATTTCGCCACCAAATGGATCATGTTTCCATAATGATTTATTTTCTACAGGGACTGTATCGACATGCCCCATTAAAATAAGAGATTTCCCAATACCTTTACCTTTTAAAATGCCTACTACGTTTGGTCTATTTTTATAAGTCTTGCGATATTCTTCTAAAGGAATAAAAAATGGATGTTTAGATAATTCTTCTACATTAATTTCAAAAACATCTAATTTAAGACCTAAATCTTTAAGTTTTTTTGCTATAAATTTCTGAATTTCACTTTCTTCTCCAGTTATACTTGGTATTTGAACTAAAATTTGAGCAAAATTGATAATTTCTTTCTTTTTATTATTTATAATATTTAATACTTTTTCACGAATAGCACTTTTCATAACTATAAAAAAATAATTAGATATTTAAAAGTTTTTAGAAAAATTTATAAATTAAATTAAACTAAAAATAAGATAGTGAAAAGGTATGAAAAAAAGGGTATTTATTTCAGTTGGTGTGATAATCGTCATAATAGCTATTTTAATCACATATTTCTTTTGGCCTCGTTTTGAGAAGCCAAAAACAGAAGTTCAATACCCTAATGAAGTATATGAATGGGCAAGAAAAATCAAAGAAAAATATAGTGGTACAACGCTTACTATTGCAGCTGTAGCGCATCCATCAACTGAAGCATTTAAAGTTCTAACACCGGATTTTGAATCATTAACAGGAATAAAAGTTAAATGGGTTGTTTATGAAGAAATAAGTTATTTTGATAAAATAATGCTAATAGTTACAGGTGAAGAAGTCCCATATGATTTAATGTATACATGCGCTGAAATAATACCAGGTTTTGCTAGTCAAGAGTTAGTTATTCCAATAGATGATTATTTAGCAAATAAAGAATTAACTCCTGAATGGTTTGGTTTTAATGATCTTATACCAGCTTATGTTAATTATATGAAAGCTGCTGGAAAATTATATGGTATACCATTTGCAGGTGAAACAATTTTTGTAGCATATAGAAGCGATCTATTTGCAAAATATAATAAGGAACCACCTAAAACTTATGAAGAACTTCTTGAGCTTGCAAAATTTTTCCATAAAAGAGAAGAAGGGCTTTATGGAGTATCAATACGATGTGCTAAATCTTGGGAAGCTGCATGGAGTTGGATATCTTTTACTTATGGTTTTGGTGGTAAATGGGTTGACTTAGAGACATTGACTCCTAAGTTTACTTCTCCTGAAACGATTAATTCATTAAAGTATTTTGTTGAATTAACTAAGTATGGTCCACCAGGTATAGAAGCTTTCTCTTTTGAAGAGGCATGGTCAGCATTTCAAACAGGAAAAGTAGCAATTCTAGTAGAGTCTACAGCAGCTGCTCCAGGTATAGAAGACCCTAAAAAATCTTTGGTAGCAGGAAAAGTAGGATATGTTAAATTCCCTAAAGGACCTGCTGGAGAAGCTGCAGGGGTTTGGGGATGGGGACTTAGTATACCAAAAGGTGCGCCAAAAGAAAAGAGAGAAGCAGTATGGAGTTTGATAGTATGGTTAACAAGCGAGTTGAATGTAGATAGGTATCTTGAAAATGGTGGAATAGTTACAAGGCTTTCACCTTTAAAAAAGATGAAGAATCCTTATGATAAAGCTATCCTTGATACTCTAGAAGCAGCAAACTCTCCTTTATCTCAAGAGTTACTTAAAGCATATACTTTGCCTATTTCGTTTGAAATGACAGGTATAGTTTCTGAATTAACATCACGTGCTATAACTGGAGAATTGACTCCTGAAGCTGCATGTGAACAAATGAATACTTCTATAGAAGAACTATTAAAGCCATATAGGTAAAATCCATGTCCCTTAAATTTTTTTTAAAAAAATTCTCGAAAAAATATTATCCTGTTTTGCTAATTCTCCCTTCTTTAATCACAGTATTGATTTTGGTAGCTTATCCTCTTCTTATAAGTTTACAAACTAGTTTATATGAATGGACTTATGGAACTTCATGGAGTCAAGCTAAATATGTTGGATTAAAAAATTATTATTGGGTCTTTTTTGGAGGAGATTATCTTTTTTATAATTCTTTACAATTAACAATAATATTTGTTATAATTCAAGTTTTAGGAAGTTTTATAATAGGAATATTTTTTGCTTTATTATTAGATAAGCTCCCACGTGGAGGAGAGATTATTACAGCTTTCTTTATAATACCAATGGTTATGATGCCATCTGTTGTTGGATTAATGTGGCGTTTATATTTTACATATGATGGTTTTGTTAATTATTTCTTAGAAATATTTTTCGGAATAAAAATTAATTGGTTTAGTATAAACTATGCTTTAATAGCACTTTCAATCGCTACGATATGGATGACAGCCCCATTTTTCATATTAGTTTTTTATGCCGCACTTAAAGCTATTCCACAAGAACCAATAGAAGCAGCTCAAATAGATGGTGCTTCAGAATGGATTATTTTGAAAGATATTAAATTACCAATGTTAAAACCAATTATATTAATAACACTTATCATGAGAACAATAGAAGCTTTTAGAAGTTTTGATGTGCCATATATAATGTTTGGTGGTGGACCAGGCTCTGCTACAGAAATACTAGCTATACATATTAATAGAGTTGCTTTTTCATTTAGACAATTAGGAGCTGGAAGTGTATTATCTTTATTCTTAATATTTTTAATAATTATTATGTGTAGTTTTCTTATAAAACAATTAAGGGAAACATGGAGGTTTTAAATTAAAATGAAAAGGAAAATTAATATTTCCAGAAATATAAAAATTTTATTTCTATATTTAATCGTAATAATACTATTATTTGTATGGTTACTTCCCTACATCTTTATGGCATTATCTGCATTTAAATCCAGATTACAAGTTTATGCATATCCAATTGTATGGATTTTTGAACCAACGTTTGAAAATTTTATTGAAGTTATCTTTGGTCAAAACTTATTCTTTTATTTACAAAACACTTTACTTATAGCCATACCTAATACGATCTTAACTTTATTAATATCTTTACCTGCAGCTTATTCTTTTACGAGATTTAAATTTAAACATAAGGAAAAATACTTCTTATTGTTTCTTATATTACAGCTTGTTCCTGGCATATCTGTAATAATTGCTTTTTATCATATAGCTATGAGTTTAGGCTTATTTGATACACATCTATTACTTATTATATTATACCTTTTATGGAATATCCCATATACGATATGGATAACTAGAGGTTTTTTCGAAGGAATACCAATAGAATTAGAAGAAGCTGCATTAATAGATGGTTGCTCACGTCTTTCAGCATTGAGAAGAATTATTTTACCACTTGCTATCCCAGGAGTTAGCGCTACAGCACTCCTTCTTTTTATACTTTCATGGAATGAATTTACGCTGCCGTACTTCCTTACTTCTTTAAATGCAAGACCATTATCAACAACCGTAGTATTCTATATGAGTCATACAGAGATTTTTTGGGGAAGGATTTTTGCGTTAGGATTTATCTCTACATTACCAACAATAATATTTTCATTGATTATAAGGAAGTACTTTATTAGAACGCTAGCTTTTGGAGCTTTAAAAAGATGAGAAATAAAATTATTACAATTATATTTTGATAAAATATTAAATATTTTTAAAACTATTAAATATTTAAATTATTGAGGTGAAATTTTTTGGAAAAATGGTGGGAAAAACCTTTATATGCTGTAACAATAGAATTACCTGGTGCAAAAAATCTTGAAAATATTAACGTTAAAGAAATAGTAAGGAATTTAACAAGGAATGGCGTAAACGTAATTGTTGCTTTTGCAGTAGGATATTGGCCTGGTGGAACAACTTTTTATCAAAGTGAAATTGCTCCACATCACCCAAATTTAAAAGAAAGAGACCTATTAAAAGAAATAATAGAAGAGGCGCATAAAAATAAAGCTAAAGTAATTGCATATGTTAATGTTTTGTGGGGAGATAGAAAATTATATTTTGAACATCCTGAATGGGCTCAAAAAAGAGTTGATGGAAAACCTACTGCTTGGGAGGAAAATTATAATTCAGTGGCAATGTGTCCAAATAGCCCTTATAGGGAATATATTATACGTGTTATAAAAGAAATTTCTGAAAAGTATAATATTGATGGTTTTTATTTTGATGAACCTTCATTCCAAAGTTGGTGTAATTGCTCATATTGTAGAGAATTATTTAAAAAACAATTTGATCAAGAATTACCAATAAAAGAAAAATGGGGTGATCCACTATGGCAAAAATTCATACAATGGCGTTATGAAAAAATTACAGAATTTAAAAAATTACTTTATGATTCTGTAAAAAAGGATAATATTGCAATTTTCTTTCAACATCCATTTCCATTAGCTTTTTGGCCATTAGAAGCTATTTTATTTCTTGAAAAAATTGGGGATAGAGTAACAAGGTATGTTAAAGAAATGGTTACATGGTATATTCCATTAGCATATGGGTCTGATCTTGAAGAAACAAGCAAAATTGAAGATATAATGCATATGGAATTATATAGGAAATCTGTTGGAAAACCAATATGGTGGTATGGAGTATGTATAAAACTTGCGAGAGCAATAAATAATAAGAAGCCTATATTGGTTCTTAATATGCAAGGAAATTCTCCGTTTGATTTATCATCATTACCTGATGATGAATTAAAGTTAGCTATTGGAGAAATAATTGCAAATGGTGGAAATCCACTTTTTGCATTATATTATCCAGATATAGCTGATCCAAATGGATGGAAAACAATACTTAATCAATTTAAAGAATTAAGAAAGTATGAAGAATATTTAACTAATAGAGAAAGTATAAAATTTGTTGCAATTTTATATTCAAGAAAAACTATAGATTTATTTGATTCTTCAGAAGAGGCAAAACATGTAAATGAATTATTAGGTTTTTGTAAAGTATTATTACAAGAGCACATTCCATTTGATATAATAACTGAAGATAGCTTAGTAAATGAGTTAAATAATTATAAGATTTTAATTCTTCCAAATGTAGTTAGTTTATCAAAAGAAAAAATTGATGCTATAAAAAATTTTGTTATTAGAGGAGGTGGATTAATTGCTTCTTATAAAACATCGCTTTATGATGAAGATAAAAAATTAGAAGACTTTGGATTAAATGAAATACTTGGAGTAAAATATCTTGGTTATGAAAAACAAGTTTTTTCAACAGATTCCTATATGGAAATAAAGAGTAAACATCCAATAGTAAATAAAAAATTGTATAATATTTTAATACCATCTTTTGGAAGTCAATTATCAATAGAAGCTTTAGAAAAGGCACAAATAATATCAACATTAATAGAAGAATCGATAGTTCATTATGCTCCTCTTGGACAAGATACTAATCTGCCAACAATAATAACAAATGAATATAGTAAAGGGAGAATCGTATATTTTGCAGGACCGATAGGATGCAAATATTTAGAGTATGCAGTCCCATATCATAGAAACTTAATAATTAATTCTATAAAATGGTTATCAAAGAATAAATTACCAATTGTTACAGAAAATTGTCCAGAAACAATAGCTGTTGTTCCATGGTATCAAAGAGATAAAAAAAGGTATGTTATACACTTGGTTAATAGCGTGAGAGATGATATTAATTATCCAATTACATATGTTCCTGCATGTTACAATATTAATATAGAATTAGCAGTAAGCTCAAGGGCAAGATATAAAGTAGAGCAACTATTTCCTAATAAAAGAATATTGAATATTATTAAAAGGAAAAATAAGATACTATTTAAAGTACCTGAAGTAAAACATCATTGTATTATCTCAGTTAAAGAATCTTAATAAGGTAAAAGATGAAGATAAAAAATTTACCTCAAATAGAATTTTTAAATCTTAATAAAATAGAAGAAAAGAGAAATTGTGTTATTTTTACAGATAAGAAAGTATGGGAACTAATTAACAAGGAAATATCCTTTAAGCAAAAAGATATAATATATGTTGGGTATCCTACAAAAAATTATTTATACGAATTGGTTAACTCTTTAAAAGAGTACGAAGTAGTTTATGGTATAGGCGGTGGAGTTGCTAGCGATGTAGCTAAATTCGTCGGTTTTTATAAGAAAAACGAAACCATAGTCATTCCAACAATTCTTTCAACCGATGCTTTTCTTACAAGCGAAGTTGCTGTAAGGACTAATGGGGAAATAAAATATTTACCAGCCAAACATCCTGATGTTTTATATATCGACTTAGATATAATTGGTAAGGCGCCAAAAAGATTAAATATATGTGGATGTGGGGATATACTATCAATTTATACAGGTTTATATGATTGGAAATATGCTAATTCGATTGGAAAAGCTGCTGAAGATGAAAAAATATCTCGGCATATTTATAATATTTCTGAAGCAATATTAAAAAGCGTAGAAATAGAAAAGGACAATATTAAAGAATGTAATAAAGATGGTTTAAAGACTATTTTAGATTTGCTATGCATGGAAACGCAACTTTGCTATATTTATGGAAATAGTAGACCTGAAGAGGGAAGTGAACACTATTTTACATATCTTATGGAAAATATTATGAAAAGACATTTTCTTCATGGGGAAATGGTTGCTTTAGGAATATTAATAATGTCCTATTTTCAAGGACAAGATTATGAATATATGAAAAATTTAATGGATTATATTGGTTTAAATTATTTAGGGACTGGTGCTACTAAAGAAGAAATAACAAAAGCCATTATCGAATTACCAAATTATGTAAAAGAGAAAAAATTAAGGTATAGTTATGCGCATGACTTATTAGCTACTAATGATAAAATAAACTTTATTTTAGAAAAAATAGGAATAGAGTAATTTTTACTTTTACTTAACAAAAAGTTTAAATATTCCATTTTTTTAAAAAAAATTTGAGCAGGAATGAAAAAGGAAAAGTTAGCTATTAAAGGAGGAAAACCTATAAGGAAGAAAGTTTTGCCATTTGTTCCAATAGAAGCAGATGTTACTCAAAAAGAAATAAATGAAGTAGTAAAAGTTTTAAAAAGTAAAAAACTTTCTCAACTTGTTAGTGAGAAAATAAGCGAATTTGAAGAAGCATTCGCAAAATATTATAAAATAGAATATGCAATTGCAGTAAGTTCTGGAACAACAGCACTTCATGTTGCTTTAGCTGCATCAGGTGTTGGACCAAAGAATGATGTAATCCTCCCGCCTTACACATTCGTGGCTACAGCAAATGCTATATTACATCAAGGTGCTGTACCAAATTTTGCAGATATAAATCCGGAAACTTATACTCTTGATCCAGAAGATTTTGAAAAAAGAATTACTCCAAAAACTAAAGCAGTCATTCCAGTTCATATGCTTGGACATCCAGCTGATATGGATCCAATAATTGAGATTGCAAAAAGACATAATCTTATAGTAATTGAAGATTGTGCTCAAGCAAATGGTGCAGAATATAAAGGGAAAAAAGTTGGAACATTTGGAGATTTTGGTTGCTTTAGCTTTTATTTAAATAAACATATGACTACTGGTGGAGAAGGAGGAATGATTATTACACATGATGAAAAATTAGCAAAAAAAGCAAGATCCATTGCAAATCATTGTCGTGTAGAAGTTTCTCCATATCCAAATGTTCCTGCACATAATGTTTATTGGGGAATTGGTTACAATTATAGAATGACGGCATTACAAGCAGCAATGGGAATAGTTCAACTTAAAAGGCTTGATAAATTTATAGAAGCAAGAATAAAAAATGCAGAATATTTAACTAAGAATTTAAAGGGAATTGTAGGTATTAAACCACCATTTGTTTCAAAAGATGTTAAGCATGTTTATTGGGCATATGGAGCTTTGGTAATTGAAGAAGAACTTGGAGTTTCAAGAGATAAATTTGCAGAAGCACTTTTAGCAGAAGGAATTAGAGCAGAAGGGTATTGCCCAATACCAGTTCATTTGCAAGATTTATTTAAAAATAAAGTTGGATATGGAAATACAACATTCCCATTCGAAAATCCATTGTATGGAGAAGGATTTTCATATCAAAAAGGTTTATGTCCAAAAGCAGAAAAATTATCTTCACAAGATTTGCTTTTGCCAGTATATCAATCATTAACTAAAAAAGATTTAGATGATGTTATTAATGCTATAAGGAAAATTGTAACGAATATAAATGAATTAAAAGAGTAATAAATAAATATCCTTTATATTTTTTATAATTTTAAGAGCGTGCCTAAAAATTATTATAAAAATAGCTCTTATATAAATTCTTACTCCTATTCTTGTTATTGTAGTAGATATTAAGATTGTTTTTATCCTATCTCCAAGCCAATTTGTTAATGGAAGTAATTATGCTTTCTCTTATCATTCTTTAAATTGTATTTTTAAAAAATTGAAATTTTAAAAAAATAAAATATCTCCATATAAAATATTAACAATATATCCAATAAATATAAAAACAATTAATGGAATACTTGGAGTAACCCATATATTTTTTATTTTTAATAAATTCTATCTATTTTCATTTTGTTAAAACAATTTTTAAAATTTATTTTTAATCAAAGAAAAGATATGCTTAAATTTTTCTTAAAATATATAATAATTAAAAAAGGAAAGAAGTGATAATAAAAAATTAAAACTTTCTATTTAATTAATATCTTCCAGAACATGGCGTTCTGGAGGGTCAGGCGTGGGCAAGCTTCCTGTTCATAGGAAATCCAGCATTAGAGCTTTAAAGGTGAGAAGGCTAAAGCCTTTAATGATTTGCGATGAAAAGCCCCTTTTGATCTTGGGTATGAAATAAAGGGGGTTAAATAGTGGTTTTAAAACCACTATTTTGCTGGATTGCCTCCCAATGGGAGGATTAGGAAGCTCATGCTCTTCCAAGTAAAGAGTATGAGCAACCTCCAGAAAGAGAGGCTAGACTATGGTAGGAAGTTAGACACGCCCAGCCATTATTTCATTAATAGATTTATTAAGCAATACCACATCTCCAATTGTTTTAATTTCTTTCCAAGGAATAATTTTTGGATATTCTTGTTCTTCTTCTAAAGTTACTTCTTTCATAGGAATTTCAACTCCAGTTCTTTTAGCAAAATCTAAAACATAATTATCTCTTAAAGCTAAATCTTTAGGTATTTTTAATAATGAAGAAATATTTTCTGCAAGATTTTCTTCTGAAGCATAAGTAACTATTAAAAGCCTTTTCAATTCTTCTATATTAGGTATAAGATTAGAACCAACTCTTTTTTGAACAATTTTTATTCCAAGTCCATTTATACTATATAAAACATCTGCCACATTTCCTATTATTCTAGCATCTTTATCTATTACCATCTTTCCAACAATTTCATTTTCTGGAACATAATAAGAAATTGCTTCTTTTCCTTCAAAAAATCCTTTTTTTAATAAAATACATACTCCAAATATGCTTTCATTAATATTTTCAATATCTTCCCAAGAAACTTCACCTACATCAACTTCAATTTTCTCAATAATTTCCTTTTTAGGAATTTCAATACTTTTCATTTCAGCATATTTTATTAAAATTTGTTCAGAAACTTTTTCTTTCATTTCTTTCTCTATTTCCTCATAAAGGTCTTTTATTGTTTTTTTACCAAATCTTTTCTTAATTTTTTGAAGAAGTAAAGAATGCAATGCATCAAAATCTATAATTATTTTTGATTCTTCTTTTGTTTTATAAATTCTTAAACTTACTTTATTTGGAGGATTAATTATTATATCTTTTACATATCCGACTATAAAACCATTCGAATCTATTACTAATGAATCTATTATTTCTTCCCTTTTCCAATATCTTAATTCACTCATTTTCATTAATAATTATTTATTCTTTATTTTTAAATATTAATTTATTTTCTTATAATTTTAAGATTATTTATTAAATCCATTTTTAAATTAATGAAAAATAAAAAAACTAATATATCGCTATATATAAAATAATTCTTTAATGAAGAAAATTTCGCGTAGAGATTTTTTATTAATTATATTAAGTTTAGGTATAGGTGCAATTATCTCTTCTTTATTTTATTTTACAAAAGAGAAAGAAAAGAAAATTTTTTAACTACTTATATAAAAACATTAATTATTGAAAAACCTACTACTATAATTTCTACTATTACTAAGCCAATTACTTATACAATAACACATGAGATAACTAAAACAAAAACAGAAACAATTACTCAAATAGAAACTAAAACTATTACTACTACTCCTTCTATAGCTCATTTAAGTATTGTACGTAAAGAAAATATAGATGAAATGGTTCGTAAAGCTATAGAATTAGTAGGAGGATTAAAAAATCTTAATTCTGGAAAAGTTGTTTTAATTAAACCAAATGTTAATTCTAATGATCCTTACCCTGCTACAACTAATCCTGAAGTAATTAGAAGTATTATTAAAATAGTTAAAGAATATAAACCTAAACGTATAATTGTAGCTGATTGTTCAAATAGAAATTATAGACCAACTATTGAAAGTATGAAAAACGTAGGAATTTATCAAGTAGCAATTCAAGAAGGTGCAGAAGTAATAGGATTGGAAGATATTGGATGGGAAAATATTAAAACAGAAAAAGCAATTAATTGGCCATATGGAATTGAAATTACAAGTATATTAAAACAAATAGATTATTTAATAAGTGTTCCAGTAATAAAAACACATTATATTGCTACATATTCTATGGCTATTAAGAATAGTGTTGGATTGATAAGTGATAAAAGTAGATCATTTTTGCATTCTTATGGAGAGCCAAAATTTGGAAATATGTTAGCTGAAATAAATTTAATTCATCCACCAGATTTTATTATATTAGATGGAACAAAAGCATTTGTTACCGGAGGACCATTTACAGGAGAAGTAAAACAACCAAATATTATCATAGCTACTTCAGATATTATAGCAGCAGATGCTATTGGATTAGCTATTTTAAAATATCTTGGAACAACTAAAAATATTGAAGAAAAATCCATATGGGAGCAACAGCAAATAAAAAGAGCTATAGAAATTGGTTTGGGGATATCTAATGCAAATCAAATTATTATTCATGATGAGAATATAAATGAAATTTCTCAAATAAAGAAATTCTTATTTGAATAAAGAAAGAGTTAATAATAACGGTAAATAATCATATTATGTAATAATTTAGGAGATGAAAAAATTGCAAGTTGAAACTTATAAGTATGAAAAACTTGAAGATAATAAAGTTAGATGCCTTATTTGTCCTCATAAATGTATAATATTTCCAGATAAAATTGGAATTTGTAGAACAAGGAAAAATATTAATGGAAAATTATTTAGTATAGCTTATGGAGAAATAACATCAATAGCTTTAGATCCAATTGAGAAAAAACCATTATATCATTTTTGGCCTGGAAGCTATACTTTAAGTATATCTACTTTTGGTTGCAATTTTCGCTGCCCATGGTGTCAAAATTGGAGTATTTCTCAAGTTAATTTAGAAGAAGTTTATACTAGAAGTATGAAACCTGAAGAAGTTATTTCAATTGCAAAAAAAGAAGGATCTCATATAATTTCATATACTTATAATGAGCCTCTTATATGGTTTGAATTTGTTATGGATACTGCTAAGCTTGCAAAAAAAGAAGGAATGAAAAATGTTCTTGTTACAAATGGTTATACTTTAATAGATACATTTAAGGATTTAGCACCATACATAGATGCAGCTAATGTAGATATTAAAGGATTTACTAAAGATTTCTATAAAAAATATTGTGGAGGAGAAATAGAATATGTTTTAGATGCAACAAAATACATGAAAAAGAGTGGAATACATGTGGAAACAACATATTTAATAGTAACAACTGTGAATGATTCTCGTGAGGAAATTAAAAAAATGTGCGAATGGCATTTAAATGAGCTTGGACCAGATACGCCTTTGCATTTTAGTAGATTTTTCCCGATGTATAAATTTACTGGAGTTGAAGCTACACCAATAAAAACTCTTGAAATGGCTGCAGAAATTGCAAAATCCTATGGTATAAAATATGTTTATTTAGGAAATATTCTTGGAAGTGAATTTGAGAATACTTATTGTCCAAAATGTGGAAAAGCTGTGATCGAAAGAGTTGGATACGATATAATTAATTGGCGTTTAGATAAAGATAATAAATGTATGAATTGTGGTGAGAAAATACTTATAATTGGAGAAAAAGGGTAGATTTTATGCTCATTGGGCCGTGTCCAATCATTTAATTTTTCATAAAATTTTATTATATAAAAGATTTTTATTCATAATTTTAAAATTGAAATTTTAAAAAAATAAAATATCTCCATATAAAATATTAACAATATATCCAATAAATATAAAAACAATTAATGGAATACTTGGAGTAACCCATATATTTTTTATTTTTAATAAA
>Ga0080004_1098157_pt1 | contig 40636 bp, 46 predicted proteins | sample WasSprMetagenome_FD_69207 | JGI IMG/M metagenome (GOLD analysis project Ga0080004, IMG submission 69207) | Sulfidic aquatic microbial communities from Washburn Spring, Yellowstone National Park, USA - WS (SPADES assembly) (version 2) | ecosystem: Environmental > Aquatic > Thermal springs > Hot...
GTTAGCATTAGTAGCTGTAGCACATAAGCTATTAAGGCAAGCATATGCCGTATTAAAAAACAGAAGACCATTTGATGAAAATTTTTGTACTTGACATTTAACATAGAACATTCTAAAGCCGATGAAGAATCTTCTACTTTTACCAAATTTCTAACCTGACTTATTATTTTTAAATTTACTGTACACGTTTTTCATCTGTGTTATAATTTTCATATTATGAAAAAACTAACATTTATCTTACTACTTTTGATATCTTCCTTCTTATTCTCAAACGCCGAAGTAATCACAATGTTAAAAACAGATGATAAGGCTGTTGCCCTTACATTTGATGCCTGTGAAACTAAAACACCATCATATTTAGACCATAAAATCACTGATTTTTTGGTTTCTCAAAAAATTCCCTTCACGCTGTTTGTAAGTGGAAAGTTTATTGAAAGAAATTTTCAGGATTTAAAAAATCTTTATAATACAGGTTTAGTCTCGATTCAAAATCATTCATACAATCATAACAATCATATGGAACTTCTTAGCGAAGAAGAGATTAAAGAAGACGTGCTGAAAAATGAAAATTTAATCATTAAGTTAACAGGAATTAAACCAAAGTATTTTAGGTTTCCTGCCGGTAATTATGATGAAAAAGCCTTACGATTAGTAGAAAGTTTAGGGTATAAAGTAGTTCATTGGACTTTTCCAAGTGGCGACCCGGATAAAAAAATAACAAAAGAGATGTTAATAGACCATGTGATAAGAAATACAAAACCTGGATCTATTTTAATATTTCATGCAAATGGCAGAGGCTACAAAACAGGCGAAGCATTGCCTGAGATTGTTAGAATTTTAAAGCAGAAAGGTTATAGATTCGTTAGATTAGAAGATTATTTATTTTAAAAACTCAGATGAGAAACTGGTAGCTGAGGCTGCTTGTAAAAATCCACACAGTCATTCTGTAACCGGCAGATAATCTCATATTTTTATTGAATTTCTCAACCGATGTATTAGAAGATTAATATTGTTTTTAGTGAAAAATCGGCAAAATGTATATATCCTTACACGTCGTCTCTCTAATCCTCAACCACTTCAACCGCTTTCATCATAGCCTTTGCTTTGTTTACTGTCTCAAGCCATTCTTTTTCCGGCACTGAGTCTGCAACAATTCCAGCTCCGGCTTGGATATACACAGTATCGTTCACTACTACCGCAGTTCTTATTGCTATTGCTGTATCAAGATTGCCGTCGAAGGATATATATCCTACTGCCCCTGCATATACTCCTCTTTTCTCCGGTTCAAGCTCTTCTATTATCTGCATTGCCCTAACTTTTGGAGCTCCGCTAACAGTTCCAACAGGAAAGACTGATTTTAAAACATCAAGTGGGTGTAAATCCTCTCTTAAAATTCCAGAAACATCGGATACTATATGCATAACATGGGAGTAATTTTCTATATACATAAATCTATCTACTTTGACACTACCTTTAACAGCTACCTTGCCTACATCATTCCTTGCAAGGTCTACAAGCATTAAATGTTCTGCCCTTTCCTTTTCATCACTAAGCAAGTCTTCTTTAAGTTTTAAATCTTCTTCTAAAGTCTTTCCTCTTGGTCTTGTGCCGGCTATAGGCTTTGTAAGTATTTTTTTATCCTTCACTGTAACAAGTATTTCGGGAGAAGACCCAATAATTTTTAAATCTTTAAAATCTAAGTAAAACAGATACGGAGAAGGGTTTATTACTCTTATAGCTCTGTAAATGTTTAATGGGTCTGTCTTTATCTTCTTTGAAAATCTTTGAGATAGTACGACCTGTATAATATCTCCTTCTTTTATGTAATCTTTTGCCTTTAAAACTACTTTTTCAAAATCTTCTTTTTTAAAGTTAGAATTCCAGTTTTCAAGGTTTACTTCTTTTTCTTTTAATGTTAATCTTTTTTCTTCTACTGTTATTTTAAGTCTTTCTTCAATTACGTTTAGTTTATTTACAGCCTTATCGTACTGGATTTTTAAATCTTCATTTTTGTTTATTATTGCACAGACAATTATTTTAATCTTGTTAGTTAGATTATCAAATGCAATAACTTCATCACTTAAAAACATAAATAAATCCGGGATTTTTAATGTGTCTATTTTTATATCGGGAATAGGTTCGTAAAAATGGATAACATCATAACCTATATACCCAACAAACCCACCATAAAACGGTGGCAAGCTTTCATCTTTATATGGCTTAAACTCTTCAACTAAGTTTTTTATTTCTCCGATAGGGTCTGTTGTTTTTTTATACTCTATCTGTCCTTTGTTGTAAATTTCAACTGTGTCTTTTTTTGTTCTGATGTAAAAGTTTTCCGAAGAGCCTATAAATGAATACCTGCCTATCTGCTCTCCTTTTTCTACACTTTCAAGAATAAAGTTAAATCTATCCGGTGATGAAATTTTAAGATACACAGACAATGGTGTATCTATATCAAGCAAGATTTCCTTGTAAATTGGAATTACATTAAATTCTTTTGCTAATCCTTCAAATTCTTGAAAGGAAATTAGACCCATTTAGAGCCTCACAATTTCAGATACAAAGTTTTCTTTATCTAAAATATCTATGGCTTCATAATCCGTTAGGTCTAACCTAATTGGTGTGATAGATACATATCCATCTTTTACTGCTGTGTAATCTGTGCCGGGTGAGCATTCTTCTAGTAATGCCTCTTCTCCACCTATCCAGTAATACTCTTCCTTCGAGGGTGAAAGGTACTTAACGATTTCTTCTTTATAAGCTCCTCTTCCTTGTTTTGTGAGCAAAAATCCTTTTATTTTTTCTGCCGGAATTGTGGGAATGTTTACGTTGAGAAATGTTCCTTTTGGAAGGCTTTTAATGAGTAATGCTTTTACTATTTTAACAGCTACTTTTGACACGTCTTCAAAGTTTGGATTCTTAGAAGAGCCTACAGAAAAGGCTACAGATGGAATGCCAAAAAGTGTTCCTTCCCTTGCTGCTCCTACGGTTCCAGAATAAAAAACGTCATTACCTATGTTTGGTCCTGTATTTATACCGGATACCAACAAATCCGGCTTTTGATTTTGAAGTATTACATTCAATCCAAGATGGACACAGTCGGCGGGTGTTCCATCTACGATATAGTAAAAATCTTCTTCAATTTTTTGTATTTTTAACGGTCTTGTAAATGTCAATGAATGGCTTGTTCCGGACATGTTTCTATCCGGAGCCACCGTAACTACTCTAAAATTTTCTTCTATCAACCTATTTCTTATTGCCTGCAATCCTTTTGACTGATAGCCATCATCATTTGTGAGAAAAACTATTTTTTTCACTATTTACTCCTTTAACTTTTAACTTACAAGTCGGAGCGACCCGATTCGAACGGGCGACCTCTGGCCCCCCATGCCAGTGCGCTACCACCTGCGCCACGCTCCGATTATCTGTTATTTTGAATTTACTTTCTTCTTCAAAAGCTTGCCAGGTTTAAAAGTTATGCCAAGTCTGTCAGGAATCAACTTCTCTTCACCGGTTTTTGGATTTCTTCCGATTTTACTTTTCCTTCTTTTAATGATAAACGTTCCAAAGCCTGAAATCATCACTTTTTTTCCTTCGTGTATATCATTTGCTAAATAGTCAGAGATTAAGTCAAATGTTTCATTTACGATGGTGGCTATCTCTTTTTTATCTAACATTATTTTTTCGTTTCTTGCTATTTTGTTAACTATGTCTGCTCTTTTCATCTTCTACCTCTCTGCCATAGTATTTTTTATCTCTTTCATCTACTATTGTGTTGTTTTTACTCCAATATACCATCAAACCAACAATTACTAATGCTGCGACAATAAAAATTACAATAGCAAGCAAAAGTTCAAAGGTTTCACTCATTTTAATTCCTCTTCTAAATAGCTATTTTTATATTTTACATAATTTTCAGCAGATTTTTCTAACCAAGCTATCTCTTCTTCTGTTAATTTTCTCACAAATTTGGCAGGAACTCCAGCCCACAAAGAGTAAGGCTCTATAACTTTACCGGGCGTGACCAATGCTCCTGCTGCAACTATTGAGTATTTTCCTACAATTACACCATCCATGATAGTTGCAGACATCCCAATTAAACAGTAATCTTCTATCGTGCAGGCATGAAGCATAACTTTATGACCTACTGTCACATTATTACCTATTACTGTCGGATATCTTTTATGGTCTACGTGAATAATAGTTCCATCTTGGATGTTTGTTCTTTCCCCGATTCTAATGTAATTAACATCTCCTCTTATAACTACATTATACCAAATGCTTGAATCTTTGCCTATCTCAACATCTCCAATGATTACAGCGTTTTCAGCAACAAAAACTGTTTGGTCTATCTTTGGATGGACTCCTTTGTATGGCTTAATGATTGCCACCTTTTTTCCTCCACTTTTTTATAAACTTAATACCAACAAAAAAATATAACCCTGTAAAGATTAGCATAATAAATATTACAGGTAAAAGTTTTACTATTTCCAAATACTACTCACCTTTATAAGTTGCTTTACTTGTGGCCGTTTCCCAGAGAGTGATCTGAACTACTTTTATATCTTCCTCAAGATTTGCTTCTTTAAGCTTTCGAACTAAATAATCATAGAAGTATTTAGCCAGTGCTTCAGCCGTTGGACAAAAATCAACTACGGTAATCTTCAAGTCTTTAAAATGCTCTTTAAATATTGGATAAAGCGGGTCGTTTATGTCTATTATAAAAGAATGGTCAAATACGTTATCTACTAAATCTTTCAAAGCATTCTTAACATGATAAAAATCCACCACAACATCCTGCTCGTTTAATGTATCAGAGCCAACGGTTACTTCAAGAATATAGCTGTGTCCGTGTAAATTTCTACATTTGTTATCTGTGCAAGCGTATCCTGAAAGAACTGCGGTTTTTCCTTCTGCAAGGTTTTGCTTCCAAACTCTATGCCCTGCTTCAAATCTAAAGACCTTTGTTATTTCATACTTCATTTACTTCACCTCTGCTTTTTAAATATGTTTGTAATATTTCTGCTGCTTTTGGGTCGGTTTTAGCTTTTTCGATGAGAGATAAAATCGTTTCAGCATCTGACCTTTCTTTAATTTTATCAACTTTTTCGCTAACTTCTTTTATCTCTCTACAGGTATTTTTCTTATAGTTAAAAAGGAAGACCATGAAAACAACAAATATTCCAAAGGTTATAAATTGAATTAGATTTAACATAAAAAAAGATTTTTTTGTTTCTTTTTCAAAATTTGTTATTTGATTTTTTAGCTCTTCCTGATTCTTTTTTAGCTCTTCGATTTCTGTTAGGAGATACTCAATTAGTTCTTTATCTGTTTGAGATACGTTCTTAAGTTTTTCGATTTGACTTATTTTTTCTTCTAACTGTTTTTGTTTTTGATATAGAGCATTAACTTGTTGATTTACCTTTTGTAAATCTTCGGCTTTTACGCCTTTATACTCAATTATTTTTGGTTCAATAGTGGTTTCGGCAAATGAAGTGAAAGAAGTGAGAAGTAATAAAAATATCACCCTAAAGCCTGTAAATAATATTAAGTTTTTTTTGAAATTTTTATAATTCAATTTCATTAGCCTCAAAGACGGGACCTTCATAACATACTCTTACATACGTATCATTTTTAACATCCTTGACTACACAGCCTACACAGATACCAATTCCGCAAGCCATTCTACTTTCAAGGGATAGATAGCATAATGCATTTTCTTCCTTGGCTATTTTTGCTACAGCTTTCATCATTCCTTTTGGACCGCAAACTATCAATGGTGCATTTGGATTTGATTTTATAATATCTTTTAAATCCTGCGTGACCAAACCTTTTCTTCCAAAGCTTCCATCTTCCGTGTAATATATTGGCTGGATTTGGTTCTCTTCATTCCATTTAATCATTGATAAATCTTCTTTTTTTCTTGCTCCGTAAATAGCTACAAACCTTTTATTATGCTTTTTTAACTGCTTTAAAAATAAACTTAAGCCGGCATAACCAATGCCACCACCTACAACGATATAATTATCATAATCTTCCGGAAATAGTCTGTTTCCAAGTGGTCCAAGGACGTTTATCGTCTCTCCTTCTTTCTTTTGAGAGATTGCGTATGTTCCTTTACCATAAACGTCATAGTAAACAACTATAGTATCATCCTCCACGTCGGCTATGGCGAAGGCTCTTCTAAGCAATGGGTCGTAAAAATCTTGCAGCGTTGGCTTTATCATGACAAAATGTGCCGGCTTTACAAAGCTTGCTATTTCTGGGACTTTCAGCTTTAGCATGTAAGTTTTCCCGGAGATAAATCTGTTTTCTAATATTAAAGCTTCAACATCTTTTATCAAGACTTAACTCCAAGAAATTTTAGAATTTGTTCAACATGACCTTTAGCTTTTACATTTTTCCAAGCTTTTTTAATGCTCCCATCAGGTGAAATTATAAATGTAGACCTAATAACTCCTTCTGTCTCTTTGCCATACATTACTTTTTTGCCATAAGCTCCATACTGTTTCATAACTTCTTTGTTTTTATCAGACAAAAGAATAAAATTCAAGCCATACTTTTCTTTAAATTTTTTATGACTTTCGATGCTGTCCGGACTAACTCCAACGACTATAGCGTAATTTTGTAATATGTTTAAATTGTCTCTGAAATCGCATGCTTCCGTTGTACAACCAGGCGTATCGTCCTTTGGATAAAAGTAAAGAATAACGTCTTTGTCTTTTCCAAGATAATCTTTGAGACAAAAATTAATCTCATCTCCTTTTTCATCAATTCCTGGAAGGCAAAAATCTACAGCTTTTTCCATCTTTAATCCTCCTTAATCCATGGCTTATATTCAAAAATTTTTTTGTATGTGTATGGACAATTTTCTGGAAAATCTTTTTCTGTTGGAAATCTTCCGAAAAACTTTTTAGCTAATTCTTCATTCTCAGGTTTTTGAAACCAATATACTAAATCTATGACTGCCCGTTTCCAAGCTTTTTCAACATTTTCAACTGCTTTTTGTTTTAAAGATGGATATTCTAAAAAAAGCTTTTCTAAACTCTTTCTTGCATGCAATATGCTATTAATCCATCCTTTGCCTGAATGTTGATAAATTTTAAAAATATCAAAATTGAAAAGATGTTGCAAGATTACTGCCATGTAGCTTATTACACTATCTAAGTGCTTCCTTCCCAAGTCTTCAATCTCCTCAAGAAGATTTTCCCAGTCAACAGAGTCATATTCTCTTTCTTTTAAAAGCTGAAGATTCTCGTTTACCCATCTATAATAATCTTTTTCATACAATTCCTTTAAAAAGTCTTTGCTTATGCTTTGAGTAGCCATATTATCAGACCTCTACTTATACCTTTTTAATAATTCTTCTTCTATATCTGATAATTTAACGCCGGCATCAACCAAAGCAATCAGCAGATGAAAAAGTAAATCGGATGTTTCATACACAATTTCATCTTTATCTTTATTTTTTAAAGCTATAACAGCTTCTACCGCCTCTTCACCAACTTTTTGAATTATTTTATCGCTCCCTTTTTTAAATAAAGATGCAACGTAAGAGCCTTCTGGCATGGCCTCTTTTCTTTCTTGAATCTTTTCATAGAGTTTATGAAGTATCTCAAAAGGAACCGGCTTGGAATCTTTTTCAAGGTTTAGATTTCTATAAAAACAGCTTTCTTCTCCCGTATGGCATGCCGGACCTTCTTCTACAACAAGGTATATGATACTGTCTTCATCGCAATCTACTTTTATATCCATGATTTTTTGATAATTTCCTGAGGTTTCACCTTTTTTCCATAAAGCATTTCTTGAACGGGAATAATAAGTTGCATATCCGGATTTTAATGTTTCTTCAATGGCTTCTTTATTTGCATATGCTTGCATTAATATTTTTCCAGTATAATAATTTTGAGTGATAACCGGAATCAATCCATCTTGATTAAACTTTAAATTGTCAAGGTTCAAAATTTATCTCCTACTATTTAAGATGGTATAGTAATTATTATATCATTTCAACTTTTTGGAAGGAGTTAATGAAATCAGGGCAAACAGTTTTATATACATCTGAAAATGGTTGGTTTGATAAAAAAGGTTTTTATATATTTGAAAAACCAACATTCAAGGTCGTTTATGATAATGACAGCCTTTTGATAAATAAAAATAAAATAAAAACAAGAAGACCTTTACTGATTTTAGAAAAGCTTATAAAAAAATATAATCTTTATGCATTGGGATTTATCAGTTATGACTTTAATAAGCATATTCTAAATTCTAAAAGTTTAAAGAAAGACGATTTAGCTTTGCCAAAAATCTTTGTAAATCTATATAAAAAGTTTGAATTTAAAGAGCGTTTAGATTTACCACCCAAAAAATCAATAATCAAGCAGATAAAGTTTAACACAAGAAAATCTGAATTTATCCAAAAAGTAGAGAAAATAAAAGATTACATATCAAAAGGAGATATATACCAAGCCAATCTATCTCATAGAATTGATGTTTATGGAATTTTTTATCCTTTTAGCGTTTTTCTAAACCTTGTGAAAACTCAACCCACGCCTTATATGATGTTTATAAAAGATTTAGATTTTTCTCTTATTTCCGGCTCTATGGAGCTTTTTTTAGAAAAGAAAGGAAGAGAGATAATCACAAAGCCAATAAAAGGTACAATAAAAAGAGGCTTAAATGATGTAGAAGATAAAGCATTGAAAAATAAGCTTATAAATTCTGAAAAAGAAAGGGCAGAAAATTTAATGATTACAGATTTAATGAGAAATGATTTATCAAAAATAGCCAATAGTGTAAAGGTAGAAGAGCTTTTTAAAGTAGATAAGTATTCAACACTATTTCAGATGAGTTCTACCGTGAAAGGAATATTAAAAGAAAAACTATCTTTTGAAGAGGTTATTTTAAACACATTTCCGCCCGGGTCTGTAACCGGAGCACCAAAGAAAAGAGCTATGGAAATTATAGATGAGCTTGAAGATAAAAAAAGGTCTGTTTACTGTGGAGCAACGTTTTTGATAAAACCAAATTTAGACTTTGTCATGAGTGTAGCTATAAGGCAGATGATTTTTACAAAAAGTAAATGTTCAATCTACGTGGGAAGTGGTATTGTCTGGGATTCTGACCCGATTAAGGAGTATGAAGAGACTTTGATTAAAGCGAAAGCTAATTTAAAGAGTTTGGATTTTGATATAGATTTGATAAATTATTAAGTTAGGTAATAATTTATGATGAGGAGTTTGGTTAAAACAGATGACTCTTTGTATAGCTATAGATGAATATAATCTACTTCCAAATTCTCATGCTCTATATTGTCTTTTCAAGTAGTAGACCATTTGGATTTATGTCCTTAAGATGACATAGAAAGGTTGAATGATAAGCATTAGAAAATAATCTTGTTAGTCACTCTGCAGCCAGCAAAAAATCTCATCTTTTTTCTATTCAGGTCAAAAAATTAAAAAAGAGACCTTTTTGGTATTACGGACTCGGGATGATAAATAAAGCGGAAAATTTGAAGAGTAGGGCAATTCATGAATAACCGTTACAGATAAGAATGGGAAGTAAATGTTTGAATATTGTCATTCTAATGCCGGCTGAGAATCTCCACCTTTCAACTCTCATTCCTCATCTTATCTAAAAGAATATGTTCTTCGGACTAAAAGTCCTCAGGATAAGAGAAAAGGTAAGCTCATTCTATAAATCAACCAACTTTTGCACCATCGCCTTTCTTAAGCAATTCTTCTACGTCTACCTCTTGCATTACGTAAACTTTATCCCCCTCTCTAACTCTTTCAACTGTCTTTAAACCTACAACCATTCCTCTTTCTGCAACTTCAATATTTTTTCTATCAACCTGCATAGACTCAACTTTTTGTCTTACAACGCCGGTAGTTTTTCCGATTATATGGATAGTATCTCCTATTTTCATAGGATTGTTTATAATTCTTACTTCAGCAACGCTTATTTTTGGATAGTACTTGATTACTTCACCAACGTACACTTTTTTCTCTTTTGCTATACTTTGATTTAAACCAAACAATCCTTGACCAAAGTAAAAACCACTGTCCCATTCTCTATGGTATGCCCTTTCTAATAGGTCCCAAAGGTCTTGGTAGCCTTTTGTCTGCCACTCTCCGTTTATTATTCTATCCCTTGCCTCTCTGTACGCATAGGTTACAAGGTATGCATAATCAGGATTTTTATTCCTTCCCTCAATCTTCCAACTATCAGCCCACATCAATTTATCAACAAAATTAATGGTAACCAAATCTCTTGCAGATAAAACATAATCTGAGCCAAGAATAAAATCTGTTCCGGTGTTTTTTGAAGTTATTTTTACTTCAAATTCATGTCTGCAAACTTGATAACATTCTCCTCTGTTGCCTGATGTTTCAAATACATCATGGCTTAAAAAGCATCTTCCAGAAATAGCCATACACATTGCACCGTGAACAAATATTTCAATCTCAAGATTTGTTTTTTCTTTGAGCTGGATTAGCCCATCGAGCTTTACTTCCCTTGCAGGAACTATTCTTTTTACGCCAAGCTCTTCATAAAACTTTGCAGCTTGTGAGTTAGAAACAGAAGCCATTGTTGATAAATGTGTAGTTATGCCTCTCTTTATGGCACCGGATAATACTGCCATATCCCAACCTATAACCGCATCAACGCCTATCTCTTTTAACTGGTCTAATGTCTCATTTACCCAAGGCAAGTCATCTTCAAACACGATGGAGTTTAAGACTATATACTGCTTTACACCTTTGTCCTGAGTAATCTTTCTAATTTCTCTTACATCGTTAATGTCAAATTCAGACTTTAAAGCCCTTTGATTTAATTTTCCAACACCCATATAAATTGCGTCTGCACCAGCTTTAATAACAGCCGCAAGCCCTTCATAATGCCCTACTGGAGCTAAAATTTCCGGTTTATTCATAAAATTTCACCTCTTACTTAATCAATATTTTGTTTTTTATAACAATATATGCCAATTAACCCAGAGAGTACTTTAAATTTTAACTAAACCAAAAAAATAACTAACTTTCTTTCGTCTTTTTTTAAAGCCATGCGAAGAATCTCACCCTTTATGCCTCTGTGACGTCACTCTGAGCGAAGCGAAGAATCTCATTCCTTATATCTCTTACTTATTCACTTACTTTCTTACTTTTTAAACGAGAAGATCCTTAGGACTTACGTCCTTAGGATGACAAAAAAGTAAACTTACGAAAATTTTAGAACATTCTCATTAACCCTTATATGATAATTCTCATTCTAAATAAATTCTTCTAAGTCTCAATGCGTTTAAAACTACTGTAATTGAGCTAAACGCCATAGCCATACCTGCATACATTGGATTTAGTAGGATTCCAAAGATTGGATATAAAAAGCCGGCAGCAATAGGAATTCCAATTAAATTGTACACATACGCCCAAAATAGATTTTGCTTTATTATTTTTAGTCCTTTCTCTGCTAATACCACAGCTTTTATTACACCTTTAAGATTAGAATTTAGCAGTATTATATCTCCGGCATCTTTTGTAATATCAGAAGCTGATTCTACTGCTATGCCAACATCACATTCAGCCATTGCAGGAGCATCATTTATTCCATCTCCTACAAAAACTATACTTTTTTCATAATTTGGTTTTAAGTTTTTGATAAATTTATATTTATCCATTGGCGTCAACTGCCAATAAACCTCATCTATACCAAGAGTTTTAGCTACATTTTTTGCTACCTTCTCGTTATCCCCTGTTAGCAGAACAGTTTTTATGCCTTTATTTTTAAACCACTTTACAACATCAAAAGCTTCTTTTTTTATACCATCTGAAACAGCTAAAGCCAGCACAACCCTATCATCAACAGCACCAAAGATTACGGTGTAGCCGTTTTCTTCGTTTCTCTTTAAAAATTCTAAAAATTCATCTGATATTTTTATACCAATCTCTTCAAAAAGATTTTTATTGCCAATGTACAAATTTTTGTTATCAAAAATGCCAGCTATTCCTCTTCCTGCTAAAATCTGCTTTTGAGAGATATTAACAAAATTAAAGCCGTTTTCTTTCATAAAATTTACGATTGATTGAGAAATAGGATGGTTAATATCTTTCTCCAAGGATAAAATCATTTCTAACCCTTCTTTACTTCCTTTGTACAATGTATCTACAACTTGAAATTTACCTTCTGTTAATGTCCCTGTTTTGTCAAAAATTACAATACCTATATCTTTTAGATTTTCAATTACTTCAGGATTTTTGATTAAAATTCCTTCTTTTGCAGCCCTACCAACAATATTAACTATTGCAATTGGAGTAGCAAGGCCCAAAGCACAAGGACAAGCTATCACAAGAACAGCTAAAGCTGTTGTAAACGCAAAATTTGGTGGATATCCAAGATAGTACCAAATGTTAAACACGATAATAGCAAAGATTAAAACAGATGGCACGAAAACCTGAGATATTCTATCTGCCAGCTGACCAATTTTCGGCTTTTTTGATTGTGCCTCAAGAAGTAGGTTTATAATCTGATTTAAAACACTATCTTTTGCGTTTTTTGTCGCTTTTATCTTGACTACACCAACTTTGTTTATACTTCCCCCTAAAACTTCATCACCTTCCTTTTTATACACAGGATTAGACTCCCCTGTTAAAAACGACTGTTCAACCTCTGTCTGACCTTCTATGACAATTCCATCAACAGGTATTTTGTCACCAGGTCTAACAATTACAATATCGCCTTTAATTATATTTTCCGCCTTTACATGATACTCTTTCCCATCGACTATGATGGTTGCATAAGTTGGCTTTAAAGATAGTAGATTTTTCATAAAGTCTGTTGCTTTTAATTTTGACTTTTGCTCTAAGTATCTACCAAGTAAAACAAAAGTAATGATAGCAGATGACCCTTCAAAATATACATGTCTCATATTTTCCGGAAAAAAAGAAGGAAAAAGTAAGACTAATACAGAATAAAAATAGGCTGAAAAAGTTCCGAGAGAAACAAGCAGATTCATGTCTGCAAGTCTATTTTTTAAAGACATAAATGAAGATTTATAAAACTCATAACCACCATAAAATTGAATTATTGATGCAATGATAAACTGAAAGTATTCATAGTTAGGAAATTTTATAAACATTGATAAAACAAGAAGAGAAAAGATGGAAAGAGAAACTATTAGTTTATGTTTTAGATTATTTAACTCTTCTAACTTTTTTTTTCAAAATTTTCTAAATCAAAGGAAGCATCGTATCCAAGTTCTTTTATTTTATCCACTATTTGCTGTTTGGTTATTTTAGTTGGGTCAAATGTGAAAACACCTTTAGAAGTAGCAAAGTTTACAGAAGCTTCTTTAACTCCATCCATCATTTTTAACGTTGCTTCTATTCCAGCTGCACAGCCTGCACAATGCATTCCTGAGATATTAAGCTGTATAGTTTCTAACTCACCGGATAAACTTTCATTTTTCTCATGGTTAGACTTCTTTCCAAAAAAGAACCAGCTAATACCACCGATTAAAGCTAATGATATGCTAATCATCGTAAAATCTTTCATCTCTTACTCCTTTAAGCTATGTTATTCTTCATGATGAGATTTTGCTAAAAAGTAAATAGCCAACGCTATTAAAAGTATTCCTACTGAAAGATAAAGCAAGTTTAAGACTTCTTCGTACTTAAAACTAACAGCGTGTTTAAAAAATGTAACAATTAAAACCATAACTATAACTTTAGCAAGCTTGTCTTTTAATTGGTCAAGAGAGTGAACGATAAGAATTTTAGAAGACTTTGTATCTTTTTCTGCATAATCTATTTTACTAATAAACAATTCATACAGTCCAACACCAAATATTAAAAGCACTGTTGATATTAAATAAGCATCAATTGCACTTATAATATGCGTAATAGCATCTTTGTGAAAGTTTTCATAGGCTTGAGGGTCTAAAAAAGCATGAAACATTTCACTAAAAACAAGATAAATATCATATGTTCCCACTATGGTTAAAGTTAAAGCAGCAAGGACTGATGCAGCTACTGCAAGAATTACCATCAATCGTGATTCCCATAGTATCCTTTCAAATATCTGTTCAATCAGACCAAAAAACCTATTCATTCATACCCTCTTTTTGTAGAGTTTTTTTGATTTTATTTTATCATATTAACAAACTTCACTTAATGTTTTGGGTGAGAGATTAGCGGTATTTATAAAATTTAAAAATGAGATCCTTCGGCCTCACGGCCTCGGGATAACAGGAAAAGGTTGATTGATAAGCATTAAAGGAAGACTAACCTTATTTGTCATCCTACAGCCGTGCGAAGAATCTCATATCTTTATGAAAATTTCTCACTCAACGTATAATCTTCACTTAATTATATCTAAGATTTCAGAATCATCCAAAATTGCAGATTTATAGAAGATTAGGATGAAATAATCATTAATCTGTCTAACAATTATAAATTCACAACCAGTTTTTAAATTCAAATCGTCGCTTACGTAAGTTTTTGGAATTAAATTAAAGTCATCTAATATTCCCTCATTAAAATTTAACAATCCTCTCTTTAACTTCTCTTTTGTGTTTATGTTAAACAAGACTAAACCATTACAGTTTAAATTTTCGTACAATTCTTTAATAAAGATTTCCGGGTCTAATTTGTCGGATTTAAACATTTTTACTGCGGTGCTTAAGTCGTAAAATTTCCTATAAAATTCAGATTTATCGTTACATTTAAGATTTTCTATATAAAAATTTTTTGCAAGGCTATTAATCTCTTCCTTTTGTTTTTCAAATAAGCTCTTATCAGAAAAATATTTTAAAAGTACCAGCCAAAATCCTAAGATTATAAAGATATAAGTAAAGTCAAAAAAACCGGATAGATATAAGGCTATTCCAAAAATTGATATTGTATAAATGCTCATTAATACAAGGTCTATTAAATTTTCAACAAAGAAAATGAAAGTTATAAAAAATAAAGAAAAATAAATGTTTCCGGTTGTATACATAAAATAGCTAATAAGTAAAATATCAAATAAAAATATAAGATGTTTTAAAAATTTATGATTATGTAAGGGGTAAAGAACTAACGTTCCGACAAAATAAGCAATGGACAGTAAAGTTAAAGGTGTTTTAAAGTCATAATTATAAAGTTGAATGTAAATTATTATTGATAAAGCCAAGATGAATCTTATTAAGATTTGAAGAAACGCGGCATTATTATTCATTCAAAAATCTTCTTTGAAATCAAATTTATTGTAAAAACCGCTTTATTTTTAAATTCTTCAGAGAAAAATTTTTTATCTAAAATGTTGTAAAATTCATTTGGATAGGGTTTTAGCCATAAGGTGTTGATACCTTCAAATTCAAAATTAAAATCTTTGTCTAAGATTAGCGATGTGTCTAAACCATTGTTTTCTATCAATTTCTCCAATCTTTTAATTAGATTTTTATTTATATTATTAACTGCCAATTTTTCATTCCCTACGCCAGCATTGTTTAACAAAAAAAGCAGTAAAATATCATCTTTTTTTAGTTCTTTTAAATTTTTTCTCAAGCATTGAAAATCATTATTGAAATTAATAAAAAATCGAGTACGAAATCCTCTTGGGTATCCGATTTTCATATATCTATCTAAAATTTCTTTAAAGACAATATACGTTGAAAAATCTGAAAGTTTATCTAAATCTGTGATGCTTAAATAATATATAAAAAACTTGTCGCCGTAGCCTATGTCAAAAAATATACAGCTGTTATCTTTTTCACCTACAACATTCAATTTTAAATCAGAATACTTCTTTAAATCTTTTTGAATAATCTTTTCTAACTTTTTCAACCTATCTCAATAATCCAATGTTTATATTTGTCGTTTTTACCTCTTACTGCATCAAAGTATATATCTTTAATCATCTTTGTTATTTTTCCAACTTTGCCGTCTGCTACTGGTTTGCCATCTATTTCAATTACTGGAGAAATCTGAGCTCCTGTTCCACAGAAAAATACTTCATCAGCCACGTAAAGCTCTGTTCTTGAGATACTTCTTTCTACAACAGGTATGTTTAAATCTCTTGCTATTTCCATTACTGCATTTCTCGTTATTCCCTCTAAAATATCATCGCTCACCGGCGGGGTTATAAGCTTTCCGTTTCTAACGATGAAAATATTCTCCGCACTACCTTCGGAAACATAACCGTCTTTGTTTAATACGATTGCTTCTTCTGCTCCGGCTAATAATGCTTCTGTTTTTGCCATTGCTGAGTTTACATAAGCACCTGTAACCTTTAATCTTGGCGGAATCATGTTGTCATTTAGTCTTGTCCAAGAAGAGACCTTAGCTTTAATTCCTTTATCAGTGTCTATGTAATCTCCAAGAGGTAAAGTATAAATTGCAATTTTCGCAGTGTATCCGATTAATTTTGGTCCTATTGCTAAATCAGAGAAATAAACAATCGGTCTTATGTAAACATCTTCTTTATGATTGTTAACTTTAACTAGCTTTGCTGTTATGTCTACAAGTTGGTCTATTGTTTCTTCAATGCTCATGTTTAATATTTTCATATTTTTAAATAGTCTTTCATAGTGTTCTTTAAAAAATAAGCCGTACATTTTATCATTTTCTTTGTTGTAATAAGCCCTAATTCCTTCAAATACTGCTGTTCCATAATGGAAAGAGTTGGTTTTTATGCTGATTTTTGCTTCTTCTTCCGGGACAAATTTGTTTTCAAAATATACTATTGCCATATAATTCCTCCAATTTTTTATTTAAAAAATTTTATCATTTTATACAGAAGCTTGCAATTTAAATAAAAAAAATGATAGAATATTAAAATTAATTTTTATTTTAGGAGGATGAAAGGTTAATGGCAACGGTAGTAGTAGAAGGTGATTTTGAGAAAGCATTAAAAAAATTCAAAAAAATAGTTGAAAAAGAAGGTATACTTACAGAGTATAAAAGAAAAGAATTTTATGAAAAACCATCTGTAAAAAGAAAAAGAAAAGAGAGAGCTGCAAGAAAAAGATTAATTAAAGCATTAAAGAAAAAAGGATTACTATAATATGGCTGCAGAGCTTTTTAACAAGCTTCAAGAAGAGATGAAAGCCGCGATGAAGAGCGGCGATAAAGATAAGCTTTCAACAATCAGAATGTTAATCTCTGAAATCAAAAAAGTTCAAATCGATTCAAAAAAAGAGCTTACTGACGAAGAGATAATTTCTATACTTCAAAAATATATAAAGCAAAGAAAAGAAGCATATACACAGTATGAACAAGCCGGCAGAAAAGACTTAGCAGAAAAAGAATTAAAAGAAATAGAGATAGTTCAGCAATTCTTACCACCGCCATTATCAGAAGAAGAGTTAATAAAAATAGTTGAAGATACAATTAAGGAGGTTGGTGCCTCTTCTATAAAAGATATGGGGAAAGTGGTTAAAGCTGTTATGGATAAAGTAAAGGGAAGAGCAGAAGGGTCTTTAATCAGTAAGATAGTTAAAGAAAAGTTAAGTTAAAAACTACTTTTGACGAAATATTAATTATGGTTGATTTAATTTTATTGCTTATTTTTATTTATTTGTTATTTAATGGTCTTTACAGAGGTTTTTTTAATATTTTCTTGAGAATTCTTGGATTTGGTTTGGGAGTTTTTTTAGGATATTTGTTCTATAAACCACTTAGTATTTTCTTCAGTAAAGTTTTCTCAGGTAATATTTTGATCATAGATTTCATGGCTTTCTCTTTCATAGTTTTGCTTATCTTAGGACTAAGTATCATTGTTGATAGTTTACTAAAAAAAAGACTTTATACTATCAAATATGTAAAACTTACAGATAGAATACTTGGTGGATTACTTACTGTTGGTATCTTTAGTTTTTCTTTATTCATAATCTCAGAAGTAAAAAACAAAAATAAAGTCTTAAATACTCTCCTTTCAAATTCAAAACTTATCTCTACAATAGAAAGGGTCAAACAGTCAAATTCTAATTGATTCTATCTTCTTATTGACTTAAATTTATTTTAAAGTCTTTAAGGAGTGGAGATGTTCTAAAATTCTTGCAAGTTGTATAATGCACTGGTAAAATGAGTTTACTTTTGTCCGTCATCTTGAAGACATAATTCCGAAGGATCTCCTCTTTTGATTTCTTGATTTAAAAAAATGAGATTCTTCGCTGACGCTCACAATGACAAAATATGACAACTGTTGACTTTCTCTGTCATCCTGAGGCCGTAAGGCCGGAGTATCGCCTCTTTTATTGTTATTTGAAAGCAAGAGGAGGTAAAAAAAGATTCTTAACTCGGCTACAGAATGAAGATGTTGATTTTTGCAAGCAGTTTCTAAAAGGAGTATAGCTATGAATATTGTAATTTATGGTTCTGATGGTTTTGTTGGTAGATATATAGTTAGAAATCTTTACAATAAAGTTAATCTTATTTTGCCTGCAAGAAATATAAAAAAAATTCAGAAAGTATTTAAAGATTTAGCTTTAATAAATTATGTTCAAATAAACGAAGATAACATTCAAGAACCTATTTATAAATTTAATCCGGACATGGTTATCAATCTTATCGGAATACTCACAGAAACAAGCAATCAAACATTTGAAAAGGTTCATTTTGAAATAACAAAGAACTTAGTAGATGCAAATAAAGCCGTCGGTGTTAAAAAATTCGTTCAGATGTCTGCCCTTGGTGCTGATGTTAATTCTAAAAGCAGATATCTAAAAACTAAGGCAATGGCTGAAGAGTATGTTATAAAATCTGGATTGAATTATGTCATTTTTAGACCTTCTATTATAATTGGGAGAGAGCAAAAACTGTTTGAAGATTTTAGATTCTACAGCAAGATAATTCCAATATTTATGGCTCCTTATGACGCAAGAGTGCAGCCCGTAAGCGTTTTAGACGTTGCTGATTGTTTTGAAAAGGCTGTTATTTCTGATGTAAAAAATTCGATTTTTGAGCTATGCGGTAATGAAGTTATAGATTATGTGGTTCTTTTTAAATTTGCCTTAAATTTTATAGGTGTCAAAAGAGCTATTATGCCTGTCCCAAAGAGAACATTTAAACTACTTTTACCAATATTCTCTTTGATGCCTAAGCCTATCATGACTTTGGACCAGTATTATATGCTTGAAAAGGACAATGTTTGTTGTGGAAGATATAAAGGAGTTAGAGACTTATTAGGTTTTGTAAGAGATTGGAAAAAGGATTTTTAGGATATATTTGGCTTTGGTTCAGTTATATAATATCCTTGTGAATAATCTATTCCCATTTCTACAACTTTATCAAAAACTTCTTTTGAATGAACAAATTCAGCAATAGTTTTAATACCAAGTTTATTTGCAAAACCAACGATCGTTTCAACAACTATTTGAGAGTTTTTATCTGTATCTAAATTTTTTATTAATGATGCGTCAATTTTCAGATAGTCAACATCTAAGTTTAAAATATGTGCTAAAGTGGGATATCCTGAGCCAAAGTCATCTATTGCTACTTTACAATCGTACTCTTTAACATTTTTTATAAATTGAGAAACTTCTGCATAATTTTCTATTCTTATAGATTCTAAAATTTCAAAAGTTATTTTTAAATTATTATTTCTAATACGTCGAGTAAGAAGTTCATTAAAATTATTAGATTCTTTGCCGGTTGTAGAATGACAACTATACTTTCTTCTCCATTTTTTCCACTTTCCCTGTCATCCTAAGGACAAAAGCCCGAGGGGCCTCCTCTTTAAATTCTATAAAAACCACTTATTTCTCACCTAAGGTATTTAAAAACACTACTCTTTTCTCCTATAATAATCGTATTTTAGATTTCTAAACCATATTTTGGCTTCCTCTTCTGTATCAAATGGTTTAGATTTTAAAGGCGTAGGATGGTTTGTATAAAATAGCCATATGTACTTACCATCTTCATAAATTAATTTTACTGCAGAAACATTTTCCATCATCACATAATAATTATCGTCAATTTCTTGAAACATCTTGACCCTCATTTTCCATTACTTTTAGCTCTTTATGTTTTTTAATAAACCATCTTATTGAAGATATAACTATAATCGTTAATGTTATAGAACCTGATATAAGCTTTGCAGTTGTTATATCCATATCAAGGATCCTAAACAAACTAAACCATATAAAAACATATGCTAAATAAGAACCATAGAGCAAAAGAGCTATAGATAAAGACTCCCAAATTATTTTTCCGACCATAAAAATCTCCTATCTTGAAATTTCATTCTTTATAGTATATTTTAACCTATTTGAAAATATGGAGGTAAGAGTGTTCCAAAAATCCCAACTGTCATTCTGCAGCCGGCTAAGAATCTCGTATTTTTCTTTTCAAGTTAAAAAATCAAAAAAGAGATCACTTGGCCTTCGGCCTCAGGATGACAAGAAAAGACAAATTTACTAAAATTTTGGAACACTCTTATATGGAGGTTTTGAATGTTTTTAATAATTTTTTTCAGTGTATACGGATTTATGCATCTTTACTTTATTAAAAAGTTAAAATCTGCTTTTAATATCAGGTCTAAATTCTTATATTTAATTCTGATAATGACCTTATCTCCTGCGTTTTATAGGTATTACGATAAGCTTGGATATGATAATTACTATATGTCTCTTTTTATCCTGCTTTGGATGGGCTTTATTATGCTTTTTTTCTTGTATTATCTTTTTATAGATATTTATCATTTTATTTTAAAAATTTCGGAAAAGATGTTAAAGCATAATCCACTACCTTACATTAGCAGCTCTAAGAGTTTTATTTTTATTACCGTTTTGACATTATCTTCAATGGCTTATGGATATTATGAAACTTTGAATTTAAAAGTTTACAAGTTTGAGATTTACTCAGATAAGATTAAAAGAGATGTTAAGATTCTTCATATTTCTGACCTTCATCTAAATCAAGTTATGAGAGAGGATAAGATAAATCTTATTCTTGATGTTTATAACAAAGAAAAGCCGGATATTGTAATCTCAACCGGTGATTTGGTAGATGGATATGTACTTAATAAAGAAAGCTATATAAACCTGTTAAATCAGATGAATCCACCCCTTGGAAAGTATGCTATTCTTGGAAATCATGAATATTACAACAATGTAAACCAAGCAATAGAATTTACCAAAAAAGCCGGTTTTACGGTTTTGAGAGATGGAATATTTTCTATTCAAGATTTAGCTTTTGTTGGAGTAGATGACGAAGAGGCTGAAAAGTTTAAACTAAGGAAATTAATACCGGAAAAAGAGTTATTTAAAAGCGTTGATGATTCTAAATTTATTATCTTTTTAAAACATCAACCAAAGCTTGACAATGGTTTAATTGGTAAATTTGACCTGATGCTTGCGGGTCATACTCATGGGGGCGTTCTTTGGCCTGTAAAATTTATTTTGAGAAAGATTTTTATAACAGATGCAGGATTTTTAAAGATTAATAATAGTTATATCTTTGTAAGTAGAGGAATAGGAACAGGTGGACCACCAATTAGGATTGGATGTCCTCCGGATATGGCTATTTTTTACATCAAAAGCTCCTCCAGATGAAATTATCCACCCGGAGGAGAGGAGGTTAGTATCATGAGAAAAGTATTAAATATTATAAATCAATCTTGAAATACCTTTGGTCAGAAATTAGCAAATTTTAAAAAGAGACCCTTCGGTTTACAGTTTAAGGATGGCAAGGAAAATGAAAGTAGAGGCAATTCATGAAATGCCATTACAAAAGAGAGTGAGAATTTGGAAGTAAAGTATTTTCATTCAGAAGCTGCAAAAAGAATTTTCTCCTTTTGTTGAATCTCTCACCTGACGTATACAATAAAATAATATTAAAATCAGTCTTCGAATTTAAAGTAAGCTTTTTCTGATTTAATAAAGATAAACTCATCCTTTTCCGGGTTGTATGCAGTTAGTTTGTTTCCAAGACATGCACCTGTGTCAACGCCATAACAAAGATTATTTATATAAGGTTCATCAAAAACTACATGACCGTATACAATTTTAGGTGAGTTTTCCTCTACTTTTCTGTATTTTGTCCAATCTTTTCTCTCCGGAAATCCTTTTTCTGTGTATTTTCCTGTTGTTTCTCCGTATAAAACAAAGCTTTTTACTTGTTTGTCAGTCCTTCCTATAAACTCATCTTTTATTCCTGCATGTGCGACCACTACGTTATTATTAACGATTATGTAAAGTGGCAATCCTTCGTAATATGAAATTATTTTTTCTCTAAGCTCTTCTTGTAGGTTTTTGTTTAAGGCTAAGAATTCCGATACAGTTTTTTGCATTCCGTAGGATATACTTACATTGCTTCCTTTTAACCATCTGACAAATTTATCAAGATGATTACTTTTTACTTCATAGTATTCTTTTTTATAATAAAGGTCTATTGTGTAAAGCAACGTTTTTAAATTGTAATCTCCTCTATCTATTGTATCTCCAACGGAAATAACAATTAAATCTTCTCCGTACTTTTCTTTAGCCACGTTTATTAAGCTTTTAAACTCGTTATAACAGCCGTGTATGTCTCCGACTACTATATAAGGGTTTTTAAGTTGTAAGTTTAGATAATATTCCATACTTATAAATTAAGTCCTTCATAAACTTTGTCTATATTGTACCTCATCATATTTAAGTAATCTCCTGTCTCACCCATAGAGTCTAGAAAAATTACTTTTGCTCCTGTTTGAGATATGACGATATTGGCAGTCTTTGGATTGAAAAACTGCTTTGATGTAAAAATTGCTTTTACATTGTATTTTTTGATTTTTTGAATTACTTCTATCAGATGTTTTGGTGATGGCTCTCTTCCATGACCCATTTCTATCTCTGCAAGATAGATAAGATTAAATCTTTTTACAAAGTAAGGAAATTCATAATGATAAGATACAAAGTATTTATTTCTCACCGATGAAAGTTTTGATTTTCCATAGTTTAAAATTTCATTTACTTTTTTTTCAAATTCTAAATAGTTTGATTTATAAAATTGTGCATTTTGTTTGTCTTTGGATGCTAAAAAATCCATAACTGCTTTGGCTATTAATTTTGCATTTTCTGGGTCTAACCATACAGCCGGATGGATCTCATCATGGTCTTCTTCTTTTAAAAGAACCATTCCTTTGAGGTTTGTTATCTGCATTAATTTTTCTTTTTTAAGATTTTTTGTAAGGCTTGATATGCTTGGCTCTCCATAGCCTATAAATACAAATAAATCGCTTTCATATACTTTTTTTATATCCAACGGCTTGTATTCGTAAGTATGAAAGTTTACGTTTGAAGGGATTATGTAAGCCACATCTACTTTATCTTTCCCAACTTCTTTTACTATATCTGCCAAAGGTTTTATAGTGGTTGTGATCTTAACTTCTGCAAATGAAAAACCAAAAAGTAGTAAAACTGATAAGATTGCTTGATAAATTCTCACTTTAACCCTCCTAAACATTTTATAAAAACTTATACTTTGAGTGAGAAATTTAAAAAATACGAGATTCTTCGCTGGCTGCAGAATGACAAATAAGGCTTCCCTTCCTATAATGCCCATCAGTCAACCTTTCCTTGTTATCCTGAGGACTTTAGTCCTTAGGGTCTCCTTTTTAGATTCTAAAAAAATTGCTAATTTCTCACCCTTTTATAGTATACAGAATTATCTTCTCTTATACCATAGCATTGCAACAATATTTGTCATAAATTTAAAATTTCATGCCTGTGTACAGTTTTTCTTTTTTGGCTTTTTGTTTTTTTCTTTAAGTATTCTCGAGTGTCCCAAATTTTTTGTAAGTTTACCTTTTTGTAATCCTAAGGGCGTAAGTCTGAAAGTACTCCTCTGTTGATTTTTGATTTAAAAAGAAAAACAGGAAATTTTCGCCGGCTGCAGAATGACGACGTTTATTTTTAGAAAAGTCTCTTAAATATTTTAACTTTCTCTTCTGATAGTGATAATAATGTAAGCGGACTATTCTTAGTAATTGCTAATTATCATTTTATTGCTTCAACCTCAGCTTTTCTTTTAACTCTTCTGCCGATTTTAATAGCCTATGTGATATCTCCGGTGTAAGGGTCATGTATTGATTTAAAGATTTAAAAGTATTTGGAACTGTTTTAAAGTTAATCAATGCTTTTTCTCTGATTTCTTTTAAAGATGGAAGGCTTCTTACAAGCTCACCATTTTCTATATAAAGTTTGAGCATTTTAACAGAGTTGTCAAAATGTTCATCAAAATGTCCTACAATATCTTTAAAGATAATGCCATTTTTGTAAATTCTAAAAAGCTGTTTTTTGAAAGGTAATGTCATTTTTTTCCTGCTTAACTTGATTTTTGGCTTTCTTTCATACTCTACCAATTTATAGGCACAATCTAAATATGGTAAATCTGCGCTTGTTACAAGTTCTGTTCCAACACCGAAGCCATCAATCGGAGCTTTTTTATCCTGAATCAACTCTTTTATCTTATATTCGTTCATGCCACCGCTGACAAAAATAATTGTATCTCTAAAACCGTTTGCATCAAGAAGCTTTCTTGCTTCTCTTGATAAAGTTGCTACATCTCCGCTGTCTAACCTGATACCTTTTATTCTGATGCCAAGTTTTTTGGCTACTTTTATAGCGTTCTTCACACCTTCTAAACTGTCGTATGTATCTACTAAAAAGATCGTGTTTTCTGGATAAACCGATGCAAAATTTTCAAAGGCTTTTTCTTCTGTATCATGAGCCATTATGAAAGAGTGTGCCATTGTTCCGTAGATTGGAATTCCGAAAGCTTTACCTGCTAAAACGTTCGATGTTCCTACAAAACCGCCAATATAGCTACTCCTTGATGCTATCATTCCTGCATCTGTGCCGTGAGCTCTTCTCAGTCCAAAATCTACAAGTATAGCTTTTTCGGCAACGCTGTAGCATCTTAAGGCTTTTGTTGCTATAAGGATTGAGATTTGAAGCGTGTTTATTAAAAATGTCTCGATAATCTGGGCTTCTATTAATGGGGCTTCTACTTGGACTATGGGTTCATTAGCGAAGACTATCTCTCCTTCATCTATAGCATATAAATTTCCTGTAAATTTAAAATTTCTAAGGTATTCTAAAAAGTCTTCTGAAAACCTGCCTGTTTGTCTTAAAAATTCTATGTCTTCTTCTGTAAATTTTAAATTTAAGAGATAATCTATTAAAAGTTCAAGTCCTGCGTTTAAAAAATAGTTTCTTTTGTTTGTTGGTCTGATAAAGAAATTAAAAACAGCAGTGCCATTCATTCCTTTATTAAAATAGACCTGTGCCATTGTAAGCTCATACAGGTCTGTCAAAAGAGACATATTATCTTTATTTACAAATCTATTTACTGTCATTTTTGCTCTTTTTCTGATAAATATTCAGCTAAAGTGTCGCTAAGCTGAGTGATGCTTCCGGCCCCAAGGGTTAGTATTACATCACCTATTTGAATAATATTTTTTAACAGGTTTTCTGCCTCTTCTAAATTTGCTACATAATAGACATTTTTTCTGAATTCTCTGATTTTCTCTGCCAATTTTTCTCCTGAAACATTTTCAATTGGACTTTCGCCTGCTGAATAAACTTCTGTTACGATAGTAATATCCGGGATATCAAACGCTTTTGCAAATTCTTCAAATAAGACATTTAATCTTGAATATCTATGAGGTTGAAATACTGCTATTATTCTTCTGTCTTTAAAATAATCTCTTGCTGCTGACAATGTTGCTTTTAGTTCTGTTGGATGGTGTGCGTAATCATCAATGACAACGATATCGTTAGAGTACTTTATCTCAAACCTTCTTTTTGCATTTTTAAAGTTTTCTAAGCTTTCTTTTATGACACAAAAAGGAACGTTAAGCTCATTACATATCGCTATTGTAGCAAGGGCATTATAAACATTATGAATGCCTGGAACCGATAGGTGTATCTCTCCAAAATCATTGACTTTGAATTTGTATCTACCGTTTTCTAATCTTAGGTCATAAGCTCTTATATCTGCATCTTCTGAAAATCCAAATCTTATGACTTTTCTTTCAATGTAAGGCAAAATGCTTTTTACGTTTTCATCATCTATGTTAACAGCTGCTGCTCCATAAAATGGTACTTTATTTGCAAAAGCAACAAAAGCTTTTTTAATATCTTCTAAGTCTTTATAAAATCCTATATGTTCTAAATCTATATTGTTTATTGACACAATCGTCGGAGTTAATTTTAAAAAAGAACCATCGCTTTCATCTGATTCTGTGACTAAGAACTCTCCTCTTCCAAGCTTTGCATTACTGCCGTATGCTTCCAGTTTACCGCCAATCACAACCGTTGGGTCAAATCCGGTTTTTCCAAGAACGGTTCCTACCATGGATGTTGTTGTTGTTTTTCCATGACTTCCGGCAATGGCTATTCCATATTTGAACCTCATCAATTCAGCAAGCATCTCCCCTCTTGGTATTGTCGGAATTCCAAGCTGTTTTGCCTTTATCATTTCCGGGTTATCGGGTTTTACAGCTGATGAATATACTACAACATCCGCATCTTTAACGTTTTCTTCACTATGTCCTATGAATATTTTTGCTCCAAGATTTCTCAATCTTTCGACCGTTTGAGATTCTTTTAAATCTGAACCTGTTATCGTGTATCCTTGGTTTAGTAATAATTCAGCAATGCCGTTCATTCCAGAACCGCCAATCCCGATAAAATGAATTTTTCTAACTTTACCTCTAAACAATTTTTCCTCCGTCTATAATTTCTTTTACTACTTCTGCATCATCAAAATGTAAAATTTTATCACCTATTATCTGATAATTCTCATGTCCTTTCCCTGCTATTAAAATTATATCTTTTTCTTTTGCCAAATTGATAGCTTTTTCTATTGCCTGTTTTCTATCTACAATAGTTATTACTTTATCTTTATCTTTAATTCCGGCTAAGATATCTTCTATTATTCTTAATGGGTCTTCATTTCTTGGATTATCAGATGTTAGAATTACAATATCAGAGAGACTTTCTGCCGCCTCTCCCATCAATGGTCTTTTTGTCTTATCTCTGTTGCCTCCTGCTCCAAACACTGTTATGATTCTATTTTCTTTGATTTCATTTAACGATTTTAAAATGTTTTCAAGTGCATCCGGTGTATGGGCATAATCTATAACCACTATAAAACCTTGTCCTTCTATTACTTCAAACCTTCCTTTAATCGGCTTTAGATATAATGCTTTTTCTTCTAAGAATTTTAAATCAAAACCATCCTTTATAAGAAAAGAAACGGCAGCAGATAGATTGTAAATATTAAAAACCCCTCTTAATTTTGTTTTGATTTTACTTAATGTATCTTTATATTTATAGCTAAATTCAGTCTCAAAAAGTGAAAGTCTATGATCAAGAATCCTAAAATTTTCAGATGTTTTTCCGTATGTGATGATTTTGCTATCATTGACTTTTAAATGGTTTTTTAGATAATCTAAGATTCTTCTTCCGTAATCGTCATCTACGTTTATACTGTAAATTGCTTCTTTATTGAATTCATCAACCTGCTCAAAAACTCTTCTTTTTGCTAAGAAGTAGTTTTCCATTGTTTGGTGATAATCAAGATGGTCTTGTGTTAGATTCGTAAAAATTCCACCATGAAACTTTGTTGAATAAACTCTGTACTGGTCTGCTGCATGGGAAGAAACTTCTGCAACAACTACGTCCGCACCTTTATCTTTCATTACTTTAAGTGTTTTAAACCATTCAACCGGGTCTGGAGTTGTATGTCCTGAAGATAATACCTCATCTCCAACTCTGTAATTGATTGTACCGATTACACCGACTTTATACCCAGCCATTTCATAATACTGGGCAAGTAAATTTGATGTTGTAGTTTTTCCATTTGTTCCTGTAATTGCTATCACTTTTAACTTTTCAGACGGATTATCATAAAACCTGTTTGACGCTAAAGCTAAAGACCTTCTACTGTTATCTGTCAAAACAACAGTTATGTTTTTTCCTTTTAAACTTTCAGCATACTTTTCATCTTCTATAAAAATTACAGATGCACCATTTTTTATAGCCTCATCAATAAAGTTATGACCATCTACCGATGTGCCTTTAATGGCAAAAAATGCGTAATTCTTCTCGACTTTTTTGCTGTTATTTGTAATTCCTTCTATAACTGTCTCTTGATTTCCATAGATTATTTTTTCATCTGTTAATATCTCTTTTAGTAATTTCATCAACGCTCCTTAAGGATACAATTAAGGTTAGATGTAAAGCATTTTTTCAATTGTTAATCTTACACTTTCACCTAAAGCATTTAGATTATATCCACCTTCAAGCATGAAGACATAAGGAACATCCGCTGACTTTAAAATATTTTCTACTATCGTTCCAATTCCCTCTGTTGATACTTCTAAGTAAGTTAATGGGTCATCTTGATGTAAGTCATAGCCGGCAGAAACAAGAATTATGTCTGGATTAAAAGACTTTACAAGCTCTGGCAGGGTTTGACTGTAAATTTCTATATAGACTTCATCACCTGTACCGGCGGGCAGTGGAACGTTATAAGTATATCCGTAACCTTTTCCAACTCCTTTTTCATTTTTTGAACCAGTTCCCGGATAAAAAGGATATTCATGGGTTGAAAAGTAAAATACAGTGTCATCGTCGTAGAAAGCTTTTTGTGTACCGTTTCCATGGTGGGCATCAAAATCTATTATAAAAACTTTATTAAAGCCTTTTTGCTGTGCATATCTTGCTGTTATAGCAATATTGTTAAATATACAAAATCCCATTGCTTTATCTTTTTCTGCATGATGACCAGGTGGTCTTACAGCACAAAACGCCCTTTCTATCTTTCCATTAACGATATTATCGATTGCTTCAAGACCTGCACCTACTGCCATCACAGCAGCTTCATACGAATACTCTCCAACATGTGTATCCGGGTCTAAATATCCACCACCGGCAGCACAAAAATCCATTATTTCTTGCGGGTAGTAAGTATCATGTATCAATGTTATTTCCTTGGCCGATGCTCTTCTTGGCTTTAAATGGATTAATTTATCCTTTATAGGCTCTAAATATTTATTTATGTAAATAAGTCTTTCCGGAGATTCTGGATGACCCATTCCTGTATCATGTTCTAAATATATATCATCGTAAAAATAACCGACTTTCTTCACGATACTACCTCACAAATTGAATAATGATAAAATTATACAATACTTTAGGCATATTTTATTAACTCTTAAGGAGAAAAATGGAAAATATAAAAATAGTTGATAATATGGTGTTGAAAAATGCTTTAACAAAATTAAGAGATAAAAATTTAAAGTCTTCTCAAGTTAGAAAACAGATAGAGATAATAGCAAAGATTTTATTAATTGAAGCTTTAAAGAATGAAAATCCGATATACACAGAAGTAGAAACACCCATTGCTAAGGGTACTTTTGAAACATTGGAAGAAGATAAATACGTTATTGTTCCGATCTTAAGAGCCGGTTTGCCGATGTTAAATGGATGCTTAGAAGTTTTACCGGAGGCAAAAGCCGGATTTTTAGCAATAAAAAGAGATGAAGAAACATTAAAAAGCACATTATTTTATGAAAGATTTCCTGATTTAAATGGTAAAACTGTGATAATCGTCGACCCGATGGTTGCAACAGGTAGTTCCTTAGAGTATGCAATAAGTGTGATTAAAAAACATTTTCCTGAGAAAATTATTTCATTAAATATAGTTGCATCTCCGGAAGGAATCAGAAATGTAAGTAAATTTAAAGATGTTTTATTTTACATAGGTCAGATTGATAAAGGATTAAACGACAAGGGTTATATAATTCCAGGTATTGGCGATGCTGGAGATAGGGCTTTTAATACATAAAATACAAGATGTTAAGCGTAAAGTTGAAAAAAGAAGTGTTGATAGGATATTAATATACTGTATCTAATCACATATTGAAAGATAGTTTGTGGTTTACTACAGAAAGGTCTATTCAGTCTCAATCGAGCTAAGCTGTATGAGTAATGAAAAGATGTAAATTTAGAATATTTTAATTTTTTTAGTTGATACCTTGGGTGAAAAATTACTGGTTTTCATAAAATTTAAAAAGGAGATCCTTTGGACTTATGATGTCCTCAAGATGAAAAGATAGAGTGGAAAAGTGGAAGAGAAAGTAAAGTTGTCATTTCTGCAGCCGGTGAAGAATTTCAGGCTTTGGTTGAATTCCTCACCCGACGTATGATTAAGCATCTAATTTATTACTTATTTCACAGATTGCTGTAAAATTTCTGTTTTACTACAAGAAAGTCCAGCCAGTCTGAAGCTAAATAAGTTGTATAAGTAATGAAAAAATATAAAGTTATAATGACTTCAATTTGTTGTTTGCTGATAAAAGCTACTTAACTATGCCATTTTGCAATTATAGCGGAATTTCCGTCTCTTACTTCTCACCATCTTTGAAAAAGAAGTTCCCCCGGCTTTGAAGTCTTAGAATAAAGGATAACAGTATTAATACATCACTTTAAAACCATGCGAAAACTCTCAATAATTCTATTTGAGATCTATTTTGCTTATTTCCATTTTTTATGTTAATAATAAAATAATTTTGGAACAGTCTATATAAAATTTGACTTTCTTTCTTTACTGATTTATAATTATTAATAATAATTACTATTAAGGAGGAGTTAGATGAAAAAATTAGCCATAGCTGGATTGGTCTCTGCTACTATCGTTGGTGTTGCTTCTTTTTCTATTGCAGCACAAAAAATTAATGATAAGGATTTATTAAACCAAGCAAGAAACTACTTCCAACCATTACCAAAACAAATACCAGCACCATCAGATAATCCAACAACAAAAGAAAAAGTAGAGCTTGGAAAGAAACTTTATTATGACCCAAGATTATCTTTAAGCGGTGTTATTAGCTGTAATACTTGCCACAACTTGGCAACCTATGGAGTAGATGGCGTTGAAACATCCCTTGGACACAAGTTCCAAACAGGTGGAAAAAATGCACCAACTGTATTAAACGCAGGATTTCACATTGCACAATTCTGGGATGGAAGAGCTAAGGATCTGGAAGAGCAAGCAAAAGGACCAATCTTAAATCCCGTTGAAATGGCTATGCCAAACCCAGAAATTGTAATAGCAAGATTAAAATCTATTGATGCATATGTTGCAGAGTTTAAAAAAGCATTCCCACAAGATAAAGACCCTGTTACTTACGACAACGTAGCAAAGGCTATTGCTGCTTTTGAAAGAACCTTAGTTACACCATCAAGATTTGACGAATTCCTAAAAGGTAATACAAAGGCATTGACAGAAAAGGAAAAAGAAGGATTGAAGTTATTTATGGAAAAAGGTTGTGCATCTTGTCATAATGGTGTTGCAGTTGGTGGCGGTATGTTCCAAAAATTTGGAATCGTTAAACCATATCCATACCAAGACCCTAATGACTTAGGTAGATACAATGTTACAAAAAATGAAGCAGACAAATATGTTTATAAGGTTCCATCTTTAAGAAACGTAACAAGAACGTATCCTTACTTCCATGATGGAAAAGTTTGGGATATAAGAGAAGCTGTTAAAATAATGGGAGAAACACAACTTGGAATTAATCTAACAGAAGAAGAGGTTGATAAAATTGTTGCATTCTTAGATTCTCTAACCGGAAAAATACCAGAAGATGCTTTAAAATTGCCGGTTCTACCACCTTCTTCACCTAAGACACCAAAGCCTCAAATATAACAATCCTTGCCGGGAGCTTAAAGCTCCCGGATTAAATCATTTTATATCAAAATAATCCTTTCCTCTGATAGCCCTATCGCTCCAACCTTGTTTTTCCCAATATCCTTTATAATCATAACTAACGACTTCTATCTCTTTAATCCATTTGGCAGATTTATAACCCCACTTTTCAGGACACACAACCCTTAATGGATATCCATGGTCTAAGTTTAACGGTTTAAATAACCTTCCGTCTTCATCTGCGTTTATCTGATATGCTAAGACTGGATTGTATTGATTGATATAATCAATCTCTATGCTTGTATGATATCCGTCAAAAGACCTAAAGACAACTTCTTTACTGTTTTTCAATGGCTTTGATTTTTCTAATATTTTAGATAACAAAACTCCTTTAACTTTTATCTTCCCGATTTTATCACCTTTGGCATTAGAGACACATTCAAGGATCATATCTTTTTCTACAAAATCCATGCTTAAAATATCTTGATAGGTATATTCAAAGCTCTGCTGAACATCACCGAATACTTTTAATCTATAATTTTTTAAATCCAAATTTTTAACAGAATCTGGAACACCTTTAACATCAACAATGTAAAGCTTATCTTGCGGTGTATACTTACTCAAATCCACCGTCTTAGTCTTTTTAAAAGCATCTAAAATTCCTGCAAGGGATTCAAAAGGAAGTAAACCAAGGCTAATTAATCTCAATAAGTCTCTTCTACTCATAACTATCTCCTATTTAATATGCAAAAATAAAAGAAAGATAAAAATTAAAATATTAAGAGTCAAAACAAGTTTATAGTTAAAATATCTTTTTAATGTAAATGTGGTATGGAATAAAATCAGAATATATAATAAAATCGGAAGTATACTTACATGAAGCCAGTAAACATCACCTCTTTCTAAAAGGTTAAAAAACAATGCCGAAATCTCTCTCGGTTTTTCTATCCAGTATCCAGTAATGTTCTCTAATAGAAATATTACATATAAAAAAATGGACAATAAAAGAAAAGCTTTTCTCATTTTATCTCAATCTTTTTTATGCTTTCACAGCCTTCTGAAAGGTTGCAGGCTGCACATTTGCCTTTTTGAATATCTTTTTTAAATTTCTTATACAAAAAATAAGAAGCTATTAAAAATAACGCTACTGCAAATAGATAACTAAAAATATCCATTTTTCTCTCCTTAACCTTTTTATGATATTAATTTAATACGTTGGGTGAGAAATTCATTAAAAGTATGAGATTCTTCGCCGGCTGCAGAATGACGAATAAGGTCGGCCTTTTTCTAATGTTTACCAATCAACCTTTTCTTGTCATTCTGAGGAGACGAAGTCCGAAGGATCTCATTTTTAAATTTTATAAAAACCACTAATTTATCACCCAGAGGTATCTTTTTATGATATAAATTTAATTTGTTAGTATTTGTTTTCTATGATAAAACTGTGTCTAAAATCATCATGAATATAAACCCGGCTATTAGACCAAGGGTTGCCTCTGTCTCATAGCCTTTTTTATGAGTCTCCGGTATCATCTCTTTGCTTACAATAAAGAGCATTGCTCCACCTGCAAAGGCAAGACCAAAAGGTAATACATAGTTTGAAATTGTAAATATAGCGACCGCAATCAGTCCGCCTATTGGTTCAACCAACCCTGTTAGAAGTGATACAAGAATAGATTTTTTGATAGAAGAACCTTTTAAGTAAAGTGCTAAGGCAACAGCCATACCCTCCGGAATATTTTGAACACCTATACCAAAAGCTAAGGATATTCCGCCGTATATATCACCCTTAAAAAAACCTAAGGCTGAAGACATACCCTCAGGAAAGTTATGAATTGTGATTGCCAAAACAAAAAGTCACATTTTTTTTAAAGCTTTTGCATCAGAATTTTCATTAATCTTCAAAAAATAATCTTCCGGTATCAATTTGTCCAAGATTAAAAATAAAAAAGTTCCGCATAAAATTCCAAAAGAAATAAAAAATACGTTAAAGGGTTTGTGAAAGGCATTTTCTGAGATGCTTAAAGCTGGAATTATCAAAGAGAAAACTGAAGCTGCCAACATTATTCCAGCACTAAACCCAAGGAGAACATCTTGAATTTTCGGACTTATTTTTTTACCAATCAAAACAGGTAAGGCACCTATAACAGTAGCCAGTCCTGCAAACAAACTTCCTAAGAATGCATAAAAATAAAGATTCATTTTATTAGGTTTTTAATGTTTTCCTCTATTTTCTTTAAGTCTCTTGCAGTTACCATTATGTTTTTTATCGTTCCATCTTTATCAATAAATAAAATGTATGGAACATCTACTTTTTCTATAGAATATGCTTTAATTGAATCGCTTCCGGCCAGCCATACTGGAAAATCAAAATGAAGCAGCTTTTTAGCTTCCTTTACTTCTTTATCATTAGATACACTAAGTAGCGGTGCAATAAGAATGATTTTATCCTTATATTTTTTACCAATTCTATTTATTTCTGGTAATACCTTATAAGTATCTACATCACCAATAGCCCAGTATACAACCACAACTGGCTTACCTTTTCCTGCCACATCAGAAAGCTTTACAATTTTACCCTTTTCATCTTTTCCATATACATCAATAAACTTTTTGCCAATCAGATCTTCCGGCATAGCTGCTAAGGCTGATACCACTACAAGCATTAACCCAATAAAAACTTTTTTCATGACATATCTCCTTTATTAAAAATGATTACTATTATTATAATTCTATCTAATATTTTAAAATGAGATTAATCAGTGTAATATATTTTATATCCAAATTTTCGTATGAAGGTTGAAAAGCAATGTTAAAAACCATTAACATAAGAACTAAAAGTCATACAGATTTTATTGATATTACAGACTTAATAAATCAGGCTATTTCAGAGAGTAGAGTAGACTCTGGTATTTGTACTATTTATGTCCCACATACAACGGCTGGCGTTTTCATAAATGAAAATGCTGACCCTGATGTTGTTCATGATGTAAAAAATCATCTTGAAAAACTTGTTCCATGGATGAATAATTACAAACATATGGAAGGCAACGCTGCTGCACACATAAAGTCTATTCTCACAGGAAACAGTATAAATATTATTATAGAAAATGGAAGACTGCTGCTTGGAACATGGCAAGGTGTATTTTTTGCAGAGTTTGACGGACCAAGAAATAGAAAAGTTTTTATAAAAATATTGAGAGGTTGAGATGGATAAAGTAAATGTAGGCTTGATTCAAATGAAATGTAGCGATGATTTAGAAGAAAATTTCGAAAAAACCTTAGAAAAAATTAAAGACCTTGCAAGAAATGGAGCTAACATTATCTGTACCCAAGAGCTTTTTAAGTCTAAATATTTCTGTCAAGTTGAAGATTGGTCTTATTTTAAGCTTGCAGAAGAAATAAACGAAAAATCCAAGACTATAAAAACCTTACAAACAATGGCCAAAGATTTAAAAGTTGTGATAATAGCATCTTTGTTTGAGAAAAGAACAGAAGGAATTTATCACAATACAGCGGTAGTAATTGATGCTGACGGAAGTTATCTTGGAAAATACAGAAAAATGCATATCCCGGATGACCCACATTTTTATGAAAAGTTTTATTTTACTCCCGGAGACCTTGGATATAAAACTTTTAGAACAAAGTATGCAGATGTTGGCGTTTTAATCTGCTGGGACCAATGGTATCCGGAAGCTGCAAGGTTAACCGCATTATCAGGTGCTAAAATTCTATTTTACCCAACTGCTATAGGATGGCTTCCATCGGAGAAAGAAGAGTTTGGAAATTCTCAGTATAACGCATGGGAAACGATCCAAAGGTCTCATGCAGTAGCCAACGGCTGTTATGTGGTGGCGATTAACAGGGTCGGTTATGAAGAAAGTCCTGACGGAAACGAAGGAATAGAGTTTTGGGGTCAAAGCTTTGTATCAAATCCTTACGGAGAACTTCTTGTTAAAGGTTCTGTAGATAAAGAAGAAAACATCATTTGTGAAGTAGATTTATCAGTCATAGATTCAGTTAGAACTACTTGGCCATTTTTTAGAGATAGAAGAATAGACAGTTATCAAGATATCACAAAAAGATTTATTGACTAAAGGAGGAGACTTCATGGAGCATATAGTTGTATTAATAACCACCCCATCTAAGGAAGAAGCAGAAAAAATAGCAAACTATTTAGTAGAGAATCATATTGTGGCATGTGTAAACATAGTTGAAAAAGTAAATTCTGTATTTTTTTGGCAGGGAAACATAGAAAAAGCAGAAGAGTCGTTGATTATTATAAAGACAAAAAAAGGCGTATTTAAAAAACTAATAGAAGAGGTAAGAAAGATGCATAGTTATACTGTTCCGGAGATTATAGCACTGCCAATTATTGATGGGTTTGAAGATTATTTAAAATGGATTGAGGAGACTGTATCATGCAAAACTTAATCATCTTTATAATTTTTGCTGCTATAATGTTTCTATCGATCATTGGAATTGATAAAGTTATATTAATAATACAAAGTTTGGGAGGTGCTTTTGCTATGGCCGGATTTATACCTGTTTTAGTTGTGTTAGTCATTATCTTTTTGGCAACTTCAGTCAGAATAATTAATGAGTATGAAAGGGCTGTTATTTTTAGACTTGGTAGAGTTTTGGGAAGACCAAAAGGTCCGGGACTGTTTATTTTAATTCCTTACATTGATAAGATGGTGAAAGTAGATTTAAGGGTAGTTACGATGGATGTACAACCACAGGATGTAATAACAAAAGATAACATTTCTGTGCAAGTGGACGCAGTTGTATATTTTAAGGTTGTAGACCCTATCAAAGCCGTTATTAATGTAGAAAACTATCTATATGCAGTATCTAAAATTTCTCAAACTACATTAAGAAGTATATGCGGTCAAGCTGAATTTGATGAGCTTTTATCTCACAGAGAAAAGATTAATTCAAAACTGCAGGAAATAATAGACCAAGAAACAGACCAGTGGGGAATTAAAGTTATAGCTGTCGAATTAAAAAGAATAGACATTCCGGAGGAGCTAAAAAGAGCAATAGCAAGACAAGCAGAAGCAGAAAGAGAAAGAAGAGCAAAAATCATTCAAGCAGAGGCAGAATATCAAGCAGCACAAAAGCTTACAGAAGCTGCAGAAATGCTTGCTAAACAGCCAATAGCATTGCAGTTAAGATATTTAGAAACATTATCAACAGTTGGCCAATACAACTCCAATACTATAGTTTTACCACTGCCTATGGAATTATTTGAAATATTTAAAAATTCTAAAATTAATAAATCTGAAGAAAAACGAGAAAGTTAATAAGCAATATTAAGCTTACCTTTCAGTGTAATCCTGAGGACATAGTCCGAAGGATCTATTTTTAGATTTTTTGACTTGAAAAGAAAATATGAATTTTTTCGCTTCACTTAGAACGACGATTTGGATTTTTGAAACAGCCCCATATTAGGAGTAGGGATAAAAACTACTCAGATGCGATAAATGTGTAGAGAGCGTTTTAAAATTTTAACTAAGTCTAAAATATTAGTTAACTCTTTGAGGGTCTTCTAAAGTTGCAGCGAAGAATTTCTGCCTCATGTTCATATTCTGTCATTCTGTAGCGGGCAGAGAATCTCATACTTCTATTGAATCTCTAACCCAGAGACACATGATAATAATTAAGACATAAAAACGGTTTTCTATTTTCAGCTTCTCTGCTTTGCTATCTTCTAGCTTTATTATTGTCAAGATCTTCTAACCCCAGATTAATTATGATAAATCCTATTGTTAAACTTCTTGCAGTTATCTAAGATTTTAAGCAAAATAAAAGTACAGAGGGCATCATGAATAAAAAGCCAAACAGACTTATGAATGAAAAGAGTCCATATTTACTTCAGCATGCTTATAATCCGGTGGATTGGTATCCTTGGTGTGATGAGGCGTTTGAAAAAGCAAAAAAAGAAGACAAACCAATCTTTTTGTCCATTGGATACTCATCCTGCCATTGGTGTCATGTGATGGAAAAAGAATCTTTTGAAGATGAAGAAGTTGCAAAAATTCTAAATGAAAACTATGTCTCTATAAAAGTAGACAGAGAAGAAAGACCTGATATAGATTCTATTTATATGAATGTTTGTCTTTTGTTTAATGGAAGTGGTGGCTGGCCTTTGACTATCATCATGACTCCTGATAAAAAGCCATTTTTTGCAGGAACTTATTTCCCAAAACATTCAAGACCCGGCAGAATAGGACTTGTAGATTTGTTAACAAGCGTAGCTGAATACTGGAGAAACAATAAAGAAGACTTAATCCAAAGAGCAGAAAAAGTTATCGAATATCTTAAAAACGATTTTAAAGGGATTTATGACGAGATTTCAAAAGATATTATAGATGGTTGCTATTTAGATTTAAAATCAAGGTTTGATAGAGAATATGGCGGATTTTCTATCAAGCCAAAATTTCCAACCCCACACAATATTATGTTTTTACTTAGATACTACTACCATACAAAAGAAACTGAAGCTTTAAAGATGGCTGAAAAAACACTTATTAGTATGAGACTTGGCGGTATGTACGACCATGTAGGGTTTGGATTTCATAGATACTCAACAGATAGAGAGTGGCTGCTGCCTCATTTTGAAAAGATGCTATACGACCAAGCAATGTTAACAATGGCATACACAGAAGCCTATCAACTTACAAAAAACGATTTCTACAAAAAAACCGCACAAGAGACTATAGCATATGTTTTGAGAGATATGACATCCAAGGAAGGAGTTTTCTACTCTTCTGAGGATGCAGACAGTGAAGGTGAAGAGGGTAAATTTTATACTTGGACTATCGATGAACTTAAAGAAGTTTTAAATGATGAAGAGCTAAGTCTTGTAATCAAAGTTTTTAATGTTAAAGAAGAAGGAAACTATTTAGAAGAAGCTACAAGACATTTGACAGGAAGGAACATTCTATATTTAAAAAAACCTATAAGAGACCTGGCAAATGATTTAAACATGGACCAATACCAATTAGAAACAAAATTAGAAGAGATAAGAAAAAAACTTTTTGATGCAAGAGAAAAAAGAGTCCACCCACAAAAAGATGATAAAGTTTTAACAGACTGGAACGGACTTATGATATCTGCATTGGCAAAAGCAGGAAAAGGGTTTGAAGATAAAGATTTAATAGAAAAAGCAAAGACTGCAGCAGATTTTATTTTAAACACAATGTTTAAAAACGACATTCTGTACCACCTATACAAAGACGGAGAGGTAAAAGTTGAAGGGTTTTTGGATGATTATGCATTTTTTAGCTGGGGGTTGATCGAGCTTTATGAAGCTACAGGAGATATTAAATATCTAAAATCAGCGTTAAACTTGACAGATTTAATGATAGAAAAATTTTATGATTTTGAAAATGGCGGATTTTTCCTAAGTCCTAAAAACTCACAAGATGTGATAGTTAGACCGAAAGAAGCTTTTGACGGAGCTATTCCATCCGGAAACTCGGTCTCTGCTTACAATCTTTATAGATTGTATTTAATCTCAGGAAATGATAAGTATTATAACTTTGCTATAGAAACACTAAAAGCATTTGGCGGTGAGATTAAAAGACTTCCATCTTACCACTCAATGTTTAATATTGTTTTAATGCTTGTTTTCTATCCAACTTCTGAAGTAGTTTTAGCCGGAAGCTGTGAAAAGGTTTTAGATAAAATAAATACTGAATTCATTCCTAATAAAGCGATTGTATTTTTAAACAAAGAAAACGAAAAACAGCTAAAAGAGTTAATTCCGTACACAAGCAACATGATTTTATCTGATGGATGCAATATTTATGTGTGTAAAAATTTTAGTTGCAATTTACCAACGAAGGATTTAGAATATGCTTTAAATCTTATGAAAGATTAAAGGTATTAAATGATTAACGAGACAAAACTGATACAGCTTTTAAAAGAGAAAAAGATGTCAGGCGAGGAATTAGCACAAATCTTTAAGGTTTCACGGGTTGCAGTATGGAAAAAGATTAAAAAACTTAAAGACTTAGGATACAAAATAGAATCAGATAAGCATGGATACAGAATAATACAGCCTTCTGATAAACTCTTACCACAAGAGATAATTCCAAACTTAAAGACAAAATTCATAGGAAAAAACTATCTTTATTTTGAAGAAATTGACTCTACAAACATACAAGCAAAAAGAGAAAATTACGAAGATGGAGCTGTGATTTTTGCAGAATCGCAAACAGCCGGAAAAGGTAGAAAAAATAGAAAATGGATTAGCCATAAAGGCTTAGGATTATACTTTACAATAGTCTTAAAACCGGAAATAGAAGTAAACTATTTATCTCATTTTAGCCTGCTATTTAATTACAGCGTTTTTAAGGTTCTGAAAAATTATGTTGATGGAGAGATAAAAATCAAATGGCCAAACGATATTTATTTAAATGGAAAAAAAATAGCGGGCTTTTTGATTGAAAGCAGCATAGAAAATAACAGCATCTCAAAGTTAATCGTCGGTGTAGGAATAAACGTAAACCAGTCGATAAAAGATTTTGAAGAAGATATTAAAGAAGTAGCAACATCTTTAAAAATAGAGGAAGGAAAAACACTTAGCAGAAAAGAAATATTTTTAGACATATTACAGCAAATAGAAAAAGACTATTTAAAATTTATAAAAGAAAACTGCTTAGATATTAAAAAGATTGAAGAAAATCTTCTTTGGCTAAATCAAGATGTTGTGATTTTAGAAGATGGAAAACCAATACTCTCAGGAAAACTTATTGGTTTAAATGAAGATGGAAGTTTAATGCTAAAAACCGATGAAGGTTTAAGATTTGTATACGTCGGAGATTTAAGTGTCAGAAATAAATAACAATCCCCGGCGTCGACCTACTTTCCCGACCGGTCTCCCGGCCAGTATCATGGGCGCTGGTGGGCTTAACTGCCGGGTTCGGAATGGAAGCCGGGTGTTT
>Ga0080004_1124144_pt1 | contig 40585 bp, 60 predicted proteins | sample WasSprMetagenome_FD_69207 | JGI IMG/M metagenome (GOLD analysis project Ga0080004, IMG submission 69207) | Sulfidic aquatic microbial communities from Washburn Spring, Yellowstone National Park, USA - WS (SPADES assembly) (version 2) | ecosystem: Environmental > Aquatic > Thermal springs > Hot...
CTCTTTCCTCTTGAAACCTTTGCCATTGCTCGGGCAACCACATCCATTCATTGTTTAACCCTTCTAATACCTTCATTTTTATCCCTCCTTTCTTCTTTCTAAATAGTCCTCAATCATTTCTAACCAAGCTTCTGCACTGCTTATATCAGCTACTATATCCTCCTTAATAATTGTAGCTGCCCGTTCCAAAGCATTCACAGCTTTTTCCATAATATGCTCTTCTCTTAACTGCTTCTTTACTTCCTCAACCTTTTGAAGCAGTAAAGTTGCCTCTTCTTTCAGCTTTCTTATTGCTTCTAATTCCTTCATCTTTATCTCACCTCCTTTCTTCATTTTTTCTCTCAATTCATTGATGATTGACCTTGCCTCCTCTATCTCCTCCCCAATATATCGATACAACTCTATCTCACCTTCTATCTCTGCTTCCCCCTTTGTGATATAAACAACACAATTCCCTCCCATCAGGTCAATCAATTCTTCGAGCCTGTCAAGTTTGGCAACTTCATTCATTTTTTCTCCTCCTTTCTTGTTTTTCTTTCTTTCAAAAATCAAACTCATCATCTAAATCAGGACTATCACTCCAAAAATCATCACCTCTCCACCTCTCCATTCTCTCTTTTATTTCCCTTACCTCATAGTCTATCCCCTCTTCTCTTAATCTGAAACAAAATTCTTCTAAACTTGCTTCACTATACCCCACTATGCCCTTCCCTAATCCTAATGCCACCCACCCACCATCTGCATACTTTAAAACTAATACTCTTTTCACTTCTCCACCTCCTCAATTTCTACTTCTTCATTCTACTCCCCAAAATTCCCCATACCACTTCCCCAAAACTTATAGAATGTTGCACCCCACCTATCATTATTTGCCCCAACACAATACTTCTCTAATTGTTTTCGGAACCCTTCTTTCCAGCGTTTCATTTTCTCTCCTCCTTTCTTAACTATTTGTGATTGTTTATCTCTTTCCTTCCATAACAATTTTCCCCTCTTTTTGCATTTCCTCCAACACTTCCATAACATCGCTTCTTTTTACCCTTACTCTTTTCCTTGCCCCCTCCACATCCACAAAACCATACTGTCTCAATTGTCTTTCAATCTCTTCTCTTATTTTGTTCACTTTCAAACCTCCTTTCTTTTTTTATTTAAGTAGGGAGACGGCGCCGTTACGGCGCCGTCTCCAGCGAAGCTCCCATTACTTTCTCCTTCTTACTTCAAACCCATCATCTTCAAGCTGCGCTTTCACACTTTTTTTAAGAGCAGCTTCGAAGACCCAATAATCTTTTTTCTTTTCATTATATCCTCCATAATGTCTCCCATCCCATATATACTTTGCTAATACTCCTAATTGATACCAGCTTGTTGTTACACCCCATACAAATTTTTCTGTATCAAACATATATGAAAACAACTTGCAATTAATTTTCCCTCCATCCGTTATTGCATAGATAAACCATTCATCATTTATTCCTTCAATAACCCCACTTATGCCTTCTGCAAGGTAATCACTTTTTAAATATTTTTTCTTCATTTTCTCTCCTCCTTTCTTATATTCTCAATTTGATTTTTTCTATCTCATTAACAGCCTCGTTTAAATGTCTTATAATCTCCCTCATTCTTGCATCCCATAGGTCTCTTTCTCTCTCTTCGATCTTGTCAACGAAGTTATATCGTATCTGCTCAAATGTTATGGCAATCTTCTCTATCTTTTCCCCTTGTCTTTTTATCTCCCTTCTTATCTCTTCTTCATTTTGTAAAAACTTTAATTGCTTCATTTTATTCCCTCCTTTCCTTTTAATCCCCAGTGAGAAAGATATTTAATTCTCTTAACTCCCTTTCATATTTGCGATTGAGATACTCATCTAATTTTGCTATCCCCATATACTTCCCCTCATCTTCGAACTCCTTGCAGGTCGCTATCCAAAATACCATCCCAGTGCTTCCTGCATACTTCCAACTACCATAAAACCAGTAGTAATCAAATACTCTGATAACCGCTTCTCTTTTCCTTACTTCTTCATCCTCCATTATCTTTTTATAGAGCTCAAGTATTCTTTTCTTTCTCTTTCTATCTTTTTCCTTCCCATCTAAGATATAAAGGTTCTCCTGTGCTTCCTTGAAAAGTTCTTTAACTACTTCCTCATACTTCATTTTTTCTTACCTCCTTTATTTTTGTTCTCCATTTATATTATATCACATTTTTTAACCAGAAAAGGATGGCGCCATATGGCGCCATCCTTTTCCCTTTTATTCTTATACTCTTATACTCCAGCAGCTAATCGCTTAGCAGTGTCTTTTAGCTTCTTAACAATATGTCCAAATATTACCCCTTCTTTTTTTGTTAACTTTTCTTCATTGAGAAACTTAAACAATATTCTTTCTTGCTCCTCATCTAAATTTGCCGCATTTATAACTTGCCAGAGCTTTAAAATATCCTCAACCCTTTCCGCTTCTTCTATTTCTTGTTCCTCAATTCTTTTATCTATACTTACACATTCAAACATTTTCTCTCCTCCTTTCTATATGATGTTTAATTTCTTTAATAACTTCTCAAAATCTTTATAGTTCTTAATTCCTATCTCTTCTAAGCTCCCAATCCTTATCCCATTCATCATGCAATATCCCATTAGCTTGCTCCACATTAGCCTTGCGTTCCCTACATTTGCATTCTGCATTATCCATCTCTCTAATTCCTCTCTCTCTATCTTTCTAAATCTTTCCATCTAAATCTCCTCCTTTCTTTATTTAGTTTTGACTATAGTCTAAAATACTACTACCAGCCTTGTCAAGTTTCCAAATCTTTCCAAATTTCTTCATATTCTCTGAAAATTGAATTTGTCTTTTCCATTCTTTCTTTCCCACATCTTTTCTCTTTCTTTCTCATTCTTTCTCATTTCTGCAGTTTCTACATTTGTTATCAATTCTTTTTAAAACTGTCAAGTATAGCAGTAACTTCTTCTACTAAAAAGTTAACACAAAATTCAATTTTATGTTAACTTCCACAAAAAGACATTGTCATTCTCCTGCAAGTTTTGTCTCATTTTTGCAAGATTTTGCAAGCAAATTGAGATAATTTGCAGAGATTGACAAGCAATTTGAGGCAAATAGAAGCAAATAGAAGCAAATAGAAGCAATTGACAAGCAAATTGCTTGTCAATTTGAGGCAATTGGAGGCAATTTGAAGCAATAGCAATTAGCAAGCAATAGCAATTAGCAAGATTTGACAAGCATTTTGAAACAATTTGAAACAATTAGCAGGCAAACAATAGCAACTTGACAATCCTTTTGCAATTTCTCGTTTTGCCCCCATATGCCAAGGCGGGACATATCCCTATAGAGAGAAAAAGTGTCAAGTGGGTGGGGGTAGGGGGGTAGTGGGAAGTGTGAGAATGTGTGAAAAGTGTCAAGCAATGAAAAGATGCAAGCAAGTGCAAGCAAGTGCTAAAAGTGTAAAACTTGCTAAAAGTGTCAAGTAATGAAGGCAGAAAGAACATATAAAGAGAGCTAGAGCTCTCTTTACTCTCTTTCCTCTACATCACTCTCTATTACTCCAAATACTCTCTCTTTCTTTGCTAAAATAATTATTTTTTATTGATTTCTCTTTTCTTTTCAGCATTTTTTATTTTAATTTTTGTTTTTGTTAAAGGATGGTGCTGATTACTATATATAGGAGAGTATTAGGGGGAAAAGAAGTGATAGAGAGTTCTACAGAATTGTCAAGCAGGCTAAAAGACTGGCAATGCATTTGATTTTTTGCAAGTGCGAACATATAATAAATAAAGAACAAACAATAAAATTGAGGTGAATATTTAAAATGAAAAAGTATTATCAGAGTCCAGTGATGCCAGAGTATTTGACATTAAAAGAAGCAAGTGAATATGTAGGATGTTCAAGCAAGGTGTTAAGGTTGTTAGCAAAGGCTGGCAAGATAAGAGCTGCAAGGTTATTTGGTCAATGGGTATTCAAGGCGAGCTGGTTGAACAGAGAAGAGATAGACAGATTGATAGAAGAATTAGCAGATGAGACAGCGAGAGAAAGAGAAAGAGTATTATATGAAAGACTGGTAAATCTATTAGCAAAGACGCCAGATGGATTGGCAAAATCAGATATTGAAAGAGCATTAAAAGTGCCAGGAGAACTTATTGACAAATTTATTACAAAAGGAGAGGTAGAAGGCATATTTGTAGTGGAGAGATATGAATACAGAGGCAGGCAAGCAACAAGAGTAAGGCTTAAAGCAGAGAAACACTAACACTTGCTAATCTCTTTTCAGCAATTTCACAATATTCTTTAACAATATCAATTCCTATGTAATGCCTGCCAAGTTGCTTTGCAGCTAGCAAAGTTGTTCCTGAACCAGAGAAAGGGTCAAGAACTATACCACATTTAAATGGCTTTGTTGAGATAGACCATACATCACCTGGATTAGTCTTAAAATCCTTTGGGTTCCATTCACCAGGTTCAGGAGGCAACCTTAAATTTTTAAATCCTTCTCTTTCTATTCCCAATTTCTTTCTCATCCTTGACACATATTTGTGCCAATTAGATATATTCAAACCTGCATAGCAATCTTTACTTGTAAAATTATCATAGAAAATTCTTTTAATAGTTGTTGTTTTCATTGGCACTTTCACAGCATCTAAATTGAAATAGTATCTTTGGCTCTTTGTGAAAAAGAAAATTACTTCATATTTATTGCTAAATCTATCTTTTACACTTTGTGGTAAGGCATTTGGTTTGTGCCATACTATTATGTTCCTCAAAATCCATCCCTTGTCTACCATAGCAAGTGCTATTCTATAGGGAAGTAATGATAAACTCTTTTCAGGATATATGCTATTTGATTGAGGTCTCCCAAGTTGTAATTGAAACCATTTTGTATTATTTTCATATGAAGACGAAGATATGCCACCATAGATTGAACCACTTTTACGCCTTCCCAAATATGTGTCTCCTATATTCAACCATAATGTTCCTTCTTAACTTTTATCTCTTGCCACAGATGTTCGCAATTTCTATCTCCACCCCAAATTGTTTCAGCACCTGGTTAATACCGAAGTTCCCAATATGGTGGAGATGTTATCACACAATCAATACTATTCTCTGGCAATTCTCTTAACACTGCTAAAGCATTGCCACAGATGATTTTATCAATATACTCATTCAGCATTCCAATAATGATATTAAAATTTTTCTCTGCTCCCAGCAACAAAATTTTACTTTTTTATTTGACTTTCTTTGACTTTTTGTTATAATACTTTTTGAAAGGAGTTGATGAGAATGAAAGATTTAGAGAAGCATTACACAGTCAAAGAAGTTGCTAAACTTTTAAGATGTGATGAGTATACAATTTATAGAAAGTTGAAGCAAGGCAAAATCAAGGGCAAAAAGGTTCTGGACAAGAACTGGCTTATTAGTGAAAGCGAGGTAAGAAGACTTCTTAAAAATGAGAAATGAAGGAGGAGAGAAAATGAAGCAAGAATTTTATGATAGCAAACAGATAAAAGAAGTGTTGAGAGATTACTGGGATGAAGACATTTACATTCTCTTTGGAGATGACAGAGTATTCAAGCCCGTAATAGAGAACAACATTGCTTACTTTCCCAAATCTCAAGTTGATACTTTCAAGCTCTGGCTTGACAAGTTGAGGGAGAAATTGCAGGGAGAAAATAAAAAGTTAAGCATTACAAAAGAAGACTATGACAAGGCCTTAGAAGTGCTGAAGATAGCAAAAGAGATAGTAGCAAGTGTTTCAAAGAATAAAGAAGATAGCAAGGCTAAAAGTGAAGAGTGGAAAGAGAAAAAGAAGAGAAAGATATTGCAAATGTTAGCAGAGAGAAAAGAAGCAACAAAAGGAACATTGCAGACATATTGTGCTGTAAGCAGTGCAGAGCTTGACACACTTTTAGAAGAATTGCAGAGTGAAAATCTAATAGAAATTGAAGAGTATGAGTGGCTTGGCAGGAAGGCAACAAAAGTAAAATTATTATAAAGGAGGAATAAAAAAATGAAAGATAAGGAGGACAAGAATAAAAGAAAGGAAAAGTGCCAGAGAAAAAGCTTGGAAAGAAATTCAGGAAAAAGTTGACAAAGGGGAAATTGAGATAGAAGAGAGAGAAATTGATGGTATTAAATTTATATCTTTTGTGCATAGAGAATGTAAAGAAGAATTAGAAAAAGGAGGATGAGTGAAATGAAGAAAATCACATTGACTTACAAATATGATGACAAGACAATTCTCTACATTACAGAGCACTTTGCTTGGGAAGAGACAAGCAAAGAAGAAGCAGATGTGTTCATAATTGCTAATAAGAATAAGATACCAGCAAGAAGTTTGTCAGCAAGTGATATAGGATGGATGATTATGCAAGAAGATTTAGAAAAGATAGAAGTTGAAAATATGCCAGAAGCAAAAGTGGGAAAGGAGAGATGAAGAGAAATGAATGTGAGAATTAGATTTACAAAAGATGCAGATATATGGGGTATAATATTCAAAAAGGGAGAAGTGAGAGAATGCCCTAGGTGGGTAGCAGATTACATTATAAAATATTGGAATTGTGCAGAGATAATAGAAGAGAAGGAGGAACGAAAATGCCACTGGAGGTAGATGAAGTATTCAAAAAGAAAGTGAATGAATTTTTGGAAACAATAATGGAAAAAGTTGAAAATTTAAATATTGAAATTAAGAAGATAGAAGATAATATTGATATAGCAAATCGGATTTTAGAGGGTCAAGATAAAGGTAAATATGATGAAATTATTATTAGATTGTATAGGGTAAGGCTCCTATTGAATAATGCTAAAAGGGTCTTAAAAGAAAGTATTGTTTTTCTTAATACATATACAAAAGAGAAGGAGGAATAAAAATGGATAAGTTCAAAAGAGTTGCAAATATTTCAGTATTAGTTGATAGAGCTCTTCAGGAGTGTAAGTTTGAAGCATTAAGTAGGGGGTGGAGAATTATGGAATGTAGAAGAAGTATCAAATCAAGCAGCAAATAAACTTGAAGACATATTAGAAAATGGGGAAAAATATTATTAGAAGGAGGGAATAAGAATGCAGAGAGAAGAAATTCTTACTAAGTATGGAGATAGTATGATGGATGCATTGGATGAATGGATAGCCGAGAATGAGATATCAACTGATGATTTTGATGAGTGGGGAAACAATCCTCCTTTTAAAGGTATAGCGTTAATTTGCGACGATGAAGGTATAGTGTGGGCACTTCCCGTTTTGAGAGAGGGAGTTAGAGGGTATAAGTATGAACCTTTTATGATTGGGATAGCAGAAGAAGGAAATTGGGAAGAGGAATTTGACATAGATGAAATATTGGAGCTATATAGATAAACAATTAAAGGAGGGATAGAAATGTCAAGCAAGTATGAAAGCAGGTATGATAAGTTGTATAGTGATTGGACTGATGAAGAGATTAGAAGAATTAAATTTGTTGATGAAGCAATGGGCAAGTTGCCAGCAATTGAGGAAGAGCTGGCAGTGTTAAAGGTGAAAGTAGCAAGATTAGAGGAAGGAATGAGAGAGATTTATAGCAGACTTGAGCTTGCTTTGAAAGAATTGAAACTTTTGGGGGAGAGGATGGAGAAATGAATTTAACAGAAGAAGAAAAAGAGAAAATGCTGAATGAACACAAGGGTTTGCTTCACAAATTTGCAAAAAGATATTTTCAAGCAGGCAAGAAAGTTGGATATGAATATGATGACTTACTGATGATTGCAGCTCAAGGCTTGTTGAGAGCATTGAAAGAATATGATGAAACTAAAAGCAATAAGTCTACTTATATATCAATATGGATAGTATCATATTTACAAAAAGCAATAGGGAAGGCAAGGCAAAATGATTTCATTCCCTTCTCATCTTTGGAAAGTGATGAAGATGATGAATTCTCTAATTCTTTAATAGACCATCTTCATTTCATTGATGATGAAGATGTGATGGATGAATTTGAGGATGCACTTGCAAGAGCAGATATCCCTGATAGAGTGAAGAAAATGTTGAGAATGTATTATGTAGAGAAGATGACATTGAGAGAGATAGCAAGGGAATTGGGCATATCAAGAGAGGCAATCAGAGCTAATATGAAAAAATATGTTCACAAACTCTACAAAATTTTGAATGGTTAGGAGGTGAATATGATGGGTCGTGGCAGAAAGCCCCAGCCACCTGAAGAGTTAGAAAATGTAGAGAAGCCAGAGGAGGAATTAAAAAAGAAGATTGGCAAGTTATACAAGACTTCAGAGCTTGCGAGGGTTTTGAGAGTTTCAAATGCTACTATTCTCAGCTACATAAAGGAGGGCTTGCTAAAAGCAACAAAGATAAGAGATACAAGCACTTACTTAATCAAGGAGAAAGATTTAGATGAATTTCTTGAAAAAATCTTTGGAGATGGATAAAATACTATTAATACACAATTGGAGGTGAATTACAAATGCCTAACACACCTAACGATTTTAGTTATTGGGAATTAGGAGGAAAAGCAGTTGGCTTTCCTTCTCAAAAAGTAATAGATACAATAATTTCCATCCCAGCATCAACAACTTGGTATTCAGATGTGATTGACCTTGACCAGTATGGAGCGCTAGGGGTGATAGCAAGGTCAAGCAGAATAAGTGCTCCCGCTATCGGCTACCTTTATATTCAGTTTAGTGATGACCCCAATTTCTCAGAATATCTCGCAACAAGTCCTTGGGGTCTCTTCCAAGAGGTGGCGATGGTTCCACGGGCAGGTCGCTATATGCGTATTGCGTGGCAGTCATACTCTACCACTGGAACATATCAGTATAAGATTTCCGCAGTCGTTGTTCCTTTCCCCGTCTATCCATTTGCAGGTTCCTCATCAAGTTTGTCCTTTGTTCCCGTTGTAATTCGTGGTGATGGAGTTGCTCTCGCGAAGAGCACTGACATTCCCGTTCCCTATCGCTTTGCTCAAACCTATTCAGTTGCCGCTGGCGGGAACATAGGAAGGATTAGCATAGACTTAAGTAACTATAAAGAGTGTTCTATCCTCATTTTCCAAGACCAAAATACAACTGTTCTCATTGAGGGTTCAAGAGATAATTCTACTTGGAAGACGATTGCAAGTGAAAGCGGAACAGCAGGAACTCCCTATCAGAAAACTATTTCTCCATTTCCCCCTCGCTATTTAGGGCTTACTATAACAAACAATGGCACAGCTCCTGCGAATATTGATGTATTTGTAATAGCAAGCAAATTTTAGGAGGTGAAAAAATGACCTGCAAGATATGTGGAAAAGAAATAGGAACAGTGTCTCATTTGGAATTTTGGGATGGAAGTGGTGTTCATTGTGAATGCTGGGCAAAATTGAGCGAGAAGGAGCAGCAAGATTTTCTTGCTCAATTGCCACCACCCCCAGAATTACCAACATCACCTGGGGAAATTTCTTAATCAACAACAATTAAAAATTAAAGTAGTATAGTTTCAAGAAAGGAGGAAGAGAAATGGAAGACCTCTTTAAGAGGGGAGCTAAAACATTAAGTGATTATTTTATGGAGTATTTAGGGACTTGCTGGAGTTTTGGAGTGAGGATGTTGCCGACGGGAGAGTGGGAAACATTGGATGGAGTAAAGTTCGCACCATTAGAATTGCAAGATATATCCCACATAGATGGTAAATTGAGACAGGCTTATTACAAAACAATGAAAATGATAGAACAATACAACCAGATTAAATTTGTTAATGTGCAACCAATTGAAGTAGAATTGAACAAATCAAGAGAAGAGAAGGTGTTAATAGAAACTGAACCTATTGATTTATATTATGAATTGACAGATGTTATGACACCTGAAGCAATTTTCACAATCTATCAATCAGGGATAACAAGCGTATATCTACCCTGGTATGTAGCGTTCATAAAATTTTTGAACTCCTCAATAGAATACTATAAACATTTACTGCAGAACTATGAAAATTTTCAACAAGAGATATTACTAATGCCAAGAAGAAAAAATGTAGAAGAGATATTTTACAACACAAGCAAAGAAGTGCAAGATAGTTATGAGAGGTTTTTAAGAACAAAAGAAGAAGTCAAGAGACTTACCCTCAAATACAAAAGAATGATGAATGGAAGTGAGAGCCTTGCTAAATAAGAAATGGAGAGAATTCATACATAGTAAATCACCTGATATAGAAGACAGAGTATGTGATTTATCACTATGTATGTTTTTAGCTTCATTATTAGCAGGTCATTTTGAATTAGAATTATTGTGGGGAGAGGGGCAAAATAATTATCCCAATCTATGGTTTCTCATAATAGGGGAGCCAGCAAGTTTCAAGAGTGCATTGATAAAAAGGACAGTCAAGCCATTAGTAATGATAGAAGATATGGGAGAGAATAATGAAGATGGGGAAACAGGAAGTGATATACCAGTGGCAAATTTAAGGGGGTCGTTTGAAGGTTTTTTCTCATTACTACAGAGTTGGGATGGCAAGACAATACTACTATATCAAGATGAAGCAGGTCCAATACTTTCGGCAAGTGAAGTAAGTTATAAGTTTGAATTAGTGAAAGAATTGCCAGCATTCTATGAACCACACCAAAGATTTGTTAGAAGATTGAAAAAGAATTCTTTTTTTATTAGAGATGTAACACTGAACTTATTTTTAGCAGTGCAACCAGTATACATAGAAGAATTGACAACAAAGATGATAAGAACAGGATTTCTACCAAGATTTTTTCCCATAGAAATGCCAAAGAAAGAAAATAGGAGAATAGTGAGGTTATCAACAGAAGAGAATGGAGTTATAGAAGATAGAGATACATTAAAATATTGGATTGGTTGGAAGAATGCTTTAAAAAGAGAATTGAGAAAGATGGAATTAGAGAATGAATGGTGGGTCAATCAGAAGTTAATGGGATTGCCACCATACTTGCCAGTATTTTGGGAGAATGATGAGACAGCATTGCTATTTGAACAAATAGTTAAAAAACTTGGTAAGGACATATTAGATGAAGACATAAGATTGTGGTATGAAAGATTTATAGATTACTTGCCGAAGTTTGCATTCTACATAATGATACAAGAAGAGGTGCTTAAACAAGAATGGTATCTTCAGACAAGATTTACAATCAAGAGAGAACATTTAGAGAAAGCATTTGAATTGTGGTATCCATCATTTGAATACATAAAACAATTTGTGGGCAAGATAGGGGAAAGTGCTGTTGGTAGATATGTAAACAAACTTGTCAATTACTTAAAGAAGATGGATGGGCATAGAATATCAAAAGGTGATGCTATGAAGGTTTTGAAAGTTGATGCTGATATGATGAACAAAATAATAATGACAGGAGAGGGTAGAGGATATTTCAGAGTTTACCGCTATATGTATAAAGGTAGACCAGCAATGAGCATAGAATTAGACGAGTTAGCGTTGGAGGAAGAAAATGAAGAAGGAATTAGTTGAAGAGTTATTATTAGAAGAGTTATACAGAATTCACCTGGGGGTGAAGAGGAACTACTACTTCGCTGAAGAGGTAGCAGCTATTTTAGGCATAGACACAAAGACAATTGACAAATTGGCGAAGAAACAAGAGATACCAGCAGTGAAAATTGGGCATTGGCATTTAATTCCAAGCAACTGGCTTGATGAGATATTTGAGAGAATGGAGAAAATAATGAATGACAACAACACAGACGAGATATTAAAGAAACTCATCTCATACATATTCCGTGAAAAAGTAAGAAAATATATAGGAAAGGAGAGAAGGAAGTGACAGAAGTTATCAAAACAGCAGTAAAGAAAAGAGTTATAAGAGCCTCACAATTAGGGCATTGCAAAAGAGAATTGATACTGAACTTACTTGGTATAGTAGCAGTTGACCCGCAATCATTTGAGGCTTCATTTGGAACATTGATACACAATATAATACAAGCAGAACTTAAAAACAAAGGCTATCCAGTAGAAGTATCACATTACAGAGAAGATTTGAGACTGGAAGGGACAATAGATGCCATAATTGATGATAAGATAATAGAATTCAAGACAACATCTTTTGCAAATGGATTTTTCAATCAATCAAGCAGGCAATGGCATAACTTGAAATATCAATTAGGGGCATATAGCCTGTTGACAAATTTATCGAGAGCAGAAGTATATGTCATAGATGTCTCATCAATCAGAAAAAATGCTTTAGAATTCTCTGTTAAAGGTGTAAATCTATTGCTATTGAGAAATGGAGAGATGCCAATCAGAAAAATGGAGATAGAGATAACAGACCATTGGCGTGAAGTTATAGAGATAAGGATAAGAGAGATATGGGAAGGTGTAGAGAAAAAAGAATTGCCACCACCGCCGCAAAACAAGGATTTCTGGTGTAAGTTTTGTAGCTTCAAAGGCATATGTGAAGATGAAGAATTGCTTAAGAAATTAGAGCTTACAGAAACAGAAAGAATTGAACAATTTAAGAATAGCGATATAATAAAATTATGAAAGGAGATGAGATAATGGAAGCAACATTAGGGATTTTATTTCTTTTTATCTATGGCTTGGTTTGTTGGATAGGAGGATTTGCGGGAGGTATTTTGTTTGTTTTAGGGTTGCAGAAAGGATATAAGAAATGTAAGAGGGAGGAGAGAGAAGAATGAGGAGAATAACATTTAGAATAGCAGACTTGATAGTTTGCGGTGCTCTATTCCTGCTATATGAAGTTGTGCATTTGGTGGCTCGGCTATTTGGCAAGGAGGATGAATATCTTGTCTGAAACAAATTATCAAAAAGGTAGAAGATTAGAATACAGAGTTAAGAAACACTTTGAAGACAAAGGATATTTAGTCATAAGGTCAGCAGGTAGCCATAGTCCAATTGACCTGATAGCAATTTCTCCATTTGAAGTTGTCTTTATCCAAGTTAAATCAAGTTATGAAGCAGTTAAAAGAGTTAAAAGAGAATTTCCATTACCAGCAAATTGTTCATTCTTTGCTTGCTATCCCATTAAGAGGGGTAAGAAATCAGAGATACAATGTCAACTTATCAGTATGATGTGAAAATCAAAGCAAAGGAAGATGTTTATTGCTAACAGAAGAAGATAAGATATACCTTGCAGGCTTGATAGATGGAGAAGGAAGTATAGAATTAATGAAGCCAAATCGTCATTATGTTGCGAGAGTGCGTATAGTGATGTTATATAATGATGTGCTTTTAGAGTTATACAACAAGATAGGGATAGGGAGGTTGCGAGTAATTGGTCAAAATGGCAAAAAGTTTTTACATTGGGAAGCAGATTGCAAGCAAGCAACTAAATTGTTAGAGTTAGTATTGCCATATTTAAGATTAAAAAAGAAAGAAGCAGAGTTGATACTACTCTTTCAGAAGCATAAAAATAAACACAGGAGCAGACCATTAACAGAAGAAGAGAAGCAGTGGAGAGAAGACATCAAAAAGCAATTTGACAATTTAAAAAATCAGAGATTGCAGAATTTATGAAGTAGTTCCATTTCTCTCCTCCTTTCTTTGGGGTTGCTGGGGGGTAACCCCCAGCAACCCTTATTGACATTTTCAAAATTTTGTTATACAATTCTTTTAGATATGGAAAGACAAGTTGTAAAAATTCAATTCCCAGCATTTTTACCCAAGCAAGAAGCAGTGAGGCGGAAGATACTCTATGATGAAAAAATCAAAGTAGCAGGATTTATTGGAGGTAGATATAGTGGAAAGACTTGGGCTGGTGCTCATATAGCTGTTGAATATGCTCTGATATACCCTAAAAGTTTAATATTAGTTATTGCCCCCACTATGCAACAGACGGAAGTTGCTCGCTCCAAGATAGATGAAGTATTGAGTTATATACAAACAGAATATTTCCCTCATTCCAAAATATATAGAAGTTACAGAAGAGTCCCAAGAGAATATCATTTATTCAATGGCTCAAAATTTGTCTTCTTTACAGGTGCCAATCCTCAACACTTGCGGGGTTTCCATCCACAAATGAGTTGGTTGGATGAGGCTTCTTATCTCTCTGAACATACTTTTGAGACTATATACTTGGGGACAGTGCTTGCAGGTGGCAAGATATTATTTACAACAACTCCAAGAGGGAAGAACCATTGGCTTTATAGAGTATTGAAAGAAAATCCAGAGACAACATATTATGTAAATGTGTCAAGCTGGGAAAATCCATTTGCACCTAAAGAAGCAGTAGAAGAAGCAGAGAAGATTTCCAGAGCAACAGGCAATTACATTCAAGAGATAGAAGGAAGATTTACAGAGATTGCCAGCACATTGCCCGAATTTGATGATGACAACATAGTTGACATAAATAAAGAAGAAGTATTAGAATATGAAGAGAGATTTAGCAATTTCGTAATAGGGATAGACTGGGGATGGACAGCACCAACAGCTATGCTTGTAGTATGCAAGGAGAAAATCAAAACAAAAGATGGAGAAGACAAAGAAAGAATTGTTGTATTAGAAGAGATATATCAATCTCAAATGCTATTAGACGAGATAGCCAAATGGTTAGAAGAGAAGATAGATGAGTATCCAATAGAGAGCATAATAGCAGATAGTTCAGGGTCAATTTACATAAATGAATTACAATACAAATATGGCATTCCTATAATAGCAAGCAAAAGAAGTGAAAAAGAAGAGAGTTTGGTAAAATTAAGAACATTGATAGGGCATAAGACACTTGTAATAAACAGAAGCTGTGTCAATCTAATAAGTGAATTAGAAGGGTTTGAGATTGACCCCCAGACAAGCAGACTAAAAGATGAAAGAGAATATCATTGTGTTGACGCATTGAGATATGCATTACAAGCTTATTCAGCAGAAGAATTGACACTTTTAGGAAGCAGTAAAAGTTTGAGAAAAGCATATAGTATAGGAAGCTATATGGTATCATTAGGTGGGTCAAGTGAAGAATATGCAAGGAATGAAGTAGAAAAACTTTTTGAGGAGGAAGAAGAATGATAGAATTTCAGCCACAACCTTTTCCACCCATAGAAGGCACTGATATGCCTCAAAGATTAATCAGGCTTTCTCGTAAAAAACGAGATGAAATATTGAGAGTAGTAACAGACCTAATGCTTTACAGCTATAATTGGTTAAGCTCACATATCTATCCAGAAGTAAAAGTAGCAAGGGCAATTTACAACTTGAAGGATGACCCAGATTGGGATGAAAAATTTAAAATTGAGCAGAAGATAAAAACAGGGCTTGTCAGAAGTTACATTGATACAATTGTCAATTCGCTTGCTGGCAGTGTTTTCCCTCAATCGCCATTCTTTTATTGCAGACCTGTTGAAGCTGTCAATCAAAAAGCAGAGGAAGCTTCAGATAGAGTTGAAAGATTTATTGACATATTGTTGAGAGAAAAAGACATAGAGACAATAGGATATGAAGCATTGAGATTGGCAGCTATAGATGGAACAGCATTTATCAGGACAACCTATGATGATAGAGCTAATAATGGCAAAGGAGACATAAACATAGACTTAAAAGATATATTTGAAGTAATGATAATAAGACCAGATGCGACATCGTGGGGGAAAGTTTGGGGGATAGGGGTTAAAAGATGGGTAACTTGGAACACCCTAAAAGATGAGTTCAGGAAAGGCTGGTATTACAAAGACATAGAAGAGGAAGTGTTAAACACAATAGTTTCAATACCACATTTAGATGATGTATTGCAAGAACAAACATCTACAAGGATTTATCCATTATGGGAAATAGAGGCTAAATATGATTACAATGATGATGGGATAGATGAACCCGTAGACATAGTATTGATATTTGGCGAGGGCTATGAGACATCAGGGAATTACTTGCTTGGGGTATATGAACGCAAATATAAAGAGTTAGAGAGAACAATAACAATTGTTAAATTAGAAGAGCATTTAAATAGATGTCTATATGGCAGAAGTCTGGTGGCAAATCTTCAAGAATTGGGCAGGTGGGTAGATTACTATGCGAATTGCGCAGCATTGAGAACAGCATTTGATATATTGCCACCATTCCAAGTTTCTCCCCAGATAAAAGAAATATTGTCGGGAAGATTAGAACCTGGTATGCTTATCCCTGTAACTCCCAATAGCCTTATCCAAGCAATTCCTTTTCCTACACCACTAAATGTCATTGTCCCTATGATGCAGATGGCAGAGCAGAGAGCACAGCAATTAAGTGGTATACCATTGCTTCAGATGGGAATGTTGCCACCTGCAAAGACAAGTGCCACTGCAGCTTCAATAGCCTCAAGGAGTGCAATGCAGAGAGGATATGTGAGATTGAGAGCAGTATACAAACAATTTGAATATATACCGCATCAAATTGTAAAGATACTGAAACAATTTTTGAGACAGACAGAGATTAAGAGAAGGATAGAAGCAAGGGGGGGATTAGTAAAAGAAGAAAAAGTAATGCTATCACCAGAGGATTTACAATATGAATATCAATTCTTTATACAAGGCAGTGTAGCAGCACCAGATTTAGAGAAACATTTACAATACTTGCTATTAGTAGCAAGAACATTCCCAGACCTCTTCCAAGACCCTAAAAAGAAATATTCTTTTCTCAGAACTCTATTCCGTGTAATGGGATTACAAGACTATGAAGAGATACTTGGCACAGAAGATGAACTAAATCAACAGATAGCAGCTCAGCAACAAGCAATGCAACAGCAAGCTGCTCAGCAACAAGGTGGAGAGCAAGCGGCAGGTTTGTCTCCTGAATTATTAACACAATTGGCACAATTAGGTGGTATGACACTGCCAACAGGTGAAGAGATGGGCGGAGAGATGGGTGGTTCAGCGGAAATGCCAGAAGGGGGAATTCCAGAAGAGGGAATTGCAGAAGAGTGAGGAGGTTGAAGAGTGATGTTGGAAGAGCAAGAGATAGCAAGAATATTAATTGAAACAAAGTTTTGGACAAGACTAAAAGAAAGTGTTATGAATATGTTAATGAACGATATAGCAACAAAAAAGAAAGTGATGATAAACAAGATGTTGGATGTCAACACAAATGAGAAGATTGACATTGACAAAATTTTGATATATACAGAAGGATACACTAATGGCATTGAAGATGTTATAATATACATTGAGACAAAGTTAAGAGAATTGATGGGAGCTTGACTTATTTGTTGTTAAACAATAAAATATTCTTTGGAACAAATTGACATTTTAATCAGTCTAACATATAATGTAAGTAAGTAATGAAGTGATGACATCTTAATGACACATTGACACTTTTGAGTTTTACTTTATGAAGTGAAATCCCCTGTAGGAGGTCTATTATGATTGATAAGGAGTTATCCCTTGATGCCTTGTTAGGAGAAGAGGGAAAGCCAGAAGAGACACAAGAACCAGAAGAGATAGCAGAAGAAGGAGAAGCAGAGGAGGAAGCTACTACTCCCACAGCTCCTCCTTCTCCCACTACTGGTTTGTCTCCAGAAGAGGAACAATGGCTAAATGTATTCAGAGATCCGACACAAAGACAGATGATTTATGCAGCTATCAATACCTACCTTAATAGTCTTGCTAATGCTCAAACACAGGCTGCACCACAGCAAGAAGAGAAAGAAGAAGAGATAGATATAAACCAGTTATACACAAATCCACAGGAAGTTGTAAAGAAGATTGAAGAGAAGACTACAAAGAAAGTTCAAGAAGTTGTTCAAGAAGCAGTGATACCTATTTTGAGACAACAAGCAATAGATAATTTACAGAAAGGATTGACAAGTAGGTATCAGCAATTAGTTGCAAAAGCAGGAAAAGCTATAGCAGATGAAGCTTACAGACAAGCGGCTGCTGTAGCTTCCAATTTGGATTTAGGGTTGTTTTTAGATGAAAGAAACATTGACACATTGTGGAAATATGCAGTAGGGGAGGCTTTACACAGAAACCCTCCAAAGAGCTCAACATCATCAGAGGAAGTGATAAATCCTACAAGTATACCTGCAACAGCTAAAAGTATTGATTATGATGCAGCTTTAGCTGAAGCAGAGATAATGGAAGGATTGGGGTATGACCCTAAAGAGATAGGGAAAGTTATACAATCAAAGTATGGGGTGAGTTATAGTGCCCTTAAAAAGAGGAAGCAGTAGAGAAGTCATAAGTGAAAACATAAAGGAGATTGTAGATAAATGGAAAAGAACTGGTCGCATTGGTAATAGTCGTCCAAAGACAAAGAAAGAAGCAGTAAGGCAAGCAGTAGCGATAGCATTGTCAACAGCAAGAAAATACAAAAACAATAGAAAAAGGAGGCGAAAGCAATGAGCAATGAGAAGAGAGAATTAATAGAATACATCAAGAAGGGAAACTTGCTTGAAGTGGAGAGCAAAGACCCGAATGTTGTTTATAGGTGGATAGACCCGACACAGGGGCACGGAGGGATAGAGATAAAGAGAGGGGATTATGAGATGGTGCCTTGGAGCGATGTTGAAAGTGGCAAGATAAAAGTTCCACAGGCTGTTAAAAGTCCTGAGGGAGGAGTGGCGGTAAATGAATTGAGATTGTTTAGGACATCGGCAGAGAAACATAAACAAAGACTGGAGCTGGCTGATAGGATTTGGGGGCTTCGTTCCCAGAGAGCAGCTGCGAGAGAGGGAAACATAGAATTGAGAGAAGAGATAGGGGAAGCTGAAAAACAAGAAGTTCAAATCCCATTAGGTAAAACAAGTATGGTAGTGAATGAAGATATAAAGAAAATTTTAGAGAAAAAATAGGAGGTGATTGTAAATGGCAACTTATCCTATAAGACCGCCGAGAATAGCTTCACCATCTTATGACAATTGGAGACAAGGACCCGCTTCAGGAACTTTTAATAAAGGAGCGTTGGTGTATTGGGATACGACCAACAAAGTGTTTACTGAGTGTAGTGCAAACCCTACACTGATAGCAGGCATAGCTCTTATGGGTAGCGGTGATGTGTTAGATGGAGGAGGTGCTGGTCCTCAGTTAGTGAACTATAATGTGTCTGTTGCTCCTATTACTTCCTCCACTGAAATAGTGATGACATTGGGAGGGACTTACGCAGCTAGCGATATAGGAGCAAGTTATGGCATAGCGAAGGATAGCACGACTGGTAATTGGTATGTTAATAAAGCTGACACTACCAATACCAGAGTGAGGGTATTGAGACTTGTGAATAACCCTGAAGAGCAATATCAAGTTGGAGATACCAATGTGAGAGTTATAGTGCAAGTGCTACCGAGCTATGTGCAAACTGGGTATTGATGATGGAGAAAAACAAACAATAGGAGGTGCAATTTAAACAATGGCAATAACTCCAAATCAGTTTCTGCAAATATTCAAAGAGAAATTTGATAAGATAATCTATGACCAGTATAAGAGATTAGAGCCGATATATCCACAGATATACAACACAATAACAGCAGAAGGGAAGTTGCTTTACAGGGCTATTATTTATGAACCTTTGGTGAGTTTTTCCGAAGTAGGTATGGGCGAGAAGCCATCTGCGGAAGTAGACATCACCAAAGTAAGGCAATTTGACATTGTTAGGAGAAAGTATGGAACGACCGTTGTGTATCCCGCTGAATGGGACTTAATCAAAGGAGAGATAGAGGTATTCAAGAATATTGCCTCAAAGATAGCTGATAGAGCAAGATTGGTAGAGGAGAAAATGGCAGCTGATATATTTGTCAAAGCATTCACAAGCAACCCTTACAATCCCAACGGCGAGCCTCTTTGTGGCACCCACACACTGGTGATAGCTGGGACTACTTACAGCAACCTTGTCAGTGGCTCACTTTCTCCCACTACCCTCAATCAGGCAATTACTATTATGAGCCTTACTCCCAATGAGCAGGGAGATATAGTCTCCGATTTTTCAGCTCAATACTTAGTGGTCCCGCCTTCACTTGAATTCGCAGCTCGTCAGATACTACAATCGGAGCACTTACCCTGGACAGCCAATCTCGGCATTAACCCCTTGCAGAACAAGCTTCAGCTAATTGTTTGGAAATTCCTCCCTGATGATGGCAGATGGTTTGTGTTGGCTGAAAAGGGGAGCCATACATTAACCTTTGTAAACTTTGGCAGCTTAAGAGCAGCTGAGCCTATACATATGCCTGGTGATAAATTCCTTGCTGAATACTATATGAATATTGGTGCTGGTTTCTATGATTGGCGTGGTGTTGTGGGTAGCACGGGAGCGTGATGAGAAATGTCAAAGACCCAAATAAGTTCCTTACAAATTGAGCCTAAATCTGGGCAAGAAGATACTTTTATTTTGCGTGGATTAGATGTTAATGGAAATGAAGTATTCCAAATTGATTTAAGCGGTATTATGAAGAAAGGTGGGTTTAAAGTGTTATCAAATGTATCAGTGGGGACAACCCAAACCGCTATTGCTCACGGATTAGGATACAGGCCAAGCAAGGTGATTATATTGCCGAGGGCAAATGCTGTAATTTGGCAGAGTGCTGTTCCTGACGCTACCAACATTTATCTAACTGCCTCTGCAGCTGCTACTTGTGACATATATGTAGCATAAAAAGAGGAAATGAGGTGAAAACAAATGACCTTTGCTGACCTTCAGCAAAGGCTCATCTATGAAATTAGAGAAGATACATACAACAGATATAGTTTAGCAGAGAGAAAAGCAGCTCTCAATGAAGCATATCAAACTTTAAATTTAGATGCATATATATCAAAGAAGACATTATATGTTAATGTTCCCCCAACAAAGGGAGCATACTTCACCTACACACTGCCAAGTGATTGCATACAAGTATTGAATGTAGTAGTGCTTGGCACACTATCGGATGGTTTAACAGAAGAAGTATTGACATATAGAAGAAAGAATAAAGCAGAATGGAATGAAGCACATCTCCCTGATATATACTACTATGACATAGTATTAGAAAACAATGCATACACACTTTATGCACAAGTGCCAGGCTCATACACACAAATAGCAATAAAATATTTAGCAAAAGTAGATGATATGGTAAATGACACAGATGTTCCATTCAATGGCTTGCTGGCACCATTCCATTACCTCATAGCAGTCTATGCAGCTTATTTGTTATTGAGATATGATGACCCCCAGATGGCTTCAATGAAACTGAAAGAATATCAAGATGGACTAATGAGATTGTGGAGCTATCAATATGGCAAAGAGGAGTATACCCTGCAATGGCAGTAGAGATACAAGCACTACAACTATTTGATTTTTCAGGAGGCATAAATGTCTTTGACCCTCCACACCTCATCAAAGATAATGAGGCAGTGGAGCTAAGAGATGTGATACTGACAAGACAAACAGGATTACAAGCAAGAGAGGGCTATAGCAAGTATACAACACAAAACCTTTATGGCAAAGCAATCAACCTTTGGAGATACTATGCAACTTCACCTTGCTTTCTTTTAGCTTGGCAAACTTATGATTATACCAATCCTTCAAATCCTGTTCCCAAAGATGTAGTATTATACAAAACTACTGGTGACACTTGGACAGCAATAAATACTTGGACATCAACACAAAGAAATCTATTTATAGGCAAACAAGTAGAAGTTCCCAATGCAAACTTTCTCTTTCTTTCTGATGGTCAAACAGATGTGTGGAAATTTGATGGCTCAAATCTATACTTAGCTGGCATAGATGCTCCAACATCAGCACCAACACTTGCTTACAACTCAACAGGTCAAATCCCAGCTGGCACTTATTATTACAGAATAACATTTATGGGGCTTAACAAGACTTGTGAAAGCTCACCAGGACCACAGGTTTCAATCACAACAACATCAACAGGTTCAATAGATTTAAGCAACATACCTGTATCATCAGACCCTCAATGCTCTTACAAGAGAATTTACAGAAGCAGAGTAAATGACCCATCAGCATTTTACTTTGTAGCAGAGATACCCAATTCACAGACAACATACAATGACAACACATTAGATAGTGATTTAGGCACAGAGATGGAGTGGGAGAGGAATAGACCTCAACCTTGCAAAGCAATGGAGTGGCACAAAGGCAGGTTGTGGTATAGCAAAGGAGACAATAGAATATATTGGAGCAAAGCGTGGCAACCGCAAGAATTTGGGAGTTTATCATACATAGACTTAACATTAGACCCAGAAGATTACATAGTAGGGCTTGTAAGTTATGCAAACAATTTAATAGTGTTGTGCAGATATTCATTGTGGCAAATTGTAGGTGATGAGCCATCACAATTCACAGCAATGAAAATACCTTTCCCTATAGGATGTGTAGGCTATCAAGCTTGGACACTTACACCATTTGGAGTAGTTTTCCTATCAGACGAAGGCATATACATCTACGATGGACAATTGAGAGACATTGGCAGAAACATATCACCATACATTCAGAAACTATATCCTGACAAAACATATTTAAGACTTTATTACTTTCCACATCCATATTATCCTTGTATTCTATTCCCTTACAATAGCAAACTACAGCAGAGAACGCTTTCAACACTTGTCTACTTCATAGCACTTAACAGCTGGGTAGAGTGGAGCATACAAGAGCCAACATTTGTAGTAGATGAAAGCAACAATCTCTACTTCATAAGAGATGACATCTATCAAGATGGGGTAGGGTATATGTTCAAGTATGGAGGAGCTACAGATGATGGCAAGCCGTTAGGAATACATTGCTTGACAAAAATAGTTGCACCAGTTGATGGATTATATGACGCAAAGGGGATAAGGATACATTTAACAGGTAGGATGACAAGGGGGGATTACTTTGTGGGGATAATAACAGATGAGACAAATTATTCACAATTATCATTTTCAACAGATTATGTTCCAGCATATTTTGATGAGAGCAATTTTGATGAAACACACTTTGGAGAGCAGGGGCCTTGGAACTTCAATGTTGCAGTGCCAACAATAACAGGCAGAATGTTTCAATTCCTATTGCAGGCTATCAGCAGTTATAAGAATTGCTCAATTGACAAACTGATATTCCTTTATAGACCAATACCCAGAAGAATGGAGGTTGTGAAAAGGTAATGGCTCTAACACATTGGCAAGTTAAATTCCTTTACAATACAGGAGACTTAATATCAGCTTGGAAATTCAATCAAGAACATCAGCAAATATATGATGCTTTAAACTTTTTAGAAGATAACAAGCTTCATTTAGATGGCTCACAAGCAATGACAGGCAATCTAATGATTGCTAAAGCACTTGCAGGTATATTGTTTAAAAATGCTGACAATGACATTTGTAGAATTATTGTTGGTTCACAAGAGATAAATCTCACAGCAAATGCTGACACTTCTGATGGCACAACTTGGAATAGAGATGATGCAAATAAGCCAGCATTTAGATTGAGACTATTTTATAAAGATGGCACAACACAAACAGCACTGATATTCTATTCTGCTGCAGCAGCTGCAAATCCAATCACTTGGACAGAGAATTGGAGAATATTGCAAGATGGAAGTATTAAAACATCAAATATACAAATCAATAATGATGGAAGTATTGTAACACCTAATTGGATAATAAATTCTGATGGAACAACAAATATAAAGTTAATAGGTGAAACAGCATTAGAAAGTTATGATGATTCAACAAGAACAGTTCCTACTAATTCTTCATTAACAGTAGCAACCCTCAACCTTACAGTTCCTCCAGGTCCAAACAGGAGGTATTTAATAGAAGGTTTTGTGAATGCAAGTTGGAATGGTGGAGGAGGAATAAGAATAAATGAAATGTCAACAACAATTATATCTCAAGGAACAGGTATAATTGGTAGATTGAATTTAGGGGGGTCAAGAATTAGAACGCTGAGCCCTGGAACTTATACATATACTCTGGTGGTAGGTAATTCAAGTATTTCAAGCACAATACCAATTTATGAAAGCAATCTCATCATAATAGGAGGTCAACCAGTCTGATGAAAGCAAATAAGATTTACACACATCAAGATAGAAAGATAGATACAGAATTTCAGAATTTGTATAACAATATAGGATTAGGAAGTCCTTTAAATGATATAAAAGTTGGCAATCTGAATGCTGTGTATGTTTATGTAGTGTTGTCTGCTAACGCACAAACAAAGATAAAGCATCAATTGAATAGAAAGCCAGTGGGTGCTATACCTGTTGTGTCTTTAAGTGACACATTAGTGCCATTCACAATAACACAGATGGATGAAAATTATATAACATTGACAAGTAGCCAAACAGGAAGATTTTACATAATATTATTCTAAAGGAGGTAATGCAAAATGGCAAGAAAAAAGAAAACAGCAAGTGTGCCAAGAAGGAAAGGTGCAAAGCTTGGCTTGGCAAGAATGATAGCAACGCAAATACTTGGCACAGCACCAGACCAAGTAGAAGAAGCATTAGCAAGTGCTACACAGACTACAAAGAAGAGGAGGAGAAAAGGTGGCAAGAAGAAGTAGCAAGAAGATACTAATAAGACCAATAAAGATTAGAAAGATAAGAGGTGTAAGAATTTCATCAGGTAGAAGATTTAGACCAAGATTGAAGCAGATTAAATTAGGAACAAGACCTAAGGGAAGACCCAGAAAGAATTATTTCCAATTGATATGATGTAAAAAATTGTCAACAGGAGGTCAGAAGATGGCAAAAAAGAAAACCAAGAAGTGGATACAAAAAGCCATCAAGAGACCTGGGGCATTGAGAGCGAAAGCTGCAAGAGAAGGTGCTCTCCATAATGGCATTGATATTAACTGGTTGAAAAGAAAAGCTGCAGAAGGGAACACTACCACAGCTCGCCAAGCTCGTTTAGCATTGACATTGAGGAAGTTAAGGAAACGCAAAAAGAAAGGATGATGTAAATGAGCTGGCTCAGCAAGTTAACTGGTGTTGATGTTAAAATAGGCAAGGACGGTATCCACGCCAAAGTAGATTGGAAGAAAGTAGGGCAAAATCTACTTTTGGGTGCAGCTGCTCCAGCTTTGGGACTGGGCAATATACCTCTATTTAGCCAAGCTGCAGAAAAGATAGGTTTGACAAATCTTTTGGGCAAAACAGGATTGACAAATCTATTAAAGAGCACAGCAAAAGACATAAACAAATTCTATCAAAGTCTGGGCAAGGTTGGAGCGTGGGGGAAATTGCCTGGCATAGGGCAGGCTTTGAATTTGGGCGGAATGAGTGGTATTGTTGGAGGAGGAATGACAAATCCTTTAGGATTATTAGGGATGGTAACAGGAAACCCTGCTCTGATGGCATTAGGAACTTTGGGTGGATTGTTTGGAGGTTTAGGTGGTGGAGGGCAAACCGCAGCTAATGTTGCTGGCATTCCTACTGGTGGTGCTGGTGGTGGTATGACAGGAGCTCCTGATATCAATCAAGCAATAATGAGCATATTAGGGCAAGGTATGGACTTGAGACCACTGGTATGGACAACACTACTTGGAGGATTGTTGGCGAGACCTTATATCAGTGAAGCAGGAAGCCAAATTGGAGGTATGGGAGCAGTTTCAGATGTGATAGGACAATTGTTTAGCAGAATGCAACAGCAATTGCCAGAAATAGAACAAGGAAGGCAAAGAGTATACAATCTACTGATGGGAGCGCTTCCGAGAATGTAGGAGATGATATAAATGGTAAATTTTACAAGAACACCTAATCAATTGGGAAATTTATTGGGACCTCAGATAAGGCAACCCTATCTACCAGGTGCTAATGTCCCTTCACCAAGTCCTTGGTGGAGTTCTCCTTTTATTTCAGGTGTTCCTAACCCTGGTAGTAGACAGCCAAGACCATTACCAACTCTACCTAATATAGCCCCTGTCCCTGGGATGCATTTTATCCCAGGTGTGCCAAGTCCTGCATATAGACAATCTACTGCAAGATTTCCTTCAGGGAAAGCGGGTGGATTTATTCCCTTCAGACCATCAACACATATTTTACCTACACCTGGTGGGCAACCAGCAACAAATTATCCTTCTCCTGCTACTCACTTCACACCCTCAGCCACACCTTCTTACACACCTCCAACTTTTCAAATACAACAGCAATTGCAAAACTTTATGCCACAATTACAGCAATTTATGACTATGTTGCCACAGCTACAGCAAATTATTAGCATATTGCCACAATTGATGAATTTACTAAATCTTTTGGGTGGTGGTAGATAGTGAGCTTGTTAGGCAAGCTTATAGGAATTAAAAAAAGAGCAGCGCCCGCTTCCCAGCAAGGAAGAAAAAAAGCTACTCCCCCCCTTAGTCCCTGGACACGGAAACCTGGGGAAACTCCTCGGCATCTAGGCACAGTTTCTTATCCTTATGACCCCTCTGCGGTTCATACTCCTACACCATTTTCTACTCCTACACCATTTCCTACTCCTACACAACCTTTTAGACTTGCAGGTATGTTTCAAGACCCACTTGGGCAGATGATAGCACAGATTACACAGCAATACTCACAATTTATGACTTCAAAACCTTATACAACAGAACAAGAGCAAGCAATATTAGCTCAGCAAGATAGAGCAGTAGAAGAGAGATACAAAAGAGCAAGAGAAGATTTAATGAATAGATTAGCAGCTATGGGAATATCACCCACATCTGGTGAAGCATTATCAATGCTACAGCAATTAGCAACACAAGAAGCAGCAGAGAAAGCAAGCTTTAGAAGACAATTAGGGATAAGTGAAATACAAGAATTACAGCAGAGACCATTGCAAGCATTACAGACTTTAATGAATTTAGAGCAATTGAGAAGTGGTAGAATAGCACAGATGTTAGGCTTTACGGGACCACCTCCAACAGAGACAACAGCATTGCAAACACTGATGGCACAATTGCAAGCACAACAAGCTGCAGGCACAATGGCTGAACAAATGGCACAGCAGATAATGGGAACATTAGGAGGATTAGGAGGAGCATATGTGCAAGCTCAAATGCAACAGCAACAAATGTTGCCTTTGACATTGCTTATGATGCAGCTTGCTAATCAGCCCTATATGATACCTTATATGCTTGGAGGAATGCCTATGAGTTTTGGAGGTGGTGGAGCTGTTGAGGGTGGAACACCAACAGATAGCAGTGGAATGGGCATAACACCTGAACAATTTATGCAAGCAATACAGCAAATAACATCAGCTCAGACACCACAGCAGGTTTTCCCTGAAATCTTTAGCGGCTCTCAATATGCTAATATGCAACAATATCCATCTATAGCTCAGCAATATCAAGATATGATTAATGCTATAGGACAAGGAATAGGTGTAAGTGCGACACCACAGACACCACGACTTCATTCTTATCCCTATCTTTAAAGAGGTGATGATATGACTGATTTTCTTAAAAGTCTTGCAGAAGGATTAGCAGGAACACTAACACCAGAAGCACAAAGCTTCTTGGCAAGCAGGGAGCAAGTGCTTCAGCAGTTGCAAAATATTGCTAATCTTTTAGCACAGCAAAGAGTTAATCAAGCAATGTTGCAAATGCAAGCTGCACAACTTGCTGAGCAAGAAGCAATGAAAAGAATGACATTAGAAGAGCAAGCAAGAAATCAAGCATTGACAAGACTTACAACAGCTCAATCTGGGCTTAATAATAGAATTGCAAATATAAGACAAATGGTTAACAATATTCAAAGGGAAATAATATCAAAGGGGATACCTGATGAAGAGAAGAAAATAAAAGAAATAGAAAATAGTATTGATATGGCTGTTGAACAGGCTGTAGCTCCCTATAATGCTGTAGTAGATATAATAGCTCCTTTATTAAAATTGCCTGAAGAACAAAAGGAATATTTAAAAGTTGACCCTAAAAATTTTGCTCAACTTTTAAAAGATGAATTGCAAATACCAACCTTGACACAATTGACAATTCAACAAAAAGAATTACAGAATGTTCACAATCAAATAGCACCACAATTGTTTAATTACATAGATAAAATAAGAAGTATTTGGAATACAGCAGGAGCAGGGCTTGATGAGAAAACAATTAATGCTCTGGCAAAGCACTATAATTATCTCAAGCAAACTATCAAAGATATGGAACAACAATATGCTGGCAAACCCCATATTCTTAATTATCTCAAATTAGCAGAACATACATTAGATATAGACACAGATTTACTTCCAGTTTTTAAGAAGCCAACAGAAATTACAAATTATAGGAAAAAACTGCTGGAGTATAGAGCTCAGCAAGTAGCACAAGGTTGGACAAGATTGGATTTGATGAGGCAACATTTGGCTTTAAGCCAGCAAGCTTTACAGGATTTAAGCAGTTATAGAAATATCAAAGGCATACAAGGTTGGCTTAGTCTAATACCAAACTTGAGACTTTCACCTACACCTCAAACACAAGCATTGGCGGATATAATAGAAGGATATATAACTCCTGAACTCCGAGCTCTATTAGAAAGCTATTCTCAAGAAGAAAGGGGTGGTGTGCCCCAACAAGGGGCACCCTTTCGGAGCTGGGGGGATACTTCAGCAACCGAACCTCCCTCCGACACCATTTGGGCAACAGAGTAGCCCCTCTACTTTTGACCCTAATAAAGCTACTAATCCTCCCAATTATCAGCACTACTCTGGTAGTGGCATAGGAGCACCCAATTCTCATCCCCATACTTTTGTTCCTCTAAAACCTCCTGATGATTGCCCACTACCCCCCGACGCTGATAAGAGCACATTTATGTATGACCAAGCCACAGGTGATTTCCGTGTGTTATCTAAAAATAGACAATTTGCATATGAGGGCAATTACCATCAAAAATCTGTTGCAGGCATAAGAATAGCACCAAGCACTGCTCAGCTACCTCATCCTGCTCATACACACACTCAAAACTTTGTCAATAAGGTTAATTCTTCCCAACCTGTAGACATCTTCAATCTGCCTATCACATCTGCTAATTGGAAAATAGACAGAAACACTATACAGCAATTAATGAAAGAATATCCTCAAGCCCAGAAGCAATTGCAAGAATTCATCAACAAATTACAATGGGGGCAACCAGCATTCACTTCTATTAGAGCATTAGGAATAGTGCAAATTCCTTTCTCACTATCACTAATGGAGAAAGTTTACAATGAATTCAAAAATGCTAAATATTCTATGAAGTATAGGGGTAGAGTTGTCAATGGTGTTCACTATGAAGATTGCTCTTCAGCGGGTTCAAAGATACTCAATGCCATTTTGGAAATGAAAGGGATTAAAGCAAACTTGCCAACTTACACTACATACACTCTCTCAAAAGATACAGCTCATTTTGTGCAAATATGGCCATTCCCTGATAGAGGATACAAGAATACTACTTTAACAATAGGAGATGTAATCATACTTGGTAGAGTTCCTCCCAAGCAAACGAAAGAAAGTATTCCAACACGAGCAATAGATTTGACTGTGCCCTCTAATGCTCATATGGGAGTGGTAGTAGGTTATGTTCCCATAAAGAAAGGCAAGAAGACCGTCTGGGATTATGTTGTAGCAGAAATGGGTAGGGGTGGTTTACGCTTCACTACAGTTGAGGGATTTATTTCAAGGGATACACACATACCAGTGGGGATTTATAGATATGTTCCCTTAAAGAGGGGAATTATAGAAAGATGGTTATCAAGTAGAATAACAGATAGATTTCCCCTTAAATACTGGGAAGACCCTGCTGTAAAAGAAAGGTTAAACAACTTAATAAAAAATCCTCCCAAAGACCAAGAATTGATGTATGCCTTACAACCATTCATACTTACTAAAGAGCAAGCTGAAACTCTATATCGGCAAGAAGTAATGAAAGATAAAATACTTCCCATCTTGGCTCGTAGAATAGCGTTCAGTTTTGAGAATAGCGCTGACGCATTTGGCGCAAGAAATCGGCTTATTACACTTTTTGGTGGTATACCTTATGAGAAACATTCAGAATGGATAAAAGAAACAAACTATATTTTCAATTTATTTATGCAACCTGGACAGCCATTATATCCTCTTTATCGTGATTATGGTATTACTCCTCTTGACCTTACAAGGGCATTGTATTCTGTATTCACAAATCCTGATGAGGTGAAAAAAGTTCCCTGGTGGCAAAAGAAGAAGTTAGAAGCAGAGCTTAAGCAACTTGATAGCCAACTTGCACAATACAAGATACCACAACAAGCAATAAACACACTTTGGTCTGTTGTCAATAATCAGATATATACAAGCTTGGGGCATACTCAATTAGTAAACAAAAATGGTTATCTATATTGGGCACCTCTTTCAAAATTTCAGCAATTCAAGAACAGACTTGTAATGTTGCCAATTAAAATGTATGACACAGGGAAAGGTCTTGTGGGGGGGATTATATCATTCTTTATCTCCCCCTTGTTAGAAGCTGCGCAAGCTGCGGCAAGCAATAAAGGGGATTGGAGAGAGAAATTCTCAACTGCTTTGCAAGCTGGAGGTTCATCTTTCGCAAAACAATTAACAGATATGGGGGAATATTTCCTACAATACCTTGACCCTCATATACTTGAAACAAGAGTTGCTTATAATCTTCCACAATTCGTTGCTGATGTGTTGATAGGAAAATCCATACTAAAAGGTGCAATTGGCAAGGGAGTTGAGGTAGCCTCCAAGATACCAGTAATAGGTAGTAGAATATTGCCCGAAGCTATAAAGGATGCTTGGGTAATGAGAACAGCAAGGGCAAAGGGCATACCAATGGCAGAGAAGACAATAGGAGACTTGCATTTTGAAGTATTTCAAAAAACTGTGCCTCTAACAGAAGAGCAGAGAGCTTTTGTCAATTCACTTGTTGAAAAGCATTACAAAGGATTGAGCTTGACACCCGAAGAAGCTGCAAGACTTGCACAAGAAGTAGAGAGCAATAGTGCTGTTTTGCCATACCTGAAGTTAGCACAGAGAGCTTATACTGAAAAACTCTATGGCAAATTGTCAACTTTAGATGAGATTAGAGAAGCAGTGAGACAGCAAATGCCTGATACACATCCAGAGATAAGAGAAAAGATAGCCCAGGGCATTTATGACTCAGAGCATTATACAGCTGTAGATGCAATGACGGATTACTATGCTAACACAATTTTGAGAGCATATCATAGAGCTGGAGAAGTATTGAACAACATAATGACACAGAAAGCACCATTGAATTATCCTGTTATAGCTTCTACTTTCTTACTCAGAATGACATCAAATCTTAAAAACTTATTCTTGAAGACATCTCAAAAGTGGGCGCCAGCATTTCAGGAATATACACCAACATTCTATAAAGCAGCTAAGAGCACAGCAGAAACACTTCATAATGTAGTTGAGAGAATGATTATGGACTACAAAGCTGCATTCGCAAGAGCTATGATGAGAGCACAGGCTGACAAAATATTAGAGCCTATTTACACATTTATGAGAGAGAAATGGCCGCAATCGGAGAATGCATTTAGAGAATTGGAGACATCAATAGTTAACATAATGTTTGAGAGAGCAAGGCAGAAGTATCCCACAGGCGCAGTAGAAGAGGTGAAAGGCATACCAGTAATAAGAGGAATTACTGAAGACAATAGACCAGTAATAGATTGGGGTGAATTACATAAAATTGTGAATAATCTCCTATCAAGTGATAGACCCACAATGATGAGAATATTAGAAAACTATCAGATACCATCAGAAAAAGTGCCGACGTTGGATATAGCAAGGGCTACTTTAAGAGAATTCAATGATTTAGTGCAAGATGTGTTATACAAAGAATTAGCAGGTAGAATGTTGCTAACACCTGAAGAGATGGCAGCTAGAAAGATGATGGAGACAATAATGATAAATACAGGCTTGCCAGCTCACGCTGTTATCCCCCTTACAGGTGCCAGTATGACAGCTGCTCTTTACTCTTCTTTAATGAAAGCAATAGAAGATAGATTTGCAGGCAAGCCAGAATTTGCAAAGCAAGTTGACATATTCAAAGAATTATTAACTCAAGATATGTATCAAGCACTTAGAGGTTTTATGCCTGATATAACTTTCAAGCAAGCAAAAGAATTGCTTGGTGCTGTAGACATTGTAGATAGACTCGAAAAGATGAGAACACCAATAGTAGACATTCAAAGTGCTTTGAGATACCTTGAAATTCCCCTTTTGGAAGAATTGGAAAAAAGAACTGAAGATAGTTTGAAGAACATTAAACCAGGCAAACACTTCTTTGAACAATTTTCAGAAGCATTTAATAAGCATTTAATAGATGTAGCTGAGACACATTTGAATTTAACAATACCTGAAGGATTGGAATCTGAGGAAGCAGTTTATGAACTCATAGCAGATGGATTGAGGAATATCTATTCACAAAGATTGAAACAAGAATTGAAAGCCATAAGAAGAGAAAGAGCTGAATTAAGAAAAATGGGGATGGACATAGATGTATCTGATTTAGGGTTGCCAGACATCAAGCCAACAGAGATAACACCTGAAGCAGTAGGAGAAGAGATACAAAGAATTAGAGAAAGAGTATTCACCAAAGGAATAGTAAATTCTTATCAAAAGATTGCTTCTAATCCATTAGTAGTTGAGCCATTAGTGAACAGCTTTATGGAATTGGCTAAATCAATTGACCCTAAAATGTCTGAAAGAGAAATTATGGAGAGAATGAGACCATTTATGGAAGAATACTTGCCAACTTACATATCAAGAATGAAGCCACAGACAGTGGAAAGAATAAATCAACGAGGACTGGAACTTATGAGAAAATTAGCAGAGAGAGAGCAAGAAGCTTTAAGGCAATTAGGAGAGAGGGCTAAAAGAGGACCTGAAGAAGCAGAAGAACAAACAGGAACAGAAGTAGAAGAAAGTGAAGATAAGGCCTTAGGGAGAAGTGTAAGTGATTTGTTGGGAGAAGCAAGAATGACAAGAGAAGAATTGAGAAGACTTTTCTTCAAGCCTGGGCAATTCAAAAAGATGGCATATGGAATTGAACCAAAAGCTGCAACAGAGCAATACATAGCATTGACCGTCAATTCAGTTAGACAGGCTATGATGAAGATGGCTTTGTTTGATTTCATAGAAAATGAAATTGGAGAAAGAGTGCCAACAAGAGAATTAGCTGATTATGTTAGAAAGCTTAACATTGATTTAGATGATGCTGATGCTTTGAGAACTGCTGTTGCTTCCTACTTACAGCAGAAAGGATGGGAAAGGAATGCTTTTATGGTGGTTGATAGTAAGTGGACTTCTCTTACACAGGATGAAATCAATGCTTTAAGAAGACAACCTATTGGACCTGCCCACCAAGTATTCAGGGATAGTGTGGTAGGATTAAGTGGGATGGTGGATATGTCTACTTTCCCTCTTTTAAACCTTAATGTGATAAATGAATTGCTTAAAAGAAGCACAGCCGTGCAAACATTGTTTAATGAAGCTAAGAATGCTGGGGTAAGAGGTGCACTTGCTGAAATACCTTCTGAAGTCATAAGAGATATGATAGAAAATCCTGAACGCTATAGAATTATCAGCATACCGATAGAAACTTATTTCAAATTCTTTACACATTTAGCCAAGCAAATGCGATACTTCCAAAACCTTTATAGTGCTATCAGAACACCCTGGAAAGAGATAGCTTCATTCAAGAGCGCGGGAGATGCTCTGAATAAATTTGCTACTTATGTAAACAGGTTTTGGTATCAAACTATTTTGGGATGGCCGCCAAGGGCATTGGGTTGGATTATGGGGAATGTTTACTCTAATGCTCTATTCACATTGTTGCACGGGCTTAATCCATTAGATGGGTTCAAAGTATTGTTCAAGCCAGCACTTAAAAAGAATTTAAGAGAATTTGTTCCTATCGTTGACCAAGCATTTGTTTCCTCTATTGACCAAATAGGACTTCAAACACCTTCTATAATATGGAGAGCTGCCAGCGGTTTAAAGAATGTTATTACTTTTATACCACGATTGGTATACGACGCTAATCAGAAAGCTGAGACATTCGCTCGCAGAGGTATAGTTTGGAGCCTGCTCAAGAAGATATTGAGGGATAATCCTGATGTCCGCAGGACTTTGATAACTGAAATGCTCAAAAGCCCTGCTGGCATTTCTTGGCTTTCTAATATCACAGATTTGAATAATTACACTGCACTTGCTGAGAATTTCTTGCAAAGTCCAAGAACTGCTTTCCACCCTCAAGTTGCTCACTTCCTTAGTGAGCAACTTGGTCGTATCATCAATAATTACTCTGTCACTACTCCTGCTGAACAAGTGATAACTATGTATGCTATCCCATTCTGGAAATTCTATAGATTAATGATTTCTTACTTCACGGCATATCCTTTCACGCATACTGAAGCTGCTGTCATTGCCTTTGGCTTGGGTAATATGCTTGAAAGAAGACACGAACAAATATTCAATAAATTGCTACTAAATGTAAGCAAGGCAAGAGAATTGCAAGCACAGCTAATAGTAGGTAGTCCCTACCCAGAGGATAAATTGCCTATTAGAACTACTCCCATAACCCTTGAAGACCTCAACTGGTGGGTGAGAAACTTCGCTGTTCCCATTTCTTATAAGAAAGGAGAAGACAAATTAATATTCTTTAGCACAACTCAAATATTCCCTGCTATTCCTTTCCCTACTTTGTATGTCTGGGAACCCAGAGGGTTAATCAGCAGTCCCTGGATAACTATTACTGAAAGATTGCTAGGCGTGCAAGTGCCCTTCGGTTCCCAAGCAAGATTGCTATCTGGGAAAAATTTTGATATATTCCATTGGCGAGGGAACTGGTATCTAATTGACCCAACAAATAAACGACCTCCCATAAGACTTAATCAACCCTGGGATATTACATATCTACAAAATGTAGATACACTCAGTAGAAGAATGCTACACGCTACTATTCAAACTTTCTTTTCTCCTGCTGTGATATGGGCAAGAGCTTGGGCTGACTATATGCAAAAAACTGGCAAACCTATCCCCAAGTGGATAACTTACTTTTGCATACCGCCACGATTAACAGAACATCTGGCAAGCAAGTATGGTAAACACGCACCAGCAGCTGAGGCTTTCCCTGGTTTGATAGTAAATCTTTTAGGCTTGGATATTAATACAGATGATATGGATACCCTGTTACGAGAGAAACAAGCAACACAATTAACTCCCAGAGAGACCGTTGAAGTTATGCGAGCATATTATAGAGCCCTTTTTTCTCGGCGAATACAACCCTAAAAGGAGGTGAATAGAAATTGCATCAATTCTGGTTATATCAAGCAACAAGCAAAGAAATAGCAATGATTATAATTGCCTCATTTCTTGGAGGCCTGATAAGAGAGATATTGCTTGACAATACTATAATTTTGCCATATTATAATAAAGAAATGAGAGCTTTACATTTAGGAATTTTAGGTTCTATTATCATAGGAACAACTGTGGGTTTTCTTATTGACAATTCTCCTTTGACAGCATTCGCAGCTTCAGTTGGTGCTCCTGTGATAATAGAAGGGCTGGTAAAGAAAGTAGAAAAACTTGTAATAGGAGGTGATGACAATGGGAATAGAATTGGAAAGCAAAGACAAGACTAAATTTGTTGTGCAGAGAATACAGATATTCCCTTACAAGGAGATTAAAAACCCCCAAAAGATTGCTACAGCTGATACTGATATAATCATTGGGAATGTGTTTGTTTCTATCACCAATTGGAAGGTTGGCTATGATATAGACAAGGATAAATTCACAGCAACAGCACCATATTATGTTGACAAGAAAGGCAACAAGATATACTACATAAGATTTACACCTTACTATCACGAACTAAAAGAGAAGATAATAGAAGAAGCTGCAAAAAATGAGAAAGTGCAAGCAGCTGTGAAAGCATTCAAATCTTCAAAGAAACAAGAGAAGAAAGAGGATAAATGAGTAGAATACTTGTATTAGACTATGGCAATTTTTTACAGCAGTCAATATTTCTTGCTGAAGCAGGGCACGAAGTTTTGTATTACACTGCGTGGGAGGAAGCATTTCCAAAGTTTCAGAGATACTTAATTGGGCAAGGATTAGAAAATGAGAATTTCAAGAAAGTGATGTATCCATTCTTTGAGATTGACAATGTAGATTATATTGTCAACTGGGATTGTGTTGGGCAAGACATCATAGAGTATTTAAGGAACAAGGGCTATAAATGTTTTGGGGCAGGCAAGGCAGCTCTATTGGAAAATCACAGAGAGATGGGAAAATTATTTTTACAAAAACTTGGACTTCCTGTAATGCCCTGGGTAATGATTAAAGGTTTGACAGCATTGAAAGAATATTTAAAACAGCATAGAAACAAAGTTGTGAAAATAGACACTTTTAGAGGAGACATTGATAGTTTCAAAGCAAAAGATTATCAATCAGTTGCACCATTATTAGAGCAAAGAATTCCTCAAGTGCTTGGAGCAGCTGCAGAAGATATAAACTTCATAGTTGAAAGTGATGTAAGCACTGATGATAGTGTTGAGATTGGCAGTGATGTGTTCTTTAATGGAACAAAATTCTTGACACCATATTGTCAAGGTTATGAGATAGACAAAGCTTTCTACATAGGTAGATTTGTAGACAAATTGCCAGCTGTTACTCAAAATACACTTGATAAACTGACACCTGCATTTCAAAAGTTGAATTATAGAGGTGCTTTCTCAACAGAGGAAATTGTTGTGTCTAAAAATAAATCTTACCTAATTGATTTTTGCACAAGATTGGCAGCTCCCTTATCAGTTGCTTATCCTATAGTGATACAAAATTTTGATGAAGTTGTGTTAGGTTGTGCTGAAGGTGAAGATGTGGAGATTGAGCCTATTGCAGAGTATTGGGGTGTCTTGCCACTTGAAAGCTCAGCCGCACGAGAATTATACTTGTCAATTGACATACCTGATGAATACAAATACAATATTGTTCCTTATATCTACCTAAAAAGAAACAACACAATATACAGTGTCCCTCCTATAGAAACCATTGTTGTATTGATTGCTTGGGGTTCAAGTGTCAAAGAGGTATTTAAGAAGCTGCAACAGCTAATAGACATTCCGAGAGCCTATGGATTGGAAACTTCAGTTCTGGGCTACTTCCGTAAGGCGGAAGAGGAAATCAAAAGAGGAGAGAAATTTGGAATATTTTTCAGATAAGGAGGTGTTTTAAATGAATAAAATAGTGGTGTGCGACCCTGGACACGGAGGTTCAGATCCTGGAGCGGTTGCAGGCAATGTGAAAGAAAAAGACATAAATTTTCAGTATGCTCTTACTCTGAAATACTTGCTTGAGAAAGAAGGTTTCAAGGTATTTTTGACAAGGTATGCAGATACCTATATCCCTCTTGCCCAAAGGGCGTATATGGCCTTAGGGAAAAAGGGAATTTTTATCTCTCTTCATTGCAACTCAGGACCTAACCCTGCTCGTGGCTATGAGGTCTGGTATCACGATGACAATCCAACAAGCAAGATACTTGCTATTGCTATCAACAATGCTATGCAACAGCAGAAATTCATACCTACCAGAGGCATAAAAAGAGATACAGATAGATACAAGAGTGGCTTTTGTGTGTTGAGAATATGCTCACATCATAACATACCAGCAGTGTTGATAGAACTTGGCTTTATAACAGACCCAGCAGATAGAGCAGCTTTGCTTATGAGAGACATAAGAATAGCAATTTGCCAAAAGATTATAGAAGGCATAAAATCTTTTATGGAGGTGAAATAAAGTGCACAACATTATCACAAGCATTATAAGTGGTATTGCAGCTGTTTTATTAGCTGCAATAGGATACTTATTGAGAAAGGTAGGTGTTAGCCAGGAGATGTCAGCATTGGTTTTAAAGAGTTTAGAGCAAATGTTATTGCAAAAAGCAATTCTCTATGCAGAGAACTGGGCAGAGAAGAAAGCAAAAGAGACAGCGCAAAAGATTGCTGGTTCAGAGAAGATGCAGAAGGCTATAGAGGAAGCGAAGAATATACTTGCTGAATTGAAGAGCCTTGGCTTGCTTGTAAATGTTGAATTTGATGACAATGCATTGAAGCAAAAGATACAAGCAGAATTTGACAAGATAGCTGACAAAATAAATCAGCCAAAATAATCTCTAAACAATGCCTAACGAGATAAAGAAGGTTGAAAGAAACCTCCCCTTTTCCCTTCTCCCCCCTATGGCTCAACAGGTATTTGAGATAGGAGAAGACCTGTTGAAAATAGGGATAGATGAGATACAGAAGTATAAAAACAATGAGCAATCAACAAAGCAAACACTTGAGAGCCTGTTGAAGATTTCTCAAATCTTAAAGAATTTGGGTATCTCTCTACCCACTGTTATAATGTCATATAGTGTTAAACAGCAATCAGAGTTGACAATTATTCCACAACACAATGTAATAGAAATCAAAAATGAAGGGGATGAGGATGCTTAAGCCTCCTCATCCCCTTCATTATCTTCTTGTGCCATTGTTTCTATTATTTCCCATAACATTACATCAATCATCTCTGCAATCTCTTCTGCTATTAACCTTGCTATCTTCTTCATCAAATTACCCATAAATTCATCCCAAGCTATATGAGCAACCCTCTCTACTTTTTCAAATCTTTCGTTTATCTCTCTCTGTGTAGAGTGTTCTATCATCTCCCTTATCGCTTCCCTAATCATTTTGCGGGAATTCTTATCTTTTGTTAACTTTACTTGCTTAAGGATTTCTCTAAACGCAACCTTCCATAATTCTTTCATCACTTTTTCCTCCATTTACATCATCTCCCTTCATTTTTCAAACAATTCTTTCTCTGATTGAGACAAGTAATCTTCTATATCTATATCCCCTTCCTCTTTTCCCTCTTCAACCTCTTGTGGCAATTCTACGTCTGGCAACTCTGTCCCTTGCCACTCTCTCAGCTCCTTTAATGTCAAGGGAACAATAACACTCAATCTATATCCCCTTGTCGTTCTCCTCAAACTTATCTCAACGGGAATGGTGTTCAGCTTATACTTCATCTTAATGCTGTTGAGATATTCACAACTCTGAATGAAGCTTCTTTGTGATGACCTTAACACCCACCATCCAACCCCTGGCAATTCAGGAATGATTAACTGCAATGACACTTGCTCTTTACACTTATCTCTCTCTTGACATTCACTACATTTTACTTCTACAAATTCTGCTCCCTCTTCTTTTTCAATTCTTCTCCTTCCTTTTATTCCATCTGAACTACTACATATCAATCCCCTTGCACTCCATCTCTGATACCTCTTCTGAATTGAGAAGACCTCAGCCTTGAATGATGTTGGTTGCTCTCCATATAATTCAGCAAATTTCTTCTCTACTTCTTTAGCAAATCCTCCAGCACTTGCTGGGACAATCTTGAAATGCCCCAGCTGGCTGGGATAAGAACTTCCCTTACTACTTCTCCTTTCTCCCATATTAATAGTTCCTAAAAACATTATCTCATCCTCCTTCACTTTATGATAATATGCTTTACTCTTGGAGAATTCAGTTTACATAATATCCTGTATACCCTCCACCCCGCATACTTATATATGTTTTCTTCTAACCAAGCTTCTCTTTCATCATCATACACCCCCACCACTGCCAACTCCTCTTTATTCTTATCAACTGCTAATGACAAGTATACTCTTCTTATTCTTGTCAATCTTGCTTGCCCTATAATTACCATCAAAAGTCCCACAACTCCAAACCAAGTTTGATAAACCAAAAAAGAGCACAATACTATTGTTGCTCCTGCTAAGAAGATTAGTTGGTTTAACAATCTTTTTATGTTCATTTCTCTTCCCTCCTTTCAAACATTTTATCCCAATTAGGGTAAGAAATAAACATTAAAATTAAACCTGCTACTGCTACCTTTTCATTGTTTCCCGCCATCGCACCAAAACAACATATAACGCCCAGCATATACATTATGAAGGAAATCATTTCTTGCTCCTTTCTTCTCTTTCAAAATATTTAACCATAAAGTTCCACATTATTTTTTGAATTTCAAATTCAAATTTACGCCCCAATTTAACAACTTTTTGTATCTCTTCTTCTGCTTTGTTGTCTTCATCTGACTCATCGTCTAAATCAATGAGGAGCTGGTCTTCTAAATTCTCCACTATAGAAAACCAGTGATAATATGCTGTGAAGGGGAAAATTTTAAACCAATATAATACTTCACACAAGAAGCTGAATGTTTTCTTCCATTCCCATTTTTCCTCATCGTTTAGTTCTTCATATGCAACATTTAAACATCCCACTTCTTTTATTATATTTTTTAGTTCTCTTCCCATTCGTTGATTTACCCTATACACCCTAGTATGTAATTCCCTTAACTTTTCCCCTAACTCCTTAATCTTCATTTTTTCAATCATTTTTATCTCTCCTTTCATTTTTATAAACCTGGTGGAGGTGGAGGGAATTGAACCCTCGTATTGTGTGTGGGGGACGGTTCAGCCGTCCCCCACACACAATCAATCCTTTCACCCCCTCTCTGCGTCTTCTTTCAAATAATTATACAACCTTATATAACCTTCAAGCAACATTCTAACAACCTTTGCTAACTCAACACAACCATAAACAGGGTGGATATATGCTCGGTCAAAAGCAATCTCTGTATCTGTTAATAAACTTTCTAATACAGCGTCATTTCCATCCTCTACTACTTCTAACACATCCATTATCTTGCCTCTTTCCTCTTGAAACCTTTTCCATTGCTCGGGCAACCA
>Ga0080004_1115469_pt1 | contig 40503 bp, 35 predicted proteins | sample WasSprMetagenome_FD_69207 | JGI IMG/M metagenome (GOLD analysis project Ga0080004, IMG submission 69207) | Sulfidic aquatic microbial communities from Washburn Spring, Yellowstone National Park, USA - WS (SPADES assembly) (version 2) | ecosystem: Environmental > Aquatic > Thermal springs > Hot...
GTGGTCACCAGCCCCACCCTTGCCCTTAGTTGCTACATTAACGGTGGGCACTCTAAGGGGACTGCCGGCGACGAGTCGGAGGAAGGAGGGGATGACGTCAAGTCCTCATGGTCTTTATGCCCTGGGCTACACACGTGCTACAATGCCGGGTACAGAGGGACGCGAAGCCGCAAGGTGGAGCAAATCCCAGAAAACCCGGCCCAGTTCAGATTGCAGGCTGCAACTCGCCTGCATGAAGCCGGAATCGCTAGTAATCGCGGATCAGCCACGCCGCGGTGAATACGTTCCCTGGTCTTGTACACACCGCCCGTCACGCCACCCAAGTCGCTCTTTTCTGAAGGCCTGATAAGGGCTTAGGAAAAGGGCGATGAGGAGGGCGAAGTCGTAACAAGGTAGCCGTACCGGAAGGTGCGGCTGGATCACCTCCTTTCTAAGGATTTTAAAAAGCCTATTTTGTTAGCTATCCTCATAAAATAGAGGTAGGAATAAGTGAATAGTAAGTAATCATAATTTAGTAAGGGTCCGTAATGGATGGCTTGGCACAAGGAGAGTTAAGGACGGTTCCTTAACCGCCGAAATGCTCGGGGAGCTGGTAAGGAAGCTGTGATCCGGGCGTCTCCGAAGGGGAAACCCACTCCTTATTAGGAGTTCAAACAACGGTGCGAAGTGAAACATCTCAGTAGCACCAGGAAAAGAAATCAAAATGAGATTCCCTTAGTAGCGGCGAGCGAACGGGGAAGAGCCTAAACCGCTACTATGTTAAAGGTGGCAGCCGTTGTAGTAGCGGGGTCGTGGGATATTACCAGAAAGCTCTGCCAGGCTTTCAGGCTTAATCTATTACTTAGCAGAAGAGGTCTGGAATGGCTCGCCATAGAGGGTGAAAGCCCCGTATGCGAAAAGTAATAGATTAGCCGGGGTAATATTCCCAAGTAGCACGGGACACGTGGAATCCTGTGCGAATCTGGGGGGACCATCCTCCAAGGCTAAATACTCCTTGTGACCGATAGTGAACAAGTACCGTGAGGGAAAGCTGAAAAGTACCCTGGGTAAGGGAGTGAAATAGGACCTGAAATTGCGGACCTACAAACCGTTCGAGAGTCGCTTACGGGATGGTAAGCGCTTGAGAGCGTGCCTTTTGCCTAATGAGCCTGCGAGTTGTCGCTAGTGGCAAGGTTAAGGGGTGTTATACCCGGAGCCGTAGCGAAAGCGATTGGTCTAAATAGGGCCAGTAGTCGCTAGCGGCAGACCCGAAACGGAACGATCTATCCCTGCCCAGTGTGAACGATGGCAAAAACCGTCGGGAGGCGCGAACGGGTCGGTGTTGCAAAACCGTCCGATGAGGTGGGGATAGCGGTGAAAAGCCAATCGCGTTCCGTGATAGCTGGTTCTCCCCGAAATGCGTCTAGGCGCAGCGTCCCTAAATAGGTAATACGGGGGTAGAGCACTATTGAGGCTAGGGGGTTAACAGCCTACCAAACCTCGATAAACTCCGAATACCGTATTACTATGGGGCAGTGAGACCGTGAGCGATAAGGTCCATGGTCAAGAGGGAATGAGCCCAGACCGTCGGCTAAGGTCCCCAAATCTGAGCTAAGTGGGGAAGGAAGTGCTCTCTCGAAGACAGCCAGGAGGTTAGCTTAGAAGCAGCTATCCTTTAAAGAGTGCGTAATAGCTCACTGGTCGAGAGAGAGTGCGCCGAAGATTCAACGGGGCTAAGCTCAGTACCGAAGCCACGGGCTTGTATTATATTAGTAATACAAGCGGTAGGGGAGCGTTCCTTACTAATGAAGCCTAGAGCGTAAGCTCAGGTGATGGAGTAAGGAAGTGCGAATGCAGGCATGAGTAGCGTAAAGACAGGTGAGAATCCTGTCCGCCGCAAATCCAAGGTTTCCAACGCAATGTTCGTCAGCGTTGGGTTAGGCGGGACCTAAGGTCAACCCGAAAGGGGTAGCCGAATGGACAGACGGTTAATATTCCGTCCCCTGTATATACTGTTGAAGGTTTGGTTGCGGCATCAGTTAAGCCTTACGGGCTTGTGGTATGCTCGATCCGTAGGCGTAAGCCGAGGGAGGACGTCCCTTTTAGGGACTACTAGGTGAGCTGATGTCCAAGAAAAGACCAAACTGGAGGTATATACAGCCCGTACTGGAAACCGACACTGGTGGATGGGCAGAGTATGCTAAGGCGTGCGTGAGAACCCTCCCTAAGGAACTCGGCAAATTGGCCCCGTAACTTCGGGAGAAGGGGTGCCCACGATAAGTGGGTCGCAGCTAAGCGGTCCTGGCGACTGTTTAACAAAAACACAGGTTTCTGCTAAGCCGTAAGGCGATGTATAGGGGCTGACGCCTGCCCGGTGCCCGAAGGTTAAGGCGAGGGCTTAGCGAGTTTAAACTCGCGAAGGTCTGAGTCTAAGCCCGGGTAAACGGCGGCCGTAACTATAACGGTTATGATGCTACCTAGTGGCCGTTATAAAATCCGGCTATATGCTGGGACGCCTGGTGTATCCCATGCTACCGAGGAGGTGAAAAAGCATTGGGTGCAGGTAATCAGCAGGAAAGGCTCTCTACAATCGAAGCAAAAAGATGGTTCCTTGCTGGAATCATAGAAGGAAAAGGGAGTTTATGTGTATCAATTAAGGAACATAAAGCATCAAAATATGGTTTTTTTGTAGATCCTGAGTTTTATATATATCAACATAAAAAAAGTATATCGATTTTAAAGATGGCAAAAGAAATTTTTGGAACAGGAAGGATATATAGTAAACCAGGAAATGAAGATGTAATGGTATTTGCTATTACTTGTAGAAGAAGTTTAAAAGAAAAAGTAATACCATTTTTAGATAAGTATATGATCTTTTCTAGTAAAAGAGAAGAAATACGTAGATTTAAAGAAATAGTTGATGCTATAGAAAGCAAGGAACATCTTCGCCCTGAAGGTATGATCCGCATAGTCGAGAAGGCTTATGCGATGAATTCAGCTGGAAAGGGTAAAAAGCGAAGTAAATCGCTTAAGGAGATTGTAGAGAGAATCCTCAGAGACCATACGCCGGACACTCCTGAAAAACAGGAGTGAAGATATGGTCCGATCTTTGTGGCGACACAAAGTTAACATAAATGCCTAAGGTAGCGAAGTTCCTTGCCACGTAAGTTGTGGCCTGCATGAAAGGCGTAACGACTGGGACTCTGTCTCGGGGAGGGGCACGGTGAAATTGCAGACCCTGTGAAGATGCAGGGTAGCAGCAGCTAGACGGAAAGACCCTGTGAAGCTTTACTGCAGCTTGGTGCTGGATTCTTGACTGCTTTGTACAGGATAGGTGGGAGGCTGGGATGTGTTAACGCCAGTTAACACGGAGCCGCCCTTGGGATACCACCCCTAGCAGTTGGGAATTCTAACGCTATAAGCGGACAACGCCAGGTGGGCAGTTTCACTGGGGCAGTGGCCTCCTAAAAGGTAATGGAGGCGTCCAAAGCTCACCTCAGCCCGGTCGGAAATCGGGTGTTGAGTGCAAAGGCATAAGGTGGGTTTACTGTGAGAGGGACACCTCGAGCAGTTGCGAAAGCAGGGCTTAGTGATCCGGCGGATCCGTATGGAAGGGCCGTCGCTCAGCGGATAAAAGTTACTCCGGGGATAACGAATAGTTGTCCCGCTAAGTAGGTAACTACTTAGCAAGAACGCGGCTTATAACGGGGGAGCCCTAAGAATAAGGGTAATCCCGTGGGAAGTCTAAAGGAGTACATTTATAAAAAAAACTAAATATCTATGAGTGAAATTATGATAACTAAAAGACAAAAAGAAATTATTATAGGTACAATATTAGGAGATGGATATTTACAAAAAACTGGAAAAAAAAATGCAAGATTGAAATTAGAACATTCTGAAAAACAAAGAGATTATATATTTTGGAAATATCAGGAATTAAGGAATTTGATGCAGGATAAACCAAAAAAAATAATAAGATATAATCCTAAATGGAAGAAAGAATATATATATTATAGATGTCAAACTCATTCAATGCCGTTCTTAGGTAAATTGAAAAAGTATTTTTATGATGATAATGGAAAAAAAGTAATACCAACTAATATTAAAAATTTACTAAAAAGTGAATTATCATTAGCAGTGTGGTATATGGATGATGGATATTACTATAAAAGAGATCAAGTAATATATATATATTTACCTAAATATAAAGAAGAAGAATTAGAAAGATTAAAATTAGTTTTAAAAGATAATTTTGATATAGAAATAAAAGTAATATATAAAAAAGGATATCCATGTATTTATCTAAATAAAGAGGAAACAAAAAAATTTTTTAATAGGGTAGAAAAATATATAGTAGAGTGTATGAGATATAAAACTCCTTTAGACCCTGTAACGACTGGAGGCGAGAGGCCGAAGGACTCTACTTAAATAAGTAGAGTCAATACGCCGCGCTCCCCAGAAGATAAATGGGGATGAAGAGATAGTCTACCCCTTTGGGAAACCAAAGGAGAAAGGTGAACAGGCTTGTGGCGCCCAAGAGTTCATATCGACGGCGCCGTTCGGCACCTCGATGTCGGCTCATCGCATCCTGGGGCTGGAGAAGGTCCCAAGGGTCGGGCTGCTCGCCCGTTAAAGCGGTACGTGAGCTGGGTTCAGAGCGTCGTGAGACAGCTCGGTCCCTATCTGCTGCTGCCGCAGGAGATTTGAGGGGAGTCGCCTCTAGTACGAGAGGACCGAGGCGAATACACCGCTGGTGTACCGGCTGTTAAGCCGTTAGCAGCGCCGGGTAGCCATGTGTAGACGGGATAACCGCTGAAAGCATCTAAGCGGGAAGCCCACCCCAAGATAAGATCTCCCTCTACCGCAAAGGTAGGTAAGGTCCCCGGTAGAACACCGGGTATATAGGCCAGAGATGGAAGCCCAGTAATGGGTGAAGTTGACTGGTACTAATCGACCGAGTGAATTATGATTACTTACTATTCACTTATTCCTATTTTTTTTATTGCTAATGATTGTAAAACTTATATTTTACTTAATTTTTTTTATCTTTAAATTATACTTTTATTATCTTTAATTATATAATTTTATATTCTTAACTATGTTTTATAGATTTAATTAATTAAAGGTGTTTTCATTAACTTTTATTTCTTTTTCTAATTTCAAATAGAAGGTAATTAATAATTTATTTAATTATACTATAGATAAAGTATTTTAAGTAAGTGTATTATTTTTGAGTTTTTCTATTTCTTCTAGTTTCACTTTTTATTATTACATAATTCAATTACTTAATTTATTATTATTGTTCTTATTTTTGTAAAAAAAGTGTTAATTTTTTTTAATATGTATAGGAATTAGTTAATTTAGAAAGAAAATATATAATAGGGAAGGGGATAGTAGTGTTTTTTATTTTTGGATTAGATGGGAGGGAATTTAGATGAATAATTTTCAAGCAAAAGATCCATCAGGAGGAAAATTATTTAAAAAACCAGAATATGTAAAACCCCCTGTAACTGATAAAAAGAAATTACAAAGAGATATTAGTTATGAAAGAGAAGAAATAGAAGATATAGTAGATCTTGAAAGGGAGAGTTTAATAAAAGTAATTGAGAAATATAAAAAAAGAGCAAGAATAATTAATTTAACGCTAATATTTAGAGGTACTCAAGGGAGAATAGTAATTAAATCGGGATTAATAGCTGAAATATCATTTGATGAGTATGATGATTTAGATGCATTAATATACCTAATACAAATTACAGAAGAGGATTTAATTAGGTATTTGCCTTTGTATAAAAAGAAAAAATTAGAAGAGGAAAAAATATTGGAACATTTGGAAAGTATGATAAAGTATAGGCCTGAGGATCTAATTTTAGATGATAATGAAAATTTTAGTATAGATAATTCAAGTTATAATTTAGATATTACTAATTTAGATACTTCTGAAGAAAGGGAACAAGAAAAAAATCAGAATTTACAAGAGAGTATAGCTATAAATCAAAAAAATGAAGAAAATATTTTATTAGAATTGGATCAGGAAATAGAAGATATTTTACAATCACTGGATTTACAAAATAAATCTATTAAAAATGAAGAATTAAAAAATGAAACTACTGAATTAAAGGAAAATTTTGAGAAAATTAATACTGATGAAAAAGGAGAAATTACAATTGATACTGAAGTTAATATAATTAATACTGAAGTTAATACTATTGAAGACGTAAATATTAATAATATTGAAAATACAGGTATTAATGAAGAGATGGATATTAATAATGAAGATTTTAAAGAAGAAAACTTATCTAAGGATTATATGCACGGAAATAAATCACCAATTCAGGAAATTGATATTGAATTTTTAAAAAGTAATAAAGAAGAAGAACAGATTATTAAAAGTAAAGAAATAAAAATAGAAAACATTATTGAAGATAAAGATGAATTATCTACAAGAGATTTATTTAAAGACATGCCTGAAATACAGGAAGAAGTAAAAGAAGGTAAGTCAGAGAGATTAGAAGCTAATATTGATAATTATCAAATTGAAAACAAAGGGAATTATAATAACGAATTTATTAATAATGATATTAAAGAAGATATAAATAAGATTGATAATCATGAAAGTATTATTAGAAATGAAGAAGATATTATAATGCTAAAAGAAGAAAATTTGAAAAGTTCAGAAAGTTTAGAAAATATGGAAAATTATGAATATTCAATAAAAGATAATATTGGTAATATATTAGATAAAGAAATTGATATAGAACAAAAGAAAAGTATTAATGAATCTAAAATAATGGATGAAATAAACAAAGTAGAGGATAAAATTACTAAATATGAAAATAAGGTAATAAATAGGAGGGGAAAGGAAATGATAGATACAGCTAATTTGGTATCAAAGATAAAAGGTTTTATACCTACGGTTGAGGAAGTTTGGTTAATCAATATTGAAACTGAAGAAATAGAGGATTCTTCTAATGAAGTTAATGAATTTATGGTTTCTTCTTTAGTAGCTATTTATAAGGATTTACAATTATTTTATACTTTAATAAATGAGGAAGGAAATAATATAATAATAGAATTAAGTAATAGTTATTTAATTTTACAAAATTTAGGTTCAAATTTAGTATTGTATTCTAAAGTTTCTAAGAAAGCAAATCCTTCATTGATTGCTAATATGATATATAAAGTTTTAAAAAAATAATGAGTATTTATGATAGATATAATTGTTGTTTTAAGTTTATTAGCGATATTTAAAATAGGATATGAAAGAGGAATAATAGCAGAATTAACTGATATTGTAGCTCTTGTTTTGAGTATAATAGTTGTATTTAATTTAACTCCTATTTTTACTTCTTTACTTGATTATTATTTTAATATTCCATCAAAAAGTTATGTTTATATGTTTATAAGTATTATTTTATTTTTGGTTTCGTTCTTTTTAATATTAGCAATTGGATATGGATTAGAGTTATATTCTAAGACAAGTGAAGTTTTAGGAATAGTAAATAAAAGTATAGGCGGGATTATGTCTTTTATAAAGGGGATATTAATATGGTGGTCAATATTTTTAATTGTATCAATTTCCCCTACTAATGGACCTTTTAAAGATTATTTATTATCATCTATTTCAGCTGAGTATATTCTGAAATTAACTCCTTATATTCATAGTATTTCTAAATTTATTTTTCCTGATGAAATTAACACAAAAATAGAGAAAATTGTGATTAAAAAGTAAAACTTTTTAAATGAATTGATTTTTTATTTCTTTAATAAAACCGCTTTTTTCTGGAAAGGCGGAATATAAATATTTCCAGAGTTAATTAGGGAATTAAGAAATATGATTGAAATTACCAATAGAATTACAATAGATCTAATTAGAAAAAATAATTTAGTTAATAAGGAAATTACTTTAAAGGGGTGGGTATGGAATGTAAGAAGTAGTGGAAAAATTAAATTCGTGATACTTAGGGATGGAACGGGATTTATACAGTTAGTTATTGAAAAAAATAATGTAGATGAAAGTATATTTGAGATGATTGAAAAATTAACCCAGGAAACTGTTATCGAAGTTAAAGGAATTGTTGTTGAAAATAGTAGATTAAAATTTGATAAAAATAAATCTAATTTTAATGTAGCGTTTATAGGCTATGAAATAATTGTTAAAGATTTAAAAGTATTGTATAAAACTCAGGATTATCCAATAACTCCTAAAGAACATGGGATAGATTTTTTATTAGATAATAGGCATTTATGGATCAGAAGTAGTAAACAATTTGCTATCCTTAGGATAAGGAACACTGTTAAAAATTCAATAAGAGAGTTTTTAAATAAAGAGGGATTTATAGAGTTTGATAGTCCTATATTAACTCCTTCTGCTTGTGAAGGAACTACAACTTTATTTGAAATAGATTACTTTGGGGATAAGATGTATTTATCCCAAAGTGGACAATTATATGTAGAAGCAGGGGCTTTGGCTTTTAATAAAGTATATTGTTTTGGACCTACTTTTAGAGCTGAAAAAAGCAAAACAAGAAGACATTTAATGGAGTTTTGGATGGTAGAACCTGAAATAGCGTTTGCTACTTTAGAAGATATTATTTACTTAGCTCAGAATATGATTAGTTATATAGTTTCTAAAGTTTTAGAAAATAATTTATATGAATTGCTAATTTTAGAAAGAGATATATTAAAACTAGAAAATATAAGACCACCATTTTATAGAATTACTTACAAAGAAGCTGTTGAATTACTGAATTCTAAAGGAATTAATTTTGAATTTGGTCAGGATTTTGGTGCTCCTGAAGAAACTGCAATCTCTGAATCATTTGATAAACCTGTTATTATAACTAATTACCCTAAATCTATAAAACCTTTTTATATGAAATTGGATGATAGTAAAGAATTTGTATTAAACATGGATATTTTGGCTCCTGAAGGGTATGGAGAAATAGTTGGGGGTAGTCAAAGAGAAGATGATTATGAAACTCTTTTAAAAAGAATGCAAGAAGAAAATATTCCTATAAAAGATTATCAATGGTATTTAGATTTAAGAAAATATGGAACTGTTAAACACGCTGGTTTTGGATTAGGTATAGAAAGAACAGTTGCTTGGATTTGTAAATTGGATCATGTTAGACAAGCTATTCCTTTTCCTAGAATGCTTTACAGATATTATCCTTAGATATTAATGTGTGAAAATAATTACTTATAAAATAAAAATTTCTTTTAGTTTTTTATATTTAAGGTCTAATCTTTAAGTTTTAGAGTAATGAAATTTAGTAAAGAGGAAATTGATTTATTGGTAAAAAAATATTATTACACTAAAGATAGTTCCTATAAAGAGGAAATTATAAAATTATTATTGCCTTTAATTAGGTATTTAGCTTTGAGAAATGGAAAGTTAAGCGATTTAGAAGATTTAACTCAAATAGGGGTTGTAGGTTTATTAAAAGCACTAGAAAGATTTGATGTAAATAAATATGAAGAAAATAAGAATTATAGTTTTTTAAATTTTGCAATTCCAACAATAGTTGGAGAAATAAAAAAATATTATAGAGATCATCATCTTCTTATAAAAGTACCAAGAGATATATATGATAATTATTTTAAAATTTCTAAAGCTATTAATTTTCTAAAAAATAAATTACAAAGGGAACCAACTGTTAAAGAAATTTCTGAATACATTAATATACCACCAGAAAAAGTTTTGGAATATTTGGAATTTGAAAAGAATAGAAAAAGTTTATCACTGGAATATGAGTATAAAGATGAAAATAAATATAATTTGGTATATTTTATAGAAGATAAAAAGCAAAATTTAGATCTTGATACTAAGATAGATATTTATAATGCTTTAAATTCATTAGAGCCAGTGGAAAAAATGGTAATAAATTTAAGATTTTTTGAAGGGCTAACTCAAGAAGAAATAGCCAAAAAATTAAATACTATACAGGTTAAAGTATCAAGAATTCAAGCTAAAGCTCTTCAAAAAATAAGAGATTATTTACTTAAGTAAATTTAACAAAAATTTCAAGAAGGTTTGATTTTTTATTGATTTTTTATTTTTTTATTACTTATTTATTGTTTTTTTAATATTTTAGATTGTATATCTTCCACTAGACTATAAAAAACAGGGACAATAATTAAAGTTAATAAGGTAGAAGTAGTTAAGCCACCTATTACTGCTATAGCTAAGGGTCTTAGTAATTCTCCACCTTCCCTTAAACCTAAAGCTATTGGAATCATTGCAAATATAGTAGCTAAAGTAGTCATTAATATTGGTTTTAATCTTGTATTTCCTGCTTTTATTAAAGCATCATCTTTTGGTAAATTGTAATTTTTTCTTAGGTAATTTGTATAATCGATTAATAGTACTGCATTGCTTACTACTATACCAGTTACCATTAGTATTCCCATTAATGACATTAAATTTAATGAAGATTTAGCTAAATTTAAGGCAATAACTACTCCTATTAATTCAAAAGGAATTGACATCATTAAGATTATGGGTTGAGTAATTGAATTAAATTGTATTGCTAAAACTGCATAAATTAAAAATATACCTAATATAAGGATTAAGAAGAAAGCAGTAAAAGTGTCTGATCTTTGTTGCTCTTCTCCTTTTAATTCATAGGTATATCCTGCTGGTAATCCTTTTTCCTTTATTATTTTTTTAATATTATCTAATATTTCGCTTAAGCTATAATTTGGGTACTTATTCCCATATATACTTATACTTCTAATTCTATCGTAATGTGCAATAACTACAGGTCCATAGTCTGGTTTTAATTTAGTTATATTTCTAAGGGGAATATTTTTATTTAAAACAGGAGAAAATATTGGTAAATTAAGTAATTCCTCTTCAGTAGTGGGTTTAGGGATTTTTATTCTTATATCATATTCATATCCACTTTCTTTATATTTTCCTGCTAAAGTTCCTGAAGTAGCTACTTGTAAAATATTTACTACATCTATAGCGTTAATCCCATATACTGCAGCTTTTTTCCTATCTATGATTACTCTAAATTCTGGTACTCCTTTTTTCCAAGATAAATCTAAATCTGTGATTCCTGGGATACTTTGAAAATCTCTTTTAAAATTATTAGCTATCTCCCATAATGTATCTATATCATTACCTTTAAAAACTACTTCTATTACTTTTGTTTGACTTAACCCTGAAATTGATCTAAAAGTATCGGCTATATTTATAGTGATACCGGGAATTTCATTTAGTTTAGGTCTTATTTCTGCTAACATTTGTGGGTATTTATAAAAATCTTTAGAATCAAATTTAACTCTTGTTTCTGCTATGGCACTTATGGTAGAGGCACCAGAGATTGTAGCAACAAAATTAACTGCTTCACTATCTGCTCCTGCACTTAGTGTAGCGCTTAATGGTTTACTATATTTTTTTACACTATCGTATATTGTTTTTAATACCATTAATCCTTTTTCATAAGTATCATATAATGTTCCACCAACTGAGTTATATACTTGTACATTTATTACAGGAAACGCTCCTGTTGGTAAGAAATCTTTCTTCGTTTTTGCTAATAACATTAAGGAGAAAATAAATATTCCTAATCCTATTAATAATACTATTAACCTATTTTTTAACGAAAACGTTAAAATAGAAGTATATATACTACTTACTTTTTTTAAAATTTTGTCTACAAGATTCTCATATTTTATATTAAAATTGTTTTTATAAAGAAATAAGAATAAAGGGGGTACTACAAAAGTAGCTACTAATAATGAAGCTAATAATCCTAAGATTATTACTGTTGAGAAATCTAAAAATATTTCCCTAGCTAAACCTTGAATAAATATAATTGGTACAAATACTATTAAAGTAGTAATAGTAGAAGCTACTATTGCTGGTAAAACTTCTGTTGTTCCTTTTATTATTATTTCCTTTAATTCCTCTATTGTTGTTATATTGCTATTTTTTATATTCCTGATAATAGCTTCGATAACTACGATTGAATCATCTACTATTCTTCCAATTGCTAAACTTACTGCTCCTATGCTTATTAAATTTATTGAGGTATTATTAAAATATAATCCTACTGCTGTAGTTAATATTGACAAAGGAATTGATATAGAAGCTATTAAAGTTGATCTAAAAGAAAATAAAAATATAAATATTATTAATATAGCAAGTATAGTAGCATATAATGCTTCTTCTTGAATGTTTTTTATTATAGGTTCTATTCTTTCATCAAAGCCGAAAACTACTTTTAGATTAATACCTTCAGGTAAAAATTTAGATATTTTATTAACTGATTTCCTAACTTCTTTAACTGCTTTTACTGTATTCGCATCTGCTTCTTTAAATACTAAGATATAACTAGCAGGTTTAAAATTACTTAAGGCATAGCTTTCTCTTTCTTTTGTACCATCTATTACTTGCCCTATATCTTTTATTCTTATAACTTGGCTGGGATTTGAAATTAACGGAGCTAGGGTTAATTCTGTTATCTCATTTATTTCACTATATGGTCTTACTGTGAAATCTTTATTACCTAAGGTTATATAACCTGTTGGTAATGAAATATTATTAAATTTTACTATATTTTGCACTAAATTTACTGGGATATTATATTTATAAAGTTTTAAAGGATCTAATATTATTTGAATTTCTCTTTTGGCTCCACCTAATACGGTGGTGCTTGCTATCATTGGAGTTTCTTCAATTTTTTTGGATACTATTTCATCGGCTATAAATCTTAAATATTTAGGATCAACATTTCCTGTTAAAGTTAAAAAAGCTACTGGTAGAATTGACTTAACATTTTGCTTGACTATAGATGGGGTTTTAGAATCATCGGGTAAGCTATCCCTTATCTGATCTAATTTTTGTCTTAAATCAAATATAGCAAAATCTAAATTAGTCCCCCAATTAAACTCTACTTTTACTATTGATAATCCTTCACTGCTTGTTGAGGTTATTGTTTTTACATTTTCTACTAAAGCTACTGCATTTTCTATCTTCTTTGTTACATCTTCTTCTACTCTTTCAGGAGATGCCCCAGGATATACTGTTGTTATTACTACTAAAGGATAATTTATATCAGGTAATAACTCTATATTTAATCTTGTTAATGATACGATACCTAATAAAAAGATTGCTAATGAAGTAACAAATACTGTTACCCATCTCTCTATTGAAAACCTTATCATTAGTCATCCTCATTTCCCCACTTTTAATTCTTTTACTTTGAATTAATTAGAATCGTTTTTTATTATTTTTTTAATTTTTCATATAAATTCTAAAAATTTAAAAAATTACCTTCTTAATTTATTGTAAATTTTTGCTATTGTTTTTAAGTTATTCATATCTATATTTAATTCATTAGCTTTTTTTAAAATATTACCAAGATAATATTCTATTTCTGTTTTCTCTTTTGGATTTATTATATAATCCTTTATAAATGAAGGAACTCGGTTTCCTCTTATTTTTGAGGTTATAAAATCTTGATTATATATAAAATAAATAATAAAACAAGGTAAATATCTATATAAAAATGCTATTAATTTTGTATTGTAGTACTTAAATTTATAAAGTTTTATATTAATTTTTTTCATAAACCATAAAAATTCAATTATTAAATTTTTTTCATCTTCTATTGCTTGTAAATTTTTATATGTTTCTTTTATATCTTTTTCATAAAATGCTGGTATTATGTTCATTATTAAATTTAAAAATAATTTTGAATATCTTACATCATTATAATTCCCATTATACACACTAATGTAAACAATTGGTTTAATGATATCTATGAGTTTTAAAATTTCATTATTCAGTCCATTTTTGTAAGAACTTATAACTATTTCTGATTTGTTTAGATTATATATATATAAATTATTATTTATTAAATCTAAAGCAGTTAAAATAGTAAAAAAGTAAATATTTGAAAAATCTATATTATACTCATTTCTTAAATACGATATTATTTCTTCTTCTTGACCTACTCCATTTTGTGTTAAAACTAAGCTTTTAAATTTTATATTGTTTTTTAGTAAAAAAGAAATATACTTTATTATATCATAGCTTTTGGGTGTTAATATTACAATATCGAAGAAGGTGCTTTGTAGGTTGTAATTTATTTCTATTTTTATTTTATCAATTAGCTTTTTTTTATCAAAGATACTTAAAGAATAATTATTAAATTCTCTTTTATTATATGTTAATAAAAATAAATCAATATCTTTAAATTTTTCTAAATTTTTCTTTATTAAAAAATATAGATAACTACCTATTGAACCTAAACCAAATAACAGTAATTTCATTTATAACTATGATTCTTTATATAATACTTTAGGGTTTTGAAGTTTGTTGAGGATAGGGCATATTTTGTTGAGGATAGGGCATATTTTGTTGAGGATAGGGTATATTTTGTTGAGGATAAGGTATATTTTGTTGAGGATAAGGTATATTTTGTTGAGGATAAGGTATATTTTGTTGAGAATATCCTTGATAAGGTGAATAAGTAGGATATGTTCCATATGGTGGATAAGAAGCATATGGAGCTTTTTGTTGGTGATAATAATTAATTTCTAAAGGATAATATCCATTTAATATACTTTGTGCTTCTTGAGAATCAACCCAAAGATTAAGCTCTTTTATTCTATAAGCTATAAATGGATGTGGTAATTGAATCATTGCTAAAAATTTATGAATAGTTTGAATAAAATTGGTATTATCTAATAATTTAGCTTGTTCTAATACAGCTTCTATATTTATTTCATTATCATAATATTTATGAGAGAATCCCGCTAATTTAGATAATGCTTTTAAAGCTACTTCTTTATCTTGAACTACTAAAAATCCAGCTCTATCTCCAGAAAAATGAGTCATTCTTTCCCAATATATTAAGGTTGCTCCAAGTATAAATAATCCCCCGCCTGCTGCTACAGAGCCTATTCCACCTAAATTAAATCCGCCAATGTTTATAAAATTTGAAAGTATACTTATTCCCCCTGCTCCAACAATTCCTAATAGTGCTGCTAAAGTTTTATAAATATTTTGACCAAATTTTATTAAGCCTATTTCTCTACCTATCATGAATAATAATTCTTCTTCACTTAATATTTCTGTTATTTCAGAACTAACAATAATAAAAGGTTGCTCAACTCCTGCTGAAAATACTATGGGACTACCCATATTAGCTAAAAACAAAGTTGGCATTACTTTTAAATCAAGAATATTAACTGCTTCTTCAAATACTTTATACAATCTTGGATATTGAATGGGAGAAACTTTTAAATAACTTCCATGATATAGAACATATAAAGATTCTTCTTGAAAAATTTTATTTAAAAATTTTAATAATTGAGGTAGTAAGGGAACCTTGGATAATAGCTCTGTAGCTTTTGCATCAAATGGATGTTGAATAGCCTTAATAGCTATGCCAGGAAATATTCGTTTTCTATATACTGGAGATATATTGTTATTTTCGTTAATATTAGTATTATCTATTGATCCTGGATTTTGAGAATTATTAATGTTTTGTTGCATTTCATTTGGAAGATCCTTTGATTTTTCTTCAGTTATTTTTTCTTCATTTTTGGGTTTAGCCACTTTTTTCACCTCTTTTTTAAATGTTTTTTATATATTCGTTAGGGATGAAAAATTTTCCAATTTTTCCTTTCCCCCCTTTGTTTTTTTTTTACTAATCTATTTTTTCACATTCACTAATATCTAATTCAGTAGGGATTTCTCTACCAAAAATAATTATGGAAACTACCACTTTGTTTTTTTCAGGAATAATTTTTTCTACTATACCTTGTGTATCTTTAAAAGGTCCATTTGTTATTCTAACTTTATTACCTATATTTAACTCATTTTTCTTAATTATAACTCTACCTTCTATAAATGGTCTTATTTTTTCTAATTCAGATTCTGTTAAAGGAGTTGGTTTTTCTTGAGGACCTACAAACCCTGTTACTCCTTGAATGCTTTTAATAAAGCTCCAGGTTTCGTTATTTAGTATCATTTCTATAAATATATAACCTGGAAATAATCTTTTATTTATTTCTTTCTTTTTCCCTGATTTATATTTGATTTCTTTTTCAACAGGAATTATTATTCTAAATATTTTATCTTGTAACTTTAAATTAGCAATTTTAGTTTCTATAGTCTTTTTTATTTCTTCTTCCATCCCTGACATGGTATGTATTACATACCATTCAGCTTCAGGATGTGATTTTAATTGGTTATAATATTCTAACGAAATTTCTTCATCTATTTTATTTTCTTGAATATCATTGGTATTATCTATATTTTGGTTATTATCCGCATTTAAATTATTCTCTTTTAGATTATTTTCCATTTTTCTTCACCTTCTTTAATTTAACAAATTAAAAACAGAATTAAAAATATATTCTAAATACATATTTTAGAATAGCTTTAAATATAAGATCTATTACTTCCATATAAACTGCTATAAAAAAAACAATAAAAATTATAGAATAAGTAGCACTTTTGAGAGCTTTTTTATCTGGATAACTTATTTTTTTTAACTCTTCTTTTATATCAAATATAAAGGATTTAATTTTATTTATCATTTATATTTTATTTTATATTTTTTTGTTATTTTACTTCAGTATGTTCAGTATGAGTTTTACAATGCTTACAAAATTTATTTAACTTTAGCTTATTAGAAGTTTTAACTCTATTTTTAGATGTTACATAATTTTTAGATTTACATTTAGAACAAGATAAATAAATTAAAATTCTATTACCTTTAGCAGCCATGTTTAACCCCCTTAAAAATCTGTAGAAACTATTAAGCTATCTTTTACTACTTCTTTAGTAAGATTACTATCTATTTAGTAAAGATCTTATTCAATAAGCTCAGTAACGACACCAGCACCTACTGTTTTTCCACCTTCTCTTATTGCAAATCTTTGACCTTTCTCTAAAGCAACAGGTTGTATTAACTCTACTTCAAATTCAACATTATCTCCAGGCATCACCATTTGAACATTTTCTGGTAGTTTAATAGTACCGGTTATATCTGCTGTTCTTACATAAAATTGTGGTCTGTAACCACTACCAAATGGTTTTTGTCTCCCACCTTCTTCTTTGGATAATACATAAACACTTGCTTTAAACTTAGTATATACTTTAACACTACCCGGAGTAGCAACTACCATTCCTCTTTCTACTTCGTCTTTTGATATACCTCTTAATAATAATCCTACATTGTCTCCAGGTAAAGCTTCATCTAATATTTTTCTAAACATTTCTATACTTGTAACGACCGTTTTAATTGGATCCCTTCTTAAACCTAAAATTTCTACCTCAGTATTGGGTAATAATTTACCTCTTTCTACTCTGCCAGTGACAACTGTACCTCTTCCAGTTATACTAAATACATCCTCAATAGGCATTAAGAATGGTTTATCAATTTCTCTAGGGGGTTCTTCAAAATATTCATCCATTGCTTTGATAAGATCTAATATTTTTTGAGTCCATTCATTTTCAGAATCGCTTTCTAAAGCTTTTAATGCACTTCCTCTTATAACAGGTGTATTATCTCCATCAAACCCATATTTACTCAATAGTTCTCTTACTTCCATTTCAACTAAATCAACTAATTCATTATCAACAGATGGATCGTCTATTTTATTTATGAATACAATAATTTTGGGTACTCCAACTTGCCTTGCTAATAGTATGTGTTCCCTAGTTTGTGGCATTGGACCATCTGTTGCTGCAACTACTAATATGGCACCATCCATTTGAGCAGCACCTGTTATCATGTTTTTAATGTAATCAACGTGTCCTGGACAATCTACGTGTGCATAATGTCTTTTATCACTTTCATACTCAACGTGTGCAATATTAATTGTTATACCTCTAGCTTTTTCTTCTGGGGCTTTATCTATTTGATCATAAGCAACAAATTGTGCCATTTTTCTCATGGCTAATACCTTAGTTATAGCAGCAGTTAAAGTAGTTTTTCCATGATCTATATGACCTATCGTACCTACATTAAGATGTGGCTTAGTTCTTACAAATTTTGCCTTTGCCATTTAGTTTACCTCCTTTATCTTTAAATAATCTTAATAATTGTAAAATATCTTTACATTTTTTATATTCTATAAATTTATTTTTATTCCTTTTTTTATTTCTTGAACTATTTATTTATTCAATTAAATTATTGTATCTATTAAAAGAAAGTTTAAAAGCATTTAATAAATGGTCTTCTTTGATAATTTCACTTTCCTGAGTATCAGCAATTGTTCTAGCTAATTTTAAAATCCTATGATACTTTCTTATTGATAATTTATATTTTGTATATAAATTTTTTAATAAAACTTTTGACTTATTATCTAATAAATTGTAGCAAAATTGTTCTATCTCATTAATAGAATAATTAGAATTAAATTTATTGGGAGTTCTATTTTTTTGAGCTTTATACGCTTTTTCTACAAGATCTTTATATTTCATATATTCATTCTTATTGTTATCAATTAATTTTTCAAATTCAATATTATTTACTTCAATAAATATATCAATTCTATCTAAAATGGGTCCTGAAATTTTATTCCAATATTTAGAAATATTATTAAAATTACATACACAATCTTTTATTTCAGTTTTATAAAATCCGCACGGACAAGGATTCATTGCTGCTATTAATAAGAAATTAGCTGGATAAGTTATTTTAGAATTAGTTCTTGAGATAGTTATTTTTTTATCTTCTAAGGGTTGCCTTAAAGATTCTAAAACCTGTCTATTAAATTCAGGTAATTCATCCAAAAATAAAATACCTAAATGAGATAATCCTATTTCTCCTATTTTTATATTTTTACCACCACCAACTATAGCAGCATAAGATGAACTGTGATGAGGAGATCTAAATGGCCTAATTTGTATATATTTTTCATAGTCATCTAACCCTTCATAATTATATATAGAAGCTATTTCTATAAATTCATCGATAGTGGGCTTAGGTATTAACGCAAGGATGGATTTAGCTAATAAACTTTTACCAGTCCCAGGAGGACCTATAAATAAAATATTGTGAAAACCAGCAGCACTTATAGTTAAACCATATTTACCTAACTCTTGCCCTCTTATTGAATTAAATAAATCTATATATTCCTTAATGTAATCATTATTACTTAAATTTGGACTATTATTCTCTAATTCTTTTAAACTTTTAAATTTTATCTTGTTTTCTAAAATTTCATTAATGTTTTTTATAAAATACAAAAATAGATCCTCTCTTTCTTTAAAGTTTTTAAATAACAAAATATCTTTTTTATTTTCAAAAGGTAATATAAAATAAAATCTATTAGAATTTAGAGTGTTTTTTAAATTGTTCTTAAAATTATCATTTTTAAAGAAATTAACAAAAAAATTAATGATACCTTTAGCAAAATAGATTTCTCCATTTAAACCTAACTCACCTAAAATTATAGTATTATCCGGTATTTGTAAATCTTTTTTTATATTTTTTAGTAAAGACACAGCAATGGGTAAATCAAAATGTGAGCCATCCTTGTTTATATCTACAGGGAGTAAGTTTATAATGTACTTTTTGGGAGGTAATTCTATATGAAACAAATTAAAAACACTTTTAATTCTTTCTTTAGATTCATTTATGATTTTAGAAGGTAAGCCTACGAAATTTATTGAAGGTATTCCCTTTGAACTAACACATTCTACTTTAATTAAATCTAAATTATTATAATCCAAATTTAAAGTAAATACAAAAGAGTACATAGTAATTATTTATATCATAAAATTAAACGTAGAATCCACCAGCTATATCTTCTTCTTCTTTCCATCTATTCATATTTTCAATAGCCATTTCTAAAGCAAGATTAAGGTGTTCAGTAGCTTCTGCAGCCATCTCTAACCCTAAATTCTTTACTTTTTCTATTTCTTGAGTTATGTTTTCTATTACTTCTGGACTTGAATTAGGGTCATATAAAACATCTAATAATTCTGGTAATGTTCTTAGTTCATTAATAGCTTGTAGAAATAAATCTATACCTGTTAAACCTATTTCTATTTGTTCTTTAAAATAAGGATAGAGTTCTTCAGAAATTTCAGTATTTTCAACAGCGATTCCTGCTTCTTCTATTTTTTCATAAAGTCTATCGAGCGTCTTATAATATTCATCATAATCTATTTCATTAGCTAATAATTGCTCTACTTTGGTTTTTATTATTTCGTAGTTTTTAGTTATTTTAGCTCTTGCTGGTCTCATTACTCCTTTGTTTATCTTAGGTAATACTGCACCACATTTTTCACAATAATTAGAATCATCAGAATTATTATAGCCACATTTTAAGCAAATTTTAGACACTTTTTTAACACCCCTTTTTATTTTTTATATTATTACTTTCTATTTTATGTTAGTTTTACCTTTTAATTTTTTAGGCTATTTTATTTAGTAAGTATTTTTTTATTTTATCTAAAGCCTTTTTATGAATTTGGGAACATCTTTGAATAGATATATTTAGTTTTTTTGATATTTCTCCTAAATCTATATCATTAAAATATTTCATTTCTATTATTTTTCTCTCTGATTCTGTTAAATCATAGTTAATAAAATTGGTAATATATTTAATTAATTCTTGAATTTCCAGGTTATATTCTATATTTTCATCAGATTTAAGCAAGTCTATATAACTTAAGTTGCTATTTTCTATTTTCTCATCTAAATAATTTATATTTCTAAAAGATAATTTTAATAAAAATTTTACTAATTTATAAGAATTATTTTTATCTTTTTGATTTTTATTTAATTCTTTTATTTTTTTTATTATTAAATTTTGATTCCTTAAGGATAAATTCATATATTTAGAGAGTTCACTTTTTAACAGCCATTTAGCGAAAGTATTAAAAAACTTTAGGAAGTTTACCCCTTTTTTATAATCGAATTTTTCAATGGCTCTTAATAAAATAAAAGAAGATATACCGTATAGTTCTTCTTGATCTATATTTACTACCTCTCTGTATTTTCTATAGATTTTAGAAATTAGCTTAAATGAATATTCTAAATACTTCTCTATTAGGAAATCTCTTGCATCTAAATTAAAATTTTCTTTATATTCCTTCCAAATTTCTAAATCTTCTATCATTTTCTATAATACTCTTTTTATAGCAAGCTATCTATAAGTTTATTAAATAAACTTTCATCTTTTATACTTTCTCTTAATAAATTATTACCAAATAATATATCGATAGGTTTTTTAGTATATTCATATTCATAAGGAGGATCTAAAAATTTAAATTCATCTGGATATAGATCATAAATCGATTTTAGCACTATACACGCTGTTTTTAAACTTTTGAACTTATTTTTATCTGTTATTATCATTTTTAAACCTCTACATATTTGTTCTTTGTATTTATCAAAAGTAGGTTTAAAAGAATGATAAATAAATTGTACACCTTCTAAATTATATTTGTTTTTATAATATTCTATTCTTTTCTTTAATTTGATTTCGTTAATAAAAGGGGCACCAAATACTGAAAAAGGGTAAGTAGTTCCTCTACCTTCACTTATATTTGTTCCTTCTAATAAACAAAAACCTATATAAAAATATATCGTATCTCTTGAGTTTATATTAGGAGATGTTGGTATAAAAAATATATTTTGATTTTCAATATTACTATCATTTATATAATCTACTATATGTATTAAACTACTGTTAAATTTAGATTTTATTATATCTTTAATAGTTAATCCGTGTCTATTATGAATTTTAGCCATTCCTACAAAACTAAAATATTCTTCTTCTAAAATTATACCCTCTTTTATTTTGCCTAGCGGGTTTATTCTATTAAATATTATAATTTCTTTATTTAGCTTTATACATTCTTCTATTAAATAAATTAGACTCCAAATATAAGTATAATATCTTACTCCTATATCTTGAATGTCTACTAAAATATAGTCTATATCTTGTAAATATTTTATATCGGGTTTTAATCCATTTTTACTGTATAAACTTGTAATTTCTATATTATGAATTTTATCGTAATAATTTTCCCAAGTTATCATATTGGCTTGAGTAATAGGAAAAAAACCATGTTGAGGAGCAAAGATCCTTCTTAAATTAAAAAATTCTTTTATTAAATCTAAACTGAAAATAAATTTACCTTTATATTCAAAAAATGATGCTTGGTTTATTAATAATCCAAAATTTCTTTTATTTCTATTTTTTATTATCTCATTTAATTTATCATCTAAGTAAAAAATATTTTTATCAAAAAAATATTTGGCTAACCTTTTTATTCCTGAAATCATTTGTTTTTTTTATTTTTAGCTTTTTGTATTATATTTTTTCCTAAAATATATATTAAATATATTTTTTTTTTAACCTTTTTATATGTTTTTAGTTTTTCCTATGATGAGCTAAGTAATTTATATTAAAAGGAGATTCCATCTTTTTGCTTAAAAAATATTAAAGAATTACCTAAAGATTAAACTATAATTATTTATGATTATTAGCTCTTTTAAAAATAATTTTTTAATTAAATTTGTAGAAAAATTAGATAATATAAATTTAGATGATATAAACACTAAAGTTAATAAACATAAAATTGACGGAATTATTTTATTGAATTACATACAAATTAATAAATTTGAAAATGGAAAACTTTATATTAAAGCTGGGTACGATTTGTATAATATAGATTTAACAAGAGCCGAAGTCTCAGGTAATGGATTAGCTTGTTTAGCTAAATTTATTAACTACTCCTTTAGATTTGATAAACTATTTACTAATATTTATTTTAATTTCCTTAATACTTTTTTTAATAAAGAATTTAAGTTAGAATATAAAGATAAATATTATTTTGTTGAATTTGATTCTAATAAATTTGAATTTATTGAAAACATCATAAAGAATTGCTATTATGTTAATGTAGGTAATCCCCACATAATTTTTATACCAGATAATAATTTAAAAAATTTAAAAACTTTTGGTAATAAATTTATTTTTAATTTTTTGGAAAATCTATACAAAGATGTGGTTAAAAATTTAGGATTTGAAACTAATGTTCATTTTGTTTTTAAAAAGAAAAATGATTATTATATTTATAGTTATGAAAGGGGAGTGGGAATTACTAAGTCTTGTGGTAGCGGATCTATTGCTTCATTTTATCTATTAAATAAATTAAATATTGTTAATTCTAATAATTTTATTTTGAAATCTTTGGGAGGGGATATTGCTTTAAAAAAAAATAATAATTTCTATTATTTAAAATCTTTACCTAAAATTCTTAGAAGATAAAAAAATAATTTTTTAGTAAAAAATTAAGCTAAAAAGAAAAATGTAAAAAAAATGTTAAAAAAAGTCAAAAGGGATTTAATTTTTTTTAAAGTTGATTATAATTATATTGAAAGGTTATAAAAAGTAATGTAAGGGGGTGTTAAGATTATGGCATTTGATTATTCAATTCAAAATGTATATAGAAACGAGTGGTATAATTATGGGCCGACTATTTCTAATTATAATTTTTATGGCTCTGCTATTAATTATCAGCAATTATTATATTATCTATATGGAGGCTTTGGTGGCTTTGGTGGTTTTGGCTTTGGTGGATTTGGTGGTTTTGGAATGGGGATAGCTAATATCTATGGAGGTAATTTAGGTTTCTCTTATAACTCTATAACCCCTATATATAGAAATATCTTAGAGAAAAATGATATAATTCAAACAGGTAAAGCTTTTGATTATAAATTTAGTAGTGTAGATGGTAGAGTTCAGGAAGGTACTAGATTGGTTAATAGTCAATGGGTGGGTAGAAGAGATCCTGTTATCCTTGATATAGATGGTGATGGTAAAGCTACTGTTACTGATACAGATTATCAAGTTAATAGAACTACTATTACTACAACTAAAGACATAGGCAGAGATATCTTTAGAAATACTTATGAAACTACTACTATTACTAATAAAGGTAAAGAAAATGGAATAGAGTTTGATATAAATGGTGATGGAATAAAAGACAGGACTCAATGGGTTAAAGCTCAAGGGGATAAAACTGATGCCTTTGTTGTTTATCTGACTCCTGAACAACAAAAATTACTAGCTGAAGGAAAGTACGATCAAATTAAATTAGATGGGAAAAATCTAATGACTGAAACTGGTATTAATGGAGAACAAAATAAATATAAAAGTGGGTGGGAAAAAGTTAGAGATCTATGGGATAAAAACGGAGATGGAAAGATAACAGGTGATGAACTTAAAAATGTTTATATATGGCAAGATAAAAACGGTGACGGAAAAGTAGATAAAGATGAGCTTAAACCTGCTTCAGCTTGGAATATTATAGAAATTGATACTAATAAAGGAACTTATTCTAGAAAAGTTGGAGAACAAATAAACTATAGACAAGAATTAGCAGGTTATAACTATAATAGCTTTAATTATAATATGGGATTTTCTGGTTATGGTGGATTTGGTTTTGGATTTGCTGGCTTTGGTTTAGGATTTGGTGGATTTGGTTTTGGATTCGGGGGATTTGGCTTTGGTTTAGGATTTGGAGGATTTGGTTTTGGATTGAGAGGATTTGGCTTTGGATTCGGAGGATTGGGATATTTAATAGCTTAATTAATATTTAATAAAAATGTAATAAATATAATGGCTGGGAGAGTATAAAAGCTCTCCCTTTTATTTATTAAGTCATTATTAAAAAATGTATAAAATCTGTCCAAGTTGTGGAACTAAAAACCCTATAGATGAAATGTTATGTATAAATTGTATGGCAGATATTTCTTCCATTAGTATTGATAAAGATATTGATACTATTGATACTATTGAAAATTTAACTGATAATAAAATAGAAACTCAAAATCAAAATTTTAATATAAATCAAGAAAAAAATAAATTAGAGCTTGTTTTAGTAGAAAATAAGGAATTAAAAATTGAGATTGTTAATAACGGAATAATAGGTAGATATCATTTGGGAAAAGAAATATTCGAAAAACTATCTAATCCTAAACTAATCTCAAGAGAACATGCTAATATTTTTTTTAAGAACAATAAATGGTATATCAGAGACCTTAATTCTACAAATGGAACTTACCTATTAACTAAAAACCAGAATACAAATGATAATATAAATGAGATTAAACTAGAACCCTATAAGGATTATGAAATTTCAAAAGGAATGATATTAAATATAGCTAAATTAATTAGTTTTTATATAGAAATTTGAATTAATTTTATGAAATTTAAAGTTTAAAATTTAAATAAAAAGGAGGAAAATATGAAATTATATTATTTGGGGCATTCTTCTTTTTTAATTGAATCTAAAAAAGGGTTTAGAGTAGTTATTGATCCTTATCATTTAAAGGTCAATAAAAAATTTCCGGAAGTTAGTGCTGAGGTGGTTTTAATTACTCACGAGCATCCTGATCATAATGGCTATTGGCTTATTAAACCTTTTAAAATAGAAGATAAAGAAATACAGCCTAAAACATTAAAAAGAACTACTAATTTTGTTTCTTCTTTTGAAATAAAAACTACTACTAATGATATAATAGAATTTATTGCTGTTCCTTCTTTTCATGATAAATTAGAGGGTAAAAAATTGGGACCTAATACCATCTGGACTTTTTACATAGATGGGATCAAAATAACTCATGTAGGGGATTTGGGACATTTACTTAAAGATCAAGACCTTAAAATAATAGGTACTACTGATATTTTAATTGCTCCTATTGGCGGTGGTGATTATACTATTAATTTTAAAGAATTTTTGATTTTAATGGATCAATTAAAATCTATTGTATCTATTCCTGTTCATTATAAAACTAAATATACTACTTGGATAAGTGATTCTTTGGATGTTGTAAATTTTCCAGCTATTGAAAAATTAGAGGATTATATTTTAAATTTATTTACTATTCCCCCTATTCCTAAAATATATCTATTTCCTGAAGAAGTCTGGGATAAAATACCTGACAAGATAAGTTAAAATTAAAATAAAATTAGAATAAATTAAAATAATATTTAATCAATGCGAATGATATTTTATATTGAAATATAATAAGCAAGTATTTTTTTATCTAAGTTCCTATACTTTTTGGCATATTTATTATATACATAAAAACTAACTTCTATTACCTTAGGGCTTAGATTATATTCTTTTAAAACCATATATATTTCTTTTGAAAGATTTTTTTCTATTCTTGTATTTATTACATTATCATATATTACAACTTTATTATATTTAGAAGTAGAATTATTAATATACCAGATTTTAGCTATATCAGGATTTGGAGTTTTTGTGTCAGTGTAACAATCTATAATATAAATATATCTATTTGAATTTCTTTTCATAATATCTATGTTTTTAGCTTGTAGCATATATCTTTCTATTTTTATACCTATTTCTTTGGCATCTAAGGTAGCAGTGGTTAAAAATCCTGTTTCTCTTTGAACCCTATTATAAAGTAATATTATTTGCACCATTACACCTATTAGTATAGATAAAATAGCAATACTTGTTAGCGTTTCTGTTAAACTTAACCCTTTACTATTTCTCATTACTTTTATTTATCTTGTTTTATTTTTTTATTTTTTAGGAGTTTTTTTTAGATTTTTTTTATAATAAGTTAAAAAACTGTTTTTACAGATGTGGTAGGTGTAGTAGTGGTATTACTTGAGCCACCTGAACTCCCTGAACTCCCTGACCCCCCTGAACCATTTGGAAGTATAGTATTTACTATAACTGGTACATATATTTCTGTAGTTTTTTTAGATTTTGTTTTTTTAATTTCATATCCTATAGTTATGGTGTATCCTGTTTTAGTTTTTTGGAATTTATATTCATTTTGTTCTTTGGTTGTATTTATGTCTGTTATATATGAATTATTTAATTCTCCTTTTATTTCATATACTTCTATATATTTATTTAAATCTTCATCGTTATTTAGAAGATCTTTTATAAGATAAATATCTAGATTAGTAGGATATATTTTAGTGAAGAAGATTGTTTCTGCTTTTCTCTGTAAAAGAGAATCATACATTGCTTTATTTTGGAGTTTATAAATCGAGTAATAAGTAGAAAGTAAAGCCATAATACATAAGGTTAATACTGCTATAGCTGTTACCACTTCTACTAATGAAAATCCCTTCCTATAAAAAATAAAATTTTTCAATTTCATTAAGCATCCCTCCTATTAAAAAATTTAAAATTTATTTTATTTTCTTTATTTCAAATTTTGTTAAATTAGAGGAGGAACTTAAAGTAGCTGTTATATACATTGATATATCATTATTGTAATGATATGTAGTACGTTGTTCGTATTTTCCAGTACTTGAGTTATAAATAGTTTCAGTGGTGGAAGAAGTATGTTCTATATATGACGGGAAAGTAACTTCTACATTCCCTGCTATTGATACTTCATATTCTAAAGTTATTTCATATTTTTGTTTTATTTCTTTTTCTTTTTTACCTTGTGGGATTTTTATGTTTTTTTCGATTTCTACAGTATATTTTAAATGACCTGTTTTACCCTGTTTTATTTGACCAATTTCTTTATCATTATTGTTAGCTTGCTTAAATTTTGAAATTTTTATGTTATTTCCTAATAATTCTTTTAACTTTCTTTCTATTTCATTTTTTACGGCATCTGTATCTTTTAGTTTATCTGCTGTATCGTTTCTTTCTCCTTTTAATTCTGCTGTAGGTAAATTAAATGATTCGTTTATAGGAGGGTTTGCATCTCCTGAAGAAGATAAATTAAAAGTATCATTAATAGTATTAATATTACCAGAAAGGCCTATTGTTGGATTGGATGAACTTCCGTTATAGGTGTAAGTATATGAAGAGTCTTTTCTTGAGTATATTTTAATAAGATCTAAGTTTTGTATACCTCCTATTTGCCATCCCAGATCTATTAAATCTACCATATATAAATTAGCAAACATTTCATCAAATTGTTTTTTAAATACTTTATAATTATCTTTTTCTTGTTTAGCTAATTGGAATATTCTTTTATTATATGAATATATAATCCCAATAATAGAAGAGATAAAAAATATAAGAAATAAAGATAATAAAATTACTGTAGCTTTTTGAGATTTAAGATTTTTATTAGATTTTAAAAAAGTCTTCATAAAGAATACCCTCCTCTTAGTTAAATAAATCTCAATTATCTCTATTATTATATTTATTCAAAATAGAAAAAAATCCTAAGAAGATCAAAGAAAATTCACAAAAAATTTACAAAGTTTTTTATAAAATTATTATTTTAAAAGGGATTAGGTTTTATATAAAAAATAGTAAAAAAGAAGGGGGGATAAATTTTATGAATATAAAAAATAATCAAAATGAAAACAATCAAAAGAATTTAAAAAATAAATGGGGAAATGTTGTTACTGCTTGTATTACTCCATTTGACCAAGATTTAAAAGTAGATTTTAAGGAATTTAAAAAGCTAATCTCTTATTTAGAAAATCATACTGATAGTATATTGATCTTTGGAACTACTGGAGAATCACCTACATTAAACTTGGAAGAAAAAATAGAGATTTCAAAATTTGTAAAAGAAAATACTAGTTTACCCGTTATTGCAAATATATCCTCTAATAATTATGAAAAAGCTTTAAAAGAAATGGAAAAATTAAATAAATTGGATTTAGATGGATACCTTATAACTACCCCATATTATAATAAGCCACCACAAGATTCACTTTATGATTACTTTTATAATTTATCCCTTAATACTGATAAACCTATAATGATATATAATATTCCATCTAGAACTGGGATTGATCTATTACCTGATACAATTGTTGAATTAGCTAAAATAGATAATATAATAGCTTTAAAACAATCACATAATGATATATCTAAGGTAATAGAGATAAAAGCTAAATTGATTAAGAATAACTTAGATAATAAGTTTTTTATTTATAGTGGAGATGATATTTTAACATTACCTTTATTAAGTTTAGGAGCATATGGAGTGATTTCTGTTGCTTCTCACTTAATAGGTAAAGAACTAAAACAAATGATAAAAGAATTTAATAATAACCCCACTTTAAGCTATCAAATACATTATAAATATTACGATTTGTTTAATGTATTGTTTATAACAACTAACCCTATTCCAGTAAAGCAGGCTATGGAATTTTTAGGATTTAATGTAAATAATTTAAGAAAACCACTAAGAAAGGCTAATGAAAAAGAAAAACAAACTATCTTACAAGTTCTTCAGAATTTAGGATTGTTAAATATTAATATTAAAGTTTCTTCTTAATTTTTTAAATTATGATAACATTTTTAGGTAGTGGAAATTTAGGAACAAAACTATTAAACCATCTGCTAAAAAAATATAACGATTTTAAAATAAATGTAATAACTAAGGTAGATAAGTTGGCAAATAGGGGTTATAAACCTAAGCCTACCCCTATTAAAGAATATTTAATAAAAAATAATTTAATAAATAAGGTTAATTTAGTAGAAGTTGATACCCTAAAAAAACTAAATGAAAATGAAAAAAATGTAATAAAAGAAATGTTAATAAATAGTGAAATCGGAATTGTATGCGATATTGGGTTAATTGTACCTGAAGATTTTATAAACTTACCGAAAATATTTATAAATATACATCCTTCTCTATTACCTTTTTATAGAGGACCTTCTCCTATTGAATTTACCTTGCTAAATAATGACACTATAACAGGGATAACTATATGCTTATTATCTAAGAAAGTAGATGCGGGAGAAATTATAATTCAAAAAATTATAAAAATAGATCCTACTGATAACGCGTTTTCCCTTAAAAGTAAAATTATAGAATTAATTCCTGAGATTTTTGATAGTTTCTTTTATATGTATAAAAAAAATAGTATTAATTTTATAAAACAGGATGAAACTATAGCAACTTATACTAAAAAAATAAATGATAATGATTTTGAAATAGATTTAAATGAGGATATAGAAAAAATTCACAATAAAATAAGAGCGTTTTATCCTAATGCTTACCTAAATCATAATTCTCAAAGGATAAAAATATATGATTCTAATTTAATAGCTTCAAAATCTATTGATAATGTAAAATCTATAAAATATAATCCTAAATTTCCATTTTTTAAAGTTTTAAATAATAAGTTATTTTTGGTTAATTTAAAAAATGAATTTTTAGAAATACTAAAATTACAATTACCTAATAGAAAACCTATTAAAAGTATAGACTTTATTAATGGATACTATAGAAATTAAAACTAAATAAAAATAAAGATGAATTTTAAACTAAATTTTATTAGCAATTCTAAAAGAGAAAAACTTTTGAAAAAAAAATTAATCTTTGTCTTTATCTTTAATTTATTATTATTATTTTTTTTAATTAGTTTTGTTTTTTCTCAAAATTTAAAAAGTTATATTTTAAAACAGATTGTTAATATAAATGATGAAAAATATATAATAAATTCATTAGGAAAAATATCTTTTGGATTTTCTAATTTAGGAGTGGATATAAATATTTATAAAGTTAATTATGTAGTTTATAAAGAAATTGAAAATGAGTTAATTAGATTATCTTCTAATTACTTTGAAAACGTATCTACAAATTTAAAAAAGTTAGGTAGTTATAATTTTAAATCAGATAATAATCCAAAATTTGATACTTATTTTTATCCATTTTTTTACATCTTTGCTGTTTTATATTTTGATAAAGATAATAAACTAAATGCTAAAACAAAACTAAAACTAAATGATTCGGTTTTAAATATAGTTAAAATTCAAAATAATATCATTGAATTTCAGGAAATCTATAAAAATGAGATAATAAGTAATGGAAAATTGTATAAAAAATCTAATCAAAATTTTAAATTAATTTTAAATTATAATGTTAATGGTTTAAAAAAAGAAGAAAAAGATAATTTAAAAAGAAATATTAATTTAAAAGGTTCTTATGTAGAGATTGAAGTAAGGTAGTAATGAAAAAAGGAGGAGGGTTTTATAATGGTTCAACCTTTTAAAGCTAAAATAGTAAATTTCCCTAAAAAATTAGATTATCAAGATAAATTGATTATTTGTAAGGAATATTTTTATAATGTAAATAATATTCCTAATGATTATGTATTTACGGATTTAGGTAGCTTAAGTTTAAATGCTTTAAGTGAGGAGCAATATGCAGGATTGTTTTTAGGTGATGAAGCTTATGCTGGATCTGAAAACTTTATTAATATCAAAAACACTATAAAAAGTATATTTAATAAGAATTATGTTATTCCTACTCATAATTTTATTGGAGCTACACACTTAATAATTAAAATTTTATACCATACCTTCAATATTAAAAGTATTTTAACTACTTACCATAATTATTACCTTTATAAATTATCTATTTACTTGAACCTAAATTATAAAATCTTTAATATTGATAATTTAGTTAGTTATATAAAGGAAATAAAAGAAGAATCAAATAAGTTTATATTTTTTGAAGCCTCAAATTTAATTGAAAGTTTGAAAACGTATCAGGATTTTATTAATTTAATAAATTCTCTTGAATTAATTAAAAAAGAAGGATTTAAATTAATAGGGGATTTTAGTAGTATTTTTTCTTCTCTTTATTTATTTTTTAAAAGGTTAAATAATTCTTTTGATTATAAAGATTATAAATCAAAGATAATAGAGTTTAGTAGTATTTTTGATTTAATTATAATGGATGCTGAATATGATATTATGTCCAGTACAGGAACTTTAATATTTACTAATGATTTTTCTTTATATGAATTATTAACTCAATACTTAGTATCTTTTGAAGGATTACATACTTATGGGGGATTAGCTGGTAGAGATATGGAAGTAATCTATAGAGGATTGATACAAGCCTATGATTTTGAACCAAGTTATAACATATATGATTATAAGTATCAAGAAATAAAATATCTATACGATAATGTTAAAAATATTGGATATAAAGTAAGTGATTTAACTAATATTCATTATTTTTATATTGAAATAGAAAATCCTTATAGTTTCAATTTATTACTGTTTTTAAGTTCTCAATGTAGAGGGTTAGCTGTTGATAATAAATTATATTTTTATTTACCAAGTAGAAGATACCAAAAAGCTAATTATGACTTAATAATTACTGCTTTAAAAGAGTTATATGTTTATAAAGATAAGGAATATTTAAAACTAACGGATATATCTGAATTATCTAAAGATTACTCTAAATTAAATTATTCGATTGATTTTCAAGTATCAAAGTTTGACTTAATTGTGGGAAGAAATTTACCAAAGGTTTTAGAAATTAATCCCTTAGATTTTGTTGCTTATAATTTTAATGGAGTAGAGATTATAAGTAATAAAGATAAGGACTATAGATTAGTTAAATTAGAGGAAGCTGGTTATAATACTTTTTTACTTGATTCAAAAGACGTATTTATAGATTTATTAACGGATAGCGGAACAAGTGCTCAAAGTGATGAACAATTTAGCGCAGCTATTAAATATCAAGCTGCTAATGCTTATAATTTATTAAAGCAAAGTATATATGAGGTTTTTGGATTTGATTATTTTATTCCTACTCATCAGGGTAGGGCTGCTGAACATATACTTTCTCAAACACTTATCAAAAAAGGACAGTATGTTATTAATAATATGTATTTTACAACTACGAGATTTCATCAGGAATATGCTGGTGGAATATTCGTTGATTTAATAGTTGATGAAGCTTATAAACCTCAGTCTGATTACCCATTTAAAGGGAATTTAGACGTTGAAAAAACAAGAGAATTTGTAAAGAAAAATTATGATAAAATAGCTTATATTTGTATAGAAAATAATGTTAATATGGCAGGTGGACAGCCTGTTAGTATGGAAAACATAAAGAAAATTAAAGAAATATGTGATGAATATAGTATCCCTTTGGTTTTAGATGCTACAAGAATAGCAGAAAACGCTTTCTTTATTAAAGAACGAGAAAAAGGATACCAAAATAAAGAGATAAAAGAAATAATAAGGGAAATGATGGGGTATATAGATGCTGCTACTATATCCGCTAAAAAAGACCCACTAACTAATATAAGTGGATTAATATTAGTAAGAAATCCCAAATGGTATAACCATATGATACAATTAACTACCCTATTTGAAGGTAGTTATTTTAATGGTGGTTTAAATAATAGGGATTTAGCTATGTTAGCTTTTGGATTAAAAGAAATGACTAATTATTATTATTTAAAGCAAAGGATAGAGCAAGTGAGATACTTAGGAACACTTTTAAAAGAAAAGGGAATACCTATAGTAGAACCAATAGGTGGGCATGCTATTTATTTAAATGCTAAGGAATTTTTTAAACATATACCCCAGGATAATTATCCTGCACAAGCTTTAGCTGCTTATATATATCTCTATGGTGGTGTTAGGACTATGGAAAGAGGTATTGTTTCTGCCGGTAGGGACCCTATAACTAAACAAAATAGACATCCAGAATTAGAGTTAGTTAGAATAACTATCCCTAGAAGAGTATATACTAATGAACATATGGAATATGTAGCTAATGTTATTTTTGAGGTTTATCAAGATAGAGATAAATTTTCAGGATTAGAAATAGTTTATGAACCACCTTTTTTAAGATTCTTTACTGCCAAATTCAAACCCCTTAAAATATCTAAAACTACCACTACTTAAATATTGTAACAAAAAACATAAATATTGTGGAGCTTAAAGAATTGGAATAGTAATAAAAGTTTATAAAAGAGATGAAAATATAAATTTATCCTAGATAATATTGATACAGTTTAAAACTGAGCTATTAAAGATTGCTGTGTTAGATGGTCGTATTCTTTATACCTAAAAAGTTAAATCTTATTTAAACTTGAATTACTAAAAATTAGATGATTTTTAATCACAAATTTGATTTATCTTATTTTTTTAAAACTTCCTTATTTTTTTTGTTTCTGTCTTTCCTTATTTTTGCTTATTATTTGTATTTAAAAAATGATTTAAATTCTTTTAAAGATTTAATAACTGACATACAAATTTTAAAAAATAATAATTTGAAAAATATAAAACTACAAGAAATTAGATTAAAATATCAACAAAAGTATATTTTGGAAAATAATATTGTTCAAAAATTTATTTATTATAAAATATTTAAGAATGTTGGGTATATATTAAACAATCTAAATAAAAGTCAATTAGAGAATAAATTTAATTTTAATACTTCTTTTAAATTAGTAATTATTAAAGCTAACATTTATTTAAAAATGTTTTTTGTGATTTTGTTTTTATTGTTTTATTTTCTTATCTTGATTTTTTTTAATTCTATTTTTGATAAATATCTCAAAAGAAATAACGATGCTAAGCAGCAAGCTTTTCTTAATTTTTATATTGTTTTTTTTGTATTTTTTATTTTTTTAACTTTTGTTTTTCCTTTAATTAACAATTTTGTTTTAGGTTTTTTATTAAATTTTTTTAAAGAACATATTGTTTATGTGATTTTGGTTTTTAACATTTTTGTTTTAGGTTATGTTTTTATTGTATTTTTTTTATTTTATTTTGATTATAATTCATTAGTTTTTAGTTTTCATAAATTTAGGTTTAATTCTACATTTAATTTTATGAAAGATTTAAGTTTTATTTTGATTTTTTTTATAATTGTTTTCTTAAGTGGAATGTTTTTGAAAGAGGAAAGTAATAATTTAATAATAGCTTTTGTTTTATTAAGTAATATTTGGGAATTAATTTTTATTTTTTTAGCTTTAGTATTTCTTATACCATTAGTAGAAGAAATTATTTTTAGATTTTATTTAATTAGTTATTTAGAGGATATTTTTTATAATAAGGGATTAATTAGTGTTTTAGGAGCTTTAATTTTTTCTTTGGTTCATTTTGAGAATCTATTTACACTATTTTTTATATTTGTTCTTAGTACTTATCTAAATTATGTTTATTTAAAATATAGGAACTTATATTTAAATTTTTTGATCCATTCAATTTGGAATTTATTAAATTTCTTTGTTTTAGTTTTTTTTATATAACCTAAAACTTGAACAAATCTATAACTTGTATAAAGTGAAGGTGAATTGCGAAAAAGTTGACAAAGATTCGAATTTAGAATAGATTAGAAAGGATGCTAAATAAAGAGATTTTAATAAAACAGCAAAAAGAAGTAGGGAAGTTCTATTAGTTTTTAATTTATTCTATTAGTTTTTAATTTATTCTATCTTAAAGCCTGAGAAGTATTTTTTTTATTTTTTAAAACTAAAATAATTCACTAAATTAATGCTAAGAATTAATATTTAGTTTATCGTAGATTTTATAGATATATGAGTTTAAATTTTTAAAATTTAATGGATGTAATTTGAGGTTATATAGGTTATTGTTATGTTTTATTTTCAAGCCCCATTTTGTTCTTAAAGCTAACATAATTATTTCTTTTATAGCTGTTAAATTATCAATTTCTTCTATGTTTTCAATTGTTTGTTCAAAATAAGAACCTTTATTAAAATTACCAAAATAATTTAGTTGTTTTTTGTTGATTCTGTATATTTTTTGATTGTTAATAGTTAATTTAGATACAGCAGATGGTCCAAAACCTATATAGTCAAAATAGTACCAGTATTTTAAATTATGAATAGAATATTTTTTATTTTTTGTAAAATTTGAAACTTCATAATGTTCAAAACCTAAATCTTTCAAACTATTATGAATTAGATCATAAAATTCATCGAAATTATTTTTAATATTTTCTATTTCTTTTAGAATATTTTCAAATTGGTGATAAATTACTTTTTTATCGTTATATATATCCAAGGCATAGTATGATATATGATTTATAGGTAAGTTTTTTATTATATTAATATTTTCTATAATGGATTTTGTTTTTTGAAAAGGATATAAGTAAATTAGATCAATAGATATGTTACTAAAGTATTTAGAAGTTAGTTCTATTTGAGAGATTATGGATGATGGATTAGATAATCTTCCTAGGATTCTTAAGGCAAATAAATTAAAACTTTGTACCCCTATACTTACTCGATTTATTCCTAAATTTTTTAAAGCTTTAAGGTAATTTGAGGTAATCAATTCTGGATTTAACTCTATTGTTATTTCAGTATTTAAGGAAATTTTGAAATTACTGTAAATAATATCAAATATTTTTTCTAAATAAGATGGATTTATAAGATTTGGAGTACCACCTCCTATATATATACTATTTACAATTTTATTAAAATATGGATATCCTATTTTATTAAGATAATTTTGGGAATCTAAGACTTCGTTAATAAGGTTGTTAAAAAATAGATTAACTTTTAGGGGAGTTAATTTAAAAAAATCACAATAAAAACAGATTTTTTGACAAAAGGGAAAATGTATATAAATGCCTAAACTATTAATGGGAAGTGTTTTGTTTATAAACGAGGGGAAGTATATGTTAAAAGAATTTAATTTAAAGAAATTTCTTTTATTAATTTTAATAGTTTTCATATATTTTATAATTATTAATATTTTTAGTTTATTCCTTTTTAGTGATAATGAAATTAATGCTGGAGTGTTGGTTACACCAAAAGGGTTTGAGTATAAATATGATCCTGAAGCTCCTAACCCCATAGATAAAACTGAAGAAGGTAATGAAAAATTAGAAAATAAACCTAAAAAAATATATTACTATAATCCTGATTTATTTAAAAATTACTATCAAAATAATATACCTAATAAAATTAACAATGATAATGTAAGTGATTATCATAACCAATTTGTAAGTACTAATAATGATTATAATGCTGTTAAAAATACTACCCAAAAGCAAATTAATAATTCTTTTACTTTAATGAATTTTTTATTAATAATTTCTTCTTTAGGTGTAATTGCGTTAATTTTATGGATATTTTATATAAATAATTTAAAACAAAAAGAAGCACAAAATACTATACCTGTATATATGAAGTATCCTGATACTAAAAGTAAATTGAAAAAAAGAAGGACTGTTTTTGATGTTAAAAAATAATATAATATGAATACTAAAAAAAATGTTAAAAAAAATAAGGAAATTGAAATATTTTTACCAGCTAATTTTAATTTAAAAATATTAATAAATGATGAAACTAAAGCAAATATAATTAAAGAGTTAGAAAACTTATTAAATTATGTAGAAGAATCTATTAAAAACTATCAAAACAGAAAAGTTTTCAAAATAGGCCAACTTTATAAGGGAACATTTTTACAAGAAATTAAAGATAAACTAGATAACATTCCCTCTAATTTGAGTAAATCAAAAACTATTGAAAATCTTATTAATATTAAAAATAGTATTTTAAATTATATTGAATATGTTAAAAATTTAAAAACAGGGGATACTATTTTATTAAAGACAGTAAGCGGTTTTGTTAAGATATATAATAATATAAACTTTAAAGAATTGGAAAATGGAATTGATATAATATTGGATAGGTGGATTGTTAAGAAAATAGGTTTTTAAATTGATATTTTTATGGATTTTAAGTTAGGTTTGAATTTATTTGAAATTAAGAATCTTAATTTTAGTGATTTTGGATTATTTTTATATTTACTTAATTATTCTTTTGAACTTAAAAAAAAACAAGAACTAAATATATATACTCCTTTTTTTAGAGATACCGATGTGTTAATAGTAATTGATAATGAAAAAAATAGAGACTATCTTCATATTTTTCAGTTTTTTTATAAATTAAAAGCTAATGTAAATATTTATAATATTAATGAGCAAGGCTTAACTAAAAATGATTATTTCCTCCCTATTTTAACTAATTTCTATTACAAATATATTATTTTATTTTTGTTAAATGATTCTCTTGTATTTAAAATTAAAGCTTTTGCTCCTAATACTTACAGTAATATCTATTTTAATTTAGATAAAAATTTTTTTGCTATATTTTTTATTTTGTCTATTGTTTTTAGTTTCTATGAAGTAATTAAAAATGATTTTAAAAATATTAAAATAGAAATAGATAATGAATTAATAAGTGAAAGTAAGTTAGGTTTTCTATACCATCTTGTAGATAAGGAAAAAATAAAATCAATAATAAATAACTTATTTTACAATAAAGAAAAAATTAGCTTTATTGTAAATATTAGTGCTGATTCTTTATCTAATTTTGAAATAACTTTGTTAAAACTAAAAGATAATCAATTTTATAAGAATAACCAAAAAGTAAGTGATATATTATCAAATTTGATACTTCTGATGGAATCTTTTTTTGTAAATTATTTAAGATATATAAATTAATTTACATTTTATTAATTAAATTCTATTAAATAAAGAGGGATTTAAGATGTTAAATTTAAAAGATGACAAAGATTTTAGGGTATTAAATAAAATATATGAGATAAATAAAAAAAAGATAATAGATTTAGATAAAAAAATAGAAGAAGTAGCAAATAAAGAGGGTTATAATTCTACTAATTATATAAATTTGAATAAAAGTAAAGCAAGATTAAAGGAATTTATAGATAATTATGAAAGATTATCTAAGATAATGGAGGATATAGAATATGCTAAAGAGTTGCTAAATAATGAAAAAAACGAAGAAGCTAAAGAATTTTATAAAAAAGAGCTAAATAATTTAGAAGAAGAAGCTAATAAAATAGAAAAGGTTTTATGGGAATTGATTTTACCAGAAGAGAATGAAAAAAATATAATAGTAGAAATAAGAGCAGGAACTGGAGGTGAAGAAGCGGCTTTATTTGCTTTCGATTTGTTTAGAATGTACTCTAAGTTTGCTGATAAAATGAAATTTAAGATAGAAATTTTAGATCAAAATTTTACTGATTTAGGTGGGATTAAAGAAATTGTCTTTGCTGTTAATAATAAAAATGCTTATAAATATTTTAAATATGAAAGTGGAACTCATAGAGTCCAAAGGGTACCTATAACAGAAGCTAGTGGAAGAATCCATACTTCTACTGCTACAGTTATTGTTTTGCCTGAAGTTGAAGAAAGGGAAATTCAAATTAAAGAAGAGGATTTGGAAATGGAAACATTTAAAGCAGGTGGCGCAGGAGGACAACACGTAAATAAAAATGAATGTGCTATTAGATTAAAACATATCCCTACTGGTATTGTAGTAACTTGCTCTGATGAAAGGAGCTTACATCAAAATAAAGCTAAAGCCCTTAGAATTTTAAGAGCTAAATTATTACAATTACAAAAAGAGAAACAAGAAGAGGAGTTAAGAAAACAAAGAAGACAACAAGTAAAAACAGGAGATAGAAGCGAAAAAATTAGAACTTATAATTTCCCTCAAAATAGAGTAACTGATCATAGAATAAACTTAACTATCCAAAACTTGGAAGCTATATTGGATGGAGATTTATTACCTCTTATTCAAGAACTCCAAAAAAATGAAGCTATTAATAAAATCCAAGAGTTACTTAATATACAAGATAACTAATAAAATAGATAACTAAAAATATTATGAATAAAATATGATTAATAATGAAGTGTTAAAATACTTTAAAAAATTTTCTAAAGATTTTCCCGATTATTTTAAAATTAAAAACCCTAATTTCTTTTTAATGATTAAGTATTACTTAAGAAAACCTACTTTTAGATATTTATTACAATTATTTTTTAGAAATCCTTTTAGAATTATTTTCAATACTATTTACTATTTACCTAAAATTTTTTTTATAAATTTATTAAATAAGATTTTAAAAAAGAAAGAAGATTTTTATAAAGATACTACTTTAAATAATATAATAAACAATTTTTCTAAAGGAAAAGGGTTTGTAACTATAAGTTATTGTCAAAAGCCCTTAGATTGCCCTGATGGAAGATTTTCTTATAGATGTACTGGAAATTATGAAAGATGTAAATCTTGTTTTCTATATGAGGTAAAAACAAAATCTGAGAAATTGGATATTGATTATTACATAGTCTTAGGAGATTTAGATAGTGTTTGGAATATATTAAGAAATCAATTTAATAAACATTTATTTGGTTGCTATATTTTAACTACTTGTAATATGGTTTTAAATGTAGTTAAATATATCTCTCCATTATTTGGATTTACTGGTATTATTTTGCCTTTTAATAAAGGATCTTGTTTAACTATAGCTGCTTATGAATTAGCTGAATTTGGATATAAAAATGTACAAACTGATTTATCTGATAGTAACAAAAAAATATTACTAAATATTCTAAATAAAGCAATAATGATTAAAGAAAATAATAAAAAACTTAAAAATAGCTTAGTTAATAATAATTTGATTAATTTAAATATTGTTGAGTAAAAGTTAAAGAGTTATAAAATAATTAGAAAATTTTAAAAGGAGTTGAATTTAAAATGAAAAATTATAATAAAAACTTTATATTATTAATATTTGGATTTCTATTTATTATTTTTTCAGTTATTGTTTTTTCTGATGCTAAATGGAAATTAAAAATAAAGGGACAAGAAAAAGAGATTTTAACTAATCCTATTATAAAAGGAACTAACGTTTTTGTTGATATTTATGATTTATCTAATTTGTTTAATATTGATTATGAAATAAATTTAACAAGGAAATATATAATGTTTTATAAAAATATTAATCTA
>Ga0080004_1057758_pt1 | contig 40502 bp, 39 predicted proteins | sample WasSprMetagenome_FD_69207 | JGI IMG/M metagenome (GOLD analysis project Ga0080004, IMG submission 69207) | Sulfidic aquatic microbial communities from Washburn Spring, Yellowstone National Park, USA - WS (SPADES assembly) (version 2) | ecosystem: Environmental > Aquatic > Thermal springs > Hot...
GGTGAGCACCTTTACATTGTAGGGTTCGAGTCTCTCTCTCCAAGCTGTACCTAGCCCCATTATTACAAATACGTCCACTATTTCAGCTTTAGCTTTAGATAGCATTCGAAGGACTGCTTCTAATGTTTTGCCGGTATATACGACATCTGATATAACAAGCACGCGGTCCTTTCTAGTAACTAGGTCTTTATCTAAGTAAAGAGTCTCTATCTCTCTAGGCCCTCTCATCACAGTGATGCTGTAATATTGTATCCCAGGGTAGCTTTTGTTTCTTTTAACCAGTACTATAGGAGCGGTGAATTCGACAGAGAGCGTGGTCGCTATTGGAATTACAGCTTCAGCTGTAGCGACGATCTTAGTGATCTTCTTATCTGCCAGCTCAAGAAAGATCATTATTGAGAGAAGCCTGGATACGTAGGGGTCTTTCAACACTCTTAACAAGTCGATCACAGGGCTTCTTTCACGCTCTACTAACTCTTTTAAAAGGTGCCCTAGATCTAGGGAGAGACCTATCTTTGCCAAAATAGTCGTGGCATGCTCGAAGCTTGGTATAACAGATCCCTTGACATACCTACATAATACAGACTCGGGTATATCGGTCAACTCGTAGAGGTCTCTATAAGAAATTGAGGGCTTTATAAGTCGTAATAGCTCTGCAGCCAAAAGCCTTAACTTCATTCTATCTGCTTTACTACGCCCGTGAGCCTTAACAAGCTTCTCAACAAACTCTTCAACATCTTTCGTAGTGGGCTTTCTTATTACAAGCACTTTGCCCACGCTTCGCCTCAACGTCGTCACCGCGAAATCAATATAAGGCTTTAAGAGGTTTAAATTAAATACGATGAGCGGGGTTTTAAGTGCTGATCTATGATGTAAAACCCACGCGGCGACTACTTTGACTAAGTATCTAATAGAAGACTCTATTACGAAAATGGGGTTGAGTGGTTTTGAAGCATATCTCGACGAGGCTGTAGCGTTAGGCTATGATTATCTAAAGACTTGCACCCTCTGTAGTAATTGGAGGCTGTGTACATATATGGAGATACTCCCAGAAATCGAGCACTTCCTCATCAAACTAGTTGGGATCTCTATTACTATTCCACGAGAATCTGAGCTCAACGATAGAGTCCTATCCCTACTTAACTTTTCAATGTCTATAGTTAGTGAGGGTGACTACGTGACTTTTTACATTCCATCAAGATACGCACTCGGCTTGTTTTACACTCTTTGTAAAGATATGAAGCCTACATGGGGGGAGTGGGGGTTCCCTGACGTTGAAGAAATAGAGTATCTACTTGGAGAAAGGTGAGGTGCGTGACAATACTGTTTAGAGTTAGGAGGTGGTTGGAAGAAGACGAGTTTAAAGAGCTTTTAAACATAGCTGATTACCTAGGATACGAAAACAACGAGAAAGTTTTTAGATTAAATATCGATAAGGCTTATCGTAATGGCTACTTCCCCGCAGATGTAAAAAGCCTCTTATCTAAATACGCTTCAAACTACAATGAAATCGTGAAGAGTCTTGAAAAACTACTCAATACCTATAAGCCCGTCTTTGAGTGGGTTCAGAGTAAAGGAGTGATTAGAGTTGCACTCCTCAAGCAGGTCTACTGGGCTATTAAAGAACAGTTGAAGAGATACAATGCACGGTATGGTGGAAGTCTAGATGATAGAGTCTTTGTTGAAATAATGCCTTATCAAGCCTTTGAAATTTATAGAATCTTTAAAGAGCTATTTATAGAGGTAGAAGACCCTGAAAACCTCTTCTCTGAGAAGTCGTTGATGTTTAAGCCCGAGCTTAAAGACGTCGAGTTAAGGCCTTATCAAGTGGAAGCTTTAAAGAATTGGGTTGAAAATGGCTATAGGGGGATTATAGCCCTTCCAACCGGATCTGGTAAAAGCATCATAGCAATAGCAGGTATTGTTAAAACAGCTGTTAGAACGTTGATAATAGCCTATACAAAAGAGCATGTACTCCAGTGGAGGAACTTCATTTTAAAATACACCAATATACCACCACATATGGTTGGAGTCTTCTATAGCGAGGAGAAGCGCTTAGCTCCAATAACGATTACTACCTATCAGAGTGGGTTTAGAAATATTGGGTTGTTGTCTCCGTACTTCACCATGCTTATAGTTGACGAGGTACACCACCTCCCAGCTGAGAAATTTAGATACATAGCTCTACATTCGCTCGCCACATATAGAATGGGCTTGTCTGCTACACCAATTCGTGAAGATGGTAAACATGAAGAGCTTTTCCCACTACTTGGAGGGATAGTTTACTATAAATCACCAAGCGAGCTTGCTGAAATGGGCTATCTTGCACCATACAGGGTTGTAACAGTCAAGGTTAAACTTACACCTCAAGAGGAAAAGGTCTATAGAGAGCTTCGCAGGAAGTACAAGGAGCTTGTAGGAGATAAGAAGTTTGAAGAAGTACTAGAACTCGCTAGAAGAGGGGATCCTCGAGCGATCGAAGCTCTTAAGATCCACGGAGAGATGAGAGCCCTTCTTGCTAGATCAACCTCTAAGATCGAGAAAGCCGTAGAACTTGCAAAATCAGAGTTTGAGAAGGGGGGCAAGGTGATCATCTTTACCCAGTACGTAGACCAGGCCGTCGAGCTAGCCAAGAGGCTTGGAGCATTACTTCTCACTGGTGAAACCCCTGACGATGTAAGAAGGAGGGCTTTAGATGAATTTAAATCCTCGAAGAGAGGGATACTAGTTGTAACCACTGTTGGTGACGAAGGGATAGATATACCAGACGCTAATGTGGGAATAATAGTCTCTGGAACTGGTTCAAGGAGGCAGTTCATTCAGAGACTTGGTAGGTTGTTGAGACCTAAGCCAGATCGCTCTGAGGCCGTCTTATACGAGATTATATTGGAGAAGACAGTTGAGGAGTATCAAGCCGCGAAGAGGAAGAGAGTTGAACTAGAGGAGTTTTTCAAGGAAGATCTTGAGTAGTATGATAACATCATTCACATGTCTCTATACACGTAGGCTACCACATCGAGGAGACAGCTATATAGGAGCCGTTCAAACCCAGGTAGAGATCTCACGATGTATAGACGTCTCTTTTCACCATAGGGTTCGATCCAAGCGATCACGTCAAGCCCGTCTCTAAGTATGCATATCAAGAGGTCCACTTTTCCATCAGCTCGTCTATGTTTAAGAGCTTCATTTAGCATTGTGTAGTTGACCATATACACGTGTGGAAGCCTAGGGTAGAGCATGGCGAAGGTCTCTAATACTAAGACCTCACTACACTGTTTAGGAGGGTCTATCAGGACTATTTCGAGCTTATCATTATAGTACATTTTCCCTTCGATAAAAGAGCTAAAGACTTGAAGGACTACGCTAAGATCTATCATAGCGAAATTAGCCCAAGCGTCTCTCACCACTTTAAAGACCTTTCCGGCTATCTCGCCGAGTTCTCCTTGAATAATGAGAGATGGCGGTGTTAACGAGATCGAAAAGATCTCGGCACCATCATATTTAAACTCGACTTCGAGAGCGGCAGGCTCGAGAAGCAACCCCGCCTTGTTGACCCCTCTTTGAACCAATTTACGCAGTAGATCTAGTACTCCCTCAATGTTGACGAGGTCAAGCTCGATTATAAGTGAGCCAGGAAGAATGCGAGGCATGATGGTATGTGAGGAGGGTTCTAAACTACTTAAAAACCTAGCATCATTTTAGCTACATGTCCTTACTCTTTAATTACTAGCTTTATTTCGATGATGCTTACTCTAGCTTCTCTGCCTTGTGGATTGGTTAGTGTTTGGCTTCCAATCTTTATATCGGCGACCTCTACTCTACCTGGTAGAAACCTGTTCCTAACGATCTCTACTGTGTCTACAGCTTTGCTAATAGCTCTTCCACGCGCTTTAACATAGATCTCTTTGACACCCTGATGCACTAGAGTTAGTACTGCAATTACATAGTTCATTACTGGCTTCTTTCCGACTAATACGGTGTTTGCACTTTGTGGTTGAGCCATAGCGACACCCACATGTTTTCTTCTTGGTAGATTGGTTATGCCGGGTTCTTTATCAGTAGGAATGGCGCTTAAAAACTTTTCTCTCCTCAGGATCTCCTTTCTACACACATAGATGTCGATGGTATTACAAACCTAGACCTCTTTAAACCGAGCTATGGACGAGGCGTCAACGGGAATAGCTATTGATCACCATTAAACCAGTGTACAGAGGGCTTTGCCCACACTGTGGAGGAGACATACAGGTAGTCTCTACCAAAGACCTTGCTACATGTAGAAACTGCTCTAGTGAAGGGCGTTCAACATATCAACTCTACATGGAATTGATGAGAGATATCGAGTCCGACTTTGTATCTTTCTTTGAAAAGGTTACGGGGTTTAAGCCTTGGGGTGCACAACGCCACTGGATAAAGAGGATAGTCCGTGGAGAGAACGCTGTCTTGATCGCGCCGACAGGTGTGGGTAAAACGACCCTCCTCATAGTGTACGCTATCTATGCTGCAAGTAGAGGGAGTAGAGTCGTCTATATCACACCGACAAAGTCTCTCATGAATCAGACATTGCAGAGAATAGAGCTCTACGTAACTAAGACTGAGCTACCACGTGAGGAAGTACTCTGTTACGACTCATCTAAAAGTAAGGCTACTAGAGAGAAGGTCCTTTTGAGGATTCAAAACTGTGACTACAAGCTCTTAGTGGTAACGAATAGCTTTCTATTAAGAAACCACCAGTTGATCGCTAGATGCAGACCAGACGTGGTAATCGTAGATGACGTCGACAGTCTGCTAAAGAGCGAGAGGAGTGTATACAACTTGATCAGGCTATTAGGGTTCTCGGATAAGGCGATAGATCTCGCTAAGAGGAAAAACGCGATTCTATGGAAATTGATGGTTAGGAAAGCTGTAGGTAGAGATGTCAGTGAACTTGTCCAGGAGTTTTTAGAGTTAGATAGAGAGCTTGATCGCGAGGTTTCATCCAATAAGGTGAGTCAGCTAATTGTAGCTTCAGCTACTGGTAGAACGAGAGGGGTTGCAAGTAAGATTCTTAGAGACCTTCTACGTGTAGATCTATCTGGAATAACCATATATGGAAGAAGCGTCACAGATTCATACGTGACAGTGAAGTCTATAGGTGAGCTTATCGAGATCGTTCTAAGCGTTATAAAACAGCTTGGAGGAGGGTGCATTATCTACATCTCCCCGAAACACCCTCAACGAGCCTTTTTCGAAAAAGCTGTAGAGAGAATTATAGAAGAGCTTAAGGGCTATGGGCTCAAAGTTGCAAAAGCCACTCCAAGGTCTACTCTCGAGTTCATTAATGGGGGGCTAGATGTTCTCATAGGCTACTCGACGTACTATGGAATGTGTGTGAGAGGGCTCGATGCACCTAAACACATCAAATACGTTATCTTCTTGGGAGCGCCCATTGTCACTGTGAGTCTAGACTCGCTACTAGCTAGAGTGAACATGCTAGCTAGAGCGCTGAGCGAGGTGGGTAGTAGACTCAACAACTCTGAGTTTAGGAGACTCGCAGTCGAGCTTAGGAGAAGGATCTTTAAATTGTCACCTTCAGAAAAGCGTGTTATATCGTTGTGTCTAAGTGGGAAAATCCCTGAGGAGTCCATAAACACCATACCTAGTCTTAACCAGCTCTATGGTTGGGTTAAAGACATCTACCTCAAAACCCTCGAGCAGGTACGACGCATTCTCAACGAAATGAGGATAATGGATATGGGCTCTATCACCCTCTACAAGTCAGAGGCTGGTTACTGTGCACTTATACCAGACACTATGACGTACATACAGGCCTCTGGGAGAGCGAGCAGACTTATTGGCGATAAAATGACACACGGACTTTCATTGGTTGTTGAAGTGGCGGAACTCGTAAACGTTGTTAAGGGGTTGGAGGCGAGGCTTAGAGGGTTTGACAAGGCCTTTAAGTTTCAAAGTCTAAGTGAGATAAACCTTGCCTCTGAAAAAGAGGCTATCGAGAAAACCAGGCGTGGCGACTCTAGCGAGAAGCTTAGATATCGCTCAGTGCTACTCGTTGTTGAATCTCCAACGAAGGCCAAGACGATCGGGCGATTCTTTGGAAAGCCAATTGTAAGGAAGTATAGAGACCTCGCAGTGTACACCATACCAGCAAAGATCGGTGATGAAGTGGTGGAGTTCAATATCCTCGCTACTCGTGGACACATTTTCGATCTAACTACACAGAGCGATTCTGGGTTGTATGGTATCCTATTAAACGACCTCGAAGTAGCCCCCGTATACTCTACGATCAAGCGTTGTAGAGTGTGCAGTGTGCAATTCGTAGACGGAGACCGCTGCCCGAGGTGTGGTAGTTGGTCTATCTTAGACTCGAAATATGTAGTTGAAGTTCTACGGAAGATCGCTGGTGAAGTTGATGAAGTATATATAGCGACAGACCCCGATCTAGAGGGAGAGAAGATAGCTTTTGACGTATATCTCGCTGTTAGCCCTGTTAACAGTAATATCTGGAGACTAGAGCTACATGAAATATCGGTTTCAGAGCTTCTGAGAGCTCTGAAAAACAAGAGAGAGATAAATGTGAACATGGTCGAGGCTGAGATGTATCGTAGAATGCTTGATAGGCTACTGGGCTTCTCGCTTAGTAATAAACTACAGGCTGTTTATGGCTCTAAGAACCTAGGAGCGGGGAGAGTTCAGACACCCGTACTAGGGTTGATCATCGAGAGGTACAGTAAATACAAGGCCTCTAGGTGTAAAAAGCTGATATTTAAGTTCAAAGAATGCCCTGAACTCCACCATTCGATCTGTTTAGAGAGAACGAGCTCAGACGTGATCGAGCGATTGAGATCAACAAGAAGAGCGAAGTTGGTAAAGCTGTCGGAGGAGGTCGTTGAAATACAACCAAAACCCCCATTGACGACAGATGAACTTTTATTCGAAGCTACAAAATTGGGGTTGACCGTCGAGGTTGCTATGAAGATCGCTCAAGACCTCTTCGAATCAGGCCTTATAACGTACCATAGAACAGATAGTACATATGTTAGTGTTAACGGTATTCAAATCGCAAAGGAGTATTTAAATAAAAAAGGATTATCTGATTTAGCGAAGTACTCCCATTGGGATGATCCAGGCGCTCACGAGGCTATTAGACCCACCCACCCACTTGATGTCGATGAATTGATGCAAGCTATCGATGAGGGCTTAATCCCCGTAGTGATCCCGCTCACAGGGCTTCATTACAAGCTCTACGACTTGATATTTAAGAGGTTTATTGCAAGCCAGATGAAACCATATAAGGCCATTATAGCGCGATTCCTCGTACTAGCTGGAGACTTGAACCTCGGCGTGATCGAGTTGATCGTCGATGTCGTGGAGGACGGGTTTAATAAAGTACTAGGGCCTAGAGTGTACAGTTCGCTGAGAGGGGTGAAAGAGGTTGAGTTTGAAGTATCTGAGCTACTAGTCCGCGATTCATCTAGAATCCCCCTATACACCTCAGGCGATGTAGTCTTACTAATGAAGAAGCTCAATATTGGTAGACCTAGCACCTACGCGAAGATAATTCAAACGCTCAAGAGACACTACTACGTCGTTGAATCAAAGGTGAAGAAGAAGCTAGTCCCCACGAAAAGGGGGATTAAGGTGTATGAATACTTGTCTAAAAACTACCCAAGTCTAGTATCAGTTGAAGTCACGAGTAAGATGGAGGAGTGTATTGATAAGATTATAAGAGGCGAGTTAACAGCGACTAAAGCTCTAGGCGAGGTAATCTCCACTCTACTGTCCTACAAACTACTAGAGCCTTCGCTAATACCTCTTTCTTATTTTAATAGCTATGTAGGGCCTACTTCTCCCCTGGACGTTTTCACTTCCAATTAAAGCCCCCATATACTCGATGCTATCTCTCATCCTATTGAGGATGATGTTGTAGAGGTCAACCGCTTTGCTAATAAACTTCCCATAACCTTTAATCACAACAACCTCTGCACCCTCTTGAAACGAGATAGCTACTTCAATGATATAATCTCTAAGAGGCTTTGTTGACACGACAATCGTTCTCTCAGTAGCTCTACTCATAAGTAACACCATAAACGTATCTACATACAGGGAGATATTAATGCAGAAGCAGAAGAAACAAAAAGTTCCACCCCTCAATTGCAAGTAGACACCTATATCAGCATATAGGCGCCTTAATATACCCTGACGTGGAAACTACTGGTTCCACCCCTCAATAGCAAGTGGAAACCGCCAGTACGCACCCCTCCACTTCAAATGGAAATAGTAAGTCAAACCCCCAACTGAAAAGAGCCAACACACTATACAAACATCAGCTTGTAGAGATTATATAATAGAGTTTGTATAATGAAAATGAGATCTAAGATATGATCAAGACACATCATTTTCCTTCAAGCTTTTTCGCTCTTTTTTCACTTCTGTTTTTACACTCTGCATTCTTCTACATCCGTATGGAGAGGAATTTTAGACGCTATCTTGTTTGCAATGTTTACGATATGAAATCTTACGATATCTGGTTCTAGTAGTGTTTGTCTACTTGAATTAGAGGGGTGGGGGTGTTAGAGGATCTTTCATGTAATTAACCAATGGTTCCACCCCTCAATTGCAAGTGGATTTAGAGATACACACCCATCAGCTACTAGCCCTCGAAGCTGATATCGGATAAAAGGGGTTTACATCGAGTTAACTAGCGGGGGCCGGGACGCCGCTCACGCCCGGATCTCTCGTGAAGGGTGAGGAAACTCCGTGCACCCCGCGGCAGCGCGGCCCCGTAAGGGGCACGGGTAGTCCCCGTGGCTCCGGCACAGAAACGGCACAGCCACCACGAGATGGCGAGGACGCCGCTCGGCCTCCCGGCAACGGGGGGTTTAAACGGCAGAGGACCGTGGTGGACGTGTTGAAACGGCCGTCCCGCGCGGTGCAAGGCCCGGGTCCGGGGTGAGGTGCCGCGCGACCGGTATGGGCCGCATAGACGAATGCGGCTAGACAGAACACGGGTTACGTCCCGGCCCTCTAGCCCTCTTCAATGTTGTATGCACATGGTTCTTTTGATCCCCAATAAGTTGATATGATCTTTTCAAGATCTTCTTTTGACTTGGCGTTAGCATACTCCTCGAGGAGCTCTGCATTTAGTGTGTGAAAAGTGTTCATCCATTTATATAGGCCTAGCATGCTTGAATACGCTTCTTTAAACCCAGTAATGTAGAGAGCTGCAGCTACGGCTTCGATGCTTGATAGTACACAGAGCTTTCCATAGTTGATCGGGTTTCCAGGAAGAAGTGGGGGGAGTTTGCCGTGAACTCCTTTTAACCCCTGAAACCTCCTTGGCTCTAGTTTTTTCCAACTAGCATCTACGACTAGAATTCCGTATTTCAACACTATTTCACGATGCCACGGCCCAATATACTCGTTGGCGTATGGGTTAAGTACGAGAGGGTATCCTCGAATCTCCCTCTTTCTAACTATCCAAGCTAGTCCTGCCCGTACAAGCTTTAAAGCGGTGTTTTTCGAAGGATCGTCTTCGCGAAATAGTAGCACCATTATAGTCGGCTTCTCCATATAAGCACCGTTATGAGTATTCCTAAAGGTTATTATATCCCTCGCCAAATAGTATTGTGGGGGGGTGCGATGGCAGAGGCGAAAAAGTCGGCAATAATATTGATACAAACAGAGATCGGCTCAGAGTCGAGAGTGCTAGATGAACTAATGAAGATCCCCGAGGTCAAGGAAGCGTACATAGTCTACGGGACGTACGATATAGTTGTAAAGGTGGAGACCGACGCGCTTGAGAAAATTAGAGACATCGTCACTAACAAGATAAGGAAGCTTCCAGATATTAGAACCACGGTTACGATGATCGTAGTTGAAGAGAGAGTGAAGTGAGCCCCTCTAGCTATCTTCACCTCGTTTTTATTCCACCGTCGCTTCTAGCTCGTAGTCACAATTACATCTCTTCCAGCGATCACCACTGTGTGTTCAAACTGCGAAACCATGCCATGCTTTTTCTCAACAAGTACAGGGTATTCTATTAGCACCTTTTGCTTCTTAAGCTCTACTAGCGCCTTCTCGAACAGCTCTACATCGACGGGTGTATTGACATACCACCTCGTAGTGAACGGTAGCCCCTGCCTCTCTCTATATATCTTCTCGTATACAGCTAAGGCGTTCCCAGAGAGCCTCTTGCTGGTAGTCTTTAGAGCGTATATTGTGACCTGGTCGCTTTCAACAACAAGCCCTGCCCCATTTGTTGCAAAAGGCTCAATAGCGTAAACACCATCTCCGAGCTTAGCTGTATTGAATTTATCGTAGAAGTTTGGAATTATGACGCCACTATGTATCACATACCTGTCTAGCCCATGTCCTGATAGATTCTTTATCGATTTAAAACCATACGACCTTATAACGTCCTCGATAACTTTACCGATTTCAGCGACTTTCACACCAGGTCTTAAGACTTCGATCGCCTTTTCAACAGCCTTCTTAGTAGCTTCTACAAGAGCTTCGTAAATAGGGTTGAAACAAATGGTTATAGCGGTGTCTGCTATGTATCCATCTACGTGAACTCCTATATCGACCTTGACGAGAGAACCGTCTGGAATAACCGACTCGTCGGTCAGCGTAGGTGTGTAGTGAGCGGCAACCCAGTTGACGCCTATATTCACTGGGAACGCTGGTTCTCCACCGAAGCTGCGAATGTAGTTTTCAATATTAGTAGCCAGGTCGAGTAACTTGACGCCGGGTTTAGTTATGCTCTCTACGTATTTAACCACTCTCTTAGCAATATCACCAGCTCTTTTGAGCTTTTCAAGCATCTCTTCGGTGATCAACGTGCTGCTAGACCGCAAGGTTCATAACCGTAGAGAAATAATAATAACTTGAAATCTAATATAGGCTTTTGCGGTGATATCGTGGGTGTAATTAGGTATTATGGACATAGCTTCTTCGAGTTGGAGTTGATGGGGTTAGACGGGGTCGTTAAGAGGGTTTTAATAGACCCATGGGCTGAAAACCCCCTAAGCCCGGTTAAGCCTAGAGATTTCAAGGGCAAAACTATCGACTACATAGTTGTAACACATGATCACGGAGATCACCTAGGCAACGCCATAGAGATAGCAAAGCTTACAGGCGCGACGATCGTTGGAGTGTACGAAATAGCCATGTATGCAGAAGAGCAGGGGGTTAAGGCCATTGGTGGAAACATTGGCGGGCCTCTTAAGATACAAGACCTAGAGTTCATCTTGACTCCAGCGACACACTCTAGTAGTCGTGGAGTCCCCATAGGCGTTGTCATTAAGGGGAGAGACTACAGTGTTTACCACGCCGGTGATACTGGATTATTTAGCGAGATGTCGTTGATCAAAGAGCTCTACTCCCCCGAGGTAGCGCTTCTCCCCATAGGAGGACATTTCACAATGGGTATTAGAGAGGCTGTCAAGGCTGTCGAGCTACTAGAGCCTAAATTGGTTATACCAATGCACTACAACACCTTCCCAGTGATTCAGGCAGACCCCTACGAGTTCAAGAGACTCGTAGAGGAGAAGTATGGAGTTAAAGTAGTTGTCTTAAAGCCTGGAGAGTCTATATCATACCCTTAGCAGAGGCTTCAGCGAAATGAGCCCTGAAGAAAGGCTTAAAATAGCTACGAGAAACACGGTCGAGGTAGTAACTCTCGAAGAGCTAAAAAAGCTACTTGAAGAGTCAACAAAGATCAAGGGATACATAGGCTTTGAGCCTAGCGGCCTTGTTCACATCGGGTGGCTTGTATGGATGTATAAAGTTAAAGACCTCGTAGACATTGGTGTCGACTTCTACATTCTCGAGGCAACGTGGCACGCATTTATAAATGATAAACTAGGCGGAGACATGGAATTGATTAGAAAAGCCGCCAAGTACACTAGAAGGGTTTTAGAGGCTGTTGGTGTCGATCTCGGTAGGGTTAAATTTGTTGATGCAGAGGACCTCGTTAGTGATAAGGAATACTGGGCTATCTTAATTAGATCAGCAAAGAAAGCCAGTCTTGCACGTGTTAAAAGAGCGTTGACCATTATGGGTAGATCTATGGAGGAGGCTGAAACCGATTTCTCAAAGCTCATATACCCACTAATGCAAGTATCAGATATACTTTACTTGGATCTAGATATAGCTCTTGGTGGCATGGATCAGCGTAAAGCTCATATGTTAGCAAGAGACATAGCGGAGAAGATCGGGCGCAAAAAACCAGTGGCGATACACACTCCAATTATAAGCTCCCTACTTGGCCCCGCGAAGAAAATCGATAGAGCCTCTGAAATCGATGATGTTTACTCAGAGCTTAAAATGAGTAAGAGCAAGCCTGAAACAGCTATATTCGTTCATGACTCTCCAGAAGAAGTTAGAGAAAAGATCATGAAGGCTTATTGCCCCCCAAAGACACTTGAGTTTAACCCGATTATAGAGATCAATAAGTACCTGCTCTTTCGCCAAGAAGACTTTGTATTGCACATCGAAAGACCCGCTAAATATGGAGGGCCCATCGACATATATAGCGTGGACGAGTTAGAGTCAGCATACATAGCTGGAAAAATACATCCACTAGACCTTAAACAAGCAACTGCAGAAGCACTAATTAAACTACTAAGCGATATTCAAGTGAAGCTCTTCTCCTCTAAAGAGAATATAAGGCTTCTCGAAGAGTTGAAAGCAGCAAAGATCACAAGGTAGAAACCCGGTTATGGCGACGTTGGCGCGTTTTAAACCCCTTTAATTATCCAGTTTTAATGGTGGGCCGGTAGCTCAGCCTGGAAGAGCGCCGCCCTTGCACGGCCCCAACCAACCGGGGTCGAAGAGAGGCGGAGGTCCCGGGTTCAAATCCCGGCCGGTCCACTGCCTTTTCTTTTTGCGCTTTTATTAGTCCTTAACTGTATAAGGGTTTTAGCTAAGGGGGTGCACTAGTGGATATAGCCTCGCTTGTTCAATATCTCTGGCTGATTCTATTGATAATGATAATGCTAGGGCTTAATCAGCGCCTACAGCTAAAAATATGGATTTACGATATCAAGTCGAAGCTTAATGTGATCAGGTCTCTCTACGAAGAAGATAAGTCCAAAGTTAGAAATATGCTTCGAAATTTAGGTGTCGAGCTCCCAGAGGTCATTGTAGAGAGAGTTGTTGAGTTCTTCACCATAGAGCCTGTTCAGATAGAGCCGACCGATATAATCAAGAGAATGGATCACTTGCTCAGGACTGCAGAGTCTAGCATTAAGAGGATACTGTCAGGGGCGCTTCCTAATATTGGGAAGCACGAGTTATCCCTAATAGAGTCCTCTCTAGCGATTCTCGCCGCTTTGAACATTATATACAAGGTTGTTAGACACTACCTAATATTAGGTGAGCGCGAAAACAACTTCATATTGATAATGCAGCTCACATATTCAATGCCGCAAATCATGAGGGTGGCACTCATATACCACGAGGCGCTAGACTCCTTCATGCAGGGAAGACCGATAGGTGATGGCGCAGGTCCACTTGTAGTGTATAATCTCCTCGAGAAGTGCGAGATCAAGTCAAGGAGGGTTGTGGATGATACGAGCATAATTGAAGCCTACTACAAGGGGAGGAGAGTTATATTCATAAAGGCAGAGGGTCCAGGCAGTAACGTAGGACATCCAGGCGCGGTGTTAAGTAGGGTCATTGAAGACTTGAAAGGAAGGGTGGATCTAGTCATAACGATCGATGCAGCCCTCAAGCTAGAGGGGGAAGAGACTGGTGCCATAGCAGAGGGTGTTGGTGCAGCTATAGGCGACCCGGGTCCAGAGAAAATAGCCATTGAGAGAGCCGCGTCTAAGTATAACATACCACTTAGAGCCTTAGTTATAAAGATGGGCATTGAAGAAGCGATCACGACTATGAGGAGAGAGATAGTAGAGGCGTGTGAGAGAGCCTCAGCTTATGTTGAGAGGTTAATTGAGGAACTAACACCTCCAAATGCGACCATCATCGTCGCAGGTATTGGAAACACCATGGGGATACCCGGGTGATAGGGTGTCATTAATAACCTTACAAGTTGAAAGTGTAATCCTGCTCGTCGTGATGTTAATCCTCATCATATACATGATCTACGATATATACTCGCGCAGACCTAGGAGGAAGACGTATCATATCAAAGAGACCCTTATATGTACAAAGTGTAAGTACGTAGTTGAGAGAGAATTTGAGCCGGGAGACTTCATAGGGTTGATTAAGGGAAAGTGCCCAACATGTGGAGGAGACCTCAAAGTGAAAGCTATATACGCTATTGAAAAAGAACAGAAGTGATCATTCTCAAAGCGGGTTGCAATAAAACTTAAAACCCCTTGAAATATATAGCATCTGGCGGCGCCCGACCCGGCCATAGTGGCCGGGCGACACCCGGTCTCGTCAGATCCCGGAAGTTAAGCCGGCCACGTCAGGGTGGCCGTGAGGTCCGCGAGGCCTCGCAGCCACCCTGAGCTGGGATCGGGCGCCGCCACACGCTTCTCTTTCAACCGTCTTATAGTTTATTAACCCCTATTCAGCCGATATAAGGGGTAGATTTTCCGTGGTGATTTAATGGTAAAGTTTTGCCCACGCTGTGGTTCAATAATGGTTCCTGTGAGGAGAGAGGGGAAAATGATTATGAAGTGTAATAAGTGTGGTTACGAAGTAGAAGCTAAATCGGTTGAGAGTAGAAAGTACAGTATGACTTACCAAGTTGAAGCGAATAAGAGAGTCGCGACGGCTGTGGCTAGTGAGGCTCGTGAGAGGAAACTCTCTCCTGAAGAGCGTGAAATGCTCAGTGAATACTACGAGATCTTCTTAGAGGAGTTTGAGCGTGAAGAAGAGGCAGAGGAGTAGTCGCTACTCGATTTTCAGCGGTGGTTTTCTCCTCACTACTCAGAGCCGTCACCAATCATCACTAATATCACTATGTGTAATGTAGCTTTTTAACTATAAGCCTAATTCACTTGTAGGAGTTGTTGGTGCTTCTAGCAATAGAGGTTCATAATAGGTTTTGTCATCTAACTGTATAGGTGTAGCGATTAAAGGTGCTTACTCGTGGTCAGAGTTGCTGTTGTAGATAGAGACTACTGCAAGCCCAGTAAGTGTAACTTAGAGTGTATTAGGTTCTGCCCAGTGAATAGAGGCAAGAAGAAGAAGGCTATAGACCTCTCCGAAGATAAAAGTAGAGCTGTGATCTATGAAGATGTATGCGTGGGTTGTGGTATTTGTGTGAAGAAGTGCCCATTTAACGCGATCTCAATAGTGAACCTACCTGACGAATTCGAGAAATTCCTCGTCCATAGATATGGAGAAAACATGTTTAAGTTGTATGGGCTACCAACGCCTAGAACAGGCCAGGTGCTAGGGATTATTGGTCAAAACGGTGCAGGTAAGACGACGTGCATTAAGATCTTGTCGGGGCAGATAAAACCAAATTTGGGTAGGCTTCAGAACCCTCCAGATTGGGATGAGATTATAAGGGCTTTTAGAGGGACAGAGCTGCAGGCGTACCTACATAAGCTATCTAATGGTGAGATTAAGAGCGTAGTCAAGCCTCAATATGTAGAGCTCGCTAGAAGGGTGTTGAAAGGCACCGTGAGAGAGTTATTAACTCGCGTAGACGACGTAGGTTCATTCAAAGATATTGTTCCTGCACTTGCTATTGAAAAGATGCTTGATAAAAAAGTAGGAGAGCTGAGTGGGGGAGAGCTTCAAAAGCTACTAATAGCAGCGGCGCTTCTCAAGAACGTTAATGCATACTTTTTCGACGAGCCATGTAGCTACTTAGATATACGTGAGAGAATAAGAGTTGCTAGAGCTATTAGAGAGTTCACCAAGCCTGAGAAAAATTATGTCGTGGTGGTTGAGCACGACCTTATGGTACTAGACTACATAACAGATAACATCGTAGCTATCTATGGAGAGCCCGGAGTTTATGGAATAGTCTCTAAACCGTATAGTACGAGAGTCGGGATAAACGTATACTTGAAAGGCTATTTACCAGCTGAAAACATGAGGATTAGAGATTACGAGATCAAGTTTAACATAGCTGTCAAGGGCGAGGTTAAAGAAGCGCAGCAATACCCATTACTTGCGTGGAGCGACATGGTCTTTCAATATGAGCGCGGAGGCTTTAAACTTAGTGTTGAAAGTGGTGAAGTTCGTGTGGGGGAGGTGTTGGGAGTTCTTGGACCCAACGCTACTGGGAAGACTACCTTCATAAGGCTCTTAACTGGAGAGCTTAAACCACTAAAAGGCGAAGTCTTGATCTCCCCGGCTAATATCAGTGTTAAACCACAAGAAGTCTCTCCAAACATGTTCCCAGAGGAGACTGTAGTAGGCAACTTAAAGGCCTCGTCTCCTTTAGCTGTCGACCCAACATCGTGGCTTTACATAGAGCTCGTTAAGAGACTCAAGCTAAATAAGCTATTCGAGAGGAGGGTAGATGAATTAAGCGGTGGAGAGCTTCAAAAACTAGCTATTGCTGTCACGCTCGCTAAGGATGCAGATCTCTATTTTATCGATGAACCATCAGCATACTTAGATGTTGAAGAGAGAATAAGTGTTGCTAAGGTTATTAGGAGGATCATCGAAGATAGGATGAAAGCGGCTATAGTTGTAGAGCACGATCTACTGCTACAAACCTATGTAAGCGATAGAGTTATGGTGTTTTGGGGCGAGCCAGCTGTTGAGGGACACGCGTCAAAGCCTTTAAATCTACATGTTGGATTAAACTTGCTTCTAAAGAACCTCGATGTAACGGTTCGAAAAGACCCTGACACTGGAAGGCCAAGGATCAACAAGCCTGACTCCGTGCTTGATAGAGAACAGAAGCAGGCTGGGGTCTACTTCGCCCTTGAATGATTTTTAATTAGACATTTAAAAACATACGCGGATTCATCGATGAAGTGCTTAATAAACCTTTAAAACAAGTATTTATAAACAAGGGGTGTTCGTATGGGTGAAAGGGTTACTCTATCTGTCATTAAAGCAGATGTTGGGAGTATTGCAGGACACCACATTGTTCACCCAGACCAGATGGCGGCTGCAACAAAGATCCTTGCAGAGGCGAAGCAGAAGGGGGTAATTATAGATTTCTACGTAACTAACGTAGGAGACGACCTGCAACTCATTATGACGCACAACAAAGGGCCAGATCACCCGGACATACACGGCCTTGCGTGGGAAGCCTTTAAGGCAGCGGCTAAAGTAGCACGAGACTTAAAACTATACGCGGCTGGACAGGACCTGCTATCTGAAGCCTTCTCGGGCAATGTTAGAGGGCTGGGTCCTGGAGTAGCTGAGTTAGAGATGGAGGAGAGAACCTCGGAGCCCGTTATAACATTTCACGCTGATAAAACAGAGCCGGGAGCGTTTAATTTACCGTTGTTTAGAGTATTTGCAGACCCCTTTAACACAGCTGGCCTCGTGATCGACCCTAAGATGCACGATGGCTTTATTTTCGAAGTTTACGATGTCATGGAGGGTAGGAGCGTACTATTGAAAGCTCCTGAGGAGATGTATGACATCTTAGCGTTGATAGGTACGACTGGTAGGTTTATAATTAGGAGGGTCTATAGGAAGAGTGACAACTTACTGGCAGCTGTTGTGAGTGTTGAGAGATTAAGCTTGATGGCTGGGAGGTATGTTGGCAAAGATGACCCTGTCGCTATTGTGAGAACTCAACATGGGCTACCAGCGGTTGGTGAAGTGCTAGAGGCGTTTGCATTCCCACACCTAGTAGCTGGCTGGATGAGAGGGAGCCACTACGGCCCACTAATGCCGGTGCCATTGAGATATGCCAAGGTTACAAGGTTTGATGGGCCACCTAGAGTTATCGCGCTTGGCTGGAATATTAGTAGAGGGCGGTTGATAGGCCCCGTTGACCTGTTTGATGATGTAGCCTACGATGAGACTAGGAGACTTGCACAACTAATTGCAGATTACATGAGGAGGCATGGACCATTTATGCCACATAGGTTAGGGCCTGAGGAAATGGAGTATACAACACTACCAGATGTGCTAAGAAAGCTCAAAGATAGATTTGTAAAAGCTGAAGATGCATATAAGGTTGTCAAGAAAGAGCATGCCTTGTAGTTCTCTCCCATAGCCTTTTTTGAACCATTTCTCTCCATGAACCCCCGAGCGTGGTGGTATGCGCCCTATTCTAGCCATTAATTATAAAGCCTACTACCCACATAGTTTTGGCAAACACGCACTTGAAATCGCCAAGGCCGCTAAGAGGGTGAGCGAAGAACACGACATAGAAGTCATAGTCGCACCTCCATTTACAGAGCTGTCTAGAGTTTTAAGCTTAGTTGAGGGTTCTCAGGTTAAAGTTTTCGCTCAGCATGCAGACCCCCTAGAGCCTGGGGCTATTACTGGGTTTATACCGCTAGAGGGGTTGAAAGAGGTTGGAGTACAAGGCGTTATTATTAATCACAGTGAACACAGACTCAAGCTAGCCGACATAAACTACTTGATAAAGAAGGCGCGCTCTCTCGGCCTTCAAACTCTCGCTTGTGCAGATGTCCCTGAGACTGGAGCTGCAATAGCGGTTCTAGGCCCTGACATGGTGGCGGTTGAGCCCCCCGAGTTGATAGGTACTGGTGTGAGTGTAAGTCGCGCTAAGCCGGAGGTTATAACAAGAAGCGTAGAGTTCATAAGGAGAGTCAATAGTAACGTAAAGATATTGACTGGCGCCGGCATATCAACAGGCGAAGACGTCTATATGGCGATCAAGCTAGGGACAGAGGGGGTCTTGGTGGCCTCGGCGATCGTTAAGGCGAAAGACCCGTATATCGTCATGAAAGAAATGGCAGAAGGCGCATTAAAGGCTCTTAACGAGCTAGGTGGTAAAAACTAAAACCCCAAAAACACATTTCTAAAAGTAGACAAGCCGCCGTAGCTCAGCCTGGTAGAGCGCCGGCCTCGTAAGGTCTTCGAGGATACCGAGGTCGAGATAGCCGGTGGTCGCGGGTTCAAATCCCGCCGGCGGCTTAAGTAACAACTTCTACTCTTATCTCATATAGATCTGCACCTCGCTTAGAGTAGGACTTTAAAACTATGTCGCCTATTCTAATCGCGTTAGCCCTTCTCAATAGCTTGTAAACTTCTTCAACCCCTTTTTCATAGTCGTCTAACTCTGTAAGGTTTTTAGATAGATCTAGCGGGCAAATCCCATAGAATATGGTGGCTCTCTCCGCAATTCTCTTATTGAAGGTTCCAACGTATACCGGCACTCGCGGTCTCTCACTCGAGATCAAGGGTATGATGCGCCCTGTTTTTGTATATGCGATGATCTTCGCGTCTAGACTTTCTGCGAGTTGGACGACCCCATGAATGTATTTCTCAATAAGACTTTCGCATGGAAGCTTTTTCCTCAGATCACTAATATTAGAGGCTTCTCTATAATGACTTGTTGCAGCGTTTACTATTGCTCGAGCCCACTTAACTACATCAACTGGGTGTCTGCCTATAGCGGTCTCGTTTGTTAACAGTAAGGCATCTGCGAGGCTATATATGATGTTGTATATGCCTACTACATCACTTCTACTGGGTCTGGGGTTTTCGATCATAGACTCTAAGATGTCCGTAGCCACTATTACGGGTTTTCGCCGCAGTATTGATATGTTGATTATTTTGTCTTGGAGGATCGGGATTTGCTCTAGTGGGAAGTGGACGCCTAGATCTCCTCTTGCGACGAGAATGGCATCTGACACCTCGACTATCTTCTCTACGTTACTCACACCGCTAGGAGTTTCGATTTTTGAGATAACACCCATATCGCAGTTTAGTCGATGCAATATATCTTTGACCAATAGGACATCCCTATGATCCCTCACATAGCTTAGCGCTATATAGGTTAGGTTTTCACTGCACGCGAACTTTATTAACTCAAGGTCTTGAGGCGTTAGGAAACCTGTCGGTAGCTCCTTCCCCTGCACCGCTAGTTTTTTACCCGGTCTCACGAAACCCGGGCTTGTGACGATACACTTGGCGTAGTTCGTATTAGACTCAACCACTCTAAGCTCTACTTCGCCATCACCATAAAAAACGACATCACCGGGTTTTAACATCTCGAACAACTCACTTCTATCTACATATATCGTCTTATTAACTCCACTAATGGGTGGTTGTGTACCAGCTAAGGCTAGAGCTACAAACTCGCCTCTCGACACGTTGAATGGTTCTTGAACGCTAGTTCTGATCTGAGGCCCTGGAATATCCCCGATTATAGAGACTACAGAGCCGATCCCCTCAGATGCTTCCCTTACGAGCTTTACATACGTTCTCCAGGTGTCTGGGTTTCCAAATGCGAAATTTATCCTAAACCCTGATACGCCATGCTTAATCAACTCGTATATAACTTCGTAGCTACTTGAAGCGGGACCTATCGTCGCGAGGATCTTTGGCTCAGATGTCAATAGGGACCCCTCTCTACCAACCCAATATTAGTGAATGTCACAAAACGCATATATGTAGAAATACGTGAGTAATCTACGTTGGTAGATTGCAAGTACACATCGAGAAGAAGCGGGGTGTAAAATTCATTAGGGTCTTTTAGGGTTGTTTGTTATCGGTTAGGGTCTAGAGAGTAGTGATTTTGAGAGGTTGTTGAAGCCTCGTGAGTTCTGTGGGATTGTTGGTATTAGTTATCGTACTTTTAAGAGGTGGGTCTCTGAGGGCAGGGTAAGAGTTGTTAGGACACCGACGGGTAGAATTCAGTAGATGGTGGTTCATCGTCTTTCATCTTTATTGATTCCAGCTCTCCACCATCTACTTCTCAACGGCTCTACTGGGCCGTCCCCGTGCTACGGGAGTGGTTGCCACTAGTCGCCTAGTGGCTCATCCCTGGCTCCCATCGCCGAAGACGGCCCCCTCGAGTCCCTCTCGCCTAGCTCACAGAGTTCATCCCTACCACTTAATTAATAACTATAGAAAGCCTTATAAGTTTCCCCACAGCCCCCGAGATATCTCAGACATCAATGAATATGAATGTTGCAAATAATTATGAAAACTGAAACAGCCTGCTAAAGAAATGATCAACCGCATTGGAGATGATCAGCTCAGGCACAGAATATACCAGGTGTCCTTCAAGGGTGTCCAAAAGGCTATCGAGGAGAAGGCTAGAGAGCACGGCGTCCCAGTAATCTATGTAAACTCGAAGAATTCATCCAAGACGTGTCCAATTCATAGCGCTCTAGTCATTTACAGCAATGGTAGCAGAGTTGGCAGGTGCTCTAGGGGAGGAGAGCTGTGGCATAGAGACGTAGTTGCGCGTTACAACCTGCTTCTCAAAGCCCGCGTAGGCGATGGGAGCAGTGCTCCAAGCCTACGCGGGTTTGCACTAGATGGGAGCCCCCATGCCGTTGGGCTCGACAGCCACCCATGACCCCACAGGGATCTCCAAATCCCTGTGGGCGAGGCGGAAGTCCCTAGATGAGACCCTGAAAAACCCTAAAATGAAGGGGATGACCGTCTAGAGACAAACGGTGTAAGATTTATAAGTTAACTGTATTAACGTGGAATTGGGGGATACAAGTGAAGCTCTGGCTTGAGGAGGAGTGGGAAGAGGAATGGGAAGAGGAAGAATGGGAAGAAGAGGAGTGGGAAGAGGAGTGGTAAACTAGATAAGCTCTAGTAGAGTTGAAGTGTTTTTTACTAGTGGTTGTAAAACCTCTCTAGATCCATCAATTTCGAGGCTTGACAGAGGAGTGCACATGTTAGTATTTGATGGTGGGGACTCTAAGTTAACTAAATAGTAGTCTACACCGCGCTCTATTTCTACTCCAAGGGCTTCAACAACTTTATTAATTTGCTTGTTTCCAGTGATCATCATGGCCAGCAAAAGCCCCCTGTTTTTAACCCGTTTAATGCCATTAGAGTATAGCTTATAGTAAAGCGAACCTTGAAGTAGCTGTAAAGGTGTTTTGATCAAGCTTGTGGGGACTATGGCGATGGGGTCTTCAGGCTTGATCAACCTGTATTCGACCTCTTTGAGAAGGTTCTTGTAGATGTTTGAACACTTGTAAATGTAGACGTCCAATATAAGGTTTCGCCAAGATAGGTTGACTCTTATAAGTCCTTTTTCAACTTCATATGTAAACAAAACTACTCACTTGTCTCTTCTGTTGTTTCAGCCTTAATTCGGCGCCTCTCTTCAACTGCCAGTAGGTGGGTTATATATCCAGCGATCTGATTTCTGAGCTTCTTAGACGGGATCACCGCTAGCATTGCAACTACTCTTTTGTTGTGTTCAAAGTCCCTCTTGAACAGCTCAGGGTACCTACTTAAAAGCTCTCTTGCAACGCGCTTTACGAGTTTTGTTCTAACCTTACCCATATGTATGCCCTCGCTAGTCTTATGCTGATATCGTAATGGGTTTATAAAACTCACCAGCTACTTCCACATACTGAGGCGGTTGACGCGATTAGCACTTCAATGCCTTTACGAGGCTTGATGAAACCTGCACCTCCTAATAAGGTTGAGTAGTAGTTGAACGCGCTTCACAGTAGACTCATCTACATTTAATATATGAGCTATGTCTCTAACAGTATATGAAGATCCGACCATGTTTTCGTACCTCAAGATCTCTCTACAGTACTTTGCAGGAATAGACCAGTATTCAATTCTTCGCTCTCGTATGGCATACACGATGTAGACCTCGTCGAGGAGTAGAATCATTGCATCTCCAAGTGAGCAGGTATTTAGCGAGAGCTCCTCTATGGGTTTAGAAAACCTCTGAGCTATGTATAGCTTGCCCTCTTTCTCCTCGATCAATCCATACTTTTTAAGCCACCACACTCCTCTCTTAATGACATCCATCTTAAGCCCCATGGCATCTTTAAGTTCTTCGATAGTCAAGCCCGGTGTACTGAATATCGCTCTCATTAATGGATATAGCCAGGGTGAGCGCGCAATAATGTTCTTTAGCACTACGCTTGGTGGAGGTTTTTCTTCACGCTTCGAATCTTCCATTTTGTATTCAACCCCCATATTCAATCTTGAGCTAGTGTAGTTTAATAAAGGAGCCCGGTAGTATTGTGCCATTGGTGAGTACGCTTGGGGTTTAAAGTCAAAGATCTATCTCTAGCAGCCAGTGGAGAGCTAAAGATCTCTTGGGCGGAGAGAAATATGCCAGTGTTAATGTTGTTGAGGAAAAAGTATATTGAGAGTAAACCTCTAAGAGGTGTTAGGGTCGGCGCTGTTCTACACGTAACTAAAGAGACAGCTGTTTTGGCACTAACTCTTATGGAGGCTGGTGCAGAGGTATATTTAGCAGCTAGTAACCCCCTATCAACCCAAGATGATGTAGCAGCAGCTCTCGCTACTCGCGGAGTTAATGTGTATGCTTGGAGAGGGCAGAGTATAGAGGAGTACTATTGGTGTATTAGTAGAGTTGCTGAAAGCCGCCCAGATGTAGTAATAGATGATGGTGGAGATCTCCACGCACTTCTACATGACAAGTACTTAGAGATCGCCAGCGGTGTGATCGGGGGGACAGAAGAGACTACAACCGGGGTTAACAGGCTTAAAGCACTAGAGGCTAGCGGTCTATTAAAATACCCAGTAATAGCTGTAAATGATTCTTATACAAAGTACCTATTTGACAATAGATATGGAACTGGGCAGAGCACTTTTGATGGAGTTTTAAGAGCTACTAACGTCTTGATCGCCGGCAAAGTCGTAGTTGTAGCGGGTTATGGCTGGGTTGGTAGAGGCATAGCGATGAGGGCGAAGGGGCTGGGTGCAAGGAGGGTTATTGTCACAGAGGTGGATCCAATCAAGGCTTTAGAGGCTGTATACGAAGGCTTCGAAGTCATGCCTATGATTAAGGCAGCAGAGATCGGAGACATATTTATCACTGCAACGGGCAACATCGCGGTAATAAGGAGAGAGCATTTTGAAAAAATGAAAGATGGAGCGCTATTAGCGAATGCAGGACACTTCAATGTTGAAATTTGGATCCCAGACCTCGAAGAGCTCTCTATCTCAAAAAGGCAGATACTTCCACATGTAACAGAGTACGTTCTACGCGATGGCAGAAGACTCTACCTACTAGCTGAAGGAAGATTAGTGAACTTAGTTGCAGCTGAGGGGCACCCGAGCGAAGTTATGGACATGAGCTTTGCAAACCAATTCCTCGCGGTTAAATTCCTCGTTGAAAACAAGGGGAAACTTGAAAGGAAAGTGATGAGGCTTCCAAGGGAACTAGACGAAATGGTTGCGAGATTAAAACTAGAATCTATGAACATCGAGATAGACGAGCTCACCCCACAGCAGAGGGAATACCTACTATCGTGGAAATATGGAACATGATGTAGTAACTGGTGTGGGCCCGCGGGGATTTGAACCCCGGACCACCCGGTTATGAGCCGGGCGCTCTACCTGGCTGAGCTACGGGCCCCAATATTACTAGAGATTTCTAAGAGGGTTTAAAATCTAGCAAGTTTTAGTCTCTCCATATTAGTGACGCTTAGCGGTGTTTTACAGATACCCGCAAATACCACCTCACCTGCCTCGCGAGCATATTCTTCGTATTTTTGAGGCGTTTGCTTTAAAAACACTTAGAGGAAGAGTACTTATACTCTACTCGTCAAGAGAGTATCGGGAGAAATCATAGAGACTAAAGTCTGTGGAGTGTGAAGTAGTAATCATCGAGAGTTTTGCATAATCGATTATGACCACTTCTTAGATCGATCAAAAAAGGCTTTTCAACTAGGTTGTTGTTTGCTTTTTAATTGTATAATGTACTTGGCTGCAGCGTCTGCGGCGATCGCCCCTTCAGCTGCAGCTGTTATTATTTGATCGAACTTGTACTTGAACGGGCCGCCTGCTGCATCACCAGCTACAAATATTCCTGGTAAATTAGTGCTCATATCTATGTTCACCTTTGCTCTCCCTTCTTCGTCGACCTCTATACCTATCTTCTTAAAGAACTCTGCTGGCGGATTTGAGCCTATCTCTATGAAGACCCCGTCAACGCTGATGATCTTTTCTTCCCCGGTTAAAGTGTTAACAAGTCTTAAACCTTCAACTCTATCTTTACCCAAGATCTCCTTGACAACAGTGTTGGTTAAGATCTCGATCTTGGGGTTGCTTTTAGCAGCCTCTACGTATATTGGAAACGCTCTAAAAGACTCTCTTCTATGAATGAGATATACTTTTGAAGCTAGTTTACTAAGATAAAGTGCACTTATCAAGGCCGAGTTACCGCCGCCAACTACGGCCACAACCTTGTCTCTGAAAAATGGGCCATCACAAGTTGCACAATAGGAGACGCCGCGACCTATTAGCTCCTCTTCTCCAGGAACTCCGAGCTTTCTTCTTTCGCTCCCCACGGCTAAGATGATAGCATAAGCGCAGATATCTCTAGCTTGATTTAAGAGTTTAACGCACCATAAAGTCTGGTCTTGTGGACTTTTATAGACGTCTACGACCACGTCTACGATGATCGGCACATTATACTTTCTTACATGTTTAATGAATTTATCAGCTAGTTCTGAACCAGGAGTATCCGGTATTCCAAGATAGTCGTCTACCAGTGGTGCTATAGAGATAGTGCCTCCAAGGGTCTTCGACACAACCAATGCGTCTAGTCCATATCTGGCAGCGTAGAGGGCAGCTGATAGACCGGCCGCTCCTGCACCAACGATTATAACGTCATACCTGTCTTTGAGAACCCCTGCGGTTCTTGGGAGTACGAACCCCTTTAGTTTAAACATCATATACACCTAACGTACATCTTTAACATCTCTTTACTACTTAATAAGCTCTATTAAGTGGAGTTCATACACTATTATGCCTATTAGTGCTGTTGGCGCGATGCCTCGTGGAACTTCTCTTGGCCATAGAATCTGGGCTCCTTCAAGCTCTTTGCGGCTAGGCTCGTGCTCTCCGGAACTTACAATGATAGCCGCTCTCCTAGCGATGGCATCTCTTAATAACTCGTGGAGAGAGGCGTCGACGCCCTCTTCGTTAAAGTAGAGAACAGTATCGCAATTTAAAACTTCTTTGAGGTCTCTGATCTCTGGGAGAACTATTAAGGGTCTACCCAGCTTATATGATAGTTTGTGCGCTTCTGGAAGTCCGACTTGCGCTGCAGCCCCTAGAGGTCTCACAATGACCGGGATAACGCTATTCACAGCATAGGCTGTTTTGACGAAGTCCAATAGCTTCTGAACGCTACTTGGAGCATACAAAACTACGTAGATGCCACCCAACTAGACCACACCCTCATCAAGTGCTTTCACAACTTCGCTGGCAACAGCATAAGCTAGGGGGACAGGCACGGCTTCTCCGACCATATTATACTGCGAATCTCGCCCACCAATAAATATGAAGGTATCTGGAAACCCCATGAGTCTCGCCTGCTCTCTAACAGTTAAAAGCCTGTTTTCAAATGGGTGTATAAATCTCGAAGACCCGAGCACTGTGGGTGCAAGGTCGTCGGGATCTAGCTTTATAAGATTCGGTAGCAACTTCTCAGCGCCATAGTAGTGAACAAGTGCTTGACCAGCTCTTAGTCTAGCGGCTTTTTTGAGCTTTTTAAGTGGTAGCTCAGGTGGAGGGTCGTGGTTAGGGACGATCGGGCTACCTGGTGGTGGAAGCCCTTCTAACGCCTTTCTCACAGTTACCTTGACTTTAACAGGGGGTGGTTTAATCGGGATGTTAGAGATGAAAACTCTTGTACGACGACTGGGGTTTCCATAGTCCTCTGCGCGTAGAATATTAAAGTACACTTTGGAGTATCCAACACGCTTAAACTCTGCAATAAGCGCGTGCTTTAAGCCATTCTCCATAATAGCCGGGACGTTCTCCATTACGAATACACGAGGTTTGAGGACCCCCACAATTCTAATGAAGTGAAGCGTCAACTGCCCCATAGGGTCTAGGTAAAGTCTATCTAAGGGGTCTTTCTCTCTTCGTGGATTAGCTCCTGTGAAGGGCTCACACGGCGGACTACCAATAACGACGTCGACCTCTTCAGGCTTAATGAGCGTACTTATCTTGTAGCTGGTGAGCTCTCTTACGTCTTCAAGTAGGACTAAAGCTTCAGGGAAGTTTGTTTTATATGTTAGTGCAGCATACTTGAAGTTATCAACAGCTAGTAGACATTTAAACCTACCCGTCGCGTGAAAGCCCATTGAGAAACCTCCAGCACCTGAGAAAAGGTCGACTAGTCGATAAGTCTCTCTCGGCACTTCACATCCGCTCAACCATAGATATTACTTTATCTAGTCTGCGAATAGCTTCTCTAAGCTTTTCAATTACTGCAGGGTTATTAGCCTCGACTAGAACATCGTTATCGTATGGACATTGAAAGCTATATGCATACGCTTCATCAACAAGAAACCTTCTAGAGCAACTCTTGCAGATGTAGAGAGCACCTTGTTCTTCATATTTGAGTAGGATCTCTAGTCTCTCTCGAGCTTTTCTAAGTCTATTTAAAACAAACGATTTAAGTGCAGCGCGATTTAATTTCCACGTATGTAATAAGTCCCCTGTCTCCTCGTCTTTAAGTCTGTTCGGTACGACTATAGCTTCATCAGATAGTTTTTGTAGCATTTTACGGGCTTCATTAGACCTAATGTCGAGGGTATTGGCAATTCGCTCCTCAGCTATATAGCCGTTTTCTAGCAAGTAGTTGAATATTTTTTCACCAGGTTCACCAAACATCCCTCGTATAATACGCCTAGCCATCTTGACAAGGTCACTATGTTGCTCGCCTGGAGATCCCTCCTCATCACTCAATGAGATCACCGCTCAATAAACTCAGCAACACTCTTCTCACTCACTACTATGATCTCTCTGTTACAGGGTCTAATCTACTTTTCCTACACACTTTTCGAAAAGGCCGAGGCGCGCCTCTACAAGATCTTTGATGTTTCTATTTAAATAAAGGTTATATAGAAGCCTTTGTAATTCCATTCAATTGGCCTATGCGGGTGGTGTGTAATGGCGGCTGAGCCTACTGGGATACCAGTGTTGATATTAAAAGAGGGGACGCAAAGAACTGCTGGGAGGGATGCACTTAGAGTAAACATACTTGCAGCTAGAGCTGTCGCCGAAATGATTAAGACGACTTATGGCCCTAAAGGCATGGATAAAATGCTGGTGGATGCCCTAGGAGATGTGACAATAACAAATGATGGTGCCACTATTCTAGACAAGGCCGAGATACAGCACCCTGCTGCTAAGATGCTAGTGCACGTCGCTAAAAGCCAGGATGCAGAGGTCGGTGATGGCACGAAGAGAGCTGTAATCATTGCTGGCGAGCTCTTGAGATATGCTGAGGATCTACTAAACAAGAACATACACCCAACAATTATAATCTCCGGTTATAGAAAGGCTATGGATGAGGCTCTCAGAGTTCTAAACGAGATCGCGATCCCAATCGATATTAACAACGACGAGATCCTTAAAAAGATCGCTAAAACAGCTCTCACAAGCAAGGCTGTTCACGACGCTAGAGACTACTTCGCTGAGATCGCTGTTAAGGCTGTAAAGCAAATCGCGGAACAGAGAGGCGACAAGATCTACATTGACATCGACAATGTGCAGATAATTAAGAAGTATGGAGGTTCACTAATGGATACGCAATTGGTCTATGGCATTGTTCTAGACAAGGAGGTTGTTCACCCAGGCATGCCTAGGAGAGTTGAGAAAGCTAGGATCGCACTCTTAGACGCCCCTCTAGAGATTGAAAAACCAGAAATAGATGCTGAGATTAGGATCAGCGACCCGACGCAGATGAAAGCGTTCTTGCAACAAGAAGAGGAGATACTAAAGAAGTATGTTGATAAACTCTGCGAGGTCGGAGCAAATGTGGTTATAACTCAAAAGGGTATTGATGAAGTTGCTCAGCACTTCTTAGCTAAGAAGGGGATTTTAGCAGTTAGAAGAGTTAAGAGAAGCGATCTAGAGAAGCTGGAAAGAGCTACAGGCGGTAGGATCGTTAGCAACATTGAGGACATAAAGCCGGAGGACTTAGGATACGCTGAGTTGGTAGAAGAGAGAAAAGTTGGAGAAGATAAGATGGTATTCATCGAGGGTTGTAAGAATCCAAGGTCTGTTAGTATAGTGATAAGGGGTGGTCTAGAGAGGCTAGTAGACGAAGCTGAGAGAAGCCTTAGAGACGCTCTATCAGCAGTTGCAGACGGGTTGAGGGATGGAAAAGTCGTTGCTGGTGGTGGAGCGGTTGAAATGGAGATTGCTAAATATCTCAGGAGATACGCAGTGACTGTAGGTGGTAAGGAGCAATTAGCCATCGAAGCTTTTGCGAAGGCATTAGAGGGGTTAGTCGTGGCAATGCTAGAAAACGCTGGATTAGATACGATCGACATGATCATGAAACTGAGAGCAGCTCATGAGAAGGAAGGTGGAAAGTGGATTGGTGTAGACCTCAACACTGGAGGGCTAATTAATATGTTTGAAGCTGGCGTCCTAGAGCCAGTCAGCATATTAGCAACAGCAATTAAGGGAGGTACTGAGGCGGCGACAATCATACTTAGAATAGATGACATCATTGCAGCTAGTAAGTTAGAGAAGAAGGAAGAAGCTGGTAAGAAGCCTGAGGAGGAGAAGAAAGAAGAAGAGTAGAGAGATCTGGTGAATAGGACTATTCAACCTTAATTAAAACTGGTTTTTTAAGTATAGGTGTCGAGTAGACAGCTTCTCCAGGTTCCATGTAAGGTATCAACTCTAGGAGCTCTTTTGACAAGTACATAGAGTTCTCCACGACCTCTAAGTCTTGTTTAGATTTTAAAGCGTGGATGATCTTAGTATTTGTATTTATAGCTACATCGTCGACAAGACTGGAGAGAGATTGAGATATAACAACTAGCCCTATTCCAAACTTTCTAATCTCTCTCAGAAGGTTGCATATGTGAGTAATAGGCCTATTCTTGGAGAGGTAATTATGAGACTCTTCGAGAATTATGAGAACTCTCTTGTTCTGCTTCATCATAGCTTCTACCAAGCGCTTGAGGAAAAACGAAGCGTAGAGCCTCCTAATATTGGGGTCGTGAATGCTTGATAAGTTTAAGATCGTGGGTCTTCCCTCTTGACTACTGATTACTACGTCCTTGTCCCCATCCCCATGTAGCTTAAAGAGATCTGAATATCTTTCTTTGAGTAGAGGTGACAACTTCCTGTGCAGTGATAACTTAGTCTCTCTCATCCAGCTTGACTCTTCTGGATAAGATTCAATATAGTCCAGTAGCGACTCGACGGTCTTAATCTTCCTTAGATCTATCCTTCTCAAGATCTTATCTAGGAGATACTCTTGAGGCGGCGTTAAGTCCATAACACTCGCGATCACCGATATATCGTCGGGGTCGTTTGTAAATAGAGGTATGGGACGGGCGTATGGGTCGATCAAATCGTAGTCGAGTAGTAGACTAGGGTATTCGCCGTGCCAATCAAAGATCACCACTGAGTGTCTAAAATTCTTCGCAACGCGCTCGCCGATCTTAGACGCTGTATACGACTTACCCGAGCCGGTGGTGCCGGCGATGAGGATGTGTTTGTAGAGGTCGCTTCTAGCGAGCTTAGCATAACTTTCTGGCGTGGCGTTGATGATCCGGCCAATGACTATAGAGTCTTCATTGTAGGTAGAGATGGGGACTTCTTGATTTGGATACCTTACTTTCACCTCTAAACTGATGGGGGTGGTAAATCCGTGTGGTGACCTCCTTAGAAAAAATTCTTGATCAGAGACAAGATCTCTTTAAACATGTCCATCTTTGTAATCACGTCGATGTCTATAGACCTAAAGTTGGATTTGATCAGTGTTGATATTAGCTGTGCCTCGTTAATAGCCTTCTCCTTATCCCCCCTTATGACGATCAACCCCTTAACATCGCCTTTACTAATCTTCGAGACGCTCAAGTACTCTACTCCATTAACTACCTGAGATCGCGTCTTAAGGAATTCTCCAAGTCTCTTTAATTCTTCATCTACATCTCCATTTGAGTTAAAGAGCTTATAGAGTCTTAAAACGACCTCGCTAGTCACGCTAAACCACCATGTTACGGAGATAGACTTTATTAAGAGGAGGGGTTGGCAAAACTTAATATGAAAACCTACTTATAAGGCGCGACCTCAGATATGGAAGGTGTAGCTCTCCTATGAGGATCTTCGTCTTTAAGAGCAGATGAAGGTCAAGTATACGTAACGCCAACATAGAGGTGTTCAAGCTCTTTATGCTCTAGAGGCGCCTTGCTCTTAACAACTACGAGAAAGCCGTGTAGAGATATAACAACTCTATATACATCTCCTATTTGTGTGTTTGAGACGACGTAGCCCTGTGCACAGAAGTAGTTACTTAAACACTCCTCTTTGCTATTAGTAATCGTAACTGTAATCTTCATACCGATCTTAGGCGCCTCTACGATTTCTTCGTGAAGTTCGATCTCTAGCTCTTTATCTTCACATACTGTTTTAACCCTGTATACTTTCGGCATTCTCAATGGGACTATATCTGTGACCTTACACTCGTAGATCATCCTAGCACCTTCAACTAGCTTAATTAAACCTTTTAGAAATATAGACCAAAGTGTGTTAAAAATATGGTGATTTAGGTGGCTATTTCAGAAGCTTCAAGAAGGTTAGTTCAAGAGCTTGCATCGGTACTTGATAAAAGAGTGAAAGTTATATTAAATGATGGTAGAAGCTACGAAGGGCTATTAATGGGTTTCGACCATCCGCCACTAAACATACTGCTTAGAGACGCTGTAGACAGCAGTGGAAATAAATATGTTAAAATCCTGATTAAGGGGGAGAGAATATCTGAGATCATCATGCTAGAGGAGCCGTTGTTCGACCCTGAGGAGTTTAAAGAGCTCTTGCTAAGAGAATTGAAGCTTCAAGAGCACGCAGTGAGAGTTCTACATGAGATAAGAGCGGTAGAGGTGCTTGGAAGGTATAGGATCAGTGAGGAGGGAGTCTACGGATCAGGACCCATGGCTGAGACTCTATACAGTCTCTTCAAGAAATACATGGAACAAAAGAAGAAAAGGGTCTAGGGATAAATAGAGTTGTTTGAAGTAAAAGTCCGCGAGCTTGGAGGCAGAATCGGAAAGCTAGTAACAAGACATGGTAATATAGAAACTCCTTTTTTATTCCCTGTAGTCGACCCAGCAAGGCAGGTACCTAGCTTAGATGTAATTAGATCCCTCGGCTTCAGCGGATTCATAACAAACGCGTATCTCTTCTTCAAGAGGAATAGGGGGGCCGTCAAAAAGATCCACAAGGAGTTCTCCTGGAACGATGTTATAATGACAGATTCTGGAGGGTACCAGATACTAGTTTATGGAGACATAGAAGTTGACAACAAGACCATCGTTACTTACCAAAAAGAGATCGAGACAGATGTTGGAGTAATACTCGACGTTCCAACAGGGACTAAAATGTCGTGGGAAGAAGCAGCTAGAGCGGTAGAGGAGACGTATAGGAGGGGCATAGAGGCCTTGCCATTGATAATGGACTCTAATCAACTATGGGTTTACCCGGTTCAAGGTGCTCCTTATAGAGACCTCCTCATTAAGGTAGCTATACAAGCTCGCAAACTTCCATACGACATATACGCTGTTGGCTCACCAACAGTCTTATTGGAGAAGTACAAGTACTCAAAGCTAATAGAACTGGTCGCTATCGCACGCTTACATCTGCCTCCAAGTAAGCCGTTACACGTTTTCGGAGTGGGACACCCAATGATAATACCGTTTCTCGTAGCAGTTGGTGGAGACCTATTCGACTCGGCTAGTTACATCTTATATGCGAGAAACGGTAGATACATGCTAGAGACCGGTACAAAAGACGTTAAAGAGCTCGAATACTTCCCATGTAATTGCCAAGTTTGCTCAAGGTATGAACCTAGAGAGGTGCTAGAACTACCTAGTGAAAAGAGAGTAGAGCTTTTAGCTATTCACAACTTGCACGTACTGATTAAGGAGTTAAAACTAGTCAAACAAGCTATCAAGGAGGGAAGGCTCTGGGAGCTCTTAGAGTATAGATCTAAAGCTCACCCATCTCTACATGAGGCATTTGAAGTTGTAAAAAAATATGCCACCAAGCTTTTAGAGAAGTACTCCTCTACTGTGAACCCAGGTGGCAGGGCACTACTACTCATAGATTCGGATTCAGAGTTTAACCCTCGAGTTAAGATGAATGTGAGAAGAGCTCTACAAATGGGGCTTAAGAGAGCTAGAGGGAAAACGGTTATCTTGATCCCAGCGTATAGGAAGCCATATAATCATCAAACAGAGTACGTGGTTATTGAAAACGTTCTTCGCGATCGCGACGATGTTGAGGCTTTCTTTATACATCCCATTTTAGGGTTAATAACGCCAAGACTATCATCTACATATCCCTACTACCAGCATGAAACGAGGATAACTAGCGAGATCATAAATCCAAATAAACTAGTCGCGCTTATCAAGAGGCTAGCAAGCGCTGGAGCCAAGAGGCTTATTTTGATCGAGGCTGGGTGGCTTAAACGAGGTCTCTACGAGCAGATTCAAAGACGATTAAAAGAGCTCAGAGAAGCAGTCGTTATATGTAAGATAAACGAGATCTCTTCTCTGCTTCCTCCATCGCCCTCTCCACCTTCTCCCTCTCAGCCTCAATAGCCTCAATTATAGATGCCTCCTCAATTAACCTCTGCACGCTGATCTCGACACCTAACACTTTCGCGATAACATCTACTGCGATCGCGCTCGCTCTCGGGTCTGGTCTACGTGGCTCGGCAAATGGTAATATCACAACACCGTTAACCCCGTAAGCTCTTAGAAACATCATGAGAAGAGCTAAAGCGCCAATCACATACCTACCTTCGAGTATCCTTGCATCATTGAAGGTTATAAAAGGGGTATTTATCGGTATCCATCTAAACTTTTCGCTTGGATCCTCTCTTAGTTCCTGGTTTAAGCCGCCGATCAAGATGGCCTCTCTAACTCCCCAGTCTTTAACTAGTTTAGCTAGAAATTCTACGTAAGCTACCCTCTCCCTATCGATAGGCATATCGTTGTGTAAAGCAACAACTAGCTTGTTTTTACCTACAACCCCGTAGTAAATTTCAAACGGATATTGGATATCTCCGCTCTTTGTATACATTGTAACCTCGGGTATGTAGTTCGTCCTTATGAAACCTATTTTTCTAAGACCTAGCTCTTGAACGATATGTAGCGTGGTTAAGTAGCCAACTAGCCCAAAACCGTGGAAACCCGTTATGAAGAGTGATCCTGCGAGCTCGTTCTTTGTAACGTCTGTGAGAGGGACGAACTTGATCTTCGAAGCCACCTATACACACCTTCTCTAACCTTTACCGCCTCACCCCTATTATAGTAAACCATTTCAATACCTGAAAGCTTCGCACGTCCAACAGCTAGTAGGGTTCCATGGGGATCTACGATGAGAACCTCATCTCCCGGCCTCACATCAGGATCACACATTAAGACGTGTTTAGAGAAAAGCGTGTTTCCTTGAGCAACGAGCTCTACATACTCATTTTTAACGTAGACTCTAAACTTTGGATGTGGAAGAATCTTATTTAGAACCATGCCAGAGGGTATGTGTAGGTTGAACCTAAAATCTCTAGCTCTAATTGATAAATACTTCTCTCCATCCAAGATAATATATCTTGGCTTACCCGTGTTTGGACTAATAACGAGAAGCACATTGTCAGGTATAAAGTCCTCTCCTTTAACACCGAATTGAAACCGTGCTATTTCTCGCAGCTCTTTAAGCTCATCTATGCTGGGCTTTCTAATGATCAATGGTGCGACACCAAGCTATAGGGTTAACAACACCTTTTCCTTAATTCTCATTTTAATGAAGGGGTTTTCAGGTAATTATTTTTAACCCCCATAACCAGGTGATCATAGGTTCTAAGTGGGTAGATAATAAGCGTCGTGATCATCTAGAATGTGGGGATATACGAAGACCTGCTGATCGGGTGTTCATACGACCACGCGTCTCTCAAGGACTTTTTAGATTTCACTTTCTCAATACCTTTGAGTAGATCGTCCATTGTAACATAAAGCCTACCCTCCCTTATTGCTATGTAACCAGCCTCTACAACTGATAACTTTATCTCTGCACCTGAAAAGCCCTCTGTGAGATCTGCTAACAACTCGTAGTCTATTTCCCCCCTTATTTTGAGCTTCCTCGTGTGTATTTTGAATATTTCAATTCTACCCTTCTTGTTTGGCAGCGGGACTTCTATAATCCTATCAAAACGCCCAGGTCTAAGTATCGCGGGGTCTAAGATGTCAATTCTATTTGTAGCTGCTATTACTTTAACTCTATCGAGAGGCTTAAACCCATCGAGCTCTGCCAGTAACTGCATTAAGGTTCTATGGACTTCGCGCTCTCCGCTAGTCCCGATCTCCAGCCTCCTTGCAGCTATAGCGTCTACTTCATCTATGAAAACTATTGCAGGAGCTTTTTTCCTCGCTAATGCAAAGAGTTCTCTAACGATCCTAGCGCCTTCACCAATGTACTTTTGAACAAGCTCACTTGCAACTAGTGATATAAACGTAGCGTTACTCTCAGCTGCGACAGCTTTTGCTAGTAGAGTCTTACCACAACCTGGTGGACCATAAAGCAAGACTCCCTTAGGAGGTTCGATACCTAGTTCTCTAAATAGCTCGGGGTTTTTTAGTGGCAACTCTACTACTTCTCTTAATTCACGTATTTGTTCATCTAGACCACCAATGTCGCTGTATCTAACGTCGGGTCTCTCAACGACCTCCATTAGTTGGACGTAGGGATCTACATAATCTGGTAGAACTTCAACTATGACGGAGCCTCTCTGATTTAAAGCGACTTTAACGCCAGGTCTTATTTTAGACTTGTCAACTCCGTCCGCAACGTAAACTACTAGATTCGGCCCATTTACACTTCTAACAACCACCCTATTGTCTGGAAGAACATACTCAACTACAGCCTCTATTAAAGGAGGTGACATGAACTTCTCAATCTCTTCTCTGTAGTACTTGAGCTTTAATTCTAGTTTACGTTTTTCTTCTTCAAGCTTTTTGATGGTCTCTTCGAGATATCTAACATAATCCTCGTCACTCGCTATTAGCGCGTTAATAATGTCTCTACTAGACTCTCTGAGGCTGCTTTTGTCACCACTCATAGTTTAAGCCCGCACGTATAATAGGCTTTAGGTGATGTTTTAAGAGAGAGGGTGCATTGCTTGAGCTACTATTGTGAAATGTGTGGTAGGGAGCTTGAGGCTAGAGAGGCTAAGAGAGCTGTTGTTGAGGGGTCGTTACTAATACTGTGTTCTCAGTGTTATCAGAAATTGTCAAAACAGGGTGTTGCAAAAGAGTATATGGTAACACCTACTAAGCAAGTTAGATCTAGAGTCTCCACATCAACTCCCTCTAGGCAACAAGCTAGAAGGCTAGAGGAGTATGAAGTAGTAGAAGACTACGCAGCGAGGATCAAGACTGCTAGAGAGAGACTAGGGTGGAGCCAGGAGGTCTTAGCACTTAAAGTTGGTGAAAGCGTAAACACGATTAAGAGGATTGAGGCCAGTAGATTAAAACCAAGTATAGATCTCGCTAAAAAACTAGAGCGAGTTCTTGGTATTAAACTACTAGAGCCTATTGTAGAGGAGGTGGGAGAAACCCGTAGCTCTAAAGAGGCAGACACGCTAACCATTGGAGATCTGATAAGGTTGAATGATAAGGAGAGCGCTTAGTGGTGATTAGAGCGCATTGAGCGTTGTCGTTGTAATACCGCGCAAGTACTTAGCACATCTGGAGGAAGAGCTTGCTCTAGTAAAAACTGTGTATAAGTCCATAGTTGACTACATTGTCGTTAATAGGGTAAACTCTAAGACGTACTTATCGGAAGATAAGCTAAGTAAGATCAAGGGGCTAGAATTTGATAAGCTAGTCATAATGGATCGACTTAAGCCTTCACAACTCGTCAATATAGCTAGGGAGATCAAGAGAGAGGTGATCGATAGAATAATGCTCATACTCGAGATCTTCGCGAACCATGCTGGATCTCGCGAAGCGCTTTTACAAATAGAGCTTGCTAGGCTTAGATATATACTGCCACTTGTGAGAGAGGCGATTAGGTACGCGAAACTCGGAGAGCTTCACGGCTTTCTTGGTGCTGGTAGATATGGCTATGAGAAGTACTATACTATGTTGAAAAAAAGAGAGGCTAGAGTGAGGAGGGAGATAGAGAAGCTTAGAGAGACGAGGAGCGTTAGAAGAAAAGCTAGAGTAGAAGCGGGCTTTCCACACGTCGCGATTGTGGGTTACACATGTGCTGGAAAAACAAGCCTTTTCAACGTCATGACCGGGCTTAACAAGCCTGTGGGTCCAGAGCCTTTTACAACCATCACGCCCAAGTCTTATAGAGTTGAGTATAAGGGGCTTAGCTTTATTGTAACCGACACGGTGGGTTTTATCAGGGATATCCCACCAGAGATCATAGAGTCTTTCTATGCCACTCTCGAAGAAGCGGCAGAGGCAGACGTGATCATAGACGTCGTAGACGCTTCGAAGAGACCTAGTGATGTACTTAGAGAAATCGAGACAGCTCGTGAAATTCTCAGGAAAATAGGCGTTCATGGAAAGCCCATCATATACGCTCTCAACAAGATAGATAAAGTCAGCTCGTTAGGTGAAGTTGTAGAGTCGGTAATTAAAGTGGCAGGGGTTGACGAAGACCACATCATCCCTATATCCTGCACGTTGAAGATTAATATTGATAAGCTCTTAGAAAAAGTCTACGATGCGATCAAGAGTAGGGTGTATAGATGAATAGAAAAATCTACGTTTTAAGATATGGTCATAGACCAGGGCGGGATAAGAGAGTCACTACTCACGTCGCACTAGTAGCGAGAGCTTTCGGAGCGCACGGCTTCATACTAGGAGATGTAGTCGACGAGGTAGTCTATAGGACTATGAAGAAGATCGTAGACCTATGGGGTGGAGAAATGGTTTTCGAGATGGGCGTAGACTCATATAAGTACTGTCAAGAGTGGAAGAGTAGAGGTGGCCTAATAGTACACTTAACGATGTACGGGCTTCACATAGACGACGTGATCGACGCTATTAGAGAAGATCCACGAGATATACTCGTAGTGGTTGGGGCTAAAAAAGTCCCTAGATTTTTCTACGAAGTAGCAGACTACAATGTCGCGATTGGACATCAACCACATTCAGAAGTCGCTGCGTTAGCAATATTTCTAGATAGGCTATACGGAGGAAGCGAGCTACACTTAAAGTTCCCTAATGCTAAGTTAGAGATAACCCCATCTCCTAAAGGCAAAAAAGTGAAAAGATTGGTTAATACAAGCTCCACTCCGCGAGAGGCTAGTGCTTGACTCAAGGTCTTTCAGCCCTCTCCAAGAAGCTGTACTCGCAATTATACTCATCAGCTCTTAGAGAGCCGAATATGCCGCTCAATAGACCCTACACAATCCTTATATTACTACACAACTCCTAAGCTTTATGTAGAGTAGGTTTCTAAAAGCTCTCTTCATATCCTCTAAGTGTAGTTCTCTATCATCGATCTTTCAGAACTCTCGCTCCTTGATGTTCTTTATACGCGTTAAGCTGCCAGCGCTTTTATTTGGATGATCTTCTATAGCGTGAAAATGAAGCAGTTTCGCCTGGACCCAGCGTTCTGAGAGCTTGAAGGGCTTTCGCTGGATCATTCCAGCTGAGCGTTGACATTATAAAACCTCTTCTCATGGCATATTTGAGAACCTCTGGTACGAGTTTATGTACCTTCACTACAACGCCATTAGGATCTACAAACTCAAACCGGGAAACTTTCTTGAAGGGTTTTTCGAGTGTAGATGTATCGTAGTGATCCCAGAGGCCTCATCGAGATCCATAAAGGTTACTGCACACTGATCCATACCGGCTCATTCAACTCGATGCAAAATAAAAACCATTGCAGACACTGATCCCACTTAACTCTTTGAGCAGCATCGTATGCGTTATAAAGCTCAATTAAAAGATCCTTCTGTTTTTAAAACCATAAAGATAAAGCTCAACTAGTGGTATTCAAGACTCCTCATCACTGTAGAGAGTGGCTTCTTGCTTTCCCCAGTAGTTCATTTCCCGTAGAACTGTGAAGTGTGGAGGTCGTTTTGTAGAGTTTATCTGGGTATTTAAGGGAGACATGCGGCGGCCGGGATTTGAACCCGGGATCTCCGGCTTGGAGGGCCGGCGTCCTAGTCCAGGCTAGACGACCGCCGCCTATCTCATGTTATAACTCTTACGCTTGGTTTTATAAGTTTGCTTACTAGATAGTGGTATTTAGTGATGAGAAGAGGGTCTTGCGAGTAAGGTCTGCGATGAAGAGCGCTGGAAATGCTGATTAAAGTTCACCAGATGATTTCTCAATGAAACTAGCGGCTTCCTCTAGGTCTTTAAATGTGTCTATAGCTTTCCAGAAGACATCTACATACTTCACTGCACCAAGCTTCTTATCTCGAGCCATTGCGGGGAAGGCGGTCTTCTCTAGGTCTCCACGCTCTGGGAAGTACTTGAGGGCTTCTGGCTTCATCGCGTATATTCCAGCGTTGATCCAGTAGTCTCTTATTAAGGGCTTCTCTATAAAGCCGTATACTGTGTCATCTTCGAGTTGGAGTATTCCATAGGGGCTTGGAAGAGGTATTGTAGCTATTACAGCGAGAAAGTCGCTAGATAATAGCTTCTCAACGAGTGGTAGCGGGTTGAGATTTGTTAGTATATCTCCATTTAAGACGAGAAAGAAGTCCTCTTTGGACAGTATATGCTCAGCGTTTTTAACAGCCCCACCAGTCCCCAAGGGTTCGTCCTCCACGATATACGTGATCTTCACTCCATACCTTGAACCACTACCAAAGTACTCAATTATCTTCTCCTTTTTGTATCCAACAAGCAACACGATCTCGTTAAAACCATGCTTTTTAAGCCACATAATCTGGTGTTCAAGCAAAGGTCTACCTCCAACACTAATCATGGGTTTAGGATACTCCTCGGTGAAAGGTCTCAACCGCTTTCCAAACCCACCAGCGAGAATAGCAGCGAGCAAACTAACACCAATAATAGAGACATAATGAAGTTAAACTAAAAAGGTTTAAAGCCCCGTCAGCAAAATATTATAGTGACTAGGCCGCCGTAGCTCAGCCCGGGAGAGCGCCCGGCTGAAGACCGGGATGTCCGGGGTTCAAATCCCCGCGGCGGCACTCTAGGTTTAAATGGTTTTTCTTTAATTCCCCTCTAGTGCTCAATATCCTATAGGCTTTTGGTGTATTGCATGGTGGCCCCTAGAAGGATCATCATAGTTCCGTTAACTACGCACAACGTGCTGGACTACTTGGAAGCTTTAGTGAACGAGGTCAAGGCGGCCTTATCGAGAGTGGGGGTTGGAGACATAGATGTCGTTGTCTGGCCCGAGGTGATCAAGCCTCCAATGAGGTGTTTTGACTGGAGTCGTATACAGTACCACGCTGCATGCATATT